>Ga0222718_10002686_pt1 | contig 15751 bp, 19 predicted proteins | sample C33_27DmetaG_FD_165045 | JGI IMG/M metagenome (GOLD analysis project Ga0222718, IMG submission 165045) | Estuarine water microbial communities from San Francisco Bay, California, United States - C33_27D | ecosystem: Environmental > Aquatic > Marine > Unclassified | place: USA: California... | reverse complement strand
ATAACTTAAACTATCAGATAATGATATTCTTTGAAATATTAAGAAAAATATTTTATTGTTATTATATGAAAAATAGAAGCAATGATTGGAAGTCAATAATTGAAAACCCAGGTGTGGTAGAGACATCATTTGGTTCTATATCTTTTTTACCTCCTGTGCAAAATACTCAAAAGGATTTTATTCATCCACCAGTTAAAGTATCTTCAGTAGGTAAGGCTAAGTATAAACAATATTCCGAAGGAGAAAGAGATGAGTAATGAAGAAAGTTTAACATTAGAGGAAATTAAATCTTTAAGAAATTTACTCGATATTGAAAAAATTAAGGAATTGAGGTTCAGATATTCTTATCATATGGATGCAAGAGACCTTGATAAGTTAATGGATGTTTTTGCCGAAGGTGCGGTTTGTGGTTACGGACCTTATGGTGACTGGGTGGGAAAGGAAGTAATTTACAACAATTATAAAGAAACTTTTAAGGATACATTAGACACGCCATTTGTAAGTATGCATGTAAACACTAATCATCTTATAAAAATTACCGGTCCTGACTCAGCTAAAGGAAGAGTTTATCTTCTTGACGGTATAACAAAAAATATGGATGGATCAGACATAGAACCTGGGTCTAGTAATTTTCTATGGCTTGCTCTATATGATGAAGAATATGTGAAGGTTGATGGAGAATGGAAAATTAAAAATATGAATTTAGAATTTTTCTGGCCTGAACGTCATGTTTCTGATGGTTTTTCAATAGATTTTTAAGGATACTCAATGTTAAAAAAATTAATAATTTTTTCTTTTTTATTTTCTTTAGGTTCAACTTATTCAAATGCTGCTGTTACTGTTGTTGGTAGTAGCGATGCTTTAATTTGCTATAAGCATGCTAAGTATGGATACACCACTCAATCGTCTATTTTTACTTGCTTAAAGGCAATATCTGAAAAGACAATTTCAAAAAAAGATCTTGACGCAACAAGAATTAACCTTGGTATTATATATAACAACAAATCAAAACCAAGAATGGCTCTAGAACAATTTGAGATTGCTATTAAAAATAAGAGCATGAAGGCTGAAGTACTTTTAAATCAAGGAAATAGTTTATTATTATTAAAGGATTATAAAGGTGCTTTAGAAAAATATCAGGCGTCTTATGATAATAACTTAGAGGATATTTCAGCTATTTATTTCAACAAAGGAATGGCGCATGAATACCTTGGAAATGTTGATAAAGCTGTTAGTTTTTATAAGAAAGCTGTTACATTAAATCCTTCTTTAATTGATTATTTTGAGAATAAAAGGAGAAGGTTGAAAGAGACTGGCCTCTGGAACACAAGCAATGAAAGAGAAAACTCCTAAAAAACCAAGAGTTATCAGACAAAAACAGGCAACTCATGAAAGAGTTGTAAAAAATAAGAAGATTTACAATAGAAAAAAGGAAAAATATTTGTGATTAAATTTTTAATCGGGTTTTTTTTAGGTTTTTTTGTAAGTCTTTATATAACGCAAGATTTTAAAAATTTAATTTTAGAATACTTCAATTTACTCATGTATTATATTGAAAATTAATAATTATTTAATATTCAAAACTAAATTTTATACCATAAAATGAATTCGATTGATCTGTGCTCGGAGGAGGGGATGAGTCATAAGTATTTTCATAGGAAATGATTGAAGAAAATTTTTCGGTTATTTTTAATCTTAATCCAGCAACAAAAAATGATCTTAATTCTGAAAAGTCATTAATATCTGGTTGAATATAAAGGGTTGATTCAAATGTTGCTGTATCAGATATTTTAAAATTATTAGTAATATAGGTATTTAAACGAGTTGTTTTTCTCGTTTCTGATAGGATTCTTTCCTCATTTTCATCGAATAGGCCTAATCCAACCCTTAGAGTTTTATATGGACTTAATCTTACACCTGCTCCAAAGAGTTCTCTTCTTTTGATCTTTTGTAGTGGCTTCTCACTAAGTTGCGAAAAAACTTCCCAAGAAACTAAGTTGTTAACTTTTCTAACTGCCCTCAGATGGAAAAAGGTATTATTAGAGGTAATTGAGTCATCTTTTTCTTCTCTTTTATAAGAAAAAACACCAAATCTCTGCCATTTATTAGAATTGTAATCTAATCTTGTTTCAACAGAATAATTGGTTCTATCAACTGTACCGCTGGAGCCATTCAGACCAAAATTTGCTTGAAATTGAAAACCTGATAAGCTTTCCTTTCTTGCGGATTCCATATTTACTATTTGTGCAAAAACTAGATCATTTAAAAGAAATAATGAAAGAAATAAAAATAATATATTTTTTATACTTATCATTATTGTTTCACACCCTCTTTAATATGAATATCTCTCTGAGGGTAAGGAATTTCTATATTATTTTCTTTAAATTTTTCCCAAATTGAAAATAAAACATCGCTTTGAGGTCCGTAGCGACCATCTATTACATCATTAATCCAAAACAATAAAAGAAAATTTACTGAACTATCAGCAAATTCTCTCAAAAAACATAAGGGTTCTGGATTTTTAGCTGTTTTGGAGTGTTCTTTTGCAGCCTCAAGTATCAGCTCTTGTGCTTTTTTTATATCACAATCATATGAAACGCCTATATTTATAGTTATTCTAGCCTTTTTATTACTGTGGGTATAATTAATAACTCTATTAGTAATGAGATCTTCATTAGGAACCATAACTTCTTTTCCATCATAGGTTTCGATAAGGGATGCTCTTGAGCCAGTATTTCTTAAAAAACCTAATGTTCCGTCGTTTAATTCAATTAAATCATCATTTTGTACAGTCTTTTCAAATAAAATAATTATTCCGCTTATAAAGTTAGAGGTAATTTTTTGAAGACCAAAACCTATACCAATACCTAGAGCACCACTAAAAACAGCTAGAGCAGTAAGATCTATGCCCAGAAAATTCATACCAATTTGGAATGCTATAAAATAAATTAAAATCTGTAATGCTTTAGTTATAAGATTTCTATTATTTGAATTAATTCCTGGAATTTTTCTTACAAATTTTGCTGCAATATCTGATAGAATACCAGTTAACCATAATAGTGTGACTATTATTAAAGTTCCCTGAATTATTAAGTAAGCAGAAAATTTAGAGTCTCCAATACGTACTGATATTTCATCAGCGTCTAGAAATTGCTTAATTGGATCAAGAAAAGGTAAAAACTCCAATGAAAAGAAAAAAAGCACAAAAGCAATTAAAAGAAATTTAGCTAAACCAGATTCAGGTTTTAACAAATTTTTAAAAAAATTAGACATTTGAAATTATTATCAGATTCGTTTCTATACATATATAAATACAAATTTTTTAATCTTAAGAAAAAAAATAAATAAACTCTTTATTTTTTGATATTGTAATGCATTAATATTTTATCATTTTATTTATTTGGAGGTTAAAAATGGCAACAGACATAATAATTACTGCAACTTTTGATGTGGATCCTGAGCAGATTGATGATTTAATGAAAAGATGTAAGCCTCTGATAGATGGTGCACTAACTGAAGATGGGTGTCAGGATTACAGTTGGACATTAGATCCATATGTACCAGGTAGAATTTGGGTTATGGAAAGATGGGAAAGCGAAGAGTCTCTAAAGAAACATTTTGAAGACGATTGGTATAAAAATATGGGAGCAACACTTAATGAGGTTGGTTTATTAAGCGCGTTTTCTGCAAAATACAAAATTGCAAAAGAAGAGCCTGTTTATGATGAAACAGGTGTTGCTAGAGCTGAATTTTCATAAGGAATTTTAAAATGAGTGATAAAGAAGAAATTAGAAATTTAGTAGAAAAATATGCTGACGCTGTATGCCGTCGTGACGAAAAGGATTGGTCTTCAACCTGGGCTGAGGATGCATTATGGGATCTTGGGAGTATGCCTCCTGTAAAAGGAAAAAAAGAGATAGTTTCTTTATGGGTTCAAGCAATGTCAGGTTTTCCATTTGCTGGACAATTAATTCAAAATGGTACTGTAGAGGTTGATGGTGATAAGGCGTCTGGAAGGTGGTATATCACAGAACACCTTCAATTTGCAGAGAAGGATGAAGAGGGTAATCCAACTGGTATGTTTAATATTGGTGTTTATCAGGATAAATACATTAAAGAGAATGGTGAGTGGCTATTTTCTGAGAGACATTATGGAGTTCTATATAATGATGGTGGCTCAGGAAACATGTCTGGGACAGTAAACCCTTACCCTGATTTAATTGATTAATTTAAAACTCTTTAAAATCTTTACCTAATGGAACATCTCTTGATTTCCATATAGGATTGATTTTATATGTAACGTTTCTGAGATATTCAGATAATTCAGTATTAGATAAATTTTCATCAATATCTGAATAACTTATTGGATCACCAATAATAACTGGAACTTTTGTGTTTACCCTTCTTTTTACTTCATGAAAAAGAAGAGAAGATCTTAATGTTTCGCTTAAATGGCTGGCTGTTTGGAATAAAAAACTATTCTGACCTGTAAAATGTAATGGAAGAATTGTTGGTTTTGATCTTTTTATAAGTCTTGAAGTAAAATTTCTCCAGCTTGGATCAAGGGCAGTCTTGTTATAGAATCTTTTTGTTGTTGATACAGTGCCTCCAGGAAAAACAACTATTGTTCCCCCTCCATCAAGAATTTTTCTAGCTGTTTTTCTAGTTTCAAGATTGGTAACCATTGCGTTTTTATTTTCACTAAAATCAATTGGTAATAGAAAGTCTTTTGTTTCTGATGCTCTCAGAAGGAGAGAATGAGTAAGAACTTTAAACTCCGATCTAAATTTACTTGTTAGCCAGCAAATTACTAAACCGTCAAGAACACCAAAAGGGTGGTTTGCCACTATCATTAAGGGGCCTTCAGATGGAATTTTTTTTATTTTTTCTTCATCAAAATCAACATCTAATTGTAATAAATCAACACACCCATCCCAGAAACTATCCCATCTATCAGGATTTTTTTGATATTCTCTATAGATATTATAAAGGTATGGCTGACCGGAAACGAATTCAATGGACCTTATAAGTGCTTTTCTATGTATTGGATCATTAGGATCTGCATAACTAAAATATTTTGTATCAAGGTATTCCATTTATAAATCCCACGGATTTTTCTTTGATTTTTCTTTTTTCTTATTTGAAGGCATATGTCGAAGAATACTATCTTTGTCTAACTCATTCGATATATCGTTAGAAATATAAGGTTTATTAGTATCTTGTGTAAAGATTTTTGTGGTATTTTTTTTAAATATTGGGGTTAAAATTAATCCTGTAAAAAACCCCCCAATATGAGCAGAATAGGCAACACCTGAAGATCCTTGGTCAAAAACATTCATAAATTGGAGACCTATCCATATACTGATAACTATAAAAGCAGGAACTTTTATAAGTTTTACAAATATAACTACCCAGGCAAAAACATATATCTTTGCTTTTGGGTGAAGAACTACATATGAACCTAAAAGGCCAGCTATTGCTCCGCTTGCACCTATCATTGGAACATTACTTTGTGGGTTAAGTAATATTTGAGCAATTACAGCACCTATTCCACATAAAGTATAAAAAATTATAAAATTAAATTTACCAAATTCATCCTCTATATTATCACCAAATATCCATAAATATAAAAGATTGCCCAATAAATGCATTAAGCTACCATGAAGAAACATAGAGCTTAATACGGAATACCAATACTGGAATAATTCATTTGTAAGTAAGTACGGAGTAGCTCCAAAAACCTTTATTATTGAATAACCGTGTTCAGAAGATAAACTAAATTGAAATAAGTAGATTAAACAGCATAAAAAAATAATAAAATATGAGACAAAGGGTTTATTTTTTGTAGGGTTATCATCTTTGAATGGAAAAAAAAACATTTTATATCAACTATTTATTTTAAAATTTTAATTAATTTTCTAAGTTACATAATGAAACAAGAGTTTATTTCAAATTAGTATCAATTCATTGGATATTAGACATTAATTTAAAAGGCGTCTTTCTACTATGAGTAAAAAAAATATAGCTATAATACTTGCTGCTGGCAAGGGTTCTAGAATGAACTCTAATATTCCTAAGCCTTTACATAAAATTGCTGGTAAAACTATTATTGAGCATATTTTACATAATATAAATGACGCTGGTTATGATGAGTCAATTATAGTTTTAAATAAAGAAAATGAAAATTTCTTTAGATATTTGAAGGAGAATAACTCCGGTTTAACTTTTGCATTTCAAAAAAATCAATTAGGAACTGGTGATGCCGTCAAAGAAGGCGTCAGGGATATTGACCTTTCTTCTGTTGAGAATGTATTAGTTGTATTTGGCGATACACCTCTATTATCGTCAAAAACATTAAATAATTTAATTAATTTTAATAATAATAATGATATTACTGTCTTGGGCTTTGAAACAGATAATCCAGGGCGATATGGCAGGCTTTTGGTTAAAGATAGTAAGCTTTTAAAAATAATTGAGGCATTGGATGCTGATGAGGATGAGAAAAAAATAACATTATGTAATGGCGGAATAATGATTATAAAAGCTGATCGCCTTAAAGAAAATCTTAATCTTTTAAATAATGATAATGCAAAAAAAGAATTCATTCTCTCTGATTTAATTGAAATTAATAATAATACAGGTGGTGTTTCGTCCTTTATAGAGGTCAATCATGAAGAGACTATAGGTATTGATAGTAAAAAAGGTTTAAGTAAAGCTGAAAAAATCTATCAAAATAAACTCAGAGATAATTTTATGGAAGCTGGCACAACAATTTTAGACCCTGAAACAGTTTTTTTCTCTCATGACACCAAGATTGGAAAAGATGTTGAGATAGGTTCTAATATTGTTTTTGGAGAAAATGTATTAATTAAAGATAATGTTGTAATTAAATCCTTTTGTTCAATTGAAAATTCAATAATTAATGATGGTGCATCTATAGGACCTTTTGCAAGATTAAGAAATAATGTGGATATTGGCAAAGACTCAAAGATAGGAAATTTCGTTGAACTTAAAAATTCTAGGCTTGAGCAAGAAGTGAAGGTTAGTCATTTATCTTATATTGGTGATGCTGAAATTGATGAGTCTGTAAACATTGGAGCTGGAACAATTACCTGCAATTATGACGGAGTTAATAAGCATAAAACAACTATTGGTAAAAGGGCATTTATTGGTTCAAATTCATCTTTAATAGCTCCTATTAATATTGGTGATGATGCTAATGTTGCAGCTGGATCTTCCATTTCAAAAAATGTGGATTCTAACTCTCTGGCAATAACAAGGGCCCCTATAAGATTTATAAATAATTGGTCTAAAAAATTCAAAAAAACTAATAAAGAGGAAGAACAATGTGCGGAATAATTGGCTTAGCAAGTAAAAAAGAGGTTTCTTCTACTTTGTTGGAGGGATTAAAAAGACTTGAGTATAGGGGTTATGATTCTTCAGGTATAGCGACAATCAACAATGAAAAAATAGAAAGAGTAAGATCAAAAGGTAATTTAAGCTTTTTAGAAGAAAAACTTTTAAATACATCTTTACCAGGGAATATAGGTATTGGTCATACACGTTGGGCTACTCATGGTTCACCAGAAGAAAAAAATGCCCACCCTCACATTACCGATAAGGTTGCGGTTGTTCATAACGGTATTATAGAAAACAATAATCAACTCAGAAATCAATTAATTGAGGCTGGTATTAAATTTTCTAGCGATACTGATACTGAAGTCGTTTGTCATATTATAACTTCATATATTAATTCCGGATTAAGCGCTTATGATTCTATCAGAGCTACTATGAATGATGTAAGGGGTACCTATGCTTTTGGTGTTTTAATATCAACTGAACCAAATAAATTATTTGCTGTAAGAGGAGGAAGTCCTCTTGCAATAGGATCAGCCAATAATGAAAATTTCATTGGATCAGATACATACTCTTTAAGTGCTTATTCTGATAATATTACTTATTTAAAAGATGGTGATGTAGCTGTGATTGAAAATGATTCTTATCGCATATTTGATCACTCTAACTCGTTAGTTGAAAGAGAAAAGCAGGGTATTATTGAAAGTGTTACTTTATCTGAAAAGGGTATCTTTAAACATTTTATGTCTAAAGAAATCCATGAACAACCAGAAGTTATTGCTAAATCATTATCGAATTATATTGATATGGATAAAGGTATTTTAAATATTCCTAACTTACCTTACGACCTATCTACTATTACCAATGTCACTTTAGTTGCCTGTGGGAGTTCTTATTATGCTGGTTTAATTGCCAGAGATTGGTTTGAAAAATTTACAAATGTTAAAGTTGATGTTGAGATAGCCTCTGAGTTTAGATACAGAGAGCCTCCTATGGTTGCCAATGGACTAACAATCTTTATATCTCAATCTGGTGAAACTGCTGATACACTTGCGGCATTAAAGCATTGTAAGTCTCTAGGTCAAAAGACTATCTCAATTGTTAATGTTGGTGACTCATCAATGTGCAGAAATTCAGATGCATCTTTAAAAATATATGCTGGTCCAGAAATTGGAGTTGCATCTACTAAAGCTTTTACTTGTCAGCTTGGTGTATTAGCTTGTTTGGCAATAAAAATTGGTACTTCAAATGGGTCTCTGACACAGGAGCAGGAAAAAGAATATGTTAAATCCCTTCTTTCTATACCTAGATTAGTTTCGAATACTTTGGATAAAGAGGATGAAATTATTGATTTAGCTCACGATCTTTCAAATATAACAACAACATTATATCTTGGAAGGGGGCAAATGTACCCTGTGGCTATGGAAGGCGCTCTAAAGTTAAAAGAAATTTCTTATGTTCATGCGGAGGGCTATCCTGCCGGAGAGATGAAGCATGGACCTATAGCATTATTAGAAAAAGATTTACCTGTATTTATGATGGCTCCGAGCAATAATTTATACGAGAAGACGGTTTCAAATCTTAATGAAGTAATTGCTAGAGACGCTTCTGTAATCCTTTTTACTGACGATGAGGGTTTAGATAATATTGGTTTATTAAAAGATAAAATCAAAGTTTTTGTTTTAGATAAAACCGATATTATTTCAGCTCCTTTTGTTTATACTCTTCCTAATCAATTAATTGCTTATCATATCGCTCTTTTGAAAGGTACAGATGTTGACCAACCTAGAAATCTAGCTAAATCTGTTACGGTAGAGTGATTTTAAACCGTTATTCGGTAAAAACTTTAAGCTTTAATATCCTTTTTCAACGCAATGATTTGGTGTTTCTGCGTCCTTACTCAGAGCGACAGGAAAAACTCCATAGAATAATAAAAAAGCTACAAGAATATCGTCACATGAGCTTAAAAAGTATAGCGGATAAGCTCAATACATTAGGAATTAAAACGCATCGAGGTAAATCATTCTCGAGTGGTTCAATTCATTCCATTCTCAAAAGAAAAAAAGAAAGAGAGAAATGGATAGAGGAGGTTCGTAATAAAAAATCCCCTATTAAAATCATAAATTTCGATTTATCATAATATTATGGAAAAAATTGTAATTAGTGGTACTGGTGTTTTTACACCCAATGAGTCAATTACCAACAAAGAACTTGTTGAGGCGTATAATGCTTATGCCGAAAATTTCAATTTAGAAAATAAAAATGACATAGAATTAGGTAAAACATTAGCATTAGAACTATCAAATGAAGAATTTATTTTTAATGCTTCAGGAATTAAAAATAGATATGTAATGGATAAGAAGGGTATTCTTGATCCAGAAATAATGCACCCAATTATAGACAAAAGAAGCGATGATCAACCATCAATTCTTGCTGAAATGTCATTAAAAGCTTCCAAAGAGGCCTTAGATAAGGCAGGTAAGACTCCTGATGATATTGATGCGGTTATAACAGCTTGCTCAAATCTTGAAAGAGCATATCCTGCAATATCGATAGAGGTCCAAGAGTTATTAGGAATTAAAGGTTTTGCTTTTGATATGAATGTTGCATGTTCATCTGCTACATTCGCTATTCAAGCAGCAGCCGATATGATCCGATCGGGAAGCGCAAAAACTATTCTAATAGTTGATCCTGAAATTTGTTCAGGACATTTAGATTTTAAAGATCGTGACTGTCATTTTATTTTTGGTGATGTGTGTACAGCTATGATTCTTGAAAAGAAAGAAACGGCTAACTCAAATAATTGCTTTGAGATACTCTCAACTAAATGCATAACCCAATTTTCTAATAATATAAGAAATAATTTTGGCTTCCTTAATAATGCAAAAAATTCTTCACCATTAGATAGAGATCTTTTGTTTATGCAACAGGGTCGAAAAGTCTTCAAGGAAGTTGTTCCAATGGTGAGTCAATTAATTATTAATCACCTAGGTGAGGAAAAAATTAAAACCGATGAAATAAAAAGATTGTGGCTTCACCAAGCCAATAAAAGTATGAATGATTTTATTGGAAAAAAAGTTTTAGGGAGGGTTCCTAAAAATCATGAACAGCCTAATATATTACAAGATTATGCAAATACTTCTTCTGCTGGTTCAATAATTGCTTTTTCATTATTTAGTGAGGACATGAATAAAAATGAAATTGGTGTTTTATGTTCATTTGGTGCAGGATATTCTGCAGGTAGCATAATTCTTAAGAAAATATCTTAATGAAATTTCTTTTTAAATCACTAGCTTATATTTTCTTATCACTTTTAGTTCTTACCTTTTTTTCTTGTAAATTTATTTACAAAACCTTTTTCGCTAGATCATTATTTAAATAAAGAAGTAACAATTGAACTTTTAGAATCCCCAGAATATATGACCTATATTGGAGTATTTGATAAGTTTAATTTTATTTTTAAACACAAGGAAAAGCAAAAGAAAGAATGGGAGAAAATTTTAATATCAAATCTTTTCACTCTTTAATTCTTGACCAAGGTATAGTTCCATTATTTATCTTAGAAGACATAGTTAACGAATGGATTGAAAATAATATTTAACTTATTGATTTAATTTTATTTCAAAAAAATTTGATTTAAATCAATATCAAGATATTATTATTTATGGATAATAAATTTACAAAAATTATTAAAGGTCTTCACTGGACAACAGTAACTAGCGAGAGGGTTCTTTTAGCTATAATTGGAATAGCTACTTGTATTGCAGCAGCTCAATATCTTTTTGCAATGTTTCTTGCCAGAGAAATAACATTAGCAGATCTTTTCTTATTATTTATTTATGTTGAAATAATTGGAATGGTCGGTGTTTTTTACAGTACCAATAGAATTCCTGTTACACTTCCAATTATTATTGCTATTACCGCTCTTTGTCGTTTAATCATTATGCAAAGTAAGGATATGGATGCATTAATGCTTGTGGGTGAGGCTACTGCAATACTTATTCTTTCAATTTCAGCGTATATTATGAGCTTAAAAGATAAACTAAGTATTGAAAAAGATAATACAGGTAATAAGAAAGATAATTAATTTATACAATAAACTATGTCTTTTTATGAAAAATATATTTTGCCAAGATTTCTTAATTGTGCTTGTGCGTCTGAACCAATAACACATCAAAGAAAAAAAGTTGTCCCTTTAGCTGAAGGTAAGATTCTAGAAGTGGGTATTGGGTCGGGTCTAAATTTACCTTTTTACAATAAGTCTAAAATTATAGAGATATGGGGTATTGATCCATCTGAAGAATTAAACGCTATGGCAAAAAGAGTTGCTACTGAGGAAAATATAAATGTTAAATTTATAACCTCTGGTGCAGAGGATATTCCATTTCCAGATAATTATTTTGATACAGTCTTAATAACTTACACTATGTGTACAATTCCAAGTGTTCTTAAAGCTAATGAAGAGATGAGAAGAGTTTTAAAAAGTGGTGGTAAAATGATATTTTGTGAACATGGAGTCTCGCCTGATGAAAGTATAAAAAAATGGCAAAAAAGATTGAATTCTATTTGGGGTAAAATAGCAGGTGGTTGTAATATAAATAGAGATATTCCTATGTTGATTAAAAGTTCAGGTTTTAAAATTGTAATGATGGATGAAATGTATCTACCTAAAACACCAAAAATAGCAGGCTACAACTATTGGGGGTATGCTACGCCTGAGTAAAAAATTAAGGTAAATTAAAATGGATAAAATTATAGATAGTTTAAATCTTTTGAGCGAAGAGGAATTGCTTGATCCTTCTATTTCAGCAGAAAAACTTTTAAATAGTGATAGAGCTTACTATTATGACTTATTTGATCCTCCTTTTTATATTTTATCAAGATATAATGATATTGATAAAGCGCTTAGAGACCCTGAAACCTACCTTGAGGGATATGGGAATGGACCAAATTTTATAAAATCTAACGGTATTGTATCTGATGGAGATCACCATACTTTTATTAGACGAATAGTTCAGCCAAATTTCCTAATGGGATCAATCAAAAATTTAGAGAGAAGACTTGAAGAAATTACTGATGATTTGTTAGATGATATAAATAATAAAGAGATGTGGGATATTCATGACGATTTATCTTTTCCATTACCTGTTATTATTATTTGTGAAATTTTAGGAATACCAACTGATGATATAAAAAGGTTTAAAGGTTGGGCTGATGCTGCTGTTGCTCAGATGTGCAGCGAGGAACCAGAATCTTTTCAAAAAGAACTTGATAAAATGGATGATTATTTTTTAACATTAATAAATAAAAAAAGATCTATTCCAGAGGATGACTCATTAATTTCAAGAATAGCTAACTCCAAAATTAATAATGAATATTTATCAGATGATGAAGCAGTTCGATTGTTAGCTCAGATATTTGTTGCAGGGAATGAAACAACTACTTCTTTAATTTCTAATTTAGTTTGGAGATTGCTAAGTATTGATAATCTATGGGAAGAATTTGTAAACGATCAATTGGAAATTGACGGTCTTATAAGCGAAAGCTTAAGGTATGACCCCCCGTTATTAGGCTTATTTAAAACAACTTCAAGAGATGTTACTTATGATGATATAACAATTCCATCAAATACTAAAGTTATGATGCATTATGGTGCAGCTAATAGAGATAGTGAAATTTTTGATAATCCTAACAAATTTGATTCAACAAGAGATGGCAAAAAAGTTATATCATTTAGTGTCGGTATTCATATTTGTCTTGGAAGGGAATTAGCAAGATTGGAGACAAGAGTTGCTTTGAGAGCTCTTAAAAAAAGGTTTCCAAATTTAAAACTAATTAATAATGGTCAAAGAGTAGGGCCATTTCTTTTCTGGGGTAGGAGTAAATTACCTGTTTCTCATAATTAATCTCTTAAAGGTAAAAAATGGAAATCTTTGAAAATCTTAATAATGATCATATAAAATTCATCAAGGAACAAAAGGTTTTTTTTGTAGCTACAGCAGTTGCAGATGGTAGAATAAATCTTTCGCCAAAAGGTTTAGATAGCCTTAGGGTCTTAAATAACAATAGGATTGTTTGGCTAAATTTAACTGGTAGTGGAAATGAGACCTCTGCGCATATTCAAGAATATTCAAGAATGACAATTATGATGAATGCTTTTGAGGGCAAACCCCTTATTTTAAGAATTTATGGCAATGCAAAAGTTATTCACCATCTTGATAATGAATGGTCTAATTTAATTGATCTTTTTCCATATTCAGAAGGATCTAGACAAATTTTTGACTTATCTATCTCTTCTGTTCAAACTTCTTGTGGCTGGGCTGTTCCTGAATATAAGTTCATAAAGGAAAGAAATATTTTGGACAAATCAAATAAAGCAGCTGGAGAAAAAGGTATTAAGAAATACTGGAAAAAGGCCAATACAAATTCTATTGATGGAATTAAAACTAATATAATCGAAAAAAATATTGGGAAAAGTTTTTTAAGTTCTATTTCCTTTAATAAAAAAGAAAAAACCAAGAAGCAATAAGAAAAGCTGTTCACTTGCAAATAATACCGAACCTCTCTCGCCTATAAAAATACTCCAATGTGAGTGGGCAATTAATAGTGCATTTACCATAATTATAACAATAGTTAATCCAGATAATTTAGTTATTAAATTTGCTATTATTGGGTTAAGTTTAATTAACAATCCGCCTAAAATTATTCCCAATCCAGATAAAATTTCTCCCCAAGCCACTAAGTATGAGAATATATTAGAGAGCGGAACTCCTTTAGATGCTAAAAAGTCAATAAAGCCCTGACTTATTGGAAGCTTTCCATAACCATGAAGAAAAAAAGAAATCCCTAATCCAATACGAATTGTGAAGTCTCCAATTAATATAAATGGTTCCGTCATTGAATTTATTAAATTATTAATTTTTTCCATTATGATTCCTCCACTTACTTATTTAAAGTCAAAAAATAAGAATTTACTAGAACTTTTTTCTAATTTCTAATTAACTCTGTGATTGATAGAGTAGAATATGAAAAAAAGATGCTTATGGCCTGGTAATGATGATTTATATATTCAATACCATGATGAAGAATGGGGTGTTCCTGTTCATGAGGATAGAGTTTTATTTGAAACTTTATGTTTAGAAGGACAGCAGGCAGGTTTAAGTTGGATAACTGTACTTAAGAAGCGCGACAATTACAGGAAGGCTTTTTATAATTTTAATATTAAAAAAGTATCACTAATGAGTGACGACGATATTTTTGCTCTTTTATCTAATGATGGCCTAATTAGAAATAAATTAAAATTATTTTCAATAAGAAATAATGCAATTTCCTTTCAAAAAATTCAGAAAAATTTTGGAAGTTTTGATAATTATATTTGGTCTTATGCAAATGATAAAATTATTCAATCAAAAGATAAAAATGCATTAGATTCATCATTTAAATTATTGTTAAGTAATAATATTTCAAAAGATTTAAAAAAGTGGGGCTTTAAGTTTATAGGCCCAACAATTTGTTACGCTTACTTGCAGGCTATAGGTATAATAAACGACCATGAGAATTATTGTTTTCGTTACAATGAGGTTAAAAGTCTATATAATAACTAGATAATAACAAAAATGGAGAATAAATTGAGACTTTTTCTAACAATATTTTTAAGTGTATTTATCCTATCGTTAAGTGCAGAAGAGTGCGAGGTCTCAAAGTGGGGATTAGATGATGAAATTGGAAATGCAAATTTAATAACCCCTAATTCTATTTTAAAAGCTTCAAAATTAATAAAAACAGGAAAAGTGTATGGCTTGGGTATAATTATTGATACTAATACACCTGCTTACCCTCCTAGATCGCTCTCTCTTCAAGTGGTTCAACCCAATCAACAATTTGGTAATCAACAATCTCCTAATTCTACATATAATGATGATATTTTTCAGGGTTGGTTTGGAATTGGCTCTCAACTAGATGGATTAGGACATTTAGGTGGCCCTGATGGTACTTTTTATAATTGCAACAAAGGAAAAGACTTTGCACAAATAGACGGTTTAACAAAACTTGGTATTGAGACTGTCCCGCCTATAGTTGCTAGAGGTATAATTTTAAATATGGCTAAACATTTTGGTGTTGATTATTTAGAGGCTGGTCAATCTTTTTCAGCTGAAGATGTAAAAGCGGTTGAGAAGAAACAGGGAACTCCAATTAAAAAGGGTGATGTTGTAATCTTTCATACAGGTTGGACTGACGCAAAACTAAAATCGAATCCAGTTGCATGGGGGTCAGGAGAACCTGGTCAAAGTCCAGAGGTAGCAGAATACCTAGCATCTAAACAAGTTGTTGCGGTAGGAGCTGACACTTGGGGGTTAGATGTGATTCCTCCTAAAGACATAAGCAAAGCATTTCA
>Ga0222718_10002685_pt1 | contig 15753 bp, 21 predicted proteins | sample C33_27DmetaG_FD_165045 | JGI IMG/M metagenome (GOLD analysis project Ga0222718, IMG submission 165045) | Estuarine water microbial communities from San Francisco Bay, California, United States - C33_27D | ecosystem: Environmental > Aquatic > Marine > Unclassified | place: USA: California... | reverse complement strand
TGTCCATCTCCGCTGTTGTGAGAGGTGATCCTTTGCCAGTCCTTGTGGTGATTGATGCTTTTGTTGGCATGGTTGTTAAATCCTTGTGTTGTTTGAACTATTATTTATTCAAACTCTATTTAGTCCAAGATGTAATTGGGTTCTATGCTGTCCTTGGTGTACTTGCGGCATCTCCTGGTGTGGTGATCACATCGCTGTATGATCTTGACATTGTGTTGGTGCCAGGGCTGATTGGGGTCTATCCTGACCATGGTGTATTGGTGGCTCAACCTGCCCATCTCTGCCTGCAGGCCTGACAGTTGCCAACACGCCAGCCACGCCTCATAGGGGAAGTCATGGGGCTCGCCCCTGTACTTGGCCTGTGCCTTGTGTCGCAACCATCTCACACGCATTGTGTTCTTGATCCGCCTGGTCATTTGGTGAATGGTTCCACTATCTCCACAGCCATCCTTGACACTTTCCATATCTGTGTCTTGAACCTGTGGCTCTTGCCCTTGAATGCTTCATTCATCACTGTGTTCCACTTGTCTGACTCTGTGGCCGCCAATAGGTCCAACAGTGCTGTCTGGCACAGGCTCTTGTTCCATACCCGGTGTTCATAACCATCCCGCAACAGTTGTGCCACAGCGCCTATCAGGCTCTGCCACTGTGACTTGTCCGCTGACCTCAGTATGTTCCATAGGTCCTCATCATCATTCTTGATTGGGTGTGTGTCCCAGTACTCCTTCAACTGCTTGATCAGTTGTGCCCCAGAGGCGTACTTGTCCTCTGTGTCTGTGCTGATGGAGTCCTTGACCCTTTTGATCCAACTGCTCTCATTACAGTTGATGATGTCTTCCTTGTCTGACGCACTCATCTGTTGGCCTGTGTCTGCGTCCCTCAGGTCACCATAGTGCCTCAGCGCCATCTTGGCTGATTGTAGGATCAGTTGTTCAATCCATTCGCCTGTGTTGGTGGTTTTGTCTGCCATTGTGTTCTCCTTGATTGTGTGTTTATTTACTATTTTATTTATTAAAAGTCCTAAAGTCAAGTGTTTTATTTGGCACGCCAGTGGTGTGTGCCCAGACCCAAGCCCTTGGGCCTGATCCTGTGTCTGCCCTTGGTGGGCCTCCTCATGGCGCCCAAACGCTCACGCACCTCCACATTGTGAAGCGTCCAACCCTGCTCTGTGTTGATCCTGACCAGGTTCAGGCTGTCGCCGCTCCTGCCCAGTTGATCCGCGTGGTCCAACAGCAGGTCCCTGTAGGTGTCCCAATCCAACCGCCACTCCTGTGACCAGAACTTGGCCTGGTTCTTGGCCAGCAACCACCTGCGCCTCAGGGCCTTGACCACTGGGTCTGGTCCCGTGATCCAACGCTGTGGCCTTGGGCCCACGCCCTTGCCCCTGCGGATCTCACTCCTGTGCGCCCGCTGTTGTGCGGTCATCTCTATTGAGTACCTGAGCCCTGTGTTCCAGGGCCTGCCCCGCAGGATGTTTTGCTTGATCTGTTCTTGATGCTGTTGATTGAGTATGGGTTTGGTCATATAGGATATTTATAAGCCCTGTTTTCAGCGGCGGAATTTTCCCACCCCTGTTTTTGCGTGCGGATTTTTTTGGGGGTGTTCACTCTGACAACCAATAATTGGGTTTGCCATACCAACTACCCGCCACACAGATGCCAAACCCCTGCGACTTGTGATATCTAACAGGCATCCTGTAATCAAATTGTGTGCCCCCATGGTGCCAATGCTTGTCCAACACCTGGGCATACACCCTTGTGGTGGTGTGGCGTGTGACTTCTGTGATCTTGGCTGTGATGGTTTCACCGCTTGGGTTGGTGAATTTTAAAACCTCACCCAGGTGGAAGGGCCTCTTGGCGTAGTGTTCATTGTTCATTGTGTTGCTCCTTTGTTAGTGTGATTATAGCACAGATCTGGTTCCTGTCAACTGGCCCCCAAAGGTAGGAAATTTTTACTACTGCTATGCTACACAACCTATAGTTGCGTTCAAGGGGCGTACCCCCATTGGATCACAGTGCCACACCATTCCAATCACTGCTGGATGATTCTTTCTGTGTCTATGCTGTGTGCTTGAGTAGGTCCACTGTCCTGTGCTGTTGCATCTTGGACATGAACTTGGTTGTGAGGATTTTGTTGATGTCTTGATCATACACATACTTGATCAATTGATACAGCGAGCATTGATCCTTGACTGTGGTGGTGAACTGCTCACTGGCCTTGTCCAACAGGCACAGTGCCTGGTACATCTGCTTGGGCTTGATCTGATCAGGCTGGGCGGGCCACTGCTGTGCGATGGCCTCAAACAGTATGTTCCTGATGTGTAGTTGTTGTGTCTTGTTCATTGTGTGCTCCTTTTCCTTTTAGTATAGCACACATTGTGATTGTGTCAAGTGCCGCGGCCACCAATGCCAGACTCAGGATCCCAGTGACCAGCGGCGTGTCTGGGAAGACTCTAGGGATCAGGGATATTTAAAGGATTTGGTAAAGGGCGGTCAGGGGCCTACAGTTTGGAGCACGCGGACCCCCAGACCATGTTCAGGGATCAGGTCATGCCAATTGGCCACAACAGCACAGCCTGATCCCAATTGGGTACAACTGCTTGGGGGTTCTCCCCGCACAGTGTACAGTTAGTTTATACTATCAGGGCGGTGATGTCAACCTAACGCAGGCTGTTGATCCGCAGGCTGAATAAAACCATCTCAGCGGCGGATCTCTTGGCAAAGCGACTGTGGATCTCTGTGAGACCAGACCTCTTGTGCCTCTGTATCACCCAGCAATCAGGTGCTTGTTTGACTATGTGCCATCCCGTCATCTTGTTCTCCTTTGTTTATAATTGATTATAACACATTGGTAATTGGTGTCAACCTACCTGTAGATGTGTTTGCTGATCCTGTGCTTGTGTACATAGGCCACAAACCTGCGGTGTAGGGGTAGCCACTCGCGTGCCAGTGCGGCCTGCGATGCGCCTGTGCCTACACCATGTTGTTGGAAGATCCTGTCCGCTATCTGGGCCAGTGTGGCATATGCCTGTTGTGCTGTGTGCTCTCGCTGTTGCTGTGTCAATTTGTTCATTGTGCTCCTTTTGTTGTTCATAGTACAATTATAGCATATTTGGTAAATGTGTCAACTGGTGATAATTTGGTCAGAGCGGTGCTATTATTAAGAAATTATAGCATATTTGGTAATAAGTGTCAAGAACCTTGATAGAACGCTGTAGAAAGCGTAGCAAAGGTGGTTCAGATTGGCGGGTATATATGGCCCAGATTGGGTCATAGGCGGCTGTGCAGGGGGATTTGGCTGTTTAAATGGTGTTTTTTAGGCTGACATTTCCAGGATGCCTTAAACCTACCCACATAAGCAATCACATCCACAATGCCTACCGCCCTTGCACTGTGTGTTTTGTGCCAGTACTGGTGTGTTAGTGTGCGTGATCTTGTGTGATCTTGTGCCCTTACTGTGTGTTTCTCTGTGCTGGCTCCTTGATTTACCAATCCAACCTGTATGGCCCTTCAAACATCTGGGCAAATATCTCTGTGATCTGTTCCCAACTGTAATCCTTATCGCGTAGGTCTTTTATCAGTCTCAGGTGTTTGCTGTCTGGGCCATTGTAAGGTATTGCTATATTGGCCCAATCATAGAACTGTTCCTGTGTCATTTGTTTCCTCCCTTTTGTTGTTTTGCTCATACTTCATTATAACACAGCATATGACAGCGTCAACTGGTGGATGAGCCGCATAAAATGGGGGTTTTTGTTGGTATCATGTGAGAGTGGCTCCCAGATCAACAGGAACAATGGCAATTGTAGACAAGATTCAGGCCCTAGGGCTTGGCTCTTGGATAACCCATTGATCACAATTGGCTCGCTTGCTTTTAGGAGTAAGTTGGGAGCCTGCCAATTGCCCAGTATTTATTATGCCCCCTGACGCTGTGTCACAATCTGGATCATGGCTTCAGCATCTGCTTGGCTCTTGGCCTTTACCCAGCACTTGAACTCCTGTGCTCCTATTCTTATCACTATCTCATATGTGTTCATATCTCATTGTACTTGAGATCTGTGTGCTGTCCGCTCACTTCTGTGCTTGGTGCGTGTGTGCTTGTATAAATATTTTTGATTAAGGCAATTGAGACAAGCATCACACAGGCACACACAGGCACACACAGGCACAATTCACCACACACATAGCAACACTGATTTACCACAAGAGTTGATCACACCCTCTGATTGTGTAGGCCAGTTGCGGCCCAAACTGTTAGGCCAGGACAGTATAATCTATGGGCAGTCATGCTGACACATTTTGGTAACTTTTGTGTGTCAGGTCACAAGGGCTTGGACTCCAAGTCTCGCACAGCACACCTGTGGTCCTTGATGATGGAAGTTGGCGATGTAGCGATACAGTCTGTTGGATATGCAAACCCTCAACAGTTAAATGCGTGGATGTAGTGTGCCTCTTTGGAGATTTTTGGTATTTGTGCTAAAAGTCTCACCTTCAAAAAATCACAAGAACTAAAAAAAGACAAAAGAACATTCACTGAATGAAATGAAGTGAATGTTGGATTGACAGAGTCAATCCTGGAGTGTTATAATCACACATGGCAAAGAGATACCCACAATCGCACACACACCACAGTCGCCAGGATCGCCACTGGGATCATGAGTGCCAAGTGGTCACACGCCAGTTCAAAGACCACACACTGCACTGGGAACTGAGATGTCGCGACTGCGACAAACACATCCAATGGGTCACTGAACAAGAGGCCACCCAGATATGGCAGATCTTGGATGCGGCGACGCAATGACCCAGTAAATATCACAATGCCACAGTCACAGTTGATCTCACCCGCCAGTTGCGTGGTGTGGTGGTCAGGTCCCTCAGCCGCGCCCTTGCTTACCAGCACACCCAGATGCCCTTATGAGATAGGTTGCAATCACATTGAACAGTGGAGGTCAGTGGACTCAGTGGTGGCCTATGACAGGCAGATAGTTCAAAATCTCATCAAGCAGGACCAATTCAATCAGCACACACAGTACTGGACACAAGGGGTGTGGCAACAGCCTGGCTGGGACGCATTCACCATTGACAAGCACTACCAACAGGTGCATGACTCAGGCACCATGGCGGTGGAGGTGGCACTGCACCTGGGACATCGCATGATACACATCATAGGCGCTGACTGGCATGTGACCAATGACTCAATACAGCAGGAGCACTATGCGTTCAGGGGCCACAAGCCCAACAAGATGCCAGAGAGGAAGCGGAATTGGTTGGTCAGGGTCAGTTCAAGGTGTGAGATTGTGTGGGTTCACCCTGTGAGGGCACCATGGATGCGTCACTACCTCACGCCAGACTCATTCTTGAACGCCCTGTAGTGCCAGCGTTGGTGTTGCCTACAAGTGCCACAGGTGATCAGCAGTTCGCACTGTGCGGGGTAGTACCTCACTGTGAGGTTCCTGGTGCAGAATGGTGGTGTGGGTGTGGCACACAATGGCTGTCGCGGTCTCCTGCGTTGCCACCTGTCAATGGGATAGAACTTGCTCCGCTCCACCTTGTGGTAGCCCAGTTCCGCCAGGCGTCGCTCAAAATCTGATTGTTTCACAGAGATATGTATTGGTAATTTGGGTCAGCCCCACATCAATTTGAAACTGATGCCCAACAGGAAGAAGATTATGGTGTACAGGAGCCATTCATTGCGCCTGATCCTGCCATCCAGGTGTGACAGGTGATTGTTCATCAACAGGTTGATCTTGTCCTCCAGTCGCTGAATCCTCTCTTTAAGTGTCATTATGCCACTATGCTCCCATCAACCACTGATCTCCACTGGCCCGCTGAGTAGTACACAGGAACACCCTGTCCAGCACTGTCTCCGCCATCTGAACAGAAAGCCATCATACCATCCACCTTGTCGCCCTGTGAGTTAAGTTGTGCTATGGTCTGTGGTGCCAGTTTCACAATGTTCTCAATGGTGACCACATTGGACGCTGGGTCCAGGGTGAGGTCAGTTGAGGCACTGCTGTTGATCTCATCTGGTAGTTGGGCGGCTGATATCTTGCTTGAGGCATCCAATCCCGCCACGCCTGATGCTTGGTTCCTGCCATTTATGACATTTGACAGTTCATCCAGTGCGGTCTTGAGGTTGGCCCTCGCCGCCGCTGGCGAATCTGTGGATGAATCTAAGTTTGTTGTGTCTATGTTTGAACTGTTTGCTGGCCACGCCATAAGTTGTCTCCTTGTTGTTTATATTTAATCATTATTATAGTGCCTCTGTGATTGATCCCCTACCCTGTGTGCTGATACCCCTCAGGCCTATCACCTGTAGTGCCACATCAGCATCCACCACCTGGCCTGAACTCCTGTAGATGGCGTATCTGGCCTGTGTCCTGTCTGTCAACACACCCACTGTCACAACTGGAACGTTGGTCTGTGATGGTGTGACGTTGGTGGTCTGTCCTGTTAGCAGGAACTGGGTGTTTGGATCCAAGATTGGTTCCGCCCCTGATATCTCATCAAAGTTTGGCCCACCTGATGAGCCAGGTGCCCTGAATGTGTCTGAGATCCTGAAATCATCCATGTAGAAGTTGCCCACTGTGGCGTTGCCCCCAAGGTCACCAAGCCTCATTGTGGCTGAACTGATGTCCTGTGTGTAGGATCCCACTGAAACTGTCGCCAGGTTGTGATTCCTTAACTTGAGTGTGCCATTGTCCCTGGCTACCTTGATCTGGTACCAATCACCACCAGGATTGTTGCCATAGACAAATGAGCCTGTTGTGGTCCAGGTTGAGCCATTGGTGCTGTACTGTATCTCTATGGCACTATTGGCGGTGCCTGTCCTCAGATACAAGTCAGTGCCACCAGTGTCAAGGTGGAAGAAATATGGTGAGTGTGCGTAGTTGGGTGGCGAACTGATGCCATCCAACCAGGTCATCTTCACGGGCTGGTACCAGAAATCTATCTGGAAGTCACCTGTGGTGATGCCTGTGCCTGAAAGCGGGAAGGTGATGTTGTCATCTGTGTCTGTGAGTGCTGATCCTGTGTTGTCATTGAACCTTAGTGCGGCTGGTTCAAACTTGTACACTGTTTCTATGGCATCAACTCCACCTGAGTTGGTGATTGAGATCGCGTTCGCTGACCTGTCGCCAATGCCTGTGACCAACAGTGGTGTGCTGTCATCTGTGTCCACCAATCTGGCGTGACCATTCAATGACAGGATCTTGGAATAGGTCTTTGTCAGTGTTGGATACCTCATCTCTGTGGTACCATTGTGTAGTGTGCTGGATTCCTGGAAGAATTCTGTGAATGTGTTTGTGCTGAGTTCAGTCGCCACAGATGATAACTGTGCCACTGACGCTGAATCACTGAACACCTCTACCTTGAACTGGAAGTATCTGCCATAGACACCATCTAAATTTCCAGTCTCTGCTACTATCAGGGCTGGTTCGCCTGAGATGTAGTCACTGGGTTGTGTTGTGCTGGCATAGACCTTGGTGATGATGGTGCCCTGTCCAACAACCTGTATCAATGGATTTACCCATTCTGCTTTACCGTGATCAATTATTGCTGTGTAGAATTCCACATCAGGAACCCCTTCCACGCTTGATATCACTGAGTAGTTGGAACTGCCATCAGCCCAAGTCTGTAGGTCAGCCCAGGTGTCGCTGGCTGTGTCCACAGCCTCCCAGGTATAGGTTACTGGTACCAATGCTCCTAAAATATTGTCAAAATACTGTGCCATCTATCCTCCCAAGTTCCAATTGTTAGTCAATGTTTCATATTGAGTGTATGATGGATCAACCTGAAGTGTGTAGTTGATTTCTGATTCAAGGTTGTTGCCTGTGACAATTTGTCCCAGCAGGTTGGTGTATGTCCTCTGTGCTGTGGTGTCACTGCTACCATCAAGGTATTCAAGGTCAGCCTTGCTGTTCCTGTATCTTACCACAATGTAGGCGTTTGGGGGTATGTTATCCAAAAATTGGTTGACATATTGCCTGCCACCAACCTCCCTTATAATGGGCACATCAACATATTTGTGAATAGACCGTTCTGTCCTATCATAGTAGTAGTATCTCACTGTGTCAATTGTTGTGTCCTCAGGCGGCCATATGGTGAAGGTGATGTTGTAGAAAACACCAGTGTCAATTTGTCCTTTGCTGGTGAATGCTGTGATGAATGTATATCCCCAATCAGGAACATATCCTGAAAATGTGCTTGGACTGGCCACATATGAATTGTATCTTGTGGTGAATCCCCCACCAACCCATAGCACTGATTTATGGCCATCACCAAATTGGTTCTTGGTTGAATCCAATTGGAATCTTGTGACTGCCACTGTGGCTGTGATGTCTGGTGCTTCAGGCAGTGTGTCATTGTCTGTTGGTGGTGCTTCACCAACCACTGTGACATCATCTGGTGCTGATGATTCTTGGATGTCTGTGATCACATCCTCATTGTCATTGGGTGGTGCCACACTGATTGGTACCTCAGGATTCTTTTTTGCCAGAGGTGTAAGGCTGTAAAGATCTGGTTTATAGGTCTGTGCTGGTAGGATAATTGCTTCATTGGACACAAATGGGTACACATAAGGCAAGTGTTCTCTGGCCTCAACATCAATAAAGCCATCTTCATTAAAACTCATCTTGGTTATCCTGAATGGTGTAAGGTTGAGCCCCAACACGCTGTTTGTTATTGTGATTATTGATCCTGGTTCCGCCTCCAACAGTTCTTGACTTCCTGTGAAACTGATGAATCTTTGATTCCTTGATTTCTTGTAAATCATCCTGGCTATATCTTTGGCCTGGTTTGGATTGTTGATTGTGTGGAAGTTGAACTCCCCCGCCAGGTCCTCACCATCCGCGGTGACATCCGCTGATTCTGTGTAGACGGCCTCTTGTTCTGTGAATTCCTTATCTGGATCAATGTACCTTACAATCACTTGGTTAAATTTGTTTGCTTTCTGTTCGCCCTGTAAGGCAAAATCACTCAAGATATGATTATTGTTGACATCTATGGCAGACACTAAATCTCCGCTGGTTATATCAACAGCGTTGCCGCCATCTTCAATTTTGATCTTGTATCTTCCTTGGATAAATGGCATAAATGCCCTTGATCCTGCCAGTAATCTTTTGACATTTTCAAAAAGATTGGTCTTTGTGCTCAGCACAGCATTACAGGTAATGGCTTTGCCTGTGACACCTGTTGAATAAGTGACCTGTTGATTACATTTCCTTGCCGCCACTAAGAAACTGTCAGCATTGATTTGTTCTTTGGGTATGCCACAACCATATCTTGGGTTCATCAAATAGTCCAATAAATTGCTTACTGGGTTGTAGGAATGTGATGTCTTTGTGAGACTGCTGTAATCTGTTGATAGGTTAAGTCCTCCACTATGCTGTGTGACATCATAAACTTTTTTGCCCAAGACATCAAATTGTATTGTTGGGATTCCGCCTGTGTAAGGATTCTTATCAGCATCTTCTTGAGATTTTATCTCTTTCCATTCATATCTACACACAGCGTAAGCCAGGCCTGGGGCCTCCCTTGTTTGGTTCTTCCAACTGGCTGATTCATTGGCCAAACTGCTTGTGCCACCATCATTGAAAATTTGTATCTTCATCCTACCACTGAATCTTCCTTGAGTGATGTCATACACCTGACCATTGGTGTAGATACCACCCTCAGGTGCTGGCAATTCAACATCTTGTACCATCACCCTCTTGACTCCTTCAATTCCACCTTCACAGATGACATAGACCACATACAGGTAGGTGTTCTTGCTACCATTGGTCTCAGCGAATATTATCCTGCCCCCCAATCGCCTGAAACCATAACAAACAGGTATTGATATCTGCGTGCCATTCTTTGTGACTTTTACGCCTTCAGCCCCCACATCTGTGTCAATGTCAGGTACGCTGACTTCTGGTACTATGCCACCAAACACACCACCAATGGCACTGCCAATGGCTTTGAAAACTGATCCAATTGCTTTGGCTATGCTCTTCGCCGCGTTGCCAAGGGCCTTACCTACTGATCTGAAAAATCCACCCATTACAGTATCTCCTTGACATAACAATAACCACAAGTGTTCATCATCTTGTTGAAGAAACTGTGTCCTTGTTCAACAAATTGATCATTGGTAGTGTAATCTCCAAGCCAAGCCCTTACATCTGCCACATAGTATTCACAATCAAGTTCTCTGAACCATTGCTCTGCTCTGGCCAATAGATTTTTGGCTGTGAATCCATTCCTGTGTTCTGGCAAAATATAGAAAAATATGATTGTGCCTTCATTCTTGTTGTTCCAAGCATTTTCCATAGCCTGGCAAACCACAAAACCTGTTATCTTGTAATCTGTTTCATTGACAAATATGTTGTATCCAAGATTTATCACCAAATTTTTCAATAGGTTATGTAGTTTAACCTCATCAAATTTTCCAATGCCATCGCCTGCCTCTTTGGCATTGGTCTTCATAATATCTATTATGCTATCAAAATCTTTTGGTTTCATTTCTCTAATCATTATACTTTCCCCCATAGTATGTCTTCAATTGTTTGGTGAGCAAATTCCATTGTTCTGTCATTTGGGTGTTCCCTCCTGAAATTTGCCTCATTGGTTCTCCTACCACCCAACCTTTCAAAATTGGCAAATAGGCTGGCAACCTCAAGACTGATTGTTGCTGTGTTTCTGGCATCAGAAATACTGTATCCAACAATGTTGCCTTTGAAGTTAATAATTGGCGTACCCACAATGCTGTTGTCAGTGGGATCAAGATATGCTGTGCTGACAGTGATTGTTTTGTTTATGTTGCCTGAGATTGCGAATTTTGAAATGTTGGCACTGTCAAGTGCTGAAATGTTCAACACACAGTTGGTTATCACAAGGTCAGTGTTCTCTTCAATATCTGTGACTGATAAGAAATTTCCCTGTGCCAGGTAGGTGTTACCATTGTGATCAATGTCAAAAGGTCCATCAGTGTAATACACTGTTCCTGTTGTTGTTTCTATCTCAATGAGTGTAAGTTTGACAAGACTTTGATTGGCAAGGTATGTATTGATTGTGGCACCAAGATTCCTGTTGTTGGTTAGATCTGTTTCTGTGGGAGTGTATTCTTGATCAACCACAGTGTAGGAGTTTGTGCTGACATTTGATACAATTTTTACAACTTTTATGACTCCACCCATTATTGCTCCTCTATCATATCAATCTCATATGAGGCTGTGCCATCTGTGTCATATTTGAACTCCTGTATGTCCCTCTGAAGCCTCATCCTAAATGGTACAGCGTCAACAGTGACACTGGATCCATCAGCAACATCTTCAAAAAGTGCTGGCTCTATGGTCAAGGTGGCACCACCTGCCCCATTGGTTGTGACATTGCCTGTTATCATATAGACTTTGCTGTGTGAAGCGAATTTTATCACATCACCAGCGTATAAAATTGTCTGCGAATTTTTATTGGTACTGATGTTTATTGAGGTGGCTCCTTGTGTGGACGCTGTGTCATTCACAGTCGCTGTCAGTCCATAAGTCGCTCCATTTGAATTGTATGATATGCTTGGAAGCGTGATGTCAAAACTGTTAAGTGGTCCTTTACATCTTGTGGCGATGGCCTGGATTGGTTTGAAATTTGCCAGGGTTATTGATGGGTACTTCACTGTGGCACTGAACCTTGAACCAGCCACTGAAACCCTAATGGTCCTGCCTGACTGAGAGGTTGTGACCTTGGTTGTTGATTCTGTTTTAAAATTTACTGTTTTGAAGCCAACTGTTGTTGGCCAGTTTCCAATGTAAGCCATATTAGATTAGTGCCTTCCTTCCTTTTCTTGCGACGCCTTCATTTATTATTCCTGTTATAACAGCCCTCCTTGATAACAGTAGTTCATCAAACCCTGAGGCATCAACTGTGTTGATATTGAATGTGACATTTACATCTCCTGAACCAGAGGATGTGTCCATAGCCAGTTGGTCATTTGGCACCACTGTGCCTGAATTGTTTGGAACAAAAAGTTCTGGTCCTTGCTCACCCACAATGTAAGGATGGTTCCTCTTGGCTGGACCACCTTCTGCCAGGAATGGTATTCCAATGCTTGATCCACCTGTGAAGAAGGCCAAAGCCGCCCTCAATCCAAGTTCCACTCCCAGTTGTTGGTTCAGTTTGCTCTGTTCATTCCTGATGCCCTTCAGTTTCTCCCTGAGGATGTCAAAAACAAATATCTCAAGACCTATCTGGATGATTCCTGATATCAACTGCTTGAATATGGCCTTGGCCACCTGTCCCAGCGCCTCTGTAAGGTTCTTGGCACCCAGTATGGCATCAGCGAAAGCATCACCAACACCCTTCTTGAATGTTTCAAAGCCCTGCGTCAGTAGGTTCACGCCCTCCTGCACAGGATCAAACTTCTCATACATCTTGTCAAATGTGTCAATGAATGTGTCCTTCAAGTTCTTGAATGTGACTTCTGACCTCTTGGTGGCCTCGCCTGTGCCATTGATGGCGTCCTCAAGTTCCTTGGCCTGTTCAGCGGTCTTCTTAAGTGCTTCCTGCTTCTCCCTGAGTTGTAGCACAAGTTCATATAATTTCTGTCCATATGCGCCCAACACAACCTCACCTGACTCAATCCTGTCTATAAAGGTCATGTTCATCTCGCCAGCCTCATCAGCCGCAACACCTGTGGTGTCAAATTGCTCCCTGAGACCATTCATCTCAGCCCTGATGTCCGCGGCCTCGCCCCTCAGTCTCTGTGCTGTGCCTGTCATGCCAATGGCCTCCGCCGCTGTGGCCGCCATCTCCTTGGCCTTGGCCAGTGCGTCACCAATTGTGGCGTATGCCGCCACCGCGTAGTCCATGACATAGCCTATGGCCAACACTATCGCTTTGCCCTTGATACCCAGCAATAGGAAACCTATCACGCCCAAGGTCTTGATTGTTGCTGGCAACTGGTTGGTCGCCGCTAAAATATTGTTGTATGATTCTTGGAACACCTTGAACACAGGCATCATGGCATCCAGGATGTAACCTGATCCCACAATTGCTGTCTCCGCTGAGTGTACTATGCCAGCACCAATCCTCTCAGCCGCCTTCTCTATGTCACCAAACTGTTCTGACAGTGTGTCATTGAGCGTGCCAACTATGGCCTTCAGGAAATCAAAAGGACCCGCGTCCATGACCAATCTCTGGAAGTTGAACATTTTATCACCCACCATTGATACCAAACCATCAAAGGTTGATGCCAACGCCAGTGCCGCTTCACCAAACTTGCCATCTGGTCCAAACACACGCTCCAAGGCCTCCGCTGTCTCTTCAGCGGTGACTTTTACGCCATCCTTGAATCCAAGTAGGTTCCTTACACCTTTCTCCCTCAATAGGTCTGCCGCTCCAATACCACCTGATAGTGATCTCTGTATCTGCTCACCCGCTGTCCTGAAGTCCAGTCCTGTGACCGCGGCCACATTACCTGTCAGTTCTAGGTTGGTCCTTAGTTCTTCCGCGTCCTTGGACACAACAGCCAACACACCTGATGCCGCCGCTATCTCTTCAAGTGAGAATGGCACAGTGCCTGCGAAGTCAGCCAATTGGTCAAAGGCCTTGGCTCCCTCCTCCGCTGTTCCAAAGAGGAATTTAAATCTCTGTTGTAGTGTCTCTATTTGTCTGGCGGTGTTCAGGAATGCCCTACCTATCCTGGCCGCACCTATGGCCGCTATGGCACCTCCAGCCAGTTTGGCCGCTGAGCCAAGTCCGCCAAGGCTGTTCTGAACCCTGATGGTTGAAGCGTTTAACTTGTCAATCTGCCTGGCACCCTGTACCTGGACCTTGACATTGTAGTTCTCTGTCGCCATAACCTGTTACCTCTTTCTCCTGTTCATGGTCTTCTGGCTCTCCTCATGTTCATAAGCCATCAAACCCGCCCATAATTTCAACTCCAACACAGACAGTTGCTGGATCTCCTCAAGACTCTTGTGGAGCCTGGAGGCCAACAACAACAGGAATCTTAACTCTGTGTTGGCTCTGATTCCTTTGTTGCTTCTGCCTGCTCCAGTGTTACCTGGGCACCATTAAGCACAGTGGCTATCTTGGTCAACACCTTTGGGTCCGCTTCATTCATCAGCATCGCCCTGTCGCCCTCCTGAAACATCTTGGATCCATCCTTGTTCCTGGCCTTTGATATGATTGACTGGATAAGGGCCTCAACTATGTCGCCCTTGGCCTGCAAAGATATCATCTTGGCCTCATCCTTGAATGAATTGGTCTGTCTGTAATAGATGTCACAGTTCCATTCTTCCACTGTTAATTTCTTCATGTCACCACCCACCACATTGGAGTAGTGCTGTTTTATGTTGTTTCTTATGTCTGTCATCTGCTAAATCTTCCCTTGTTGGTTCTTGTTGTTTCCCTTGACGCTGGTCTGTAGAAGCCATCTGGTGCCTTCTTGCTGTAGCCCTTGTCAAGCCTTGACACATAAGGCTGTCTGTTGGAAAGGTTGTATGTGTTTTCCGCTGACTTTGTCTTACGCCAAGATTTGGCCGCCAACCCTGAACGCTTGGGTGTGAATCGCTTAAGGTTCACCAACAGTGTGTTGGCTGTCCTATCCACAAATACCTCCAGGTTCCTGTCCAGGGTCTGGTTGGCCCTTACTGCATTGAAAATGCCTGTGATCATACTGGATTATGCGTTATAGTCCGCGTATGTTAGTGCGCCTGTGCCTTGGAAAGACACACTTGCGGTCACAGCATCATTCTGGTCTGCTGTCAGATCATAACCAGTGATCAAAACCTCACCAGTAAATTTCTTTCCTGCTGAGTCACCACTTGGGTACAACTCCACAGTCGCTGGGTCTGATCCAACAGCGGCCGCCAAGGTGTCTTGGGCTGAGTCGCCTGAGTTGAATAACAGGTCCATTGTTCCTGTGAATGATGTTTGTCCTGGTAGATATGATTTTGCCTGGGTTCCCATGGTTGACACCTCTATGATGTCCCCCACCTGTGAAATACTGAAAGATCTCACAGAAGCGATAGTTGTAGCAGAGCCTGAAACATCAAACTTTGCCGCACCATCTGTTCCTACTATTGTTGCCATAGGTTATTTCTCCTTGTTGGTTGGTTTGATTACTTCCGCTGTGGCTTCTGCTTGGTATACTGTTGCCTCCGCGGGTTCTTCATTGATTGTAGTTGGGACCTTTTTGGCCTTTGTTGGCTTGGGTTTCTCCACCTTCGCAGGTTTTGAAAAAGTCCACCCATCTTTCAAATATTGTTGGATTCTTCTGTTCTCAACAATCTCTGAATTCCCTTGTGTGTCAAACATTTGAGCACTCATTATGCGTTCCCCCTCTTGTAATGGTAAGTGATCTCCGCCACAACAGTTACCTCACCAATTGGTGGCTGTCGCTCAATCACTTGTATGTTTGTTATCTGTGTGTTCACTATGTGTGTGCCTGTCTCAACTGGTGTTATGCTCAGGCCCCTCTCTGTCTCCAGTGATTCCTCTATGTTCCTGATGATGTCATTGCGTCTGGTGTCTATGCCCTCACCACGCACAAAGCATCTGATTGAAACTTCTATCACGCCCCTGCGCTCACCCATTGATATGTCCTCCCTGGTCTCATTCAGGGGCACAACCAGTATGGCTGGGAACTGTGTTATGGCCAATTTCTCAAAGTCAAAGAAGTCCCTTGACACCTTGCCAACGCCAGGGTTGGTCATGTTGCCTAAAACTTTCTCTACTCTCTTTAGGATATCTTCTCTCGCTGACATTACCTAACCAGTCTGTT
>Ga0222718_10002684_pt1 | contig 15763 bp, 20 predicted proteins | sample C33_27DmetaG_FD_165045 | JGI IMG/M metagenome (GOLD analysis project Ga0222718, IMG submission 165045) | Estuarine water microbial communities from San Francisco Bay, California, United States - C33_27D | ecosystem: Environmental > Aquatic > Marine > Unclassified | place: USA: California... | reverse complement strand
AACTTATGACAGAGATAGAACAAAGAGATTTTATAGATTATTCGAATCCAGATGGAGACTTAGAGTAGTGGCCAGAAAACCGCAAATACCATTAAAAGATATTATGTCTGCGATTGACAAAAAGGACAGAAACTTTTATAATAACCTGACTGATGAAGGCAAAAAAGCCTTTAGTGCCTGGATGATGATGAGGTATTGTAGTAGTGTGCAAGGTAAAAATGCCGCAGATTATATTTTTATGACAAACGAGTGTGTAAATTATCAGTTTAGTGAAGTTAGTAAGCATCCTGAATTGCAGTGGCTACTGTTAAGTGTATGTGGAGTAGGTTCAGTACAATTTCATCCCTATATAAAACCGCCTAATAGTAAAAAGAAGAAAAGTAAAGTATTTGATTTTATATATGAAACTTTCCCACATATGAAGGCAGAGGATATTAATAATCTAATAGATATAAACAGCAAAGAAGATCTAAAAGCAATGGCAAAAGATCATGGATATGAAGACAAAACAATCAAGGAAATCTTTGGAAAATAATATATGTAAATGGTGTAACAAAAATTTTATGAGTGAAAGAACTCTGAGTGCCCATATGTGCGTAAAGAAAAGACGTTGGGCTGACAAGGACTTAACACATATAAGATTAGGTTATAGAGTATTTCAGATGTTTTATGAAATGAATACTCAGGCAAGTAAACCTAAATCACAAGAAGATTTTATTAAAAGTCAATACTATGAAGGCTTTACTAAATTTGGCAGAAGTTGTGTAGTAAATGAATATTTACAGCCTGAGCAATTTGCAGAGTGGTTAATTAAAGAAGGTAAAAAACTAGCAGACTGGCATAAAGATAAAATGTATGATGAATTTTTATTAATTTATGTAAAAAAAGAACCAGGTCTAAAAGCATTAGAACGAACTATTATATATTTTAATAAATGGAGTGAGGAATCAGATAATGACTGGCAGGATTATTTTAAAGTAGTAACGCCTGCCAGGGCAGTACATGATATCAGAAGTGCAAAAGTAAGTCCTTGGGTTCTGTATTTAAGTGAAACAGGTGGAGAATTGCTTACTAGATTTAATAATGAGCAGGTAAAAATGATACAGCACATTATAGATACAACATTTTGGATGAAACATTTTGGACAAAATAGAGAAGAAGTAGAGGAAATTAAAACAACATGCGAGGTAGCAGGAATATGAAAGAGTTAATTGAAAAGACGTCACAATGGCACCATGACAGGAACCTAATTGATGGAGCAACAAGTAAAGATCAAGTACTTAAACTTATACAAGAAGTTGGAGAGCTTTCAGATAGTGTATGTAAAGGAGAAGATGTAAAAGATGATATAGGAGACTGTTTGGTTATCCTTATTAACATTGCTGAAAGAGAAGGCACTACATTAGAAGAATGTTTAGGTGTTGCGTATGAGGATATAAAAGATCGCAAAGGCAAAATGGTTGACGGAATATTTGTTAAGGAAGTATGAAAAAGAAAGAAGAAATGCTAGTAATCACAATGGAAGAATGTGGTGAACTGATTCAAGCATGTAGTAAAATGATACGTTTTGATGAGCCATGTGATACAAAGCAATTACAAGAAGAAATAGGCGATGTCATGTGTATGATAGAAATACTAAAAGACGGTGGACTTGTTACAGATGAACAAATACAAAAACGTATGGCAGTTAAAAAAGAAAAACTAATGAAGTGGAGTTTATTGTTCAGTGAAGATTGATTTTGATGTAGACATTGATATGGCAAACAGAGATGACTTTCTCAAGTTAGTTAATCACACGCCTGCAAGTATTGAGAAAGATGGTAAGTTTACCAAACACAATACTGGTGTCTACTTTCAAAACATACCTAGTTTTCCATTACAAGGGTATAGCACAATAGATCATAAAGTAGCAGAACAAGAAGGCTGGTTCAAAGTAGACTTTTTAAACAATCATGTATATGAAGAAATAAAGGATGAAACACATTTAGATAAACTTGTAAACACAGAGCCTATGTGGGAGTTATTTCAGCACAAAGAAGTTGTAGAACAATTATTCCATATAAGCAATCATTACAACATAGTTAGCCAACACTTGCCTACAAGTTTAGAACAACTAGCAATGATACTTGCTATAATTAGACCTGGTAAAAGACATTTGGTTGGAAAGACTTGGGAAGAGATCGAAGCAGATGTTTGGACTAAACCATTAGATGGGTCTTATTTCTTTAAAAAGAGTCATAGTTATGGGTATGCTCTAGCAATAATTGTACAACTAAATGGTATTTGTGAATAGTTAATCTGTTTTTCGAACCAGTTGGACACCGCGTCGCTTAATTCTTTTCTTGATTAAATTTTGTAATGAGGTCATTGGACCAAAAAGTACCTCTACATCTTTCATTACAACAGTTGTAAGATAAGGCACAAATTGTTTCATTTCATGATTTAAGAATATGTCTATAGGTAGTTGTCGGTTAGATTCCCACCACCACATATCTCCTAATGTTAAAAGCTCTTTTTTAATTTTTGTTGACGGAAGTTTACTGATATCATAAAAGGTACATATAGCATTATCGTGATTGACAACAATACCAACATACTCGTTGCCACCGTATGTAATTCCAGTAAGAAACGGGTACTTGTCTTGGGCTTCTTGTATTAGTTGATCTTTCTCCACAATGTTATTTATGTTATCAAGTGATAAATACTACAATATAAAGAGTTAAAAACCATATGAGTTACGGAGATCACAAATTATTTTTATACGACGAGGTAGTTGATCTTGTGATTGGCTCTGATGGATTATACGTGGACAATAGGCCTATGAACAATAAAAAACTAACAGCACATAAAGGGTTATCAAATGAACTAATCTTTAATGTAAGAAATAAAGATAGAAAATTACAAAATGTTGGTATTGATGTATTAAGAGGTACATTATATCATCCTAGTACAGGTAAAAGAATATTTTCAAGAGTTTTAGAACATACAGGAAGCACAGGACAAGTAAAGTTAGTTATGGCTGAAGGTGATACAACTAATTTAGAACCAGGCTTGTATCAATTATATGTTTCAAGGGAAACACCTGAAGGCAATAATTTACCAGTGTTTGCAGACCAAAATAATAATATTAAATTTGATATGCAAATTGTAGATCAAACTAGATTAACACCTGTAGACACACAAACAGCAAATGTAAGCCAGTTTATGCAAGTTACGAATACAAATAATGGCGACAGCTCTAATGTGTTTGTTACTTCTGCATTTAAAGGAAATCAATCAAGAAACTTTACTTCCTGTTTACATAGCATAGCAATACATCCTGATTCATTTACAGGTAATTTTTCGATACAAGCAAGTTGCGTAGAAAACACTCCTGATACTTCTAATAGTAGTAGTGATTGGTTTAATGTTGTAAGTAATGTTTCTTTAACGTCTAATTCAACAATTTATCATAATACTTTTCAGGTAAATGCCAATTACGTTAGAGTTTTAAGTGAACCCACAGCAGGAAATATTTCACTAGTACAATTAAGAAATTAATTGACTTTTAGTAAAATATCCTGTATAATTAATACATGGATATAGACTTTTTAGTAGAAAAGGTGCATCGTCTCCTTTTGGATAACCTACCAATAAAAACAAACAAAACACCTAGTGGATGGAACACCATGGATTGTCCTATGTGTACTGACAAAAGAAAACGTGGTGGATTAATTACGACAGGCGCAAAAATATCCTATAACTGTTTTAATTGTGGATATACAACTGGTTGGGAACCTAATCCAACACTTGGTAAAAAATATAAAGATTTAGCAACAATATTAGGTGCAAGTTCACAAGATATACATAAAGTTACTGTAGAGTTATTAAAGTATGCTGAAGATCTAGAAACAGAAGGCACAACTGATTATGTTTACAACTTGCAGAAGTTTAATAAAGTAGAATTACCAGATAATGTTATAGCAGTAGATGATCTAGAAGAAGGACATCCTGTTAAGCAATATGCGGAACAAAGAGGACTACTTGGTCTATATCCACTGCTATACTTTAATGAAAAGTTATACAAGCAGAGATTAGTGGTCCCTTTTACCTATAACAATGAGCTAGTAGGCTGGACAGGAAGGCATATCAGCCCTCCTAACAAACAAACTCCCAAGTACTTACATAATATGCAACCTGGATATGTATTTAATATAGATAGATTTGCAGATAGTAAAAGAGAAATAGTTATAGTGACAGAAGGCGTGTTTGATGCTATAATGATAGATGGTATAGCCATACAAGGTAACACTATTGGACCTGAACAGGCACATTTAATTGAAAAATTGGGTAAAAGAATTATAGTTTGTCCTGACAAGGATCAAGCAGGCACAGAATTAATGTTGCAGGCCGCTGAACTAGGGTGGGAAGTAAGTTTCCCGCCTTGGCATGTTGATTGTAAAGATGCCGCTGATGCTGTGAATATGTATGGTAGACTGGCAACAGTAAGTAGTATTATTAAACATGCTACAAACAATAAACTAAAAATAGAAGTAAAGAGTAAAATGATATGAAATATATAAACGACTTTTTTAATTTATGTAAGGTACACTGGAAACAAATACTTGGATATTCTGTAATCATACATCTGTTACTGCATGAAGTACCTATGTTAATTATGCTTATATGGGCAGTATTATGAAAAAACTATATGTAAATGGATGCAGTTTTAGTCATGGCCACAGAGACTTTAAAATAAAACAAGGAGTATCTGATATATCTCCTGATTGGGTCTGGCCAATGTTGTTAAAACAACATTTTAATGAAGTTGTATCTGAAGCATTCAGAGGCTCTAGCAATCACAGAATAATTAGACGTAGTATAGAATTTTTAAGTAATGTAAAAGACCCCGAGAATTGGACAGTGATATTACAATTTGCTAATATTGAAAGGCAAGAATACTATGATGATAAATTAAATAAATGGATAGGTCATATAGTAGATGATCCATGCTTTGATGACAGGATAACTGAAAATATAAGTAACACTTACATTTTTAAAGATACTAAGTATAAAACATTTAAAAATAATGTTGCTATAGTTAATAACGTTGATAGTGTAATTATGGATTTAGTGCTTCAAATACTAGCCTTTCAGGGATTTTGTAGAACTAAAGGGTTTAAAAATGTATATTATACAGGACAAAGCCAGCAATGTTTGTTATCATATTATTTACAAGATAAAACCTTACTGAAAGAATATGATAGTATACAGAAAATTACACAAAATATAGACTTATCGAACTTTTTGTTACCTATATCATATATTACAGCAGGGCATGATGAGAGTCCTACAGATGGTCATCCAAATGAAGTAGGACATAAGATGTTCGCAAGATATATAATTAATGAGATAGAAAAATTATGAGTGATTTAACAAACTATAACGAAGAAACACAAGAGCTATTTTTAAAGTTTTTAATAAGTGATCCTGACTTGTTTAGCAGATGTGCAAACATTGTTGATCCTAGTTATTTTAATATGAAATACAGGGCGGCAGTAAAACTGTTTCAAAGTCATGCAACTGATTTTAACAGTATACCAACACCAGAGCAGGTAAGTGCGGCGTCAGGGGTACATTTAGAAGTTATCCCCAATGTGACAGCAGATCATCATGATTGGTTTTTAAAAGAGTTTGAGACTTTTTGTAGACATAAAGCATTAGAGAAAGCAATTATCGAAAGTACTGATTTATTAGAGAATCAGGACTATGGTACTGTGGAAAATAAAATTAAAGAAGCAAGTCAGGTAGGACTTGTAAAGGATTTAGGACTAGATTACTTTGAAAATCCCAAAGAGCGATTACAATGGATTAAAGATCAGTCGGGTGCTATAAGTACAGGATGGAAAGGAATAGATCACAAACTGTATGGCGGCATGAACAGAGGCGAGATGACAATTTTTGCTGGTGGATCAGGTGCAGGTAAAAGTTTATTTTTACAGAACTTTGCAGTTAATTGGGCATTGGCAGGCATGAATACTGTTTATATTAGTTTAGAGCTTAGTGAACAACTTATTAGTATGCGACTAGACAGTATGGTTTCTGGATATGGCACAAAAGAAGTTATGAAAAATATGGAAGATGTGGACTTAAAGGTTCGTATGAAAGCCAAAGGTGCAGGTAGACTTAGAGTAAAACAGATGCCTAATGGCGTCAATGCAAATGATATCAGAGTATTTTTGCGTGAATATGAGATAGCATGTGGTGAAAAAGTAGATTGTTTGCTGGTGGACTACTTGGATTTAATGATGCCTATCAGTGCAAAAGTAAGTGGTAGTGATTTGTTTATTAAAGACAAGTATGTATCTGAAGAGTTGCGTAACTTAGCAATGGAAAGAGACTTATTATTTGTTACAGCATCACAGTTAAACAGAGGAGCGGTTGAAGAAATAGAATTTGATCATCATCATATTGCAGGTGGTATCAGTAAAATACAAACAGCAGATAATGTTGTGGGTATATTTACAAGTAATGCTATGCGAGAAAAGGGTAGATATCAGATACAGTTTATGAAAACAAGAAGTAGTAGTGGTGTAGGCACAAAAGTAGACTTAAAATTTAATCCTGATACATTAAGGATAGAAGATCTAGAAGAAGGTGATGAAGACGCAATGACAGTTACAACATCTAATTTAGTAGACCAATTAAAACGCAGTAATTCAATAAAAGCAGATGAGCCTGAAGCACAAGACGTGATATCAGGCGCAATGAACATGAGAGAATTCTTTAAAAAGAATGATCAATAAAATGATAAATAGCATTGTACATTTTTTATTGGAGAAGTTGTGAGTAAAACTCGTAGTATATTAGAAGAGCTAAACCAGATTTCTGTTGACAGGGATCGAAACTATGTTGTTTCTAACAGAGGCGAACATGTTATTGCAAGTGCTATCAGTTTACTTGAACAGATTGATACATACTATGATGAAGCAACTGCAAAAGACCTACAAAACAGGTTAGTTAATAGCATAAAAGGCCGCGATGGCAAAAAATTCTCCAGAGGTATTGGTAAAATTATCAAAGAATCCCAAAAAGAGAATAAAAATGCTGATTAATGAAATTACACAAAAGGACTCCGGTAAATTACCTTTAAATGAATTGAGGTTCGATCCCAATCTAATACAAGATACTACAGATCCAAAAAGTAAAACTAAATATACATGGGATAAAAACTTAAGAATATTTAAAGACCCTAGCGGCAGACCTCTAGACAAAGGCTCTCTTTTATACAAAACACTTATAAAACAACCAGTAAACAGGAAAGCAATATTAAAAAGAGACGGCACCCAAAAAAATCCAAGCGGTAGAGGATTTTTGGATAAAGTAGGTGATGCACTTGGTACTACAGATGCAGGTAAAAAGTATAGAGACGATCCAAACTCTAATTTTGTAGGCAAAGCATTATCAACTACACTTGGTGGTATAGGTGGCATAATGGATAAAGGTGTAAATGCTATCGCAAAAGGTGTTGCAGGTGGGATAAACAAATTTAAAAATAGGAATAATCCAGACACAGGCCCTACATTTGATCAAGAGCAACTTAAAAATCTTAATAATCCTAAAGATACTCCTGGTATAGGAAAAACAACACAAGAAATTATGGATTTTATTGGGCCTAAGCCTGAATTAAAAGTCAGTAAAAAGCAGGGCTTAAAAGGTAAATTTGGATTTGGTAAGGCCACTACTGATCATGTATGGAGAATGGGAGATAAAGACGATCAAGAAATGCTTCCATGGTCTAATTTAAGTACACAACAAAAAAATGCCTTGGCAAAACATATGGGTACAACAATAGATGTTTTAAATACTCAAGCAACTATATGGCCAGAGCAAGATCCAACAAAACAAAAAACCTGGATACCCAATCATAATTTAGGTAAAAAAATTGAACAAAGATTTGGTATGGCAAAAAGATTTAAACAAGCTCAAGCAAATGGCCAGGAAGGACCAGTTAAACTAGGTTGGCAGGGTGTTGATGGTAAAAATAGACAGTTTACAAATAAAGATGCCAACAAGCAAGATAAAAATAATCCAGATGATGATTATGCAAACTTAATTAAAAAGATTCAGGCAGGTGAAATTTGGAAGAATAATTTAATATCAATGGAAGTCGGTAAGTGGATAATGGACCATCAGGCAAAAACAGATATGCATCTGAATAAAGCATACAAAGTATGGCAAACTAAAATGGACCAAAAGTTTGGAGATTATGATAAAAAAGTTGATAGACATTTTAATTATGAAAGAAAGCCTGAAAATCAAACAAAATCTAAACCAAAATCAGATACTATAATAGATCCAAATACAAATAAACCGTATGGTGCATAAAAATGAAATTTGCTGAACTCACAGAAAGTTTCGTAAAAGAAATCATATTAGAGGCAGAAGGTAAAAATACTCACTTAGAGCATCTGGAAGACAATATTTTTAATAAAGGATTTAAAGGTGCCAAAGAGGCTATAGATTACCTTTACAGTTTACACGAAATGCTGGAAGGCAATAGTAAAACATCAGTAAGTATGACAACTAAGTGGGACGGTGCTCCTGCCATAATTGCAGGTAAGGATCCAGAAACAGGTAAATTTTTTGTAGGAACCAAAGGAGTATTTGCTCAGAGAAAACCTAAAATAAATTTTACAGACAAAGATATAGAAGAAAATCATCCAGCCGAAGGATTACAAATTAAATTAAAAACAGCATTAAGAAATTTAAGAAAATTAAACTGGAATACAGTAGCTCAGGGCGATATGCTCTATAGTAAGAGTGATTTACAAACTGAAACAATTAATGATGAAGAAGTATTAGTTTTTAAACCAAATACTATTGTATATGCAGTCCCCACAGATAGTGATTTAGCAAAACAAATTAGTAACTCTGAAATGGGTATTGTTTGGCATACTGAATATGTTGGAGGTCCTACATTAGCAGATACTCAAGCAAAGTTTGGGTTTGATAGTGGACAGTTAGGGAATACACCTAGTGTTTGGCACAGAGATGCAATTATAAAAGATTTTAGTGGTACAGTTACATTAACAAAGGAAGAAAGTAATGAAGTAATGAATGCTATTACAGAAGCACAGACCTATTTAAAATCTATAGATGCAAAAACATTTGGATGGTTAGAAAAAGGTAATGATCTTATAGGTAAAGATTTTTTACAGCAATTAAAGGCTCATGTTAATAACAGTATTAGAGCAGGCGCATTTGATAAACCTACCAAATTTGCACAAGGGTTTGTACAGAAGTATATAGACTTTATGCAAAAGAAAATAGATGGCTATAAGACTCAGGCAAAACAAGATGAGATGACTGATAAATTAGTACAAGGTGTGAAGTTTATTAAAGAACATGTACCTAGTATTGTAGCAGTTTATGACTTATACCTAAAAATTATACATTCTAAAGTTCTTATAGTAAAAAAATTAGAAACAATTAGACAACTACCTACATTTAAAGAAACAGAAAATGGCTATGAGGTAACAGGCGAAGAAGGATTTGTTGCTGTTGATCGACAAGGCAATGCTGTCAAGTTAGTAGATAGATTAGAGTTTAGCAGGTTAAACTTTGGAACAGGAATGCCAGGAAAATGAATGACATGACTACTGATGAAATGATAGCATACTTAGAAAAGGCTATGAAAGAGAAGCATCATCCAGATTGGCTTGGCTGGGTAGGTCAAAATAAAGTTTTTAAATACAAAACTATTCCTATAGACTCTGTATCACCAGCAGATGGTTGGGAAGGAGATCAAAATAAGATAGATAATATGGCTAAAAGTGATTTGAATAATGCTCCTCTAATTGTAGTTCATAAAGATGGCACTATGATTGATGGCAATCATAGACATCAAGCATTAAAGAAACAAGGTGCTCAAACAATACAAGCCTACATAGGCGAAGTTAATGAAAACAAATTAAATTTAAAACTGATAGATAAAGAAATTTCAGAAGCAAGGCTATACAGAACTACATCAGCCTTTGGGCAACTTACAGGCGAATCTGTGTCAGAATTATTATATTTAAACACATTAATAAATTATCTGATGTACAAAGACGATAAGCAACATGATTACGCAAAGGCCTATGCTAAACAAACCATACAATATGGGAAATATACACTATTTAGAAGCCATGCAACAGACTTATATTTACTAGCATATCTGGTATCTAATCCTGATAGTAGAAGTATAAAATTAAGAAATAATATAACTAGTAAAAAGCATTTAAAAAGTTTAAAATTTGATAAAGCAAAACACTGGCAGTTTCTTATGCAAATAGCAAATGATAGAGTCACTGACACACTTGCAAGTCCTTATATGTTTAGATTGGAAAGCCAATTAAAGATTAAAAAATCCATATACAAACAGTGGCGTAGATTAATAATGGATTGGGAAAATTTAAGATATTTACAAAGACAAGCAGTGACAACTAAAATTGTTCAGGAACTCAGAAGGTTAGGCAGAGGTAGTGAGTTAATGGTACCTATGACCAGCATGTTAAAGTATAAAAAATATAGAGTTAAAGATACAGTAAACAAAACAGACCCAGTTAAAAGACTGGGTGGTACTATAGCAGGTGCTGTAGCAGGCAGGTATGTAGGAAAAAAAGTAGCACAAAAATTTAATAAGAATGTTGATAAATATAAGAAAGCAGGAACAGGACTTGGAGCAATAGCAGGATATTGGGCAAGTGGAAGGCAAAGACAAAAATGAAAATAAATGAAATAGTATCAACAGAAAATAATATTGGTGGTTCAGGACCTGATGCCAAAATAAATCAAAAAGGTGAGATTGCCCGTGCTAATAAAGAAATAGCCGAACTCAAAAAATTTAGTCCTCAATTTGCTAATGACTTTAAAGCCGAATTCAATAGAATAGGACAAACCAGTGTTGATGCGGCATACCAGGCCGCCGCCGGTAAGAGAGACTATGGCGGAGGAGTAGATAAAGCCGCAAAAAGATTAGGGCAAATGGCAAAAGCAGGAGTGTCTAGCGACTCTTCTGATTTTAAAAGAGCCAGGCAAGAATTAGAAAGTGCCATGCCTGCTAAATATTTAAGAGTACGATCAACCCAAGTAGATTATACAGGGTCTACAGGGTACAGGGGCGGTCAGTATGGTAACCAAAATGCGGCAAAAGACGGCCTTGCAAAAAACGTAGTAAGTATTGGTAAAAATGCAGGAAAAAATCCTGTAGCAGATTTTAGAGCAGGTGCAGGTTTAGCCAATCAAGTATTAGTTAGAAACTTTAGTGCTCCTTATAAAACATCAAGTACCAGAAGGGGTAATTTAGATAAAGGTTCCAAAATGGTGGCCAGTTACAAGAACCCTAAAAAGAAACTTTAATTTCTAATAAAAATAGATAAATAAGTGTAACGGAGCAATTTGCTCTAAAATATATTTAGGAGATAAAAATGGCACAATCAAACCCAAATGCGGCAGTTAGAGCGGCAAACAGTTTAGTAGGAACAACTCACATCTTAGAAGTAGATGACGTAACAGCAGTAACAGTTGAAGCGGCATGTACTGAAGCACAAGTAGAAGGCTTCGTAGTTGTAGCAGTTGAAGGATTAACAAGTGGTAGTCACATCGCTGTACAAGGCGCAGGCGCAACACCTTCAATCACAGGTACTACATTAATCGCAACATTTAGTTAAGATTTAATTTAACACAAAAGAAGGCAGTTTATACTGCCTTTTTTTATGACTTTTTTGATAAATAACAGTAACGTACAAAACATTGTACATATACATTTAGGAGAATTAAAATGGCACAAACGGATAGAAGAGCGGCGGCGGCTGGTGAGTTTATTGGTAAAGATGTATTCCTTAAGAGTTTTACTCAGCAATCAGGAAACATTTCAGCAACTCAACTAACAGCATTAGTTAGCTCAGTACAAAATTTAAACCTTTCAGTATTAAAAGTTGGCGCAGTAAGTGGTGCGGCAGTTAATATGATTGTTGAAGGTGCAGACAACCTTGCAAACGGTGACCTAGCAGGACACGTTATTGCAGACGTCTCATTCTAAGTTAAACAAACTTATAAAAAATCCTCACTAGTTGGGGATTTTTTTTGATCTAAAAATCTGAAATCCTGATAAATAGTGTAATATACGGAGACACACATGGTTGCAGGAAGTAGAAGTGGAGCAATGTCCAGCAGTGAAACACTATCTGGTAACATAGAATATTATACATTGTTCACAAATTTAGATATCACACAAACAGGCGATTATACAGACAACAGTCAAAAAGATTTTGAGAGTGTTGTACAAGTAATAGGCCTTAGAGCACAGCCAGTTGTAATGAACACACCTGTGGCGTTGAATGGAGTAGGACAAAATTTATTAGAAAATTATGGTGCTCCAACAATAACAGGCGCAGGTTGGATTTTTAAATTTGCTTTTGAAAGAGAAGGCGTACATACAATAGATACACTTAAAGATGAATTGGATGGAATAGTATTGAACGGTGGTACAATAGATACAAAAAGTTCAGTTAATATGGAATTTACGAAACAAGACTTATTATAAGAGATAAACAATGCCTAAAAAGAACGATCCCAAATTAACACCTAAGCCTTATGTTGAAAGTGGTAACATAGAAGCACATATTATTGCAGACATGCTTCGCATAGAGTCTATATCTTCAGAACTTAAGGAATTTAAAGAAATTACAAAAGAGCGATTAAATAAATTAGAAAGTTGGATTATTGCTATAGTTGGATTAACATTTACAACACTAATGACTACTGTGGTAGGCTTATTAATGAAGGTACTATGAGATTAGAAGAATTTACAGATGAGACTATCATTGAAGCCAGAATGGTTTGGCGTAAAAGTGGCAACACAATAAAACGTGCTGTACGATGCACCAGTGGAAGACGTAAAGGCAGAGTAGTAAGTAATCCCAGCCAATGTAACAAACCAATAGATTTTAAGAAACGTCTTACAATGAAAAAAACCAAAGCAAGACTGGGTGCAAGAATGGCTAGGAAGTCAAGAAGGACTAAAAAGTTTAATATTCAAAGTAAAAGAGTAGCGGCTCTTAACAAGAGAAGATAATGAAGTTTAAAGATGTAAAAACTTTAGAGCATTTACTTAAAGAATACGGTGGTAGTGCTGTTGGCGGAGGGGGTCATGGCACTAGTGCTAAAGCAAATAAATCTATAGCAAGTGGACCAGATGTAACAACTGCTTCTCCCACAATCACAGGTAATAAACCACCTGCAGATAAAGGTCCTGTTACACAAAAATTAAAAGCAAAGGATATAGGAGTAGGTACTCTTGTTGTAAATAAAGATAATACTTCAACTACAGCATATTCCGTTGTGGGTAGTGGAAGTAATCCAAATGCTTTAATTACTAAAGATGATAAGGGTAACTTAGCAGAATACCCCAAAGATCAAGAGCTTGATGTAATAGTACCCGACGGAATTGAACCAGGAGATGTAGTAGATATAAAAGATCCTAAAGTTTCTGGTATAAAAAAATATGCAAATAAATTTATGAAAGGAATGGATCTTGGCAAACAACTGGCTGGAGAAGGAAAACTCAGTAAGATAGCAAGTCGTAAAGGTAAAAAATTAAAAATTAAAGATCTCAAAAGCAAGATTAAAAAACTATCCAGAAAAAGATTAAAAGAGCAACCTGAAGAATTATTTGAAATTAACTTTAATAGAAGAGAGATAGCCGTAGAGGCCTTGGATGCTCCTGTAAAATGTGGCTTTGAAGCAGAAACATTTTTCTATAGTGTAGAGAGCAGAGGACCTGATGTTGATGAGATGAGCATCAGTGATATCGAATACGAATACGGTGATATGCCTGACCAAGTATGGGAAGACTTTGAAGACTGGTTGTACAGCAAAGGGCAAGACGAATACCTGTCTGATATCATAGAAGACAAAGTAAATGAGGTCAGAGAAGATGAGGAATACCTAAATGACTTCATAGATAGTGGTTCAGGACCAACTTCAGAAGCAATAGAGCGATACAAAGCAGAATTTGAAGAAAACGATCCCAAAGAATACGAAAACCGTGAGGAAGACGGTTGGGAATATATGAACTGGGTTAGAGAATATGTTGAAGAAGAATACGAAGACGAATATCTAGACTGGTTAAGAAGTGATGTTGCAGAAGATAATGACCTAGACGATGATGCCAGAGAAGCCGCAAGAGATGATTATAGTGTAGAAGATTGGATATATGACAACTACAGTTATATGAGCAGTTTCCTTGAAGATTATGGATATGATTATTATCGTAGTAGTGGTGGCGATGTAGAAGGTGTTGCAGATGAATTACATACCTGGATCAGAGATAATAGTGAATTTGATAGTTATCCTGAATCAGGAGAATACGGAGACACTAATACCACAACCGCTTGGGCAGTAGAAACTGACGGCAGTATTGAACCTGATCAAGGTGCAGGCGCAGAATTAATATCACCTGTATTTAGTAGCCCAAGAAAAATGCTTTCAGAAATGAGAAGTTTGTTTGACTGGAGTGAAACAAACTTTGGTACAAATCATTCAACAGGACTTCACGTCACAATGAGTTGGCAGGGTAAAAAAGCAAAACAAAACAAATTAAAGATGGCATTACTGCTAGGTGATGAATACTTACTAGCAGAGTTTAACAGACTGAGAAACAGTTATACAAAAAGCCAATATCAAAATGTATTAAAATATGCAGAAGGTATGAAACGCGGTGATGCAAAAAGTTTTAAACAATTTGAAGAAATGCTGTCCAAAGGCATAGACACTGGTAAGATGAACAGCATACATTTCAAAGGCCAAAAGGACAATGACTCAGAAAACAATCTTGTAGAGTTTAGAATTGCTGGTGGCTCAGACTATAACACAATGTATGAAAAAGTTGTAAAAGCCTGTGTGAGATATGCTACCATAATGAAAGCAGGATATGAAGAAGATGCATTTAGAAAAGATTATGTTAATGCTGTATTTAGATTATTGCGTAAGTCACAGGAAATAGACCCTAAAAAACTAAAAGATTTAGAAGTAGTTAATCACGAAGTGATAGACTCTGCAAAAAGTATTGTGGGCAAAAAAGATTACTTTGATGTTATTAAATTATTAAGTACCAGTGTTGAATATTTACAAGGCTATAATGAACTAAGCGATCCTGATGCAGATAAACAATGGAAACAGAGTATAAAGGATTACGAAAAAGGTACTGGTGACAAAGTAGAGGTAGATGAAGCAGAAGAAAGAGAACCAATACAGGGTTATATAAAACCTAACACTATGGCACCAAGCAAAAGAGCGGCTGGAGAATTAGACAAAGCAAAAGACAGATTTGGTTCAGCAATAACATTATTGGCAAGAGACATAGCAGATGGCAACAACAGAGCACCTGTTACTGCTAAACACATTGGAGCATTTAGAAAGTTTGCCAAGGAATTACAACTAAACACTGATGCTATAGAAAAACTGGCTTTGTCAGGAATGAATAATTATAATTTTGATGGAACTGACAAAGAAAAAGTAGCAAGAATACAAAAGGGCGTAAACACTTTATTCAAACAAGATATAGTTAAGAAACCAGAATATCTGGCAATCAAAGACGTTGATGCTATCAGTAGTAAACTGTGGCAATTCTATCAGTCAGATGATGCCAAAGATAATGGCAAAATGGATCAACTTGCAGACTTGCTGGTTAACTTAAATCCCTCAAACAATAAAGTAGACATCGACGATGTATTAAGAG
>Ga0222718_10002683_pt1 | contig 15766 bp, 26 predicted proteins | sample C33_27DmetaG_FD_165045 | JGI IMG/M metagenome (GOLD analysis project Ga0222718, IMG submission 165045) | Estuarine water microbial communities from San Francisco Bay, California, United States - C33_27D | ecosystem: Environmental > Aquatic > Marine > Unclassified | place: USA: California... | reverse complement strand
TTCTTGAAATGGATTACCGAGCTCAGTTCTACCTGGGTATGATATTCGTCTATCTCCGTTATAGGATCTAAAATCCCTTTCAGTAACTCTATACCATTTACCGTTTTTACCTTTTATTTCAAGAACCCAATGAGTTTCATAACCCCAATGCTCTAACTTACCAGTAAATCCTTTTTTCTCTGCCATGCTTTTTAATTATACCTAAAGATACGAATTAATCTGGAAGTAAACCAGCTTTTTCTATAGCTACCCATACTCTAGTTTTCCAGAGGTTTACGGAAGCTCCTTCAATTTCTTCGATTCCCTGTACGGTACATTCTGCTAGCTGAGCTATACATCTGTCAAAACATTCATCTGCTTTATTGATCTCGTTGTTTTTTACGAATTCCTTACCTTGTTTAAAGGTATTACTAATTGTACTAATCATAACTTTTATTTTTTATTAATTTATATAGTTGGGTTTATTTTCTTCTTCTAGTTGATAGTCTAATGATAATAAGATACACATATCTAATAATTGCTGCGGGTATTGTTGAGCTAAAGTTATTAGATCTTGCTCTTCTATGTACTTAAATACGTCTGAAGCTTTTATATTCATTTAATTGCTTCTCTACTTTACTCCAGTATTTCTCAGTACGTTTAATTTTTCTCCATCTAGGACCCCCATTCCAACTTCTAGCAATTGCTTCAAAGTTATTATCTCTATGGTAATAGTTTTTCCATATCATAAACATTTCAATAGATTTTTCTCTACTAAATCTATCTTTTAGTTTAAAGCGTTTTTCAACTTTCTGCTTTCTAAGTATGCGATTTACTTCTGCAACCATTATAGGTCTAATCTGCAGTACTCCTACTGATGGTTTTCCTAAGTGTTTATCTCCCACAGCGTTTTCTATACCTCTTGATTCTACGAAAATTAAGGCATTGAGGAGATCTTGAACAGAGTCAATAGTGGGAATAGTATCTCTTGTACTTTTTTCTGCTTCTACATTAATCTCTTCTATCTTCTCTGTCTCAGTTGTACCTGTAGGGGTATAGGTAATCATTCCAGTTATACCCAAGGCTATTAATATAAGGTAAGGTTTCATCATGGTGTCTTATTTTGAATTAGCTTCTGCAATAGTTAACGTACTTACTTGCTCTATATACTTATCTATCTCTTCTGTTCCTTCCCAGGTACGCGTTTCAAAAGGAACACCTCCTATAGAAGCAAGTCGTGTAATGAATACATCCTGTCCTTTACTAATTCTATCCACGGTTAACATTAATCCGTTATCAAACAGTTCGGATGCTATTAGATCTTCGTCAAATTTCAAATCTTCTACCTTTATCATGCTATAAAGATACGAACTAAAAAGTTAAGAAACAACCCTCTACTTAGAATAAATCGAATAAATTTTCATCTATATCATACTTACCTAAAGCTTGGTTCTTATCATCCTGTTTGAGTAGCTTATCTGCTATACGTTCTAATTTTTTAGACTTCTGTAGTCGTTTTTTCTCCTCTACTCTAGCTACGTTCTTATGATCGTATGGACAGTGTAAGCATTTATTTCCGCAGCAAGTACCTCTCTTAAGATGGTAGGCTTCTGTAAAGACTACTAATCCGTCTTTATTAGTATAGTAATCTCTACCTTCTTGCTTACTTTGCATCTAACCCTTTATTAGCACAGCAAGAGCCTAGTATTGCATTTTCTTGTTCTAATTCTTCAATCAAAGTCTTTAAAAATTTATTCTCATCTTCCACTTCTTGAATACTTTTCTCAGCAGCTGGGTTATCTATTCCGGCAGAAGTATCTTTTAAAACTACGGTAGTTTCTATTGCTACTGTCCTCAATAGTAACCCTACTAGGGTTAATAGTGGTGCTATAAGGAATAAAAGTATTATAGTTATTTTTTTCATTGTCTATAGTTTATTCTGGTCTGCTTATATAATCTTCTTCGTCATTATGGGAAAGTCCTAGCTTTTCAAGCTGTTGTAGCTGAAACTCATCTAGTTCCCATTCTGGTTCTTTACCCTGTCCGTTAGTAGTAAAGTCCTCTAAGTGAGTTAATTCTTTCTTAGTAAATATATTTCCTACGGTTAGAAAGTAACAGTTGTAGCAAAGCAATTCTACGTTATCTAATTTGTAATTTTCCTTATTATTATCTTTAAAATTAAATAACAGAGGTACTTTGTGATCGATTACTCTATGTTCTTGAAAGTCACAGCAGTTACATTTTTCCGCTAAGTAGCCTTCTGAGATGAGTCTCTGTTTTATTTTTTCTGGTTTAAAGCTATGAGGTGTGGCTCGTCCCTCTATTATATCTAGAAGGTCGTTCTTCTGCTTCTTTTTACTCTTACTTAAGAACTTAGGTATACCTCTACCGTACTGATTCTTATGCTGCTCCCAGAGGTTAGGATATCCAGGTTCAGTTGCTTCATACAGCTTCGCCCATTTTTTATAATGGGGAAAGGAAACATTTAGGTATCTTGCAGCTGCAGCATTTGATTTAGTATGCTTCATTGCTTGGAGGCATTGATCTTTACTTAGATCCTTCCTAGGACCTCCCATCCCAAAGTAATTCCCTTCTTTCTTTTTCACAACTATTTTTATAGTATCTAGTCTAGAGTGTTTTTACGTAGATCGTCTTTAACGTATTCTTGATACTCTTTTTCATTCATTATTATAATATCATTGTAGGTATCTTCACCTTCACCTCCTACAATTGTAACTGCTCTTTTTGGCTTTACTGTCGAGCAGTCTACGCATACCTTTGTATTAGGTAGGGCTTTAAGCCTTCCTTCTGGTATTTCACTATTACAACTAACACATAACTTTATCATATTATTTATTTCTTAATGTTTATTCTCATGCTTATATCGGATATATTCAAAAAGGTCTTCTGATGTTTGAAATTTATATGATTTCTTACCATCTGACCATTCATATACCTTACCTGACGGGTCTTTTCTATCGTGTATATACCACCATATAACATCTGCTGCTTCCGGAAGGTACATAAAGTCTATCATATCTTCGATTACATCCCAGTAAGGTTCTACAATAGTGGATATGCTTAATTCAAATTCTTCATAGATCTGTACTTCGTTTGCGTGTAGCTTCTCTATACTGCTTATTAATTTGCAAAATAGCTTCTTTTCCTCCTCTATTAAACTCTCTTCAATAACATCCTCAGTATCTCCAATACGGAATCTTACATTTAATAAACCTTCTAAAGTATCTTGTATAAGTTTATTTTTCATTTTTTTAATCTTTTAACTTAATTACTGCGTATATACTTAAAAAATCTACAGGGGAAAGGTTTTTTGTCTGAGCAAATACTTCAATTGCCTGGTTCATGCTTGAGAATACTCCGGAAGCAATTATTTCTTTTTTAGAGTCTAGTTTAGGGTAAAATCCTACTTTCATAAAGTTTCTATTAATTTTTTAACTGCTGCACATTTCATATAGTCTTCATCTTCTTCTGCCATGTTTAAAATAGTTTTTAACAGGTTCTTATACTGTCTCTCTTCAAGTATATAGTCTTCACCTTGCTGTGCTAGTCTAAACGCTATAAAACTGTTTTTCTCTTTCTTAATAGCCTGTACTAGATTATCGTATAGATGTTCTGTTACTACATATCTGAACTCAGATCCTGTTAAGACTTCAACTATAGATTGATCGTCTGTATCTGGATCTTCCTCTACTAGACTTAAATCTAAATATATTATCCCTGATTCTTCTTCTCTTTCTGCTTTGTTTTCCATCTGTGTATAAATATACGAAAAATTAAGTTAGGAATCAAGCTGTATGTTAAACCTTAATTAACTCGTTCTGGTATTCTTTTAAAGAGTTAATTTTGATCTTTAGGTTTCCTAGTTCAAATTCTCCTACTTCGCCGCTATCTTTAATAATAGCATTTAACTGTTGTATGATTTGAAAATCTTGTTGAGTAAAGGTGTTACCGTCTACTGTAGTGATAATATCTTCTCCGCCATTTGACCATGGCTCTAAAGCTTCTTCTAATTGAGGATTTGAATTAATAATCTCTATACTTTTTTTATAAACAGGAGCAATGATAGGTTTCATAAGAGCATCGTGTTGTACCTCTGTACCCCACTTTTTAATAAATTTTCTCATGTTAGTAGTTGTTGTATGCAACCACTCGTTCGAATTCTTACCAGCTGCTCCTCCTGCATGTTTATTAAATCTAGAGCCTCTAGAAGTAAAATGGTAAACTAGACCTTCCCATGTTTGTAATACATCATAACCGTTCAAAACAAAACGATTAAATAAGTCGCTATCTTCCTTAGATTGAGGAGCAAATAATTCATCATGCCCTCCTATAGCTAAAAAATCTTCTTTATACATGCACCAAGGTGCAAATATTCCTTCAGTAACTAATTTATTATGTTTGGGTTTATATTCATTTAATACCCATTCATTAAATTTATCTATACTAAAATCTTCAACTTCAATACCGAAATTAACTAACATTTTTTCTGGACCGTCTGGGTGTAGTGGTGGTTCCACTCTGGTTGCACTTACAACCGTACCTTTTTTTAGATGTTTTAATATATGCTTATCTAAATTAGGACCGGCAACCATATCAGCATGATAAGCCATAATAATATCAGTACGAGCCATTTCAATACCTTTATCAAACATACCTACAATCCCTATTCTTTCAGGGCCCGGATTGTTATATACTATCAGGTCTTTGTCATCTTGATAATTAATCCATTCTTTAGTACCATCTATGCTAGCATCATTTAATATTAATATTTCATGTTTGGTTTCTAAGTTGCGGATTGATTTGTAAGCAAGTTTGAGAAATTCTAGATTATTTCTAGAAGGTATTACAAATGTTATTTTACTCATTAATGTTATTTTATATAATTTTTTCTTTAATATAGTCAGGAAGTTCTTTTTTTGCAACCCATCCTAGAATTTCTTTCGCTGTCTTATCTGTGTTAAGAGTATCTCTTGCCTCCCCGGGTTTACCTTCTCTGTAGGTAGGTTTTATATTAAACATGCTTGCTACTTCGTTTACTGAGTAGTTTTTTCCTTTACCTAGTTCAAACTCGTAACCGTAAGCTTCCTGTTTCATTATCTTAATAAGAGCATCTACAATATCATCAACGTGTGTGAAATCTCTTCTTTGCTCTCCGTCACCGTAGATTTCGCAAGGTATTCCTTTTTCTATATTATTGAGCCATCTCCCTATTAAAGTAGTATACCCTCCTTCTAATAGTTGATGAGGTCCATATACATTATAGAATCGAGCAATACTAGACCTTAATCCATAATGATGCTGGTAAAGTTCTACTATTTCCTCTCCGATATCTTTTGAAAACGTATACGGGTTTTTAAACTTGCCGCTATGCTTAGAAGAAGAACCTGCATAAATTAATGGTATATTATTTTTAGAACACCAATCTACTAGCTCCATAGTTCCATTTGCATTTACTTCAAAATAATCTTTAGGTTTCTCAAATGAAGGCTGTATTCGAGCTATAGCTGCTAAATGAAATACTACATCAACTTCAAATGGAAATTCGAAGTTACGAATATCTTCTTCAAGGTATACGGCGTCTTTTTGATGATTCTGTTTAAGTCCTGTATTATAGTTATCGATACTAATACATTTATGACCTTCTTTTGAGAGTCTCTTAATAAGATTAGTACCAACAAAACCTGCTCCTCCTGTTACTAGTATTTTCATATTTTAAATTTATTTTCGTGATAATATTCTAAATAATTATTTTGAGCTGTGTAACATGCTTTTAAATAAAATTCTTCATCCTTTTTGAGTCTTTCTAAAAGTTTTTTAGCTTGAGCTAAATCTCCGATATCTACTGTAAGGTCAGGATGGCATATTTCTTGAGTATCTAAGCCTTTATAACCTATACAGGGTATTCCTAAAAAAGCACAATTAAGAGCAAATGTACCTGCAGCATGTGTTCTCATTAAATGTACTCCTATTTTAAATTCATTTAATTTATGTATCCATTCTTTCCAAGACATATAAGGTAGTAAAGAAAGCATTTGCTCTTCTCCTTCTTGTTTTCTACCCATAGACGGAGCAAAAATTTTATCATATTGGCTACTAGCAACTACATAAGAATCAAAACCACCATACCAACTAACAAAATTACCTCCTATAATAATACCTTTTCTTTCAACATCTTTTAATTCTCCAACAGCATCTTCTATCATCAATGATTTCATTACCCTGATATCTTTATGTCCGGTCAAACCGTAGTAGTATTTTTTATCTGAGTTATTATGTACGAATATGGTATCAGCGAAAGTTAAAGTATTAAAGTAGTTTATTTGTTTTTCCAAACTATAATCTTGAAAATACCAATGAGGTCCTTCTTGCATTACGGCTACTTTACTACAGTGTTGTTTTAATTTTTTAAGATCAAATTGAGGATTATTTTTTGGAATAATTGTAATACCTAGATCATATTTTTTATTTGGTGTTTGATTAATATTATAATGATCTGCATTTAATGCTACCATCCATGCAAACTCAGTTCTCATATTATTATGAGTACGAGGTACTTTCCCTGTAAATCCCATTTCAGTAAAAAATGCTACTTCCATACGTCTGCCCAAGTTTTAGATTTATAGTTAGGGTTAAATATATTATAGCAATTCTCTTCAGAAAATTTATTAGCCTTGGTGTACCAATCATTACTCCTTCTTTTTTGGTTCAGAGTATCTCCAGTCTCACCTTTTATATACATTCTTTTTTTAGGATGATTTCTATTATGAACATTTAAAATATTACGTATAACATATTGAGGTATATTACCTAAAACTTTTTGAATCATAATCATAAAAGAAGTATCTTCATGAACGAAAAATACCGATTGAGGAATATTAACACCGGCTTTAATAACTTCAGAAGAAATAACTAAACCACATCCATTAAACTTATGTTTTGGTAGAGTAAGTACTTCTGGTTGGGTAGTTTTAGAATTAATTTTATTCATTTCATCTATACTCATAGTATATTTTAAGGACCACCAATTATCGTAATCATTTTCGATAAAAGGTTTATCTGTAAAATCAGGATGTTCTAAAGGTTTCCAACTATCATCCCACATTTTACATATACCAAAAGTAGCAACATATTTAGGGACAGGGCTTGCTTTATGTAATTCATCTAGTATATTAAAAGCTTGCATAGGAACTAATAGATCAGTTTCTCCCCATATTAAGACATCTGATTTAGTACAGTAGTTAGTATTAAAATTTCTTCTATAATCTGCTATAGTAATTAATTCGTCAGTAATATTAGTTTTAATATTATATCCTTTTAATTTATTAGTCTGAACATAGAGGTCATGAAGAATATCTGATATCTTATCTTTATTTTCTGCTACTTCTAAATCTTGATTAGTACTAAAAGTAATATCTACATCAACGTTTTCTTTTCCATAAACGTCAATAGCAGATATTAACGAGTCTATATATTCAGAAAGTATTTCTATTTCGTACCATTGTACTAGACATCCTATTGCAAATTTAGTTTTATTCATTTAAATTTATCTGTGTTATTTTAGGTTTTTTAGTATATTAAACCCTATTTTTTGGCCCTCGGAAAAGGGGAATTTATTTAAAGTAAGATATTCATTTATTGCTGATTTATATTTTTTATTTTTAAGTTCTGGTAATAGCCATAAAAATTCTTGAACTAATTGTTTATCTAAAAAGGGATACCTAGTTTCTATACCATAATGACCAGCTATGTATTCTTCTTTATTTAAATATTTTATTTGGGTACCATCCCAAAAACTATCCCAAGGCCAAAATCCTTTTAAATTATTTGGAAATAAGCCTCCAAATTGACTATGGTTATATATCTTATGACCATTAAACCCATAATCGCTTATAATTTCATCCGCCCCCTGTCCTGAAAGATATATTCTTCTATTTTCTTTATTAGCTCTAGAGCAAATAGCTGCTAGTCCAAATGAAGCTTTATCACCTTTAATATTATAACCCCTATATGTAAAATTTTCACATTCCTCATCTATGTGGTGTTTGTTATCATTATATTCTTGTTGACTTAAATATATAACCTCATGGTTAGGAATTAGTTTTATTCTTTCATTTATAATTTTTTTATCTTCTGGCCCCATTATAGTATAAGACTTAAAATCTAGGTTTTGGTTTAGTAATTCACATGCTATGGCCCCACTATCATAACCAGAACTAAGACCTAAGTATATCCCATATTGGGTATTTTTAGTACGCTTACGAATACTGTTTTCAAATGCTTTTATCCAATCGTTATAGTGGTTTTTATATTGTTTAATGTCAAATGTAAAATTTTCAAATTCTTTTACTAAGTCAAAAGTTATTAAATTAAAAACTTTAGTTTTATTTGCATATAATTTTTGTCCTTGATTAAATTCTAGTTGAATAAGTTGACTATTATAAGATCCTATACAAAAATCTTTATTTTTAAACTCATACCATAAAGGCTTACACGCAAATGTGTCTGTTGATAGTAGTATTGTATTTAGATTAAAATCAACCAAGCATATAGCAAATTCTCCATCTAAAAGTTTAATAAATTCATCACCGTGTTTTTGGTATAAATCTATTAAACATTCTCCATCTGTTTTATAATTTCCTAATTCTAAATAATTATAAATTTCACCATTAAAAACAACTACAATATCATTTTCTATAAAGGGTTGAGGTGTTTTTTCACCCGTCAAATGAAGAAGATTATGTAAAAATTGAATTTTGTTATAAGTTAATATATTAGTACTATCAGGACCTCTTTTTTGTGAAAACCTATTAGAGTCTAGTAGTGATTGATTTACGTTTGTTATTCCTATACTACACATTTGAATATTTTTCTCCTTGTGTAACTAGATACTTTTCTATTAGCGAATCAAATCCATGGTTGCCAAAAATTCTCTTTCTATGATCCTCCATGATGTCTTTAGATAAGCTACTGCCTTTTAGGTGAATAATATAAACATCTGAATTATATTCCTCTTTATTATAACAACTAACTTTTAATCTTGGTATATCTTCTATTTTCATATGACTGTGTTCTAAAACAGTTCTTCCTAGGTTTGGACTTTCTTTTGCATTAGTGCCTGAATTATTATTAATATTATCAATCCAATTTAATACAAATGTTTTACCATCTTCATCTGGGTGTATAATCACAAACGATCCCAAATAGGGGATACTGTGTGGCTTTCTACAACATAACTGGATACTCATTTCTGGTGTTAATAAAGAACTAAGATCCTTTAGGATAATACAATCGACATCTATCATCATAATAGGGATAGATGATTTTACTAATATATTATAAAGCGATTGTGTTTTTGAGACAACAGAACTAGACCAGCCCTTTCCCCATGTGCCACCTTCATTAAAGTCACTAAATATATTAGTCTCTATTATTTTTACATGCGGAAATCTATTAAAAAATTTCTTATCTGGTTCTGTTAATCCAGTATCAGCTAAGTAAACCGTATCTACCTTTTTCATATCATTATTATCATATAATGAATTTATAAAGAGTTTCCCATAAGTTAAATATGAGGAGTTTAATGTAAATAGTATATTGTATTTATTTTCCATAACTTAAAATAATTCCTTCAGGTCCGTTTAATATAAAACTTGTATTATTATCTCTATTTACAATGTGTCCTTTTTTATGTCCAACATAACATTCCAATTTTAAACCTTCTTTTATAGAGTGATCAATAGCTTCTTTTACTCCCGTAGATTGGGGATGGGAATAATCATCAAATACTAAATATATTCCTTTATTAGGATCCATATACTGTAAAGATCTATTAATATCCTGAATAACATGACTATAATCATGGATACAGTCTATAATAACCACATCTAAATATTTAGGAAGAATTTGGTAGGTCTTATCATTATAGGCATCCCCTTGTATAAAATTTATATTATTAACCTCACAACAATGTTTTTTTGCTTCTTGAAGGTTATGGTTATCATATTCAACAGTGTAAACTTTAGCAGATATAAATGAAAAAAAATAAGAAGTCCATCCTTGGTTTGTTCCTATTTCTAGAGTATTTTCAATATTTTTTTCTTTAAAAAAATTATACACTTCCTCTTTCCATTTTAAACTTGTAGTACTCTTCCATCTAAATTGTTTATCTGGAATTTTTTCTAAAATTTTATTTATTTTCATATAATTCTTTATAAGTTCTTTCCATCCAATATGCTACATGTCTAGAATTCTGAGGTATAGCGTTAAAATGATATACCCATCCTGCATCTAAAAATCTTAATTCATCATTAAACCATGAGTGATTTGGGATATGTAATAGGTTCTTTCTGAATAAGTCTTGTAGGTTGTAAGATTCACTCATATAGGTTACATCAATGTTATGTTGTTTTGCAAGGTAGTTAATAATTGTTTGGTCGGTACCTGCTTTAATTTTATCATTCCACTCATTAATAATGTTAATGTTCTCCTGATAGTATTTTTGAACTTCCTTATAAAACGGTACATGTAATTTGTTTGTAATCTGGAATCCTCCATTAAAGTATTCCCATGTATTTACTTTCGGTTGATTTTGAAATAATGCATCCCCCCAGTTTTTAATACTGCGAGTTGTCCACTCATAACATCCGTTGTTTACAACCACTCCAAACTTACCATCAGTTTCTTCAAAAAAGTTGGGGCACTTAGGGTGAACTATAGTGTCTGCATCTACTAATAAAACTTGATTATATTTAATACTACTGTGTTCTAAAATATCGTGTACCCAGTACCTTTGTAAAGTTATTTTAAATTCTCTAGGATCCATTATTGGTTCATCCCATTCTACTACTTGAATATCTTCATACTGTTGAGCCCATTTTTCCCAACTCTTTACAGAAAAACGGTAGGGGTTATTCCGAGCATCCCCGGTATTTATATTTGGAATAAAGACTATATTCATATTTCTTCTATAGAGTTAAGTCGTTTAAACCTAGGGTCTGCTGAGTTTGTTTCTGAAAGGATGTTGATTTCAATATTGTTCTTTAAACACCAGTCGTATAGGGATTTTGTTCCACGAATACTATCAGCAGTTTTTTGTTCTTCTCCAGTCATAATAGGGTAAGTCACGTCACTATGGTTGAAAGAATGCTCACCGGTTGTCAGATCCCATCCTACTGTTATTAACTTTTTGCATCCTATAAGTAAAGCTAGCGGTATTGCTTGTTCAAATAATATAGACGTTCCCCACCAGGTCTGTGGTTTTTTCTGCAGCATAAGCATTTTATCCCAATCTCCGGAAAAATGCATACATTGCTCGTAAGAAATAGAAGGAGGATTAATTACAGGTACCCATATATCGCATGGATGAGGTTTGATAGCTAGTTTCTCCATCTGCTGTGTAATATATGATTCGGACAAACCATAAAATATTACGGTATCTAAATGTTCGTAGTTGTATCCATTGTACTTATCAAAATTATAGGTATTAACTATATGGAAATCAGCTTGACCTTTAATTAGATCATAAGCCTGTTTGACTGTTAATATTACTATATCCTCTCTGTCTTTTAGGTTAGATAAATCATGATCCTTTAAAGTAGGACCAGGTGCTAATATAACAGCTTTTTTACCTTTAAAAACATTATTCAGGTAATTTAATCTTTCCTCTACGGTCTGTAAGGTTAATATTTCTTCTTTAAGCTGCTTTGTTTTAGAATTCATAGATTAACATCATATATTTCGTTTCCATTTTTATCGTAATCTAATATTCTACTAGACCTAAGAGAAGGGCTGGTTCCTTTTTTATAGTCTACTAGTCCTAAATGGCCACCAACTTCCCATGGAGTAAATTTAAGATTATTTTCATTAAAATATTCATGGACTAGATTAATATCATTAACTAATTCATCGGTTAGAGTTAATTTATCATAATGAAATTCACCTCTAAATTCATTTATATAGTCGATTGTTCCTGTTTGAATTAGATGTTTTAATACTTTATATTCTGCTCCTTCAATATCAAATTTTAATATAATATAATCATTTTTATTTAAATTATTAACAACCCATTTTGAAAAATCTATAGTAGGGATGTTTATAAAACAATCCTCACTAATTCCTCCTGAGGATTTTTCTTTTAGTAGGGTTCCGCTTTCTGTAGATTTTGAAGAGACGAAAAACTTTTCTGCCCCGTCTTTATTCCATACAGCAGCATGGTATATATTAATATTGGGATCAGAATTAAAATACTTATTCAATTTAGTTACAAAAAGAGGAAGTGTTTCAAATGAATGTATTTCATATTCATACTCTCTTAAAACTGTCTGCAAGGCGTAGTTTATACTCTGACCTTTATTTGCCCCGCAATCTAAAAATACCTTTTTCATTAATGAGATTTTACTAAACTAAAATGATGATCTTTACTATTAAGTCTAAATAAACTTTCTGCTAAAGTAAATTGCCATTCATAATCTATATCGAAAGCTTCCGCTTCATCTACAATATAAAATTCAGGATCATTTTTCTTTCTCCAGCTCCCTACCCACTTCCCCTTTCCTATAGAATCCATTCTAGATGCATATAAACAATGACCTGCTTCATATGTCGGTTGAACTGCTTTAGTATTTAACAAATCTTGACCATCAGGCCACTTATTAAGCATATTGCCTTCTTTATCCCAAAAATAATTTTTTTTCTCAATAACTGAGAATAGCCCATCATTAGAGGATTTTAAGTATTTTTTTATAAATTTTTCTATAGTTTCGCTTTTTAAAAAAGGATTACATCCGCTAACTAAAATAACATATTTATATGGAAGTTTAGCATACCATTCAAATAAAACTTCTATTCCACAATCGATATTAGCAGATTCATAGGATCTTTTAAAAATATTTATAGGGTATTTATTTCCTATACTAACTAATTCATCTTCATAAGCAGATAGGTATATTTGTGAGTTAGGAATTGAAGAACAATTTACCAGTTTTTTTAAAACATGATCTGTTAAAGTAGTGCCTGCAAAATCTCTTACCATTTTTTTAGGAACTCTTTCAGAATTTAATCTAGCTTGTATTATAAAACAGATATCAGATATATTTTTCATTTAGTAAAGTGTTATATTCTACATTTAATTTTAACTTATTCCCTACAAATAAATTTCTATCACCCCATTTGTAACCGTCTCCAGGACTTATCATGTGTAAATCTTGTTCTCTTATTATATCTCCTTCATTTAAACTTTTATTAAAAGCTAAAGATCTTTCTAATTTATTTTTTGAAGAGGTGACTGAAGGGTTACATTCTATTTTTTCATCCCCTAAGCTAAACTCTACAGCTCTAATATCATGAATCATTTGTATGAAAGTTTCAATATCAGCGGATCCTGGATGATCTGTTCCTTTCATTTTAGTATCTAAAGTTACGTGTTTTTCTATAATTTTAGACCCCATAGCTTTAGCAGCTACAGGAATGTGAGAACCTAAACTATGGTCAGAATAACCAATTAAATGTTCAGGGTATTTATTTTGCAAGTATTTAATTGTATTTAAATTTAAATTGCTATATTCTGCAGGGTATTGACTAAGGCAATGGAGAATACTTATATTAGTTTTATTCTTACAACTAAAAATGTCTAATGCATTTTGTAAATCTATTTCATCTGCCATGCCAGTTGAAAGTATTATAGGCTCAGACCTCTCAGATAAAGCATTAATTAAAGGTATATTAGTTAAGTCACGAGATGCTATTTTTATTTTATCTACTTTTATCATATCTAATAACCTAAGACACTTGACTGAACATAGAGTTTCTACAAATTCAAATCCTTTAGATTTAATGTATCTTCCTAATTCAACATGTTCTTCATAAGATAATTCCAAAAACTCCCTGTGTTCTCCGTATGTTGATCCAAAACTATTAGGTCCTATATAAGGGCGATTCATCCCTTCCTTAGATAATTCTTCGGTAAGATCTCTCTTTGTCAACTTAATAGCATTAACTTTATTAAAACGATCTCCTGTTATCTCATCGTAGGGGTATCTATCTAGCTGATCAACTATTTTTTTAGCTATATTAATATCTCCGTTGTGGTTTTGACCTATTTCAGCTATAATATAGGTTTCGTCTATACTTTTTTTAAACATCTATTTCCTCTATTCTTTTTGTTTTATCGCAGATCAATAAGTCATAGGCAGGTTTCTCTCCCACGCTTAGATTATGATATTTACACCCCCACTTTTCCAATTGCTTTTCCGTTAAGTCGTACCAGTCTAACTTAGTTACTGTCCCTCTAGCAGTCCAGTATGTTATAGTATGACCTTCTTCGTACAATGCGTTTATTTTTGCAATGTTAGCTATATCAGGTTCTGCTAAGGGGTACTCTCTTTTATCTGAGTAGTTACATATGGTTTCGTCTATGTCTACGTAAATAATCATAAGGTATCGTAGTAATTATTCTGTCTTTCTTGTCTTTCTATTGTTTTAGGGTGTTTGAAAGCCCATAGCTCGTCTAATGGCAGGTTGGTTACTGTATCGTATCCTTCTAGTACTTCATGCACCTTATTTACCCATTTAATAGAATCGTTATTTTTATAGATTCTCTGCTGGGCATCCGGCCAGTTCACCCAGCCTTTGTCGTTAACATTCCATCCCCATTTTTTAATATGCTCATCTGTTAGACCTTCTACAGTATTTACTCTCGGAACCATAATCATATCGACATCATTCTCTTCCAGCACAATAGGTATATTTTCCATAAACGTTGCAGTAGGCATCTCGTCAGCATCGATATTAATAATATAGTCTCCTTCACATAATGCTGTAAGGTGATTTTTAAATCTATCAAAATGTCCATCGAAAGGATAAGCATGCCATCTAAATTTACTTTCTGCTACGTTTCGACTTCTTAAGTACTGTTCAACAGAAGTAGATCCGCCCATGTTATCGTATAGAACTACAATCTCATCTTCTATTCTTTTATGTTCTGACAAGAAAGAGAGTAGTCTTTGGATCTCGTTTAGTTCGTCTTTGACGGTGATAGCATAACTTATTTTCATAACTCTAATATACGAACTATTCGTTAAACATGCCAATATAATCTAAAGCTTCTATGAAATCCTTTTCTATAAAATCTTTTTTAGTTCCCATATCCATCCTCATAGAATAGTATTCATTCTCTTTACCAGGTATCGGATACTTTTCTTTCTCTTCCTCTTTAACAGGAACTGCCTTTACTGCAGTCCATCTCCAATTATCTTTAGTATTTCCGTTAGCAAACACCATTCCTTTATCTGGTATGTTTATAGTTTGAGGTATCCATATATTTCGAGTATCTGGGTTCATCCACATAAGGTCTTTATGTAGTTCCGGAAGACTTTCCATTTGAAGCTCGTAGAACTCATTACCCTCTATCATCAAACTATTGCTACTATATCCGCAGCCGAAGCATTGCTTAATACTTATGTCTGCTGTTACTTCTTGAACGTAGCATGCATCTCCGCCACATTTTTCACATACTACTAATTTATCTTTCTCGATCATTTACTCTATCTTTTTAAGTTTAGGCAACTTTAATTTAGGTAATTCTACCTTACTATCTTTTGAATCTCCTACTTTTTTTAATTTAGGAAGTTGTAACCCTACCGTTTTAGCAATTTTAGGAACTAGAGCTTCTAATCTCTCTCCTAAATGATCTTTCATAGCTTCCCAGCTAAACTCCGTTCTAGATTTATAGGCTTGTCTTTTAGCTTTGTCTTTATAGGGTTTGTATTTC
>Ga0222718_10002682_pt1 | contig 15777 bp, 16 predicted proteins | sample C33_27DmetaG_FD_165045 | JGI IMG/M metagenome (GOLD analysis project Ga0222718, IMG submission 165045) | Estuarine water microbial communities from San Francisco Bay, California, United States - C33_27D | ecosystem: Environmental > Aquatic > Marine > Unclassified | place: USA: California... | reverse complement strand
GATTCGTTTAATCCTCCCGGTGCCATGAAAGCTCCGTGAGTGGACGGATTAGAAACAAAATCCCAACAAACAAGTTCAAAATCGTCTTGTACCATTAAATGACCTTCATTGGTCTGTTGTACCGATCCTGTACCTCTTGATGAAATACCGATTGTATGTCCGTCTCTTAAGATATTCTTCACAATGTTACCGGACGGTGTATTAAGAAGTTGTACCGTACCCATTACATCGTTTCCTTTCCACCATACCTCTTTTACTATATGAGAGGCATTTTTTAAAGATACAATAGGTGAGTCTGGGTGGTCTAGTTCTCCGTAAGCATTTCCGACTTCGATAAAATTCTTAGTATACTTTTTTAATTCTCTTTCAAGGATTGATCTCTTGTATACTCGGCCGTTTTGATTCTCGGCCTCTGCTCTCTGTAAAATACCTTTTACTTCGAATATACCAGGCTTAGACGCACTTTCTACTAAAGTGGTTATAGGCCGAAAAGGAATTACATCTACAATTAAATTTGACATTACAGTACCTTACCGTCTAATGTGAATGCTTTCTGTTCAGTTTCTTTTTCTTCAGTTGTAACTTCAAAAATAGTATCTAGACTTCCGTATTCGTAATCTTCTGGGTCTAGTTTAATGTCACCAGGTATTGACGTCCCCATATGATAGTCGGCATCTTGAGCTAATTCTCTAAAGATACGTTTAACAGTCATTTTAGCTCTTGAAGTAGGACCTTTTGCATACTTTTCTAATCCGTCTTTCATACCTATTACCATTTCGCCAGGAAACCAGTACTTGGCGGCAATTTCCATATTATCACCTTTGTGGTTGGCACCAGGAACATCTTTTCCAACTACTACGGCAAATACTACTAAGAATTGGTCGTCAATGAGAAATACAACGTAACTTTCTCCGAAGTTTTCATCTTGGTCTTGAACTGTCTGTACATGCTGTACTTTATGTCCTTTAATTTCTTCTACTTCCTCGTTAACTTTTTTTTTATCCTCGGTTAGGACTTTAACGATAAGTTTTTTGAACGATTCCTTTAGTTGAGTTTTTTTCTCCTGTAAAGCTTGTATTTCTTCTTCTTCAATAGAGTCTTGCTCGTCAAAGAAAGTGAGAGAATCGTGAATATGTTTGATAAGGTCTTCTTTAGCATATTCAATCATACCGGGTTCGGTCATAGGACCGGCTTTCCAATCATCCCAAGCTTTTTGAATTAACTTTATTCCTCTGTCAAGATCGGCGCTCATTAGCTCTACATATCCGCCATTTCCGTAGTCATCTTCTTTAACTACTTTTCCTCCTTTACTTTTAGGACGGCGGCCTTCATTCAAATCGGCTTTAATCATACCGTTTGCTTTATCAACGGCTTCACCTTTTTCTGCCGGCTTCATTACGTCTTTTCTGTTCTTTTGAACCTTAGTAGATTCTCCACTAAGAAGACTTAAGTAGTAATTACGATTCTTTTCTAAATTTTTAATTACAGTAGTTTTAGCTTTTTCGTAATCGTCTTCTGTAAAGTCTCTATGTACGGTATTAAATCCTTTTTTCTCTAATTCGTAATCAACACCTCTTTCAATATCTTCTAAAGAAAATACATCTTCAGTACTAGATTCGTATTGGTAGTCAGAGATTTTTTCTTCTTTATACTTTTGTAATTCTTCAAAAATATACCCTCTATTCTTAAGTATGGCTACTGTATCGTCGTAACCGTTGTACTGGGTGATAAGTTGTGGGTGGGCAAGACGAGCATCTCTTACAAATTGCTTTTTATTGAACTTGCCTTCTAGTACTGCGTTATATTTTTCTGTAAGTGTTTTCATTGTAAGTAGTCAAACATTTTTGTGTGAGATGGACGTTTAGGTCTGTCTGCCTTTTTATATCCTAATTTCTTTGCGTATTTAGTTGCCCGGTTATCGCTTTTACCTTTCGAAAAAGCATGAGGTGTAGCATATTGTGCTCCTTGTCCTGGTGTAAAACTTGCACCAGTACCTGTAGTTGAGATTTCATCTAGCATCTCTTTTACTAATGATCTCAACTGCTCTCTTTTCATGCTTCCCTAATCTCTTTTATTAGTTCATAATATTGCATTAAAAGTGCTAATGTATCATCATTAACTTTCTCTTTATTAGAGATAGGTGCAATATTATTTACTACTTCCTGTAGTTTAATTTTAACTATCTTGTCCTGGATAGTAGGAACTAATTTTGTAATTTCTTTGTGTACTTTTTCAAGCTCTTCGTTTACGAACTCTCTTAATCTACTTCTAGAATCTACTGATGTAATAAACTCTTTTAAGATGTTCTTCTGTTCTGGAAGGAGGTTTTCGTACTTCTTGTTAAACTTCTCTAATAGAATCTTATACGTTAACAGCTTAAGGTCTTTCTCATAAGTACCGTACTCTTCAATTAGAGATTGACGTACTTTATTCTTGTCTTGCTCTAGCTCTGTTAAGTGCTCTAAAATAGTTGTCTTATTGTCAACAAATACTTGAGGGTCAACTAATTCAGAATTGTTTTGAGCCTCCAACAAGCAGTATAAAGCTGCAAAAGGTTTGTAATCTCTTACTTTTGCCGAAAAGAAATGATTGATATCATAGCTCTTTTTAATCTCAGCTATAAGCTCATACTTTTGGTTTTTAAGAGAGGCTTGATCTAGTTTACGAGATATTTCTGTAATAGTAGAAAGTACGGTTTCGGCTTTTTCTCTACCGATTCCTTTGTTCTTAGAAATATATTCGTATAGTTTGTATTCTTTAGCTAGAAAGTTTTTACCGGAATAAAATTTCTTTAATATCTTAATAGCTGGAGATGGTCTATTCTCAAGAGTGTCAGCAGCTATTTGCTTAATTAATAGTTCGTAAATAAGCCCGGTATTTCTAAATTTAGAATGCTTAATTTTCATAAGTAGATTATTTTGGCATTATATATAAATATAGTTAACTATCCAATTCCTTTATATTGCTTTCGTCAAGTAAACTGTCATCTTGAGTATCCTTTTTCTCAAAGATGATCTTTTTCTTATTCAAAGCAGAAAGGTCATTAGATAGCTGTGCGTATGCCATCTTAGCTTTTAAATTATCTACTTCATTTACATTGTCATTGTCACTTGGAAACCCGCCTTGCATACCGTGAGTTCCTAGTCTGTCCCGGCCTCCCAGAGGATCTTCTTGAGTACCTAAAAACGATGCCCGTTCCTGGGGTCTACCGACCGGGTTCTGTTCGTCATATCCAAGAGGTACTTTTGGAGATTCGGCAGCTCTTCTACCGTACATTGAGGCTAGATCATGAGGTGTACCGTAACTTACTCCAGACTCTACAGGATCGTTACCTTCATTTTCAATCTGTGAAAGTCTAAACTTACGTTTGGCATCTTCCCGTACTAGGTCTCTCATTTCGTTATACTGATCTTCAGATAAATTAAAGATATTTTCGTAAACGTAATCGCTAGAGAATTGCTGAGAATCTATCATATTTTGAGCAAGTTGCATCTTTTCTGATAGTAATGCTACTTTTTCCTGTTCGAAAATTATAGACGGATTAGTAAGTTTTAACTCAAAATTAGTTAAAGATTCACCGGTAAACCCTTGAGCATACAAATGTACTAGAGCTATCTTATTAAGTTCTGATTCTATTATTTTCTGGATTCTTTCTACCGTTCTGGCAAATCGGATGTCTTCTGCTGCCAGAGTTGCTTTACCCTGTAAATCGCCTTCATACCCGAAATATGCCTTAGGTACCTTTAAAGCGGCAAACATCTTAGATAGTAAGTAATCTATATCCTGAGTGCCGTCATACTCAAGACCCTTAGTGGTTTCTATTTTGGTAGAGCTGTCTCCGTTTCTTACTGGAAGATAGAAATCTTCCATCATATTCTGAATGTTGAAACGTAAGTTATATTGTCCGGTATTTTGATCAACGTAAGGAGTTTTTTTCATTCCGTCGATAGTTTTTTGCATGAACTGCTCAACTTCGTTTGGCGGAATACCGCCTACGTTAATGTAAAACATTCTCTTTTCCGGGGCTCTCATTATACGATGGATCAACATCGCATCTTCCATAAGAGTTAACTGTTTAAAAATCTTTCTTGCCGGTTCAATATAAGAACGGCCGTAAGGTAGGTAATTGGTGTCAGATATTAGACGGAAGTGAGCTACCTCGTAATTGTCTAAGTGTATTACGTTTTTATTAGATTTAGGAATGTAATTTGGATCTAAAGAAGAAGCAAGACCATCCGGATCTATTTGGAATGCAACCTTGGAAGGATTCTCTGGGTCTTGACCTTCCGTTCTAACCATATGGTAAACGGTGTAAGGAAGGGCGTTAAATACTCCGAATTCTTCACTAATTTCAAGCTTTAAAAAGAAGTCACCGTACTTACACATATTACGAGTCCAAGACCATAAATTAAACTCGATATTAAGTACATCATAAAATAAGTTATAAAGTACTTTTTGAAGTCTTTCATCAGAAGACCTAATAGTAAGTACTTCCCCGTGTTCGTTTCTGAGTGTTGTCTCGTCGGCTAGTATATCTAGCGTTGAAGCAATAAGAGGATCGGTATCCATGGCTTCATAGTCAGAATAGAGCTGTATCCTTAACGTTTGGTAGTTAAGGTTAGGGTTAAAAATATTCTTATTATTGTAGATATAAAGCCGGCTGAACCGGTCGATGAGGGAGTTGGTTTCGTACTTCCCTGTCGTCTGAATTTGGTTTATATCTGCTACTTTTAACTGCTTTCCACCAATGTTACGAACAACTACATCAGATGAAAACAGTCTAGATAGTCTTGAAAATAGTGATTTATCTGCCATTTTTTAGGCTTTAGTTTATATATAAATATCGTTACTTAAGTATCCAGGAGATGTCTTCTGTACCGTTAGGAGTATCTATAGTATACGGATTATTTCTACGACGATCAACTGTTGTTATTACTGAGGGAGTACGTTGGTTGAGATTGGTAAACGAGGATAATTGTGCTCTTGCTAGGTCTACCCCTTGTTGACGCAATCTTAAAGCTGTATCACGAATATAGAGCCCAATTGCAAAAGCCATCACAACATCATCGTTATATCCTGATTGTGCCTGTGCCTTACCGTTCTTCCATACAAAGACTCTCATTTCATTTAGGAGTCTTTTAGACTTAATTGTCACAGATCTCTCTCTAATATACTCCATCATCTTAGCTATGATAAGAGGACGTGTTTTATTAGAGGTTGTAAAACCGGGTACTAACTTATCAGTATCCCACTTATTCATATACGACTCTACCGTTTCGTTTTGACTACGAGAGGAGTAGTATAAATTACGGTATTCTCTTTCTAGAATCTGTTCTATAGTAGCCCATCCAATATTGGCATTTTCTACTACAAGTAAGGCGTCATTGTATTCAGATGCTGCTCCTACCAGTACATTACCAAAATCTTTTGGAGATAACTTACCTTTATATTCGGCAACTTGAACGGCATTATCTATGTCGAATATATGGAATGCAGAGTAGTCTTGACTGTCTCCTCTTGCTACGTCAGCTACTACCATGTAGTCTTTTGAGTAGTCCGGTGACTCCCATATCCACATATTCCCATCTATTCCCCTTCTTTCGGATGGGTCGTGAATTTGAGTTTCTTCGTAGAAAGTCATGTCTTCAGGTTCGAATACCGTTTCACCGGAAGCCAGGAAGTCACAGTCACATTCCTGTGCTGCCATTCTAGGGCCTAAGTCTGCATCCTGTTGATCTCTCCATTTTTGATTTCTTTCCGGATGTACCGTCCAAGGTAGGTTTATAGGCAGAAAGCTATTTTCTTTTGTTTGAGCTCTTGCCCAAGTTTTATGGAACCAGTTACCGACTCCATTAGGTGTTGATAAAGCAATACACTGTCCACCTGTTGCTAGTGTTTGTTGTGCAGAAGTAAATGTTTCTTCAATGTTATCGATGAATGCAGCTTCATCCAATACAAGTAAGGATACTGCTTCAGATCTTGCAGCATCAGAGTTAGAAGAAGCAGCTTTAATTCTAGATCCATTTTTAAGCCTAAGGCTAAGTTTGTTCTTTTCTACCGACTTCATTCTTAACCATTTAGGTAACTGATCGTACATAAACTGCACTTTAGTTACAAGGTTACGAGCTGTAGCTTGGGTGGTTGCAAGAGTAAGTATGTTCTTATCTTTATGAAAGGTCATCAGCCATAACGAATATCCTGCCACCAGAGTTGATATACCTAACTGCCGGGACTTTAATGTTATAGCATATTGATTGTCTTTATAGAGACTCAATACTTTTTCCTGAAATGGGTAAAGGTTAAAGAGAATACGACCACGTGTTGGGTGCTGTATATAACAATATTTTTTCATAAAGTAAACCGGATCTTTGGCACACTTTACGTATTCTTGGGTTATAACCTTTTTTATTTGATCTTGTTGATTCATATATATAAATATGAAATCTTTAGAAATCCACTATTTTTAAATTGCCTGCCCTGTCTTGAAGGAAGTTTCCGTCATGTAGATCTAAGTGACCGGGTTCGAGCATTAGACCGGCTTTTTCGTAATCCTGTTTAAGAGTTCTATAAAACTTCTGTAGATTGGCAGGTATATCACTTGGGTCAGGAAAATCTTCTATATCTCTTTCTTCAAGTGTTTTATGGTATTGGAAAATTTCGTCTGCTTTTCTTTTATTGGCACCTGAAAGAGGGTAGAGAAGGTCTTGAACTTTAATAGCTAGATTAGGTTTAATAATCTGCATTTCATATATATTAATGAAATTATTTGTCTGTCCGGCTCTTCTTAGTATATTAGATTCTCTTATCTCATCTCTATCAGTAGTAACTTTAATTGTAAGGTCTTTACCTTTAATCTTAAAAACTTTACCGTAGTGACCTGAACCTAAGAAGTGATCAAGTCCTTCGTACTGATCTAAGTACTCTAGTTGGTTCTTATTATCTCTAACTAGCTTCTTTATGTCTTCCCAAGTACTTATGTGTGCAATATCTTCTATTACTTCTTTTATCATAATAGCCCTAATAGTAAAGCGGCAGCCATTAAGACTCCGGAGGATGCTTGGTAAAGTCGTTTAATAGCAGCTTCTTTCTTAAGATCGGATTCAAGACGATTGGTCATTTGATCGTATTTATCCAGCTGCTGTTTTCTTTCTAGATCCGCTTGTTTAAGATTTGCCAATTGAAGTTCTAAAGAACTAATAACACTATCTTTTAAAACTACCTTTTGTTCAACCAGAGAAAGCTTGATGATTGTGGCATCAAGTTCTTTTTTATTAGCATCACCTAGAAGGAGCTCTTTAATTACTGCTCGTGCTATCGGCTCCGGCAGTATTACTAAAGAGGAATCCGTAGCGGTCTGTGAAAAACTCGGTGAGCTGGCTAGGAGTAAAGGTATCAACAGCAGTAATTTCTTCATCTGCTTCTTCTCTTATTTTCTCTATTTCTTCATCTTGGGCATCTATTTCTTCATCTAGAGCCGTGATTTCGGTATTGAGAGAGTCTATGGTTGTAGTTAAATGGTCGTTTTCAGAATGCAAAGAATCTATCTTAGCATCTAAGGCTGCAATCTCTTGTCTATAAATATCGATGTACTCTAGGTCTTTATAAAACGTAAAATAATAGAACCCGCTAAGAAGGGCTATGATGATTAGGAGGTATATGGAACGCTCTTTAGTTTTCATTAGAATTAAATATACTTATTTAAATCCTACTAATTGCGGTGAAGTAGCAGTAGTAAGGTTAACCTCGTTTGATTTTATAAGATTTAGTAGATTAGTAGCAGGTGATACTAATTTAAAATCTCCGCTTATAGGATTGAAAAGAAGAAATTCTTCTATTTTTTTTTGATCTATATAGCTTTCAACAGCTGCGGTTTTCAATATGAGAGAAAGAGAATCAAGGTTAGAAATTTCTACTTTAACACTATTACCAGGGTATACTTTATTAATGTAATTATTAATATTTTCTAAAACTCTAGGTAAATCTTCTTCTTTAGAAGAGGTAATGTCGAGTGTTATAGCTCTAAGGAATCCAGGCTTAATGTCTTTAGACGTAGGTTTATAGTTCTCAAAAGATCTACTTATGCCGAAACGCCCTCCTCCTGAGGGTTTATTTTCCTTGCTTACTCCTATGGCTTTTAACTCAACGGTCTTGCCTTTACGTTCTAAATCTCCTGCTCCATCAGTTTTTATTTTTACATCAGAATAAACTAGTGGAAAGAGTATTTCTCCTTTCCCCATAGTAACACTACCTTTAGCTCCTGTTAAATTTCCGATTTTAGTAAGTTTGGAGTTAGGTATATTTGGAACGCTGCGGTAAATGTTACCTTGAGAAGGCATATCCGAATCTTTTTGAAAGTCTACTAGATCTTTTATTGAACTTTTTTCACCTTTTTGGAGTATACTAATTATTTCAGAAAAGAGGTTTCTGTTATCAAATAGATCATCTGTTAAACCTGAGTTTTTAAGTTTTTCTTTGAAATCTTTGATAAATGAAGAGGCAATTAAAGTTCTATAAATACGTTCAAGGAGCTTATCATCATTAGCACTCGCGTTAATAAGAGCTATAATAGCATCTACTTTAGTAGTAGAATCTTCTTTATTTTCTAGGATACTGGTAGACAGTTCTGCGGTATCTTTTAATTTAAAACCAAACATAGACTCAAATATAGCTAAATCTTGCTCATTATTCAAGTCGGGATAGCCTTTTTCTGTACGAGAAGACCATTCTAGTAAAACTTTATCTAAAAGATCCATTAAGATTAAATTTCAGGTTCTTCGCCTGGTTCTTCAAATTCTACTTCTTCTCCGCCTTCTTCCTCACCACCTTCTTCTTCTCCTCCGAACTCTTCTCCACCTTCTTCACCGCCGAAGTCTCCTCCGCCGCCTCCAAAGTCTCCACCGCCGAATTCATCTTCACCGGCTTCCGCTTCTGCTTCAGCATCCATGTCGGCCAGGCTCTTCATTTGTCCGGTTTTAAGAAGTTCGTTGAGTTTGTCTAGTGCTTGTTGGAATTCAGATACGTAGTTAAGTGCGTACTGTTTACCGGCTATTTGAGCCTCGAATCCGGCACCATTCCATTTTAGAAAGAATTTTTCGCCGTTAGTCAATACTACTTGAAATGTAGACGGTTTAGGAGCAATCCATTTTACTTCGTCTACAAATGTATCAAACTCGGCTGATAGTAAGGCTACCAGTTGCCGTTTTAGGGTAGGAAACTTTCCTAGTATTTCCTGGGAGGAAGTTTTTAGTTCCTGTTCTGATAATACTTCGTAGAATGCTTCTTCTAGTAACTGTCTTATTTCTGTTCTATTCATAAAATTATTTATTAGCGCAGTGACGTGGGTCGGATTTCTTTAAGTATGGTTTTTTACAGGCAGTACCTTTGACGTGCTTTCTACCACATCTATGGCAGCAAGTGGCTTCCTTAGCTTCTTTTAGGTAGCCCATAAGAGCTAGTTTAAATTCAGGATCTCTACTTAAATTTGCGTAAAGTTCATCAGAAAGGCCATCCTTACCTTGACTAATAAAGTTATCAAGCTCATCCATAGCTTCATCTGGGTCTTTAACGTATTTTAAAATTACGTCGTAGATCTTATCAAGTTCTCCAGGGCCTTGTTCGTTAAGTGAGTTGTAAGGAGGTAAATCTTCTTCATCCCAGTCAGAAGCTAGATGTAAAGCTTGAAGTCTCATTTCTTCAGCGTCATCGATCATATCTTGATCGTTAGCTTTTATACCGTCTTTATACAGTTCGTATCCTGCGGTGTAGAGACGTTCACCTTCGGCATGTCTTGCATCTTCGGCATACTTGTCGTCGTGTGGATCGTCGTAGTCAGTCGCATGAGAAAGAGTAGTTTCTTCCATATCGTTGTATGGATGTGGATCGTCTTCTTCTTCTTGAGCTACTTGTTTAACTTCTTCTTTTTGAGAATCGTCTAATTGATCATATTCTAAACCAAAAATTTCTTTAGCTATATCATCGTAAGACTTTTGTTCTTCAAATAGGTAATCTTTAATATCGTTGAGATTAATATCAAAAGCATTAGCTATATAAAAGATATACTCGGCTGCAGTACCCTGTACGTCTCCTGATTCTTCACCATGTACTCTAATGTCGTGAATAATATTCTCTAAATCTCCACCACGTTCGTTAATTTGTTTTGATTCTTCCATATCCGATTCGTCTGCATACATAAGAGCGTCGTATGCACGCATTATTACGTCTTGGTCGTATTTGTTATGGAATTGTCTAAAATATTTGGCGGTAGCACTTGTACCTCCCATAGCTTTTGCAGCTTGTAAACTAGCATATTCAATAGCAGCTTTAAGTACTTCTGGGTCACCGCCGTGATAGGTATCAACGGCCCATTTAAGAGTTTCTTCGTATTCAGGAGTTACTCTTTCTTGTAATGCCATTGCATCTAAGGCCGGCTGTTTTTCTTCAAACTCTAAGTAATGCTGGGCTGCAGAAATATAATCTTTAGCTTTAATTACTTTAGCCTGCCACCAATTAGGAAAGTCAACTTCACCTTCCATTTGGTCATATTTGTTTAACTGCTTGTAAAGTTTGGCAGCATAAACGGCTGTATCGTAAGCATACTGTTTTAACATGTCAGGTTCGTCGTCTTGGTGTCCTACGTCCATGTCTTCTTCTAGGAAATTAACGTCGGCATATGAAGCTACTTTTCTAGACTTTTTAACTACTTTGGTAAATAATGGAGTACCGCCTGTTACTTCAGCACCACCTTCTTTTACTTTATAATTACCGTCTACTACTTCTACTTCATTAAACACTACTGTACCATTAGGTCCGATACCTATTCTAAACATCTTTTCGGTACCATCTAATTGAATAATGTCTCCGATTAGAAGCTGGTTACCTTCAATATCGGTAGCAGGACCTGATTCTTCCTCGTTCATATTCTTCTTTATAGCCTGGTCTCTTGCTGCTAAATAATCGTCAGAATCTACATCACCATCACCGTCCATGTCTTTACCTTTCTTTTCTTCTAGGTACTGAGATCGAAAATGCTTGACGAGGTTGTTCTTAATAATATCTCTATTTACTACAGGTTTACCGGAAGGTAATACTCCTACTTCACCAATAACTTTATCGAAAGTAAAATCGGTTAAATGAAGTTCTTTACCGGAAATATAGAAAGAGAATTCATCTCCATCTGGATTATTTTTATAGTCTGTTAGGAGTTCAAAGCTGCCGCCTTTAGCATCACTTTCAATATTTTTAACTCTCATTGAAGTAACTTCTTCTCCAATTTCTTCAAGAGCACTATTGAGAGCTTTACCTACTTCTCCGGCTATTTTTTTAATCTCAATTTGAGAATATTCGATGTTTTCTTGCTCGTCCATTTTGTCGGTCAATTTAACGTTAAGACCTTTCTTTGCAAGTTTTTCTGCTTCACCTGGATCGGTAGTAGTTACTGAGCCGTCTTCAATTTCTTTAATATCTTTTTTAGCCATTCTAAAAAGGTTTAATGGTATTATGTGATGTAGTATATATAAATAGTTAATCCTTGCCGTTATTGTCCTTTATAGGACTGAACTCTGTGATGAAAGAGTTATCTGTTTCGTAGTCTCCTTGACCTTCTACAGAATATACGTTTTCATCGATAATATAGCCAGGGTTTTTTGAGATTCTTTCAAACGTCCAGGCTTTATCTCTCCATACTATTCTGTTGTTAGGGTAGGCGAAAAAGTTTCCATCGTCCATCTTAAAGAAGTGACCGCATTTATGCTCAGATGTTTGAGCAAAAGAGACATCTAACATTTCCCCTATATTTTCAAAACCCCAATCTATGGTAAACATATAGGTACCGAAAAGCTTTTTTTTACTAGGGGTAATTAAGTCTGCTTTTAATCCATGCAGTCTTTGACGAATATTAACGTTAACATAGCTTGAAAAACAATCCCAATATATATGATCGGAGAGTGGATGTACCGGAGCATCTTCTTTCCAGCAAAATGCATTTATAGGTCTTCTTGTCCAATTTACTCCGTTTTCTAGAAATGCTTCAAATAAAGGAGTAATTCCTTGCATAGAAGTAACTGTATGAACATCACAAGGAGTAAATTCTCCATGACCTTTGGTGTGGTTAAACAAATACTCGTTTCTTATAAAACAACGAACTGTTGGTAGGTTGTGGTTTAAATAAGGCATTTACTGGCAGTGGTAATTAAGATAACGTTGTAGGGCTTTAGCGTAGGTAGTACCTTTATCTTTCAGTCCCTGCCGTTCTTTTCTAACTTTGGTACAGGAGAGTTTACCTAATCTCTTTTTAAGTATACCCGGATTCATTGGGTCATGCTCCCCTTCTAGATTCAAGGTAGCAAGTTTAGAGTAATACTTTGGATCTTCAGCCAGATGCTGTAAAGCTATATGTTGAGCTTCTTTAGGGTCATCGGTGTGTTCCATTTCCACTCTTATACCCATAACAAGTTCTTCTCGATCTACTTCGGAAGGGTCGGCTGGTTCTATGACTTCCTTATTAATGTGAATGGCTGCAAGTTGTTTTTCGGCTGCCTTTCTTGTACTATGGGTACCTAATCTCTTTCCACCTCTCTTAGGGTAGACGGCATATTCGTCTCCTACTTTACGAATAACTTCTTTAACTATTTCACGTAGTTCAGATTTTTTCATTTTTCTTTTTTCCAGATTTCTCCTCTTCGGCATCTTACTACTGCTCCTGAAGCGTAGGCAGAAGGCCATGTATCGTATTTACGTTTAGCTATTCTAGTACATCTGTCGTCTTTTTCGGTGAGTACCTCTTTACCTTGGGCTTCGTAAATCATTCCTGCTACAAGATTCTTGATATCTTCTTTAGTTACTTTAGCCTTCTCTGTATTCTTCACTACTGTTTTTCCTTGAGCACCTGCTTTCTTTTTCTTCTGTGCAGTTGCCGCTCTTTGAGCTTTAGTTAACGATTGTGCTTTAGCTTTAGGTAGACATCTGTCTGGGTTCTTTTTATTTTTAGATGTACCGCAAGGTCCGGCTATGTTACCGGCTGTAGAAATACGAACCCACTTTTCTTTTTTGAACCAATCACGTAACGACTCTTTTATAAGCTCTCTCATGAAAGCCTGCATATCCGGTGATATTTTTTTCTTAGAAGACATTAAGACATTGCTACTAATTTAACTACTACTCCAACTATGGCTGTGAAAAGTATCCAGAGTACTTTTGTAACTGTATCTTTCCAACTTAAAAGCTCGTCTATCTTTTCTATATTTTCTTTGTTGGCTTTTCTGAAGTATGTATTCTGATTCGTTTTTACTATTACTCCGTCTTCCGGGTTAAGTAAGGTATATTTTAAATCAGAGATGTCTTCCTTCATCTCCTTCATATCTTTCGCCATTGCTATCAACTCACCGTTAGGAAGTTTACTCTTAATTAAGGTTAGTTCTGAATGGAGTGATTCGAATAGTTCTTTTTGTGTCATTTATATTATATAATTTGTATATATAGTTATAAATAGACTACTTCTCTATAGCTTCCTGAATACGTTGATTGAATTTAGCTAATTCTTCTAGAACTTTCTCTTTAACGTCAGATGTTTTACTTTTCCAATCTTCTACATCCCCTTGTTCAGTTACAAAGGTTTGACTTTCTTCAAGCTTACCTATTATGAAGTGCTCCATATCTTTGGCAAAGGATTTCATATTTCCCTTTATCATAGCTATTTTGTATTCATCGTATTTACCTACTTTTCTTAAACCGGCTTCATACTCTACTAGACATGGATCAAAACAAAAACCGTGAATACGGTACATTTTTTTAGCTAGCCAATGAGACATTGAACCACCGCAGTTAGGACATGTAAGAGGAATTTTGTATGCCTGTTTTGCAGCATCAAGTTTAGTAATGTTTTGTTTAAGTCCGTTTTCTATAGTCCAGGTACGTCCGTCTTCCTCCCATACATCACCTTCTTTACGGGCTACGTATGCTTTTTTATAACCTGTTCCTACTTTAGTTTTGGACTTGAAGTCTTTTTTAACCAGGTTTCGAATACGTTCTACATCTGATTTTTTAAACTCTTTTTTGAGTAAGGTATCACTCATAACCTAGTTCTTTTAATTTGTTTAGTACTGGAGTTATATTTGTTGTATTTTCAGGGTGATGTATTCCAATACCGCCGGCATTGTTCCATCTTTCGATTGTATCTTCTCTATCATCTATTAGTATAGAGTTTGGATTAGCAAAGTCGTGTTTCTCTTTAGCCCGTCTAAAATTAACTTTAGGTTGCGGATTTAAGTTCTCTCTTACCCACATTTTTTTACCTAACTTGGACTCATCGGCACTAGAAGGAGATGTAAGAAGTTGAGGGCTGTAAGGTTTAATAAAGTTCCAAAGTAGTTTACCGTTTGGTGTCCAATTCATCTTAGACCAAAATACAAGACCTACCTCTTTATCTATTAAACTCCAAAATTTACTTTTTCCATATAAGTCTTCGTACTCTCTAGGATGCATACCTGAGTAGTGTTCAAATCTACCTGCGAAGTCGCAGAGTACACCATCCATATCACAGTATATTTGGTACTTAGGTTTTTCTTTAATTTCTCTTAACGGATCCGGTCCGCCTAATAACTCTAATAGTGTCTTACCCATTCTTTACCTTGTCTTCCCAGCTACGGAAAGTCATATTTCCAAGCATGTAGGCTTCTTTTTCTAGTTCTACCAATGCATCGTCTTCATTAACGTTGGTAGTATTGATGTTGTTAATTCTTCCTTCTACGTTTTGGATGTGGTGTATCATTTCGTGTACAAATGATCTCATTACATCTTTCGGATGTCTACCTTCTACGTAGAGTGTAATCTCTTTTATGTTAGGATCGTAATAAGCAGTTTTACCGAAGAAGTCGGCTGATTCTGCTGGGTCTCTCTTTATCTTAACTTCTGGTAGGGGAGATATATTCATACCTTCGTCTATCATATACTCTAAAATAGAACCCATATAAGGGGTATAGTCAAATCCAACTTTCTCATCTTCGTTGGGTAATTGTACTCTAATATGATTTTGATTAAATTTAATATCGTAGAATTTAGCTCCTAATACATTTACTATACGGTTATATGCAACTACAAGTCTTTGACGGTCGGCAGCAGAGACGGTGGCACGGGCATTGATAGGAGTACCAGAACTTCCTTCTTTTACAGTTTTAGGTTTTTCAGGTACAAATAGGTTTTCTAAAACTTCACCCATCTTATCAAACAGCTTTTGTTCAGCTTGTACGGATTGTTTTACTGTATTGAATACAAGCTGTGCTTCTTGATCAGTAAGTTGATCAGGAATCATATCTTTAAAAGCTTCGTAGCTATTAGTTATAACAGCTTTCCTTAACTCTGTAGCTCTAATGTCTTCATTTTCGGATTTTAGTATTAACGGTCTGGCATTATTGTACTTGGTTACGGAACTTATTCTACTAAGATCAGGCATATCACTTTCGTCTCTTAATGATGTAACTAAGAAGAACATTTCATCAGGAGTATTCTTAATCATACTGTAAGCAGTCTTAACCGGTGTAGGATCGTTAGTTACCGTAATTTCAACATTGTTGGGTAAGTACTTATTGTAAACATCCCATATCCTTTTTGACTCTTCTGCAGAAATACCATTTCTTGGTTTACCGGAAATAAGTACCCTGACTTCTTTAATCTCTGTAGAAGGTTTTTTACCTAAGATAGAACCGGGTTCTATACTGCCATCTGGCATAGCATTCCATTCTGCTTCTTTGTAGTTATTGGTGGCAAGTTGACGTACTGCTTCAA
>Ga0222718_10002679_pt1 | contig 15780 bp, 23 predicted proteins | sample C33_27DmetaG_FD_165045 | JGI IMG/M metagenome (GOLD analysis project Ga0222718, IMG submission 165045) | Estuarine water microbial communities from San Francisco Bay, California, United States - C33_27D | ecosystem: Environmental > Aquatic > Marine > Unclassified | place: USA: California... | reverse complement strand
CATAAAGCGTGTTTGGTTTTGGTACTACAGTCTCATCGGGAATTTTATTATCGAACTCTCCATACACCATGCTACTTGATGCATAAACTATTTTCTCAACTTTATGCTTCACACATAAATCTAAAATGTATGCAGTGGCAGTGACCATGTTGTTGGTTGCGTCCAACACATTCCTTTTGACCATTCTTGCGTTAGGATATGTTGCCACGTGTATGACTCTGTCCGGTTTAAAATCTTCGAACGTCTGTTCCATGAACTGTAGGTTCTCTATCTGTCCGATGTATTCTTTGTCTGTGCCAGTGATTGATTTTCTTTGATTCAACACAGGATGATATTCCCAATCAGGGAAGGTGTAATATTGATGGAAACAATCAACTATACCCACTGTGTGTCCTTCTGATTTTAATTTTTGACATATGTGACTCCCTATGAATCCATATCCTCCTAGCACTAGTATTCTCATATTGTTCTCCATTTGCATTCAAAGGCCTCGGCATACCTAGAGTTTGTCATCTGTCCTCTGTAGGCGGCCAAACCTTTTATGTTGTGTAATAATGTTTCTGAGAAATAACTGGCATAACAACCTACGAGTTCGATCTTTTTATCGATGTGATCGGTTATGTCTACAAAAACATTGGGGTTGAATTTATTATTTTTATTGCTGTATGGTCCGCCCTCCATCAGCCAAAATTCTCCTTGGTATCTACGCAATGATGAATTAACTATATGGAATGTGTTTTGATGATCTTGATGATGATCCCCCGGACTGTGTGTGATCACAAGATCGTATTCCTTGCTTTGTACAAATTCATCCATTTGTTGTACAGTATGGCTGTCACGCTCCAATATTGGCCTTCCATCTTCGCTAATGGGATTGTCTAACATCTTGAACTTGATTCCAAGTAATTTTTCAGCGGACTTGTACTCTTTTTGCATCGTGCTTCGGTCACGTCTCACACTTGGTTTTGGAGCATTATCGTTCCTAGCAATGACAATGTCTACTTCAGCACCTTGTTCCATAAAACGTAATAGGCTTCCTGAACAGCCGAGTTCGACGTCGTCTGGGTGTGCACCTATGGCTAGTATTTTTTTGAAGGACATATGACCTCTCCTGTGTTTAAACTTTTCACCATACACTCTACAATGTATGTAACCCTTTTTGTGTGTGTGAAGTCAGAATCTGGTAATTTGTCATTCTCACAATAATCTATAAATGCCTGTATCTGACGTTGCAATGGAGACATGGATTCATGGAAAGTGATATTCTTGTCCGTGTGTTGTATTTGTCTTTCATCCTCGATCAGTTGGCTAATCCACTTGCTTTTGTTTTCTGCATCATTCCATACAAGCGTTCCTTTGTCCGTTACCACGCTCACATCTCTGACTTTCTCGTGATAGTACCAACCCATTTGTAGTTGCACGGTGACTTCGCCGTATTTCAAATCACAGGTCACAAAATCAGGTTGTGCCTGTCTCGTGATGTACACACCTTTGCTGTGTATCTCATTTGGAATTTTTTTCAAAAGGTTATCTAGAATCGCAATATCGTGTGGTGCGTAGTGCAGTATAGGGTTGATGTCCTTCTGTATTCTACCCCAGGCCAGTCTCCTGTGTTCTATGTGCAGTATCTCTTTGTCAACAACAGTCTGTTTTAGAAAATCAAAATGTTCGTTGTATAGCAGGATGTGTCCTGCCATAAATTTTGCATTGGCTGTGTATGGACCTATCTCGTTGCACTCTGTCATGTTCATAAATGCAGGTTTCTCCACCAGCACGTGGATACCTTTTCTCAACATAATTTTTGTAATGCTCTTGTGTGTTGTTGCAGGTGTGGCTATTATGACCCCATCTGTGGTACCTTGTGTTATTCTATCCAAGGAATTATTTACATCGTACAGGGTCACATTCAATTTCATCGCCTTGGCTGTGTCAACGATCTTGCTACCCCAGTAACCTGTCCCTATAATTGCCAATCTCATAATGATTCTCTGATTGTTTTTATTATAAGTTTTACTTCCTTGTTTGTCAAATATTGATGCACAGGGATCGCTAATCCAATCAGGCCGGCGTATTGGCTGTTGGGAAATACCTGATTGGTCTTGTATGCAGGTGTTTGGTTCAAAGGCGTTGGGTAGTAGGTCCTACTCTGTATACCCTTGTCGGCCAGTGCTTGTTTGATTCTATCTATATGTACACTCTGAATCACATACTGATGGTACACGTGTACACAATCTTTGTTTTGATAAGGAACGTTCACTATGTCTTGTAATTCTTTATTGTACGTGAACGCAATCTCTCTCCTACGTTTATTGTGTTTGTCCAATAATGGTAATTTATTGAGCAACACTTCTGCCTGTATGCTGTCCATCCTTGCATTCCATCCAACCCGTTTGATATTGAATTTTCCTGTCTGTCCGTGATTACGCAGTTCCCTTATGGTTTCGCAACATCGTTGATCACCTGTGACTGCACCTGCGTCTCCCCAGCATCCTAGGTTTTTGGTTGGATAAAAACTGAAACAGGTCAAATGTGAAAGTCCGCCAACCCTTCTTCCCTTGTAGATCGCACCTGTGCTCTGTGCGGCATCTTGCACTATCGGTACGTTGAATTTCTTCAATGCATCGATGTTTGACACAGTGCCGTATAGGTCAACGGGAATGATTGCTTTCGTTCTTTCAGTGATAACATTCCTGACCTGCTCAACGTCCATACAAAGGTCTGTAGCGTTTATATCAACGAAGACGGGTGTCGCACCCACTTGCTTGATTGCTTCGACTGTGCTGACCCAAGTGTAAGGAACCGTGATCACTTCATCACCTGGTCCTATGCCCAATGCCAACAGAGATAATTGTAATGCTGATGTGCAAGAACTCACAGCGACACAGTCTTCCGCACCGGTGTATTCTGCAAATGCTGTCTCAAATTCTTTGACCGCGGGTCCGTTGATAAAACTATTTGTGGAAAAGGTCTTTGCAAATGCCTTACTTGGTGATTTTAATTTTTGTTCGTATCCAAACGCTGAAAGATTTATCATTGTTACTTCTTAAAAGTCTTGGCCATGATCAAAGAAGTCCGGGATTCCATGTCTCTTTTCAAAGCGGGTATGTCAAACTTCATGTCCACACTCCTTATCTTGACGTAGTTCTGTTCTATGGTCTTCCTCAGGAACCTAGCAATGGTCTCTTGCTTCTTGGTTTTGAGCTCTTTGGCTATGTCGTAGTGTATTGTGAGATTATTTTTTAATATGATGTTTATATAAAGCAGGTACTTGACCGGCATGTTCTGGAACTGTAGTCCCTCTAGAACCTCCGGCCATTCCTTGACGAAATCTTGCGTCAACTGTACCCATGTCTTATTTCTTGGCGGTTGTCTTTTTGGCATCCGCTTTCTTGGTTGTCTTCTTGGCCGGTGCTGGTGCATCAGGATCAGCGGCCATGGCTTCCACGGTCGTGCCTTTTTCTTTAGCAACCATTTCGTTCAACTTGTTGAGTAGTATTCTACCTTCAGCGGTGTTGCCGAAAGTGACCATTATCTCGTTGGTCTTGAACTTCTTGATGTAGTTGTCGTTGTGCATCATAGCCAACATGTTGGTCCCGTCTGGGAACGTCTGCCTGCTGGCGAAGTCCGCAAACTCGTCAGCGTCCTGTCCACCCTCAGATTCCACAGCCTTCATCAATGCATTGTGGTACATGTCCGGCAAGAACTTTGTTCCTACAACAAGACAGTTGTTGGGTTCACCAGGTACAGTCCTGTACATGATCACTACCTTCGCTCCACCGTCCACGAGCTCTCCAATGTGTTTGAAGTGTCTCTTTGGACCTGTCTGACCTTCACCTGCTCCTGAGTCTGCACCCATTGGCATGGCTTGGTCGTTAACGTTCATTAAGTTTGCCATTATTTTCCTTCCGCAGTTGCTGGCGCCGTTGTTGGTGCTGTCGCTTCTGTTGTACCTTCAGGTTTCTGTTCTGGTGCCATCTTGGCCAAGAACGCCTGTAGTTTGTTGTATAGGAATCCTACACCCGCCATCTCGTTGGCCTTGAATGCACCCCTTGTGGATGCCACGTCAAGTATGGTTGCAAGATTCTTAAGATCTGCGATTGTTAAGGCAGTTGGATCCGGTTGTTGAGCCTGTGCCTGTGCCTGTGCCGCCTGTGGTTGAGCCGTCGCTGTTTCCTTAGGTGCAGTAGCAGTCTTGGCAGACTTCTTTAAGTTTTTCTTTTTTGTTGCCATTTGTTATTTCTCCTAATTGCAATTGGTATTAATATACGTATATTATACTAAAATTAGTTATGGAGTGCAACGATTAGTTCTGATCTATTTGGGCTTTACCACTCAATGCGAACAGTGTTAGGTCTCCAGGATTCTCGAAACCAAGCACGGTCACGGACCTCGAAGTGTCGCCTTGGTAAATGACATCTTTGGTAATTGAGTATCTGCCTGAACAGTTCTCGTATATCCATTTACGCATCTGTTCCACGTCGGCCTCGTGTGCCTTTACCACTGTGTTCACGAAGTGTGGTGGTAATATGTCTAGTTCTCTTTTGAAGAAGTTGTTGGGATTTATTTTCATTAGGCTCCCCAAACGTCATCGTACATTGGTGGTTCTTCTTTGCTGGCTTTCATTGTGTGTGCCTTGCCATGGAACTGTTTGAATGTGTAGTAGGCCACGAATATCACTGCTAAATGTCCTAGGAACCAACTCAACCATATGTCGGTCCTGATGCCCCAAAAATAGATTGTGAATGCGGTGCTCCAAAGGAAACTCAAAGTCACGAGTAATTGAAGTCTCACCGTCTTTGGCAATGCCCTTAGATCATTCTTGCTGTCGTCAAACAGGATCGTTGCGGCATCTATCATCCAGTTGCGTAGATTTTTAACCTTCTCAAGTTTGCCTGTGTATGGGTTCGTGTTTGGAAACATCATCATTACAACATCCAATTTAAAATTATTAAAATCAAAGCCATAACCAATGACGCTTTTATTACTGCACTGATCATGACAGGTAACTCCACAGTGCTATCAGTAGCAATCCAAAACTCATTATGGATATTGATACCTCATTGAAGAACCAGTCTTTGAAAGTTTCCCAGAGCAACCTAATCATTGTACTGTACCGTCATTCCAAAAGGTGCTTCTATGTCTCTCTCGTATGGATTGTTGATCAAGAATATGGTGTCACAGTAGTGTTCATCACCCCATGTTTCAAAAGGCCAACCATCTGTGAACATCACGAACTTCTTGGGCTCTATACCTTCTTGTTTCATGTAGTCCCAATTACATTCAAACTCTGTACCACCACCTGAACCTAGTTCATAGTCTAATAGTTCGTCTGCATTGTCAGGTGTGAACACTTTTGGATTAAACACCGCGGTATCGAACGACCATAAATGTATTCTGAAGTCTTTATACTGATCCATTATGTTCTTAACTTCTGTAAGGAACTCTTTACACTGTTCGTTGCTGATACTACCACTGGCATCAAGTGCCAAGCATATGTCAATCATCTCGTCATTGTTCTGTCCTGGCAGTATGGCAGATGTGTGCCAACTCTTCCTGCTAGGTCTCATCCAAGTATAGTCCGACTTCAATGTGCTCATTATCTGTTGTTGCAGTATTTCTCTCCAGTCCATCTTGGGCTCTGTGAGATCCTTGACCAGTCTCTGTAAAGCACCTGGTAAATTACTTGCACCTGTTGACTGTGCCGCACTCACCATTGCTTCTTTAACTTCATCTCTGATCTTCTTCAATTCTTCTTTGGTGTACACAGGCTTACCATTTTTCTCACCTTTTTTGTCATTGCCCTTGCCTTCGCCTGCACCATCTCCCTTGCTCCACTCCTGGTGATCGTCCATCAGCTCGCCCAGTTTCTCCAACATCTTCTTGCCGTTCTTCTTGGCCTGTTTAAACAAGTCATCGTATATTCTCTCTGACGCCCAGTCCTTGTACTTGTCATCCTGGAAACCTTTGTTCTCACCTTTCTTGCCTTTGGGCATCTCGCCAATGTTTGAATCTTTCAATATCTGGTTCACAGCATAGTCCGCCGCGATGTTCCAAAGTTGTGGATCCCTGTCACCAATCCTCACCAGCATGTGTTCGAATACGTTGTGCAACACCTCGTGTCCAAACAGGAACTCTGCCTCTTTGGGTGTGAGTGAATCTATGAACTTTGTATTGTAGAAGAAGTGCCTGCCATCTGTGCCAGCAGTAGGACACCAGTCATCTGCGTTTACCAGTTTCAATCTAGTTGCGAGGTTGCCAAAGAACGGATGTTTCAGTAGTAAGGCGATCCTCGCGGTAACCAGTTTGTCTATTATTTTCTGATCGTGATAATCAACCATTATTTAGACTCCATAGCAGTTATGACGTACTTGCCAAACTTCTTATGGAACCTATCAAATGATTTCAACTTGCTAGGATCGAACGGAAGTTTGTAGTTTGTCAAGGCGATCTTCGCACCCATGACCACTAACTCCGTCTCGAAGTTGTCCATCATGTAGTTGAAGAACCTGTCCGCTTGTTCATTCCAAGTCTTGTCTTTCTTCTCGTGTGCCTGTTGTAGTTCATAGCACAGAGAAACCGTCAGCGAGTACATCGCCGATATCTCTTTTGTCTTAAGGTCTCGGACCTTGCCGCTCAGTATATCAGACGGGTTAGGTAACTGACCGCTAATTTTACGATGATTCATAAACTTAACGGCCAGTCCTTCTCCTACGCAACCTGCTACGAGGTCAGTGAGCGTACTTTCTGGCAGGTCGTCTGATAGAAGTTGGGATACGAAACTCCAAGATCTTGGAGTTGCGAATGATCTAGAACTGCCTCTAGGATCAAAATCGTATAAATCTTGTTTGGCGAATGTGCAGTATCCAACAACGTCTGCGTGTACGTGTTGGTTGGTCGCCCATTCCATCCAGTCTTCGAAATCAACCCTTAACTCCACGTGGACGAATCTGTTTGCCAATGGGGCCGGCATCCTGTAAGTGACACCTTTGTCTGAGTCTCTGTTACCCGCCGCCACGATCGAAACGCCTTCTGGTAGGTGATACTGTCCTACTCTTCTGTTCAAGATAAGTTGGTACGCCGCCGCCTGTACTGCTGGAGCCGCCGAGTTCAACTCGTCCAAGAACACGATAGCATTACTTTTGGGATCAGTTGGCAGTTCTGCCGGACTCGCCCATACCATGTTGTTCTCTTTTGAATTGTAATAAGGAATACCCTTGATGTCTGTTGGCTCCCATAGTGGAAGTCTGATGTCGATCACTTCTCTGCCTTCTGCGTCCGCGATCTGTTTAACGATGTCAGATTTACCAATACCTGGTGCTCCCCACATCATTATGGGTCTCTGTAATTTGATACAATGTGTTAGTGCAGATTTCGCCTCGTTGGGTGATACTGTTCTATTTTGGCTACCTACTGCCGCCTCTTTGTTTTTGTTAGCTCTTGCCATTTTGTACACTCCTGTTCTAAATGTTTATAATACGATTATAGCAGAAATGTGTAATGCGTCAACCTGGTAAAAGTCGCGGTTTTATTGACTTTTTAGATGTATTTGTAAAAATCTGGAATATAATTGGTAACTTTTATGTTTCTTCTTTGATCTAATATTTGGATATTTTGGTCTAATTCCGCCCAATGGTCAGTGGTATGTGTAGACAGTAAGGTTTTTTCGATGTTTCTTATAGACATATTAAATTTTAAATTATGTTTTAAGGTGTAGGATGATTTAAATTTCGATATATCTGATAAAAATTTCTCCTTCAACTTTATTGGTGCAAAATTTATATCATAGATTTTAGGAGTTGCCACAAAAGACAAGTGTACTCCAATTTTGTTATTTTTTTCCTCAAACCTGGAGTTGATATTGTGTATCCAAACTAGAAAGTCATAAAAATTGTACATTGACAATGTCTGTACGGTGATTTGTAAGTTGACTTGTATCTTTTCATTGATGAGACTCAGTATATTCTGTTCTATCTTTTCGAAGTTGCTAGGGAATCTGATGTAATTACATGCATCTCCATACGCATCAATGCTGACATCTAAATTCACACTTTTAAATTCTGATAGTAGTTTGTAAAATTTATTGTTTACGTTTGTTAGATTACTGATACAATCTATCTCAATATTCTTTATTAGGTTGTTGTCTTTTAAATACTGGAAATAATATTCAAACTCGGGCATTATACTAGGCTCACCCCCTTGTATTGTTAAATGTTTTATATTTTCTGATACATTACATAGTTCGTCTATCTCTTTTTTTGAAATTGGTAACTTTGCTGTTTGTCCTAGTTCCTTGCTCCATTGTGAACTACGAGTTGGTCCACACATGATACATTTTAAATTACACAGAGTGCTAAAATCTAAATCCATTGCCGTAGGTGTTTCCTTTTGCTCCCAGTCTTTGAACCTAGCATTGTAATGATTCCTGAGACTTATTTTTCCTTGCTCCTCTTCTTTGTAACAAGAAGTGCAGGCACTCACTGTCTCACCGTTGATCATCTTGCTTCTGACATTGGCCATGTAATCACTGTCCCAGAATTCTTTGGTTGTCACACCTTCAAATACTTCAGTAGCGGAACAACACAGTTTGGTGCCTTTGTAGGTTGATTGTAGTCCTATGAATGGAAACTTACAGTATGTTTTATTCATCTTTTTTCTCATCCATCTTGCTCATCGCACGGGCAAGTCCGTATTTCGTGATATCTCCCGCGAAAAGCATCAGTTGTAGAGCCATTTTCTCCATGGACACGATGATCTTCTTTTTGTCCACATAGTAAGGGCAGTCAACAAACTCGTCTAACCATAGGTATGTCTGTGGTGTGAATATAACTTTGGCAGGAAATTTGATGTCATAGGTTTTGATATCCAATTTCTCCAACATTTCAAGACCCTGCTTGGTAAGTCTCAAAGATCTAGCCTGGTAACTTTCACGTACATTCTGCCACCAAGCGTAGTAGTTGTTCTTGATGGTCTCATCATGAACTGGTTGTTCCAGAAGTTCCATGAAGGTACGGGTGTAGGCTGTTTTACGATCCATTTTAAGTTAATTATCTTGAGAATTTTTCGCCGGTCTTTAAAAGGTACACGCCAAACTTGTCAGTGTTGTGTTGAGCGTTCAACTTCTTGGCCAAGTTCTCTGCGTGTCCAGGATTGGAGAATGACACTTTCTTGTATTTTGGACCTGGGTAGTTTGCCACCAAACTTGATGATTTCAAGTTTATAGGTTTACCATCGTAGAACACCGCCCAGATGCCCTCCGCCGCCAGGACTTCGTCCATCTTGTAGGTTGTCTTATTGCTGTGTTGCAACAGCACTGTTGGTTTCGGTCTACTCATAGGTGTAAAATTATACAACTATATTTACCAGATTTTTTTGAGTTTATTTCTTATCGAACTCGCCACCATCCATTTCTACGTCTATGGTCTGTGCTTCTCTGGCAGTCTTTAGTGCTTCGATGATTTCTTCTTGTATTGTGACCATACGTGTCATCACCTGTGTCAGGCTGTCTGCAAGTTGATCTGCTTCTTTGGCAGGGATCACGATCTGTCTCTCTCCCTTTTGTCTTAAGGTTCTGATCCTGCCGATGAGATCTTCTATGGGTCTAGTTTGAATCTTGGAATTGTTTGACTGCGTCATTTAGTACCTGTTGCATTTCTAGTTTGGTCTTGATCGGTCCTTTGTATTTGTACCTCGAAAGTGTGATCATCTTGGGACAGTATGCTTTACGCCAGCCTTTCTCAAAACAGATTATGTAGTAACCTGCACAGAAATGGCTTTTGCTCTTAGGCGTCTTTGTGTAAACCGGTAATTGTTTCTGCACATCGAATATGGGATTGTAAGGATGTTGGCTACAAGGGTAACCGTGTACATCAAAGTTGTCCACTTGCACTTCCTCTTCAGGTTTCTTGATGTTTGCTTCATCAAATATTCCAAACCCGAACTTTGTGAACAGGCTTTCCTGTGTGTGGAACACCTCTCTGTTCTTTTGTTTGCTGAGGAATATCCAACCGTTGTCTTCCTGCTTTTGAAGGGTACCTAACTTTTGGCCGTTTTGCTCGACTATCCAAAACTTGTCTTTGACTAAGGTCTTTGCACGTACTGTCATGATACTAACCTCGCATTAAATGGCTCCACATAAAGTTGGGCCTGCTCACTAATCCTATTTAAATCGTACTTGCCACAGAACCTCATAAATCTGATTCCAACCTGATCTATGCTCTTGTTCTCTGCCTTGGCCTGTGCAATCGTTTGATCAAGTTCTTCTATTATGGCCTCTGGCTGTGCGTGTAGATCCACTAACGCCCTGTTCCTTTCATAGTCTTCCATCACTCTGTGCTCGTTGCCGTCATGATCAACCCACTTGCTCAACATCAGATTGTTCCATGTGTACCCTTTTTCGTTACGATCTGCGTATGCTTCTTGTAAACCTATCTTGTTCTTGGTGCCTTTTGTACGCACACCTGGGTATGCTGAGAATATGTTGTCACTGGGATCACCCCTCATGGCCTTCTCAAACACGATCCACTCTGTGTCCGGTGCAGGTTTGGGTGCTTTTAATTTTTTGTCTATCACAGGCTTGCCCGTCTTGGCGTCAAACCAGCCCTCGTGTGTGAGTGTGGTCTCATTGACACCATTGTACTGTTTCACACGTGGTGTGATCAGTTGATTCAGATCCTTGTCTGTGCTTATGATAACATGTTCTTGGTCAGGATGCTTGTCTATCCATCTTGCTATGAGATCATCTGCCTCTGTCCTGCCGTTCCTTAGGACCGTGGCATTTGTTTTCGTTTTTACAAAGTCAACAAAGTCATCATACACTTCCCAGAACACTTCATTTTCTTCTTTCTCCTTTTCAGTCATGGCGTCTGCCATTTCCTTACGATTCCTTTTGTATGGTGCGTATATGTCTTTACGGAATGATCTGCCCTCGAGACAGAACACCACGTGTGTTCCTCCGAAGTCCTGCCAGGCCTTCTTGATTGAATTCATCATGATGTGTATGGCCATGCCCACCTTTTCACTAGTATCACCTCTGATAACGTGTCGTGCCCTGAAGAATGTGTTTGCAGTGTCCACAAGAATGTGTGCCATGTTTATCCCCAGAATTCTTTGTCAAATGGTTTTGGAAGTTTTAATTTTATTGGTTTCCAGATCGCAATTTCTATTTTTCCAATGAACTTGGGTCTTGGTATAAACCAACCAATTAATATTCCTAATAATATATAAGTCATACATTATTATAGCATTATCTATGAGATTTGTCTAGTGGCTATCTGCTGACATTATGTTGTCAAAATACATTTTGCCTGTGTTTTTATTGCACCATTCGATGCAGGCAGGATGTTGGAACGGGTTCCCATTGAAACTATCAGGCAATATTTTTTGGAAGACTTCTGATGTGAGAATATCATTTAGGTCATTGTGATGTAGATCTATCTTTTTAAAGTCTTTGACTAATTTCTTTAACATGAGTTTTTGGATGTTCTTTCCTGACTGTACAGATCCCAACATACAGCACGGATACACTGTGCCATCGCTGTGTATGTATATTCTTTTCAATTCATTCCAAACACAGGTTATTGGTCCTTTCTCTTTATACAACTTTTTCCAAAATTTCTCCTCCTCAGGAGCATTTAATGATTCTCTCAGGGTTGTTTGGTGTGATGATTTTTCTAGATCGTATAGATAATTGTTGCCATCATATACCTTCCATTTATTGTTGGTATCAAATCTATCCGAGTATATGAAGTCAATTTTTCTAAATCCCATCTCCTCGCTTAATTTTCTTGCTTCGTTGATTTGATGTTCGTTGTGACGGAACACGATAAATTGCCAACGAGCTGTTCCACCGGTCTGTATGAATGCTTTGGCGTTCTCTATTATTTTTTTATAGGAAGTGTTTCTCCTATACAACTCGTGTTCAGACCCTATTCCGTCGATAGTAAAAGTGACTTCGATATTTTTATTTGTTCCTAATTTTCCCCACCATTCCTTGCTCCTTAGAGAAGCATTAGTGTGAATAGATATCTGTTGATTTTGGAAAAAAGTTATGACTTTATCTAAGTCAGGGTACATCAAAGGATCACCAAAGTTACCACATAATATAACCTTTTTCAAATTTTTTAGTTTTTCTGTGGGTAATTTTTTTATGATTTCTACGTCAAGGTGTGTGACATTGAGGTCTTTGTGTACATTGCCAAACATATCGTATCGAGGACACTGTGGACACTTAGAATTACAATGACTGCTGAGTTCGAAGTGTATCTCCGCAAGGGTGTCTATGGAATACATGCCAGTATTTAACTGACCTCAGTTTTTCCATCGTCTCGTCTGTTTATCTGTACGTATCCAGAACCGGTGACGTCAATGCCTTGTTCGTTTCCTATGGTCCTACAAAGTGTCTGGAACCATCTGTCAACGATCTCTTCCTCACTTGCACCCTCATATCCTGACTGTTTCAACATGTTCACGAACTCATCGTTCCAGTCCAGTTCAAAGAAACCATTTCGAGGATTCTCAGGGTTCACATTAAGATTAAGAACTTTTACGATTGGCTCTTCGCTTTTCTTTTTGCCTTTTTTATCTTTAAGATTCTTTTTCTTGATAGTTGTTTTTTTTGTCTTTTGTACCTTCATAATATTATTATACCTTATTTTTACCTTTTAGTCTAGTGTTACGTACCAATTGCATTACCAAATAGATAAACGTGTACCCTTGCAGATACATTGTATCCTCTCTTGAATGCCTCTTCCGCCACTTTACCAGCAGTTGCAGTTTGTTCCTCTTCCCTAGCACCGGTGGGCATTATCCATACTGGCCAATCTATGCCTGCTTCTCTAAATTTCCTCACGGTGTTTTCTAGTTCTTCCCATTGCCTTCGTTCAGAACCAACAACAAACTTCAGTTGTCCTCTGTCGCTACACTCTGCGTATTCTTTAACATTCTCCGGCTTGATTGCTTTCTCAGTCTTCTCACCCGACACCGTGAACAGTTTAGGACTCACACTGAAGAATATCTCTTCCGGTATGTCCTTGACCCATTGCTTGAATGGTTCTGTGAGTTTCTGTGTGCCGTTGGTCTCGAATGTCATTGAACTTGGTAGGTTGGATTGCTTTTCTAATTCTTTGTAGATGCCCATACTTGCGGCCTGTCCTGTGACCATAAGTGGTTCACCTCCCGTGAAACACAGGTGTTGATGTTGCCTCGAGTTTGGATGTAAGAACAGGCCATTTGCGTTTGTGTCTGTCTTTAATATATCTACGATCTTATTTGCTAACACAGTTGGAGTCTCGTGTCCCATCAACTTCTTGAACTTCTTTGCCCACGTATAAGAACTGTCACAGCCTTTCTCCCACACGGGCAAGTCCTCTACCCTGCTCACACTGTCAACATCAAAGTCTTCAAATGGCAATTCATATGTGCTTGGATCCGTTGGATCCTTCTGTCCGAATCCGCTACACTGTAAATTGCACAGGAAGAATCTTATCCAAGCAGTTGGCGTGCCCGTGTAGTGTCCTTCACCCTGTATGCTGTGGAATATCTCTGAATAGTAATATTTCTTTTCTACTTCCATATCTCTGGATCAACCCTTTTTGTTGCTTCAACTGTTTCATTAATTGTAAACTGTTTTTGAGTTTCCGTCAACTTGGGTTTATTTAGATTATCTGGAAAATCCCTGTACAGGAAGTGTTGAATTGTCTCGGTATCTACAAACTGGTTGAATCCAACGTGAGTTTTGTCTACACCACTGTCTGATATGGTAATATCCATGGCATCATCTAATTGTTGCATAGATTCAAAATCCATATCTATCCTAAACTCTGGAAGATCCATGGAACGGAACCCTAGTTTCATTCTGGTGATTCTATAGCACACCATTTTCTTGTGTTCAACAAGTTTGTCAAGGAACATCCTCATTTTTGCCACAAACTCATGTGCTGTGATGTTGTCTTTGTGGTCCGCGTATATGGTGTAGACGTTCACTTTACTTTTTCTTGTTTTTGTCTAATCTAACGACCTTACCGTCTTCTTCCTTTAAGTGTCCAACTGATTCCCTTACAATATCGTGTGGTGAGAAGTTCGCCCAATACAGTTCAAAGGCAACACCGTCTTCCAGCCCTTCGAATGAATGGAACAGTCCAGGTTTGACAGCAGTGAAATCACCTGGATTTAAAATAGTTTCGTCTACGAGATCGTAGTCCTTCTGCCATACTTTGATCTTCATCTGTCCTGACACCACGTAGAAGCCGTTCCACTTCCATTCGTGTAGGTGTTTACTACAAACACCGCCTTTTTTGTAATCTATCCTATGGAACTCTAGTGAGTTGTTTGCGAGGATCAGTTCCGTTTCGCCCCAAATTTTTCCTGCTTTGTTTGTCATAATATTATTTTACTACTATTTAGATGGAAAGTCAATGGGGGAGCAAAAACTCCCCCAACTGATTATACTGCTATGAAGTATAATAAACTAACTGCCGCAATCGCCAGACTGCCGCCGTTGAGTTCTGCGTGTTTACCACTCGCCGCCTTGATCACAACATAGGCAATAAAGCCTAATGCGATACCATAAGCGATACTGAATGTCAGAGGCATGATAATAGCCGCCAACACCGCAGGTGCGTATTCACTCACATCATCCCAATCAATGTCCTTGAGGTTTCTCAAGAAGTAGGTTGCGATGAATATCAACGCAGGTGCCGTAGCAAAGGCCGGGATACTCTGGGCCAACGGAGCAAAGAACAAGCAGGCTAAAAATAGCACCGCCACTGTCACTGCCGTCAAACCAGTCTTTCCACCTTCTTTGATACCAGCACCACTCTCGATGTATGAAGTGGTGTTTGATGTCCCTGCAAGTGCACCAACTGATGTTGCCACAGAATCTGATAGCAACGCTTTATCGATACCCTCGACTTCACCGTTCTTGTTCACCTTACCTGTAAGGTTAGCAACCGAAGTCAAAGTACCTGCCGTGTCCATAAAGTCCACGAACAAGAATGCAAATGCTGTTCCAATGAAACCTGCTGTAGCGATTAGACTGAAGTCTAGGCTAAAAGCATGGGCAGGACTTGGTATAGCACCAGCAACACCGTTGAGGTCGGATACTCCGAACACCCAAGCGATAATACTAACTGCTAATATTCCAATTATGATCGCACCTGGGATCTTTCTCTTGTCGAGGATGGCCATTATGGCAAAACCCAAACCTGCTAATAAAACAGGCCAACTTGAGATGTCTCCAAGTCCAACTAGGGTAGCAGGATTGTCTACGACTATGCCTGCGTTCTTGAGGCCAATTATGGCAAGGAATAATCCTATACCGGCCCCAACCCCAAGTTTCATACTTCTCGGAATTGAATTAATGATGTATCTCCTAGCGGGTGTGACCGATAGCACAATGAACACCAATCCCGCCACGAATACGGCGGCCAGTGCCTGTTGGAAGGTGTAACCCATTCCAAACACCACACCAAAAGTAAAGAACGCATTAAGTCCCATACCTGGTGCCAGTGCCACGGGCCAATTCGCCCATAGTCCCATTATCAATGTTCCAACCACAGCGGCTATAATCGTTGCTGTGAATACAGCACCGAAGTCCATTCCTGATCCTTCCGTAGAAAGTATCGCAGGATTGACCACCGTGATGTAGGCCATCGTTAGGAACGTGGCGACTCCGGCCATGATCTCAGTCTTTACTGATGTCTTGGCTTTTGTCAAACCAAAGAGTTTATCTAACATATGTTTCTCCTTTGTTTTTGTTAAACGTTATTTTAAAGTGATTTGTGC
>Ga0222718_10002678_pt1 | contig 15788 bp, 16 predicted proteins | sample C33_27DmetaG_FD_165045 | JGI IMG/M metagenome (GOLD analysis project Ga0222718, IMG submission 165045) | Estuarine water microbial communities from San Francisco Bay, California, United States - C33_27D | ecosystem: Environmental > Aquatic > Marine > Unclassified | place: USA: California... | reverse complement strand
GTTATGGGTAATATCTGAAATCGTAACAATCTGCATAGCAGATGACACTCCTACATCACCAGCATCCCGGTTATTTAATGAAAAAATAATATTAGAGGTTGACCCATTCCAATAATAAACATTAAGTGTAAGAGATGAATCACCTGATGTGTTTTGCAAATGTGCAAATGCATGAATTAAGTAAATACCTGTTGACGGAAAAACAAAATATCCATTAGGAGCATCTATCCCTGTGCCTACAGTCACTTGATTCCCTAAACTGCCACCATTTGCTATTGTGTTAGCATTAGTCCATTTTGTATAAGCAGGTATTTCTAAATTAGTAGTAATGTCGGAATTAAGACGAAGTGAAGTGGCAGTAGTAATAATCCCATTCCCTACCACATCACTTAAAGTCACCACCCCACCGGATTCACTCAGCACGTTGTTGCCAGCCGCATCGACAACAGGTAAGGAACTGTTCGCAGTAAGCGCAGGTTCTCGGCTGACGATGGCAACCAGATCTCCGACTGCAGGGTTGCTCGTAAAGCTAACTACTCTGGTTGATGAATTGATACTGAAATCGGAGGAGCCTAGCTTGACTCCGTTTAGGTAAACATCCGTCTGGGAAACCGTAAGCGGATACGGAAAGGTAACCGTAGTTTCTCCAGAAGCTATCGTGTGTTCGTGTCTTCTTTCGGTAACCTGCACCCCGTTGGTCAGTTCTCGTCTGCCCTTGATGACGATGATGTCTCCGCTAACTGCGGCATTCGCCAAGGTCACCGTGCTGGCATCACTACCTAACGTGTAGTCTGCCGTTCCCAGTAGCACCCCGTTTCGCAGGACTTCCAACGTTGCGGAGTCGCTTGATGCGGTGAAACCACCTGTGTTGAAAACCGTCTGATTGGCAGTAACCGCAAACTCCTCTCGGAATTCACTGGTGTTGAGGACGGGCTGATTGCCGATGTAACTCATGCTGTTTGTCCTTCTGGTTCATCTGCTGGTAGTGGTTCGTTGCCTTCGGCTAACCAAGTAAGATATGCTTGGTAGTCTGTGTTGGCTGGGTCGAATGGGATTGATGCGGCATCTGACAATCGTTTTATAGATTCTAACTCTTGGTTTTGATATAAAGGATATTTTTGATACATTGTTACAATTCACTTTCTGCAGTGTAATGAAAATATATTCTGGCATCTGTACTATTTGATAATGAAGATGTTTCTGCTGAAAAAGCATTGTGTCCTACTAATATTATAGTAAACGATTGATTCACTGCAGTATCTGGATAATTACATTTACCAGGATTCCCTGCTGTATCATAAACTATAATAGTTGGTTGACTTCGTTTTGACACTTTAAATTGTGCTCCAAATCTTGCTACATAATTTGCTGCAGCCATATTTGAATATCCATGCTGTATTGTGCCTTTAGATACTGCCGAACCTGGTGCAGCGTCAATATCATAACTTTTCTCATAATACCTCTGACACAACGCCAACTCTGTCCCATAGGGCCGATGCTCAAAAAAAGTTGCTACTGTGCCTACTTCAAGTTGGACTCCGGTGATTTCGTAGTAATTATTAGTAGCACTCGACACATTCGCAGTTTGACCAGCATAAATATTACCAGTATTGCCAGAAACGGTTTGCCAAGTCCCGTCCATATAAGTTCCGGATGTATAATCTCCACCACTGGCTAAAACGTGTCGAACTTGAAATGCGTGGGAGTTATCAGCGTCAAAAACACTTCCCCCAGTATCTCCATTGACTGTTACAGAGATATGCTTCCAACTACCTGTTTCACCAGAACTAATAGTGTACTTTTTACTCGTCATTCGTTGGTCTGGAACATTTAAAAACCAGAGAAGATAATCTCCTGCAACATTTGTTTTTACCCAAAAACTATAGTTGATGGATTTTGCCAATGAGGTTCCGTAAGCTAAATCGTAAAAATTATTAGATTCAACCCGTTGATGAACATTAAACTGTGCAGTTCCTGAAGGAGTGGCACTTGCGGTACAAAATACTTTTAAACTCTTTTTAAATCCTGCCAAATCAGTTATTGAATTCTGACTTAGGGTATAAGTGCCAGCACTTCCTAACTCATGGTAAAAACGATCTAATGTTTTAAACCCTCCAGAACCTCCTCCATCAGCAGAAAATGAGCTAACATTCGTTGAGCGTTGTGATATCCGCATATCCCCATTGATGATCCGATTACGGAAACTCGGAAAGCTACTGGCGTAGGATGCTAATTCTGCTGCGGTGGTCATGCAACTTCCTGTGATGCTAAGTGTGCTTGATAAGCATCTTTAATTTCCTGCGTATGGACTGCTGCTGCCACGGCTTGAACCTTCGGATCTTTGTCGGTTGTGTCATCCAGTGGAGAAACTACATAGCGGTGGTAGGACTGTGAAATTACGTTACCGTCTTCTAGAACTTGGATTGCTTCACGAACTTGAACGTGATTGAATTGTCCAACAATTTCGATTTTGTCGGTTACTGTCTGCTTGGTTAGAGCCATCGTTTATCTCCTATGTTGTCCGCCTCAAGAATCCACTTTAAGGGATTAAGAATTTGTGAAATAAGAAACTGACATCATTATATATTTAGGGTCGCCGGTTATTGTTAAAGTAGCACCATAGTTACCTTTTTCAGTGATAAAAAAATTTGTCTGATTATTCTGAGCATACCCATTTTCAGCGTTGCTAGCATAAGTATTATGCGAAATTGATCCTGCCGAATTCGAACTATTAATAGCAAAAGGCAATCCACCAATTATTGCGTATGTTGATGAAGTGACATTTAACGAAGAACTGTAAACATAAGCATTAACGACTCTGCCTACTTTTGTGTAAAAACCAGTTGCGGTGTCTGTTGTTCCCGTAAAAGTGGCTGTCCAAGTCCCTTCCTCATAGTCATCCAATACTTCGCTAGTCATTCCAGAAACATTAGCACTGGCGCTAAAATCCAAACCAAACCCACTGGGAACAACGATATTACTACCGTCTATTAGACTTGCTAGTGTTCTCGCATTACTCATAAGCTAGGCCACGTTACGTTGGTTAGTTGTCCGTTTTCATCTAGTTGTGGATCTGCTGTCTCTGGTAGATCTCGTAGGGCTTGTCGATAGTCGATTTGTGCTTGGGTCATTGTTCTGTCTGCTACTGCCATCCAATCGGATTGTTGTAGAAGTTGATTGCGCTGGATTCGTAGTAGACGCAGTGGTTCTGCTGCTTGGAGTTCTGCTAATTTTAACTGATATTCACTTTCAGATGGTTTTGATTGATTTTTATCAACCCATTCAAGAGTCACGTATTCACCAGAAAAATGAAATTCTGCATTTGGTCGAAGTGCTTGCAGTGCCTTATTTTTTAAATCCATTAACTAATCTCCATTATTTGTAAATTACAAATACTTTTAGCCCAGTTGTCTGATTCTGAATCAGAGTCATCGTTGCGATTTACATAAAAAGTACCAGCAGTGTTATACAATAAAATCCTATACTCAACGCTATCTGCAACAGAATTCGTTAAGGTTTCTGATAGATAACCGGAAACAAAAGAACCTTGACTGTATGTGCTAGCGTTATTACGCACGTTTATAGCTGAATTTGCGTATCCAGTTGATCCTGAGTTTTGAAACTGATAAGTAACTGCGGCTCCATTAATCGAGCGTGAAAAAGCAATATGACCTGTTCCAAAGTCTGGATGAAATACATTTACAAAAAAATTGAGTCCGATTGTAGTGTTTGCTTTTTTTAAACTACTGATGCTCGCAGTTAAAATATTTAAACCTGTTGCTGCAGTGGTCGTTGTCGTGCTTGTTTGTGTTGCATAGGTGGCGAAGGAACTTCTTTGTATAATATGCCCAGCAGGAAACACAACACCACTGCCAATCGTACCCTCATCAAAACTGACTAAACTGTTGGATCGTTTGCTTCCGATATACCCTGACATTAATTCTCCAGTAGGGAAGCGGTTACTTGAATCGTGTTTGCTACAGAGGTCTTCATGTAAATCTTATCTGTACTGTTTAACACTACTTTTCCGGGCAAAGTATCCAAACTACTACCTACCGGAACAGGAGCATTCTTGATGATGTAAATATCATCGGTTCCTGCTGAACCTGCAGCGGTTCTTTTGTAGATCTGAACATTGGAAGTAGAACTGCCAATATTTGCTGCCACCAATCCAATCAGAACTGCCCCATTTGCAGGAGCACCACCACCAGAATTGTTTGCGGTAGCATCATATACAGTCGTTTCTGTGTCTGCAGCTACAGTCAGTCCAGAGGCTTGTGAAACAAAGGCCATAATTTATCTCAAAGTGCGATTGCGTATGCGATTGCTTGCGCTTCGGTAATTCCTCCACCACCACCACCTGACGGAGTTTGATATTCTAGTGCGTTTCCTGCCGTGTTGACGGTTAGTACCTGTCCTGCTGATCCCAAGGCAGTTAGTCCGGTTCCACCAAGTTGATATGGGATTGTTCCTGCAGTGATTTCCTGCCCACTAAGACTGAGATAGTTATTGCTAACGGTGGCAAGGCTTACGTTGGTGCTATTGTCTGTTCCTACCGGATCGAAATCTGTCCCAGAAACTGGGATTGACGGACGATTGCTGATGTCTGTTGTCCAATCAACCTGCCCAACTGTGATGGCCTGACCAGAGATCGTCAGGTAATCATAGGTCGTATTATTGAGAGTGACATTTGTACTATTGTCTGTGCCAACTGGATCGAAATCTGTTCCACTGACAGGGATTGTTGGCTTGTTTGTTATGTCTGTTGTCCAATCAATTGCACCTAGTGTTATTGCTTGACCTGTGATCGATAAGTAGTCGTAGTTTGTAGTGTTTAACGAAACGTTCGTACTATTGTCTGTGCCAACTGGATCAAAGTCTGTCCCAGAAACAGGAATCGTAGGTTTGTTCGAAATGTCTGTTGTCCAATCAATTGCTCCTAACGTAATCGTTTGACCAGCTAAAGAAAGATAATCGTAGGAGGTTGTTACTAGGCTTACGTTTGTGCTATTGTCTGTGCCAACTGGATCGAAGTCAGTTCCACTTACCGGAATACTGGGTTTGTTTGTAATGTCTGTTGTCCAATCAATTGCACCTAATGTTATTGCTTGTCCGGTAAGGGATAAGTAATCATAGCTTGTGGTTACTAAACTAACATTAGTGCTATTGTCTGTGCCAACTGGATCAAAGTCTGTTCCGCTTACTGGGATCGATGGCTTATTTGCAATGTCTGTTGTCCAATCAACTTGTCCTAGTGTGATTGTTTGACCAGCTAAAGATAGATAATCATAACTTGCAGTGTTAAGTGTGACGTTTGTACTGTTGTCTGTTCCTACTGGATCGAAATCCGTTCCCGAAACAGGAATACTTGGTTTATTCGCAACATCTGTCCAATCAATCGCTAAATGACTTTTTAGCGTAGCAGCATCTACGGTTGTGCTGATCGTGCCACTGGTTGTGATCGGGCTTCCTGTGAAACTGATTCCATTCGCACCTGTCAGTCCAACACTGGTGACCGTTCCGGTTCCTGACCCAGCAATCCATTCGATGTCATTTGCATTGCTATTAACTGCGAGGACTTTCCCTGCGTTGTTCGTGTAGCTTGGTAAAATCGAAGAAGCTGTCGCAGAAGGAAGGGTGATATTGGAAGTAGTTGTACTGTCAGATAGGCTGAAATTAATGGTAGTGGCGTTTACTTGGTTAACATCTGTGACCGAAACTCCATCGTCTCCGTCTGTTCCGTCTACTCCGTCTGCACCAGCAGGGATGTTGAAGATCAATTCCCGATTCTGAGAATTGCTGGTTCCAGTTTCCGTCACACTGGCAGATGCTCCTGCCGCTAACGTGTTTGTAGAGTCTACAGTGACAGTAGCCGCATCTCCTGCAGGGCCACGGATTCCTGAAATCTGAGTTGGAGAAGAACCGTCATCGTAGTTGATTGTCATCACATCTCCGGATTTGGAGATGCTTGAGATACTACGACCTGCAGGGCCAGTCTCTCCTTGCGGTAAGGTAACGGTTTTATCGGGGAGTGTGTCCGTAAACTGGAAGGTCAGGGTATGATTGTCAGTATCGTGCGAAACGAACTGAATTCCTGTTCCAGTTGGGCCAGTTGGGCCAGCAGGAATTGAAAAGGAGGGTGTGGTTCCTACAGTATACCCTTGGTTATTTTGGGTATAGCCGAAGGTCATTGTGACGGTGGAGAGATCGACTGACTGTGCTAGGGATACACTGTCAATTGCCGGGCCTTGTGGCCCTTGTGGGCCTTGAATATCTGTGTTGTCGGGAAGGTCGTTATAGAACTGGCTAAAGGTAGTATATCCTTTAGCAGTGTTGATGGCAGAAGGAATGGGAATGTCATCCAAATCCAACAAGGCTGCGTTGGTTTCGAGATCATCCCCTGTTATTTTTCGTGTTTGAAAGACTACTGTTTCACCACCGGTTCCCTGTACTGATACTGTCATATCCACCGACTCGATAGTTTCATTCGCACGCGATTAGCACCACCAACTCGACGTATGCGATTCTCTGGCTCAGTGCGCCGAGCATCGGCAACGTATTCCAGAAAACGCCGTCGAAACTCCTCACTTTTTTGAACATTTCTTAGCTCATTCTCTTTTAGATACGCACGTTCAACGCAGCCGTAGACAAGGCTTTCATGGTAGGCCATGCCAATTAGCGGCACATCATTGTCTCCATCAGCTGAGTCCTGCAAAGCATTGCGTGGTGGTTGTCGAACTCCCTGCAACTCAATACTGGGTAAAGTAACGGCAGTTCCGAGAAATACATTGGAACTGTCATAGGAGAGGTCCGTGCCGCTAATATCGTTAATATCAGTCGTCGGTATCTGCAGTAGCTGGGGAGAAAAAATGTTGGTTGAAACAAAAGTTAGCGTCTGAGTACCGCTAACGGTGGCTGCGTTGCTCAACGTAATAGTCGTCCCGTTGACATTTGCCACGTAGGTTCCCGGTGGAATGCCGGTGCCGCTCACCACCATACCTACGTTAATTGTGGTTTGACCGGCGGCGACGGTGATTGTGGTTGTCGAATTTAGCGTCGCGCTAACTTCGGTATAGATCGTTCCGGAGGGAATCGGAAAAAGTCGAAATGTAGAAGAGGATTGGTGTTCTACCACCAGAGCGCGAATAGGTCCGGTCTGTGATTTCCAATCAGAATTGACCGGTTCATTCAGAAATACAATGCTTTCATCCAACACGGCGGGACTAATGATCGGAATCTCGACGGCACGATTGCGTACACGTGCTCGTCTTAGCGTCATTAGCGTAGAAGGAATACTGTATTCAGCTGTCAACCCGGACAAGGAAACCCCTGTGGTGTGCAGGGGGTACCCTGTCAACCGAATGAATTCGTGCTGAGCATCAAAGATATAATCATTTAGCTCAGCATCAGGCCAACGGCGATTGCTATCATTAGTATCCTGCAATAACCGTTTTGCCCGTGTACGAATATCACCCAGCATCAAGCTCATTTTCGCCTACTGTCAATATGTTTTTGGTTTTTCGCGGTGCGCGAACTTCCTTGCTTTCGGCTTTGACTTCGGTAGCAGTCTCATTATCCACCAGTACCGGCATGTTCTTTGGCTCCACGATCACCGTAATCGGAAAGCGCGGACGAACAAAACCTTCGGGTGGCTTGTAGAACTGAGTCTGTGTGTATTCAGTAGTGCGACATTCCATCAAGCGATTGATGTGAATGGCGGAAACAATGCGAGCCGATCCACGGGGAATGACGACGCTATAACCGTTGACGGAGACACTGACTTCTTCGGTTTCGAACTGTTCGCGTCCGTTCTCGATTCGAATGACGCCGAAACCGGGAGGAATGTTAGAAGTTTCTCCATCCCATTCGGGAGCGAGAGACTTGTTGGCAGGGAGTTGCCGGAATTTTCCAGTTCCGGAATTGAAATAACTCTGGGCCTGATTGGGAGCGTATGAGAAATCCATGAAAACGCCACTATTATAGTAAAAAGAAGTAAAATGTACAAGCTGAATTAAGGTGCAATTCAGCTTGTACGAAAAAGGTTAGACTACGCGAGTAGGTGTGGAAACTTGTCCACTGGCTACGTTGTAGTTTTGAGGGGCAAATCGATAATTTACCCAGACGTAAATTCGTGCGACACTGTTAGCTGTAAGATTAGCTGTAGTAACTCGCACAACACGGTTGCTAGCGACAGGCTCCATCATCTTACCTGCATCAATACCGGCTACACCAAGCTGACCATTAGTAGTATCAATATCGATAGCTGTAGCTGTGTAGTAATTCGCCGCCGCCGCATTGACTCCAAGAGCAGCTGTTGTACCGATATTCAAAGTGGCAGCAGTTGCCGTTGAATCCAATACTTTCTTAACAACTACTACATCTTCTACAATGGCTCCATGAGGAAGCGTAAAGTCGAACGTACCGTTCGAAGAAATGAGTTTATGCTCAGTAGTCTGAGGCACGTAACTCATTTGCATTTTATCATTCTTCATAATAACTCCTTTGAGCTAGAAATTACCGCTAAGTTCTGCGAGTCGCACGACTTAGCGGCGAATCAATCAACTATTGGACGCGTAATAAGAAGTAGCCGCAGTTGGAGCAGTTAGAGCGGAGACAGCAGTCTCGATGCTAACCATCCAATCCTCGTTAAGAATCACGCTTCCAAACATAAATGTATAACCAACGGTACCGCGTTGACCCAAGGGGTCTGTGCCGCTAGGAGTTGGTCGAACTACCTTGGGAATGATGCTATCCATACCACCGATGGTGGCAGTTCCAACGCTATCTTTTGCAAAGATTACGATCGGATAAACATCGGCGTAAGTACCATTCTCCACAACATTAGTACCACTTTGAGCACCGGCACCGGTTGAGGTGTTGCCAGAAGAATTTTCGAACGCGGTTGCCTGTGTAGTACCGATAAATCGAATACCCTTGTAGCTTCCGAGTTCCATTTCCATTGCGGCACCGGAATCAGAATACTTCTCAACCGGTACAAAATCAGGAATCGCTTCCAGATCCTGCCGTAAAATCGGGTGACAAATGGCAATGAATCCAGCCCGAATTGGTGTAGTAGCAATGTCCGGAGTAGCTGCTAGCATTTCGGTCATCTTAACGGCATCATTGCCCTCAAGAAAACGAATAGCAGAGTCTAACTGTGGACAGTTGTTACCACTAACGGTGAGCTTGGTGTTCACAGCTGCACGGGATGAACCGTTGGTGTAAATTACATTAGCAGGTGCTCTGAAGTGCTTGTAAGCCAACAGGTCCATTGTCTCTGCAGCTTGTTGCGCTTGGCGTTCTGTAATGATGCTGATATAGGGGTCTTGCCCAAGAATTTCCATCAGATCGGTCACCGGCACGTACCGCCCATATTGTCGAACAGTATGTGAGATCACTTCTGATTCGAGCACGTCGAAATCAGGAGTCACACCTTCTCCAAGTGGTTGATCTGAAAGGGGAAATTTCTTGTAGCGGCGATGGCGAATGACGTTTCCTTGGTTCTGCCCCTTGGTGTCTTTCTGCGCGAAACGTGCGAAAGTCAGGTGCTTTTTTGCCACGGGCAACATCTTCGACTGAATGGTAAGCGCGTCTTCCACGCTCAAGTCTCCGTACAGGTTTTGACCTGTTACGTTGACGTAGTTACTAACTGTATAAGCCATTTTAACCTCTTAGCTAACTTTTGCTGTTAATTGCTGCCATAACAATTGCTTATCGTCAGGCGTTTGTACTGTTTTCGGCTTTTGAGGAGTACGTGTAACAGGTTTAGCAGGTATCGAATGACTAGCTTGCTTTCGTCGTTCATCTCTTTTAGCGTCTGCTTTCTGTCGCTCTTCATCTACGGGGGGTGTATTCGAATTACTTAGCTTGGCAAGTTCCGGATACTCGTAGAAAAAGCTACGAAGCAAATCAACAAATCCTTTCGGATTCTCGAAATCCATCACGACGTTTTTGCGCCACGGTTCACTTAGCACCCACTGGGCGAAAGTTCCGTCATCCAAGTCCAACTGCGCGGCATTAGTGATGCCTAGCTGCGAATTAGCCAGATTATGACGTTCGCGTAGACTATTTTGCACAACACGTTCACGACGACTTCGGCGGACTTCAGCAATGTCTTCTTCAATCTCCTTGTTCGCAGATGACAGATGGTGCTTGATCAGGGCATCGATTCCCTTGAAAAGCTCTGGAAAGGTTTGCACCTCATCCTTGACTTCATCGGGAAGGGAAGCCATCACTTCCGCCATCACGTCATTTACTTCTTGCTTCGAAGGTTGCTTTACCGGAGCATTCTGCGGGGTCTGCGCAGTCTGCATCGAACGGCTTAGTTCCTTCATCTGCTCGGAGAGCTTTCCCACCTGATTGGCGAGATCGCGATTTTCCTGCTTTAGCTGCGAAATGAAAGCTTGTGAATCTCGAAACCGTTTCGCTAGCTTGGGGTCACTCGCTAACGGGTCTTCCGGTTCGGCTTTCACCGTTTTCGTTTCCTCAACTTCCGGCTCTTCTGGTTCTTCATCTACTACCTCTGGTACTTCGGGTGGGGTTTCCACCTTGGCACCGGGTTCGATTAGCTTGCTCCAGAATTCTTGGGGTGAAGGGGTTTCCTTCTGCACTTCTTCCGTAACTTCCACTGTTTCGGAGGTCATACTCTTTTAGATGATGAGGATGCATCGGGATAATTCAGAATCTCACGAAAAGCCTGAATCTTGCCGACACGTAAATTATGGTCCTTACATTGGTCGGGGTTGACCGGCTGCAGGGCCAGATGAGACTCCTGTTGAATTCGGTAGTTCAGGTACTCTTCCAGATGCAGCCACATCGGACTCTGCCGAAGGATTCGCACCTCTTCCGGTGTTAGCGGGTACACCTGACCGGGCTTGTGAGCGTTGTAGTTCTGCATACTCGGCGTCTTCCAGCTGTGCTAATTGAAGATCTCGTTCTATTTCCTGCGCACGAAGTTGCTCGCGGCGTTGCATTTCCAGCATCTTTTGCTTCTGCAGTTCTTCACGGATAATCACGCTAAGATCTGTAAAATCGGTAATTGGACCCGGATCTTGTCCGTTCTCCATCAGGTTCATAATCCTGCGAATCTCAAGATCTCTGCGTTGCTCGCCAATTGACTTTCGTTCTTCCAGAGCAGCATCGAGCTTTGATTTCTGCTGATCAATCTGTGCTAATAGCGCCTTGCTCTGCGCTTCCATCTGCATCTGCTTCTGGGCTGCTTCTTCACGTTGCAGTTGAGCTTGTTGCATTTCTTCCGGAGTCTTTAGCATTTCATCCGGATTCATGTTAAAGGCTCGCAACATGGGCTTAGCGAAACGATCCATGCGCAGCTGCTCCGTCAGGCCCGGAATGTTCATCACGGTCTGCAGAAACTGAAGCATCTGTTGATTGTGAATTTCTTCGGCGACAAAACGGTCGTAACCTGTACAGAGTGCTTCGGCATCACAGTGAAGATTCGGATCATCCGTATCCACTAAGATCCACCGATAGATTCCGTTGATCGCACCACGTAATATATTGCTGATCGACTGAACAACCGATGCCGTTTGTTTCTGCGCATTCGTGTTCAGAATGCTCATACCGGTCGCGGTACGCGTCTGATAGGGTGCGGTCTGGCCCATACCGATTGGTGATTGTCCACTGGAAAGATTCGCTTCTCTCTGCAGAAACTGCATCATATCCATCAGGCCATGAGTCACATCCGGAATCACGATCGGCTTGAAGGCACTGCCGACATCTGAACCCGGAGCAAATTGAAAGATCTTGCCCGGATAAAGATCCGTTGGATCTTCATTCGCCGCTAACTGGCTCGCATCCATACCGGCCATCGGCAAAGAGCTAATCTGTTTGCCTTCGACATACATTGCCATGCTAAAATTTAGCAGGGACTGTACGTCCCGAATGCTCCAGAACACTCCGTCACCCCAGATACTGTGCGGTACCCGTTGCCAGTAACCAAAGTGATACGGCAGCATACCGTCATACGGGCTGAGCGTGGCCTTGACTGTTCTGTCACCCAGAACATAGATGCAGACGGGCAAGACACTCAGGTTATCCAACTCGGATGTGTCGATGTAGCCTTCCAGATCGTCTTGGTCTAATACCCCCCAAAATTCAAGTAACTCGTACTCTTTCTCTTCTTCGGTGTAGCTTTCCTGATGCGGATTTAGCGGCTGCGCTATTTCATTGCCCTTGGAATAGACTCGACGCTCCAACACATCAGAAACTGCTTCCAGATCAAAACCACGTTGCTCCGTTAACATCTGACGAACTTGCACGGAAGACAGCTGCTTTCGCTCGATAATATAGCTAACGTCTTCTAGGCTTTCGGCTTCCGGAGAAGGATAAAGATTGAAAATACTGACAAATTTACTGGCCGGAAGTAGTTCCTGCTCGATGGCTGACTCGATTCTCTGTAGTCGATTAGCATAACGACCACGATAAACCGGATAATTACGATGAATGAGCACCGGGCTTTTCATGACTCCGGTACCGTGCAGTATCAATTCGTGTATACATTTCGAGATTTCATTGGTGAAATCCGTGCGATCCAGTACGTCTCGAATGCGATTTTCAATGTTTTTCGCACGATCTCGTAGAAGCGTGTCAATCGGCAGTTCCTTACGCAGTTCATCCAGATAAAGACGCCGTTCACGGTCTGACATTTCAGCCATGCCATCAGCAAACTGATGAATATCTGACGGAACGAAACGGGGATACCTTGTCGGTTGAATGACAAACGGAATTTCTCCGTTCTGAAACATCAACGCATTGATCTTAATATGTGCACTGGCGACTTCACGACGGGTGATCGCCATGAAAGGTGGTCGATCACTGGTTCGCGTATAAGTCGGAGCATCCGGAAAAATACCGTTATAGGCGTCTTCTCCGGGTAACCAACGATCGGATTCAATCGCTTGCCGGTATTCGCGTGCACGGTCAAACTTCTCACGAACTAATTGTGCAAGAGAGTCTTGCCCAATACCGGGATAACTTGGTTGGGCTTGCTCAATCATCTAAATCCTCGTCATCGTCTTCAACGTATTCGTCTTCGTACTCGTCAATCAGTTCTTCAATGTCATCCAACAGATTGCTGTGCATCTCGACAGCTGCAAAAGACTCATATTCTTGCTCTCGCGATCTCTCCACGAAAACCCGAACGTCATCCAAAATCGAATGAAGCTCTTCAATTGCCATAGTTGGAACTCTCATTGGGGGTGTCAGTGAGATTTCTTTAAGCAGAAATTGCGGAATCACCGTGGTGTAACATGAGCAAAAAGGTTACGTTTTTGCGGTTCAGGCTTTGGTGCATCGAAAGCAGTATTCCGGTAGATCGACGGGCTTTTTAAGCACCCCCAAGCAGCTAGTGCAAGTGACATTACACAGTCATCATGACTGCCGGAATTTGCTGCTTCCTTACCATTGGGTAACACTACGAACGTCATCAACTCATCCAGAATCTTCGGTGATCGCACCAGCAGATCCTCGTTTCGCAGCAACTCTCTCAGTACATCAACCAGCTGCGGTCGGCTGCGAATCGTTGTCAGAAACCCTACACGCTTGGTCCGTCGCATACCCCGTTCATCGAGCTTAATCTCATGATAGAGCTTAGCGTAGTGATGTTTATCCAGCAGGGAACGCAGTGTAACCAGTCCATGATTGTTACGTTCAACAATCAACAGGGCTTCATTATAATACTGAGCAAGGGTCGTTAGCTTCCACGCTAACAGGTCCGGGTCCGTTTTCGTGCGCAGTAGCGCGACTTGTTCGTAGGATAGAGCATCCAAAACCGTGGCGACCGACCAGTCCGTATCACGATCGTTGACTTCAATTCCTTCGGAAACGTCTACTCCGATACGATATTCACCGTTGGCAGTCGGTTCCCGAAATATCTCTAGCTCGCCAAACTCCTGCGGTTCAATCAGGTATCGCAGGGCACTCGAAGTATCATTGGCAAAGCGGTTGACGGGAAGATCGAAACGCGTTGGCTTCGGTGCATAGTCAATTCGTTGTCGCATGCGCTCCAGCAGGTTGCGCTCGAAAACCATGCGACCAGATGCTAAGAATGCCTCTCGCGCAGTTGTCGGGTAGTCCTGATGAAAGTCTTCCAGTCTGCCTTGGCAGTTGATGTCAATCGCTTGCCTTCGCCAATGCAGATTCTCAAGGGTTACTCCGAACGCTAAGTTTCCCTGTTCACCGATTTCGTAGGTTACGGTTTCATCGAGTAAGCGTAGTTCCTCTTCGCCACCGTAGCGTGGATCTTTGCCAATGGACGCGCGAAACGCTTCCTTCTCCGCTTCATCAATGAAAGGCTTCGTATATGATTCAAAAACGAACCAAGGAAAAAAGTCTGCTTCGTAACCGGAGCGAGACTGGTTTTCGTAAGCATCCCAGTACATCTGATAGAAGAATCCGCCTACGCCGCGTGCGGTGCTTTCAAATAGCACCTCTGTCCCGTCTGCGATTGCTACGTTTTTGAGCAGAGCAGAAGCATAATCGCTTGCAGAATTACCCCAACGGGACACCTCACTGCAGTGCAGAAAGGAAATCTGGTCACCGACAATCTCCGAACCTCCAGCAGTACCGAGACGAAAGCGTGTGTTCAGTTGTTGCCAGTGCAGTTCTCGCTTACCTGAGTAACCAACTTTCGGTTTTAGCGGGGCAGGATGATTTCTCTCCATCGTTCTGACCATATTAAAGAGGGTCAGATTGGTATCGTCATCATGCGCAACGATCGCGATTCGCTTTTGTTGCGAGAAAGTGCTCGCACGGTAGAAACGGGATAAGCAGTATGTGCTCAACCCTGATCTCCGTGGTTTCAGCACCACCCGTCGAACCAGACCAGTCCGCTTGAGTTGGTCTTCGCACCGATAATGGAGAATTTTCTGTACATCGTTTGGTACAAAGGGGATTAGCTCACCGCTTCCAAAGCGTTCGATCCGTATTATTTTCTCGAAGTAAAAGAGGGGATCGTCCTTGAGCTTCTGTAAAATCTCCCTGTATTTATCGGTTATCATTCAATCAATGAATGGGCATGAAGAGAGTGCTGAAACTTACCCGTTTGACGAATCAGCTTTAGCATTCCTTCGGCGATTTGTTGAATTTCCAGCTGCGCGTCCGATGCAGCCCGTAATTTATAGAAGTGAACAAAGGCCCGAAAGTTCATCGACATTACCCACCGCAGCTGATGTGCATAGGGCAGCACTAACCGGGCTGACTCTTTTGCTCGTTTTCTTCCGACTACTGGTTCCAACCGCTCGATTAGTTGATGATAAAGAGCGTGGCATTGCTCAATCGTCTGTTGGGCAGCTGCCAATTCTTCATCCGGCCAATCATCAGGTAGATAGTATAGATCCTCTTTTAGTTCCTTATATCGAGCAGACTCGCAATTGATCGAGACTCCGGTGCGATGCTTTAAGCAGTGAATGTGGGAAGCGATGTCGCCGGTTACACGAAAGCTGAGTAGCGAGTGCTCAAAGGGTGTTCCGTGATTATGGTCGGCTAAGTAATTTAAAAGATTCGCTATTTTATCAGGTGACTTGTAATTCGGGTTCTTGTCTATCTCTGCATTCGTGGAAGCCCATGCTGCACGGGCGTGAGAGAAATCAGAACCGCATACTTCAAGGAGTTCTACTCTATTTTGGTGCATATTGTATCACTGTAAGTTACAAGTTGCAACATATTACGTTACAAAATTGCCTGTGTATAAAAATCGCTCAGGGGAGGTAAAAATTATATGGGGTGGGGGTCGTGGTCCTGGGGGGGGGTGGGGGGGGTCTGGCGCGTGA
>Ga0222718_10002675_pt1 | contig 15794 bp, 15 predicted proteins | sample C33_27DmetaG_FD_165045 | JGI IMG/M metagenome (GOLD analysis project Ga0222718, IMG submission 165045) | Estuarine water microbial communities from San Francisco Bay, California, United States - C33_27D | ecosystem: Environmental > Aquatic > Marine > Unclassified | place: USA: California... | reverse complement strand
TAAAATCGTATTTGATTCTATTCATTATATTACAATATCAAGATTAAAAGACAGACAAAAATATATGGAAAAACAATTCAAAAATCAAGATTTAGCAGTTAAAAAACATTTAGGTCAAGATAAATATAAATTGAAAGAAAATATTAATAATTTAATAAAAGAAGGATATATAGATAATACATTTTATTTAAATAATAAAACAAAAGTTGAAAAAAATGGTTCTATTGCTTGTTTTATTTCACATTGTAGTTTATGGAAAAAACTTAAAAATGAACCAGGAGAAGTATTTTTAATTTTGGAAGATGATTGTATGGTTTTACCTAATTTTAAGAATAATTTAAATAATGTTTATACTGATATTCCTACAGATTGGGATATGATATGGTTAGGTCATAATAAATTAAAAGGAGAATATATAAATAAAAATATATTAGTTCCTCAAAATAATCCAGGAGTAGGCTATAACGCACAACACCACTGTTATTTAATTAAAAAATCTTCTATTAATAAATTATTAGGAATTTTATTACCAATTAATTCATTTTTAACAAAAGATAATAAAATAAGAAATAATTTTGATAAATTTAATGCCTACTTTGTAAAAAATAATTTAGCAATTCAAGATAGAAATGAATTTAAAAAATCAGAAAGAGAAAACTAATCATTTTATCCACCTGTTTTTTCTTTTAAAAATAGGCATTAAATTTATCAAAATTATATCTTAAGATTTAGTCTTTATTTATAATTTAATTTATTTAATTTTATTCTATAGTCTTCTTGCTCTTTTAAATCTTTCATAGGATGGTAAAAATTATCCATTTTTATATCTTCCACTTTATATTTTGTTTTCCATGTAATTGTTTTTAAATTAGGTATATCTTTTACAACATAATTATTATTATGTGCTAGTGTATTTACCATTAATTCTAAAAATAATAAAGAACCATTTTTATCAACATAATTTTTTATTCTTTGTAATAATCTTTGAGATTGTCTATGACAACATAATAAACTTCTATACCAAGGTTTATCTATTTTCCCTTTCGCTCGATTCCAATGCCATTTTAATTTATCAGTAGCATGAGCAATATCTTGTTTACATAATAAATCTTCATCTTTATATTGTTCATCCAAATCTATCAATAAATCAAATCTTGGTATAAATACATCTTCTTCAATAAACCATATATTTTTAAAGTCAGTATCAATATTACTAAAATAATAAAATACTTTATCCCAAGTTACAGGATTTTTTTTTAAAGTCGCGGAGGCATTTTTATAACCTAACTTTATACATTTTTTATCATCCATTTGTAATATATTAATATCTTTTATGTTGGTAGGATGCTTAATAGTATTATTATCAACCATTATAAATACTTTATACCCATATTTTAACATATTTGTGGATGTTTTTATCAATTTATCTGTTAAATTTACACATAAAAAACATATATAATTATTATTTTTATTGGCAAATTTTTCTATTTGATTATTTTTTTTAAAATTATTAATAAGATATATTATAATGAGAATAATTATTAGTTTTAACATATATTAATTATTGATATTTTAAAAAAAATGTAAATTTATACAAAATCAAATGTAAATTTATACAAAATCAAATGTAAATTTATACAAAATCAAATGTAAATTTATACAAAATCAAATGTAAATTTATACAAAATCTCCGTCATATAATACACTATCTTCCTCTATATCCTTTTTTACTTTTTTCCCTATAATATATCTCATTTTAGTAGGTGATATACCCGTTCCTGGACCTTTAGTAGTAAGCATATCTCTTGTTACTATTTCTCCTTCTTTAAAATCCCTAGTTGATACTAATGATTTGCTAAGTTTAATAAAACATTTTTCTTCTGATAATAATTTTCTTTTCTCATCACAACCAAGTGCTTCCTCCACTACTCTAATATCCCTTATTAATTTAGTTAATCCAGGTTCTTCTAATGAAGCAGCGTGGTCCCCTCCTTTCATTGTTCTGTCTATAGTAAAGTGCCTTTCAACTACTTTTGCTCCTATAGCAACTGCTGCGGTAGAAATGGCAATTCCTTTTTCGTGTCCTGAGTATCCTATAACTGCTTGAGGGAATATTTTTTGATATTTCCTAATAACATTTAAATGTATATCTGTATTTAATGTTGGATAACTACTGGTACATTGTAAAATCGCAACTTGTTTATTATGAACCGAAATGACTTCATATGCTTCCATAACTTGTTCTAAGTTTGCCATACCAGTAGAAATTATCATTGGTTTCTTTTTTTTAGCAGTATGTTCTAATAAAGGAAAATTAGTTAAATCAGCAGAAGCCATTTTGAAAAATGGAACCCCTAATTCGTCCAAGAAATCTACACTTTCTTCATCCCAACCAGAAGCAGTTAGAGGAATTCTAATTAAATCAGCATATTCTTTTAATTCCCTAAATTGATCGAAACTTAATTCTAAGAATTCTTTATGTTCTCCATATGTTACACCAAATGAATTAGGTGTTGTATATGGTTTATTTAATCCTTCTTTAGTTAAAATTCTATTTATAGTCCTCTTTTGGAATTTGACTGCGTCGGCACCTGCTCTTTTTGCCAAAGCAATTAATTCTTTAGCTATTTCAACAGAACCATTATGATTAATACCTGCTTCTGCTATAATAAATACATTATCCGAATTAGATAATCCTATATCTTTGGGAGTAAACATATAATATTTAACTAATTAAAAAAAATATCTTTTAAACGAAAATAAATTAATTATATTTTAATTATTTAGCAATTTATAATCCATTGCACTTATAATAATTTCTTAATAGGTAATGTAAAAACCGTATCACTATTAATATCTAACATTATACTTGTATCTTTAACTTGATAACAATACCACCATCCATATGGAATAAATAATATTTGTTCTGTGCCTAGATTGATTTCCATATATTGAGTTTCCTTTAAGTGTTCTTTTTCTTTATTCCAAAATGAATATTTGGATTCTTGTTGTCCGTTATTATTTATAAAATATTCTATTTTTTGTTCAGGATTGAATAAATAGACTGAAATATTTCCCGTTAAAAGACATAGAAAATGTCTAACTTTATTTTCTCTAATAAGTTTAGAATTTTTTAAATTATTTTTATCTTGAACTAAATTAATTTCATATCTTTTATTGATAGTTAATACATTATTTAATAACTTAGTATTTTCATTTAAAACCTCTTCAGTTAATTTACTTTGATCTATTAAATCATTTTTGTCATAAATAAACCAATCTTCTACTACACCTAACATTATAACAGGCAATTTATTTCTTACTATCTCTATAATTTCATTTCTATCTGGTTTATACTTTTGTAATATTTCATAACTATTATTGGTTTTCTTGATATTTAAGAAATTTAATATAAAAAAAATAATTATTAATACTATTACTATAATAAAAATTATAGTAAATATCTTATTGTCTTTTTCTTCCATAATAATTTAGAATTATAAAATAATTTACTATTTTGTACACTAAAAAAATTTATAAGACCCTAAATTTCAAAAAAAAATGAAAACTACTTAAACAAATAATATTAATAATAATTATCTAAAAAATGTCAAACTATAATACTGAAACTCAAGCAGTTAAAAGCGTAAATTTAAAAATGTTAAACGGAAACCATACCGGTCAAGTTAAATGGTTTAATAGGCGTCGCGGATACGGTTTTATTAAAATTCTAAAATCAGAAGAGTCTGATGAGGATTTTATTGGAAAAGATGTATTTGTTCATCAGTCGCATATTACTCCTAAACAGAGTACTTATAGAAGTTTAGAGGAGAATGAGTATGTTGAATTTACTTTATCATTAGACGAAAGAAATACAACACAAGCAGTTAATGTGACAGGTATTATGAATGGAACTTTATTATGCGATGCTCATGCTGAAAAGCAGAAGTATAATATGAATAAGGAATTCAATAATGCTCAATAAATTTTTATTTTGTAATAACTTTTTTTTATAAATTAATTTTTGTTTTTTAATAAATACTAAAATTAATTATTTAAACCATTAATGTTAATGAAATGAAATGGAAACATCTGAAATAGTAACAACAGTTTTAATACCTTTATTTATAGGTCCTTTATTTATATTTTTCAAAACATTATGGGATAGATATAATGCGAAAAAGGATAATGTTAAAAAGATAGAATATGACGAACAGATAGGGAAAATACGGGAACAACTAAATAATTTTTATTGGCCTGTTTTGATAAAATTAAAGTGTCTTAATCATTTAAATTACAGTGAAGTAAAAACTGAACATATAGAATTAAAAGAAATTTTTTTAGAAGATAGTATGTCGGAACCTAGTGATATAAAACCTATAAAGATGGAGAATAATAGAAGAAAAAAAAGAAAGAAAGGGAAAATATGTGGAAATAATACTATGATAGAGGGGGATTTTGTAGTATGTCAAAATATAGTTAAAAAAACAGACGTATATAAAATGTGTCAAAAATGCCTAAGGAAAAAAAAAAATAAAGTTGAATTTAGTGATTCTGATTCTGAAGCTTATAAAAGTAGTGATAATTTAAATCGAGATGATAATTTAAATTTATACACTAAAATAGATATAGAAGGACATTTATTAAATACAGAAGAAAAATTATTAAATACAGAAGAAAAATTATTAAATACAGAAGAAAAATTATTAAATACAGAAGAAAAATTATTAAATACAGAAGAAAATTTATCTTGGGACGAAAAAGACGTAGATACTAAAATTAGAAGAAGAAAAACTATAAAACAAAATGATATAGCAGAAAATATAGAATTAAATGAAAATTTAACATTAACAGTTGATTCTCCACGAAAAGTTAAAATTAATATAGTAGATGATACCTCTGGAACAAGTTCAAGTTCAAAGGCGTCTAGTAGTAGTGGAAGTAATATAATAGGTGAGGACAAATTGGTAAAAAAAACTATAAAAATAGAAAAATTACTAAAATTTGAATTAGATAATAAGATTATAACTTTATGTGTAGAAATTAAGAATATAATAGAAGGGAATATTGCTATTATAAAACCAGATAAAAAGTTAGGTAAAGAGTTAGTTAAATTTATTAGATTTGTAGAAACTATTTGTATTATTGCTAACTATAATACTAAAAAAAAAGAAATGAAAAACAAAAAAAAATATATAAATTACAACTATAGGGATTTAGGTGTAATTGATAATACTAAAAAATTAATCAAAATTATTTCAGATAAACTAAATCTTTTATTAATTGAAGAACAAGACGTTAAAACTAATTATTTATATTAAACTATCTCTTCATAATCTCCCTCTTCTATATAATTATAATTTTGAACAACTGGAACTAAATATTCATTATCCGCGTCACAATACATTGAATTATATACACTATCCATAATTATTGGTTTATTATTATTTATATTTTCATTCTGTAAAAAATTATCTGGTTGATTATTTTCATTCTGTAAAAAATTATCTGGTTGATTATTTTCATTCTGTAAAAAATTATCTGGTTGATTATTTTCATTCTGTAAAAAATTATCTGGTTGATTATTTTCATTTATATTATTTTCATTTATATCATTTATATATACTATACTCTCACTTTTTCTTTTTATAATAAATATTATTAGGGAAAGAATACAAATTACTAATATAACTATTATAATTATTGATGTTGAGTTCCTTTTACTTTTATTTGTAACTGTATTATTTTGATAATCTATTTTATTTATAGCTTTTGTATTAGTTAATGTAGTTATAGTAGTATATGTAGTGCTTGTTGTAGTTATATTAGTATATGTAGTGCTTGTTGTAGTTATAGTAGTATACGAAGTTCTTGTTTTAGTTATAGTAGTATATGTAGTGCTTGTTGTAGTTATAGTAGTATACGAAGTGCTTGTTTTAGTATATGTAGTAGTGTGACAAAAATCGCAGGATTTCTTACAATTTTCCATCATATATTTATATGAACTTTTACAATAGCCATCCGCACTCCATTGTAAACAATCATTATGTTTATCTAAGCAAGAAACAATAGGACAATTTAGTTCATCACTTCCATCATTACAATCACGTTTATTATCGCAATATTCTAAAATATCAATACATTGATTATTATTTTTACAAGCAAATTGTGTTTTAGTACATTTTATTTTTTTATCTGGTCCTACTAAAATAGAAATGAATATTAAATGTAAAATCATTTTATTATAAATTAAATATAATTCTTATATCAATTTTATTTAATATAAATAATGGAATATAAACTCGCCGAATATCAAGATGAAGGATTTATTTTTAGATTTTCAGATTATCATTGGATTAATATTGATTTAGTAGAACAATACCCTAATTATAAAATTGTTTATAATAAACCAGGTATTAAGGAATGGTATTATACTAACCAGAAAACATATGAAGTAAAACTTTTCAATAAAAATAAAAAATTTATTATTGAAAATGATATGAAATATTATCCTTCTACTCAATTTGATTTAGACGAATACTTATATTATAAAAAATCTAATTGTGATAATGCACTATTATATGGTTTTTTACAAGGTTTATATAATAAATTAAATGTGAATAGTATGATCCAAGAGACTATTGTTTAGTTATATTTATTTAATTTAGTTTAATTTAGTTTAATTTAATTTTACTTATTTATTTTTATATAATATCCGAAAAATATTGTATTGTTTTTTTTAAACCTTCTTCTAAATTTATTTTAGGCTCCCACGCTAAAACAGTTTTTGCCTTTTCAATACACGGTTTTCTTTTTAATGGATCGTCTTTTGGCAATTCATTATAAATAATATTCGATTTAGATTCTGTTAAAATTATTATAATTTGTGCTAAATTTAAAATACTTATTTCTTTTGGATTACCTAAATTAATTGGCATAACAGTATTCCCATTCGTTTGACTATTCATTAATTTCATTAATCCTTCTACCATATCTGTTATATAACAAAAACTCCTTGTTTGTTCTCCCTTACCATAAATTGTTATATCTTCTCCTCTTAAGGCTTGTGTAATAAAATTACTGACTACTCTTCCATCATTTTTATTTAAGAAAGGTCCATAAGTATTAAAAATCCTAGCAATCCTTATATCAACAAAACAATTCCTATGATATTCTGTCATTAATGCCTCTGCGACTCTCTTCCCTTCGTCATAACAGCTTCTTATTCCTACTGGATTTACATTACCCCAATATGTTTCTTTTTGCGGTGTTTCTTTTGGATCACCATATACTTCACTAGTGGAAGTTAGTAATATTCTTGCATTAGTTCTTTTGGCTAAACCTAACATATTCAAAGTCCCTAAAACATTCGTTTTAATAGTTTTAATGCCATTTAATTGGTAGTCTTTGGGTGATGCTGGACAAGCTAAATGATATATTTGGTCAACTTCTAATAATATCTCTTTACAAACGTCGTGTCTTATAAATTCAAAATTATCTAAATAAAAAAGTTCCTTAATATTTTTGAGATTACCTGTGAAATTATTATCTAAACAAATAACATGATTATTTACATCTTTAACTAACTCTTTACATAAATTGGAACCTATAAATCCAGTTCCCCCTGTTACTAAAATTATCATTTTATATTTTATACTAAGTCATTTTTTTAAGTATAGAGACACAAGAAAGTCTTTTTAATTTATCTTTATTAGTTAATTGTTTAATAATTTCTAGTTCTTTTGGATATAAACTACTAAACTCTTTATCTATTATATCATTTTTCAATTTATTTATTTTATCTTGTTTTTCCATATAGGTATCAAAAGTAGATAATAATTCAAATAAAATAATACCTAAACTGTAAATATCACTATAAACAGAATATTCCTTATTTTCAATTGTTTCAGGAGCTAGATAATTATAACTTCCATATTCATTTTCAGTTTTTACTATTTTTTTTTGTAAACTATTGTCGTCTTCATATTTTATTGACATACCGAAATCCCCTATTTTTACAATGCCATTTTTGTCAAACATAATATTACTAGGTTTAATATCCCTGTGAATAATATTCATTTTATGTAAATAACTTAGACCTTCTAAGATATTTTTGAAAATAGATTTATAATCTAAATAATTTATAGATGTTCTTTTCTCTAAATAGGTATTGAGATTACCATAACATAATTCCATTTGTATAAATAGGAATTTAGTAATTTCATAACTTTCTACAATATCAGAACAAGAAGAATCGTATTCTTCTAAGTTACCCATAATATTAGGTGAATCACCCATAATATTAGGTGAATCACCAAAACTTTTAGGTAAAAAAGCTTCAATCCACGAATTATAGTAACGAACAATATTAGGATGGTCTAATGAAGCCATCATTTCAACTTCATTAATATATTTTTGACTATTTACATCATTATAAATGGGAACAATTTTAATAGCGTAATCATTTTTATCTATTTTATGAAAACATTTGAATACATTTCCAAAACTTCCACTACCAATATTTTCATAGAAATTTATATTTCCACTATATTTACTGGTTTTTTCAATTGGTAGATATTCAATTAATTTATTCGTTTGAACTAATGTTAATTCTTCCAAACCTTTTTCTAATAATTTTTCCTCCTCAAGTTTCTGTTTAATTAAGGCATATTTATCTTCAATACCATTATTTTCACAGAAGTTTTTGAGTAAGAATAATAATAAAATATCTTTTTGTTTTTCCATTTTATTGATACTAAAAACTATTCTTAAGTATCAATTTTATTTTATTTTATTTTATTATTATAAATATGAATAACCAAAATAATTCTTCATTAAGTGTAAGATTAGAATTGGCAATAGACGAAAATAATATTGAAGAAGTAGAAACAATTATAAATCAAATTGAAGACCTTGATAATTTTAATTTTAATATAGAAGGTACAAATCCTCTTCATTATGCCATACTTGAAGATAAGATAGAAATTGTAAAAATATTAGTAGAATACGGTGCTGACGTTAATTTTAAAAATAATAATTATACACCTTGTATGTCTGCCGCCTTTGTAGGAAATTTAGAGATAATAAAATTATTAGTAGCATATGGGGGGAATTATGATTTAATTACAATAAGAGGACATTCTGCTTTTCTGATTGCTTGTATTGAAAGACATATAGATATAGTAAAATATTTATTTTCCAATTCGACAACACTCGAAAGAAATGATAGTTTATGGTATGCTTGTCGAAATAATAATTTTGAAATTGTAGAATTTTTATTAAAAAGACTTGTAAATCCTAATTTTATAAAAAATAATAGATCTTGTACAGAAATTTCTATAAAAGAAGGAAATATTGAAATTATTAATATACTTCTTCATTATGGTGCTAATATAAATCAAACAGACACCGACGGACGTTCTTTATTAGTTAAGGCAATTATGGAAGAAAATATAGAAGTAGTAAATTTATTATTAGAAAAAGGAATAAACCCTATGTTTAAAGACATACACTCTAATCTACCTATTCATTTCGCAGCAGAAATAAATAATCCAGAATTATTAGATTTAATTATACAAATAAATGACGTAAACTCGAAAAATGTTTTTGGAATAACCCCTATTTTTAATACTTGTTATTATAACTGTATTGATAATTTAAGATTATTAATTGAAAATGGTGCAGAAGTAAATATACAAAATCACCACGGTATCACTCCTCTTATACTAGCAACCCAATATAATAATATAGATTGTATAAGAATTCTATTAGAAGAAGGAGCAAAACAATCAATAGATTTACAAGACAGAAAAGGAAACACTGCTCTACATCATTCAATAAAAGCATATTCTTATGAGATTGTAAGATTATTAGTAGATGCTAGAGCAAATTTAACTATACAAAATAATTATGGGATAAATCCTTTAGATTTCGCAATTATACAACTTGAAATCTTAAAAAGACAAAAAGAAGAAATAGAAAATCCATCAGAAAATATTAATAACTTCAATAGAGTAATACATGACGAACATTTACAAATAATTTTAGAAAATATTCCAAAACTTGAAAATATTATACATTTCTTACAACAACAAACACAACCGTGGGATAGACCTAGACCTATAGAATTTATGAATGAAGGAACTTTACAACAACAGAGAGGAAGAGTTATATTAACACAAGAAAGAGTATGTGTTTTTTGTGTATTAGCAGTAGCCGTAAGAATTGAAGCATTTTCTTCTATTGTATCAACTCCTTTAGAATATCAATTAGACGAGTTATCATTACCACCTGAACTATGGAACTATATTATGACATTTATTAATATTAATGAATTTGGGAGAAGACTGGAATTAGAAAATGCGGAAAGAACTTCTAGTTCTAATGGTTTTGAAATAGTTGAATTACCAAGTAATAATGAAAATCAAAATCAAAATCAAAATCAAGATAGACAAATAACTTCTTATATTAACCCTATGTATAATCCAAATCCAAAAGTTGGTAAAATGAATAGAATAAGTAGAATGAATAGAATGAATAGAATGAATAATCCTCGTAAAATGAGTAAAATGAATAGAATGAATAGAATGAATAATCCTCGTAAAATAAGTAGAAAGAGTAGAATGAATAGAATGAATAGAATGAATAGAATGAATAGAATGAATAGAATGAATAACCCTACAGGTAAAATGAATAGAATGAATAACCCTACAGGTAAAATGAATAGAATGAATAACCCTAGTAAAATGAATAGAATGAATAACCCTAGTAAAATGAATAACCCTACAGGTAAATATAAAACTCAAATAAAAAATTTAATATCAAAATTATTGAAATCTAAAAAAAATCCTGAAAAAATGATAGGTATTACTAAAAAAGAATTAGATGAAGTTACAGAATTAGTTAATACATTAGATATGAGAAAACTTAACGATAATTCTAGATTTAATAAAATATTAGATAAAATACAAAAAAATATATTAAAACCTAAAAAAAAAAATAAAAAAAAAAATAAAAAAAATAAAAATAAAAAAACAAAAACCATTAAAACTAATAAACCAACTATACACCAAACAAGAAAAAACTAAATATATTACCCATTATCTAGAGTAAGAATCAGTGAGAACCTTTATTTAAATGAACTGTTTAAATGAACTGATAGTATTACACTTCTAGACCTATATTTTCCCCTTTTATCAATTGAAAGGAATTCGTATACCCTACATAGAATAAAAGCCAAAACCTCATACTATTTTTACTTAATGTTGTTTCTTTATCATCATCGAATATATTAAGAAAAGAACTAAACATATCTTTGGGTATTTTTTTTATTAGGTTTAATAATATTTCAAAAGTTATAATTAAATAAGTTGTTGGGTTATGTTTAGGAGACAGACTTGCTTTTTGACCGGAAATAGATAATTCAAAAGATTGTGTATTAATAGGTTGTGTTTGAATAGTTTTACTTGTTGGAATAAATATTTCTAAAGCTACACTTTTTTCACGTATTTCATTATATGATAAATTTGTTATATCTATCTGTCCAAAATAATCGAAAATATATTTATCATTCTGGTTATCATTCGTGTTAATTGTTAAATTTTTTGTTTGTTCAGGACTAGGGTGTTTAATAGACGAATTATCTAAAGACTCATAAATAAATGTTAGATTATCACCAGTAATATTTATTTTATCCCCTGGAATATACCAAACACCTATAGGTTCTGTTGGTTTTTGTAGTTTTGTTGTTTTTTGTAGTTCTAAAAAAGCTTTCATTCCTAATATATTTATTTCTGGAGTAAGATTAGACTTTAATTTTTTATCTTTTTCTAATAAAATAATTTGTGTCCCTTGTATACTTAAAGCACCTCCAGTTAATTTTTTTTTCCCACCACCTATTCCACCTTCAGTTTCTAATAAAAATTTATTTACTGTTGTTGCTGCGTTTGCTGCTGCTTTTGCTGCTTTTGCTTCTTTTGCTTCTTCTTCTGCTTCAAATGCTTTAACTATTTCATCGTCTTTATTTTTGGTGTGAACTATTTTATAAATATAGTGATAGTCTGCTTTTGAATATTGTTTAATAAAACAATATGAATTTGAAAGTATTTGCCCTATTTCAAGAGCTGTAATTCTAGGAAATGTGTCGTTTGATAAAAAAATAGGACTATCTTTAATAACTATTAAATAACAATTTCTCCTTTCTGATTCTTGGATTAATGCGTTAATATATTCAATATTTAATTCAGGAGTCCAATCGTCACGACATAATATAGTGATGGGTTTTTGTTCTTTTGTTCCTTTCATACAATCCATTAAAAATAAGATTCTTTGAACTTCACTACAACCAATAGTAATACAATCTTTACCAGAAAAAAATGAATTTAATTCGGTTATTTCTTCTTTAAGTGTATCAAAATTAAGACTTTCATTATATTTTTCTAGATATAACTTCAGATGTCCATTCAGTATTATGTTTTCTATATCGCATATATTATTAGGACATATATTAGGACTCCCCATAATATAATTTAAACTATTATCTAAATCTTTCATAAAAGGTAATTTTTTTTTATCTAATAGCATAGAACCTCCTTTGAGTTTTTTTTTTCTTATAATTTTAGATTTATTTTTACTTCTTAAATTACGCCTCCCTTTTTTTGTTTTTCTCTTGTTTAAAAATTTTCTCCCCCTCCTTAATTTTTGTTTTATTTTTGTTATATTTTTAAATTTTTTTCTATTCACTATATTTTTTTTTTTAGATTTCATATATACTATTAATATATAAAATATAGTGAATAGAAAAAAAATAAATTATGTATATTGAACTACTCCATTCTCAAATATTCCTATTGTATGTTCTGTTTGTGCGACATATGAACTTTCAATATCATATAAAGGAGGGTATTCTGTTACCAATCCTTCATCTATTAATAATCGTAATTCTTTTAAATTCATATATGGTTCCGCGACTAACCAATCTAAATGCCAAGGTAATGTTTTTCTTTTATCCATAATTCTCTTATAAGTAGGTATTTTTTTATATTTATCATTACCTACTATATTATAATTTATCATTAAATGACTATTTCCCTTTCCTTCTTTTAAGTGACCACTACCAGTAGTTGGGAATGTTTCTACCGCATATATTTCGCCTTCAGCCATTCTATTTTGATATGATATATTAATATTGGGTATTACTTTTTTACCGTGTATTTTATAAGGTAAAATTTGGTGTCCGCATAAATCCCTACAAGGTTTAATAGGATATAATTTCCCATTAATTTCCAATTCATAACTAGTAAAAATCTCTTCAATTTCTCTACCTAAATCACCTAAAACAGTATCGACACCTGATAATTTAATTACTTTATTAGTTGCTTCTTCTGATATTTCTTTTAATTTTTCTAATTCGGGATTATGAGTGATAGAAAATGCGGCGTCTACCATTTCTCCATTAAATTGAATACCATAATCTATCTTCAAAATATCATTTTCAGTATAAATTGTTTTATCTTGAAAAAATGGTGAATGATGTGCTGCTATATTATTAATGGATAATCCTACAGGGAAAGCAATTGAAGAATTTATATAATCATATGTATTTGGCGTAGAATTAGAATATTCACAAATCCATGTTTCAATATTTTTCCTAATATCATATAAGAGAACTCCTGGTTTGACATATTCTAATATTTTTTTTCTTACTAACTTATGAATTATACCACTTTTTTTTATATTATTATCATTCATTTTATAGTATAATTAAATAAACTCTTAAATTATTTAAGAACAGATAATGTATATAAAATAAATTAAAATAAATATAAATTATGGATTTAATAAATTTTACTAACTATAATATTGCCTTCTTTAATTGTATTTCTTTTTTAGCAGGAGGTTATTTTATTCTAACTAATTTCGAAGACCTAAATAAAAAAAACGGAATTCAAGATTGCTATAATATATTTCTTCTAACTTGCTTGGGAGCAATTAATAATTTATTACCCTTAATAGGTTGTTTTAAGGTAACAGAAATAAGTATTCTAGCGTTTTTATGTTCTATTTCTCTAGGAGGATATAATTCCTATAATTTATCTATAATAAGTAGTAATTGTAGTGATTATTACATAGATAATTATGATAAGGTATGGTACTATTATGAAATATCAATTGGAATACAGTTTTTCAATATTATTTTGTATATTATAAAATCACTACTAGTAGTTTGCGAATGTGATAATAAAAAAAAAAATATAAAAGACGAAGAAACACAAACACCAACACCTAAACAATTAAATTATAGAATTAATAATACCATAGGTATGAATGAAATGACATACCCAGAAAGAAATATATATGAAGACGAATTGAATGTTGAAACGGAAAATGATAATTTTTATGATAAGTTAATGGACGACGCATTATTACCGAAGGTATATGCTAAGTAGACGCATTATATGCTAAGTAGACGCATTATATGCTAAGTAGACGCATTATATGCTAATTAGACGCATTATATGCTAATTAGACGCATTATTACCGAAGGTATATGCTAAGTAGAAGCATTATTTTAGACGGAGAGAAAAATAATTAAATTTATTTAAAATTTTTATAATTTATAATTTATAATGACAGAATATGAAATTTCTTTATCAGTAGTTGATAAAATAGAGAAAAAACATTTTAAAGATTTTAATATTTTATGTAAAAATTCAATTTGTAAAAGTGAAGAAGAACTCAAATGTTATTTATTATATCATAAAAAATTAGAGAATAAGTGTCATAAATGTAATTTAGAACCTAAATGGAATGGAAAACCTTTGGATTTTGTTATTGAAAGGAAAAACAATAAGAAAAATGATAATAGAATAGAAAATTTACAATTTTTATGTCCTAATTGTTTTTATCAAAAAAGTAGAAAATCAATTTATGAAGATGTAAAAAATAGTAAAATGGGGACTTGTATTGATTGTAATAAAAGATTTAAAAGGAAAAAAGAAAAGACTTCATTAAATCCTATTGGTGATATTATAGAAAAACAAGTTAAACACAAATATACAAAAATGAGATGTAATTTCTGTTTAGAAAAAAACATAATAAGTGAAGATAGATTAGTTGAAAATGATAAAACAATTAATAATAATGTTGTTATAGTTATTTAAAATCTTATAATGTAAATGAAAATCAAAATAAATACAACTATTGCTATAATAACACTTAATGGAAATATTTGCTTTAATTCTTTTAATATAATCATTACATTGGAATTATTATTTAATTTATTATTATTTAATTTATTATTATTTAATTTATGAGTATTTGATTTATGAGTATTTGATTTATTACTCAAATTTTTTAATTCTTTGGTAACTTCAGTTGGTTCAATATCTTCTATAACCATTTGAATATTTTCTTTTTTCTCTACTATAGGTATTTGTTCTTTATTAACAATAATATTATCATTTACTATATTATTATCATTTACTATATTATTATCATTTACTATATTATTATCATTTACTATTTCAGGTCGTTTAAGTTGATTTCCAACTTGATATAATGTATTGTTTCTTAATCCATTTGGAACTAAATTTTCGTCGTGAATGATATTTTCTCCTATAGAATTAACATTCGCAATTTCTTTTTTATTTTTAGAATTTAAATATTCTTCATTTGTATAATCCTTTGTATTAGTCATATTATAATTATACAATAAAAAAATATTTTAATAATTACAAATAAAATATTCTTATAATATAAGAACTTCTTTAATGAATAATACAAATGAAGCCGGC
>Ga0222718_10002674_pt1 | contig 15795 bp, 19 predicted proteins | sample C33_27DmetaG_FD_165045 | JGI IMG/M metagenome (GOLD analysis project Ga0222718, IMG submission 165045) | Estuarine water microbial communities from San Francisco Bay, California, United States - C33_27D | ecosystem: Environmental > Aquatic > Marine > Unclassified | place: USA: California... | reverse complement strand
AGTCTGCAATATCAACCGATAAAGACTTATATTTTTCAGTGTTTGGCATTATATTTCTCCTTTTGTTATGCAAACCATATGGGATTTTATAACAAAAAAACAAGGCTTGTAAAGCTTTTTATTTTAGTGTATAATTAGGGTCTCTTCTCACACCTTTTGTTTGCTCGTCCCGGTTTTCTTAACTGGGATGAGCACAAAAATGCAAGATTGCCTTAATTATGCCGCTTTTAATTCTCTACATTCAAATCGAATTGCTAATCTTTCTTTATTAATACGGTCCAAACCATAATAATATTCTTCTTGTGCTAATAATTTTAAACTTTCTTGTGACAATGCATAACCTGCTATTGCACAATCGTAATGAGTTTTAAATTGATAACTAGGATAACTTGAATCAAAACATTTTCCTGTCAGCATACTACACAGGTGTAAGACTAATATAAATTTCATACACGACCTTGACGGTTGTATTTTTTAAAATCTCTTTTTTTATTTTTGTTTAAACTTTTTGTGTGACGGCCTGGACGTTTTCTAGGCTTTGGTCTTGGAACATAGTGTGTAAATTTTTGTTTAGCCATTGTCTGGGTATTTTCTAATTAAATCAAGATCCGATTGTTCTAATTTCATATATCGAATTCTGCCATTGATGTGTTGTTTAGTATCTTCACCACAATGTGTGCATCTATAATAATCTTCTACAATACCAACTAAGATTGCATTTTCATTACAGTATTCACAGTGTCCAACCACTGTGTCGACTTTGTTAAATAATTTTAATTCTATAAATTTAGACATTATTTTGATTCTATAACTATTTTCTCAATACTATAGCTGCCATCGATGTTTTTTGCAAGGTGTGCCTCTACCTCCCCGCACATTAACTGTTTATTAGTCATATCCATATTTCGGGTAGCTTCTCTTTTCATCTTAAGGCAGGTTCCCATTGAGTCTTGAATACGATGTTCAACAAGTTGACCGTTTACAAATAAACATAATGCTATAACAAATTTTGTCACTAATGCGCTCCATTACCATTTGCAAATTTAATATCTCTTGTTGCATCCTTTAATTTCTCTATGTCTTTTTTTAATTTCTCTATTTCTTTTTCGTGATTAGATAACATTACGCCTGTGTGTAAATTGTCTTCTAATTGTTTTTGCATTTTTTCTATTTGTGTTGCTTGCCATTCCAGGATCATAAATTGTTCCTGATCGATTGGTTTTTGAACGCTAGCTTCAAGTAAATCTTTTTCAAATAATTGATTCTTAGTCTCTAACTGGTTGAGCCTCTCAATAACACCGAAGGCAAACCACGCTCCGACTACAATTGCTCCAATTAAACCAATTAAATTCCTTAATGGAAGACCAACGTTTGTATTGTCCGATATTTTCATTAGCCAAATAACCAATCAACGTACTTCTGCCACCATTTTTTAATTTTTTTAATCATAGGTTTCTCCTTGTTGTGTTCGCAAGTAGGACATAAACAACTATCTACCTCACACTTTTCCCCACAATGACAACCGTGTCCACATAAATTACAAATCATATTATATCCCCTGTAGTCTTGGATCTTTTGAAGTTATGTTTTTTGTAGCTTTGGGTCTAGCAATAGACTCCATACTTCTTTTACGAAGCTGAGCTGTAGCAGACTCTTGCTTTCTTCTCTCATCAATTTGTTTTTTTAAATCTCTAATTAAATTCATTTGTCCTCCTTTTTTTCCATCTGATAAAACATTTTATCAGAGTCTTCCGTAACCATATCGTTATCCTCCGCATCCCAATAAGTAGTTTGGACTTTATAGTCAGGCCAGCTGCTATCAGTAGTATAACTATTAATATGCCAAAGTATACGATTATTAGGCTGAGCAGCATAGTTGCCGTTAGCAAGTTCCATAATGTGTGCACATTTATGTTCTTGAGGTATTTCACTATGTTCTGTGTCTAGTATATTAGTCTCTGGATGCGCCCAGTCAACTGTAAAAAGATATTTACCGTGATAAAATTTTTTATCTAAACCTAAAAACTTACCATTTACACCATCCAGCCAATCAAAGCAATGCACAGAAGGATAATAACTAAAACAATTCCACAGCTCCAATTCGTGCGTCTGCATATCCGGCACATCGGTTCTGGAAAACTCTTTTTGAAAAAACGCTGATATAGGCAAACGCCAATAGCACGCACCATTGGGTAACATAATGTTAAATAAGATTGCACGACCTGAAATAGAGCTAAGACCAAAGATAACACAGTCACTAAACTGTTCTTTATATTTCGGATCCAAGTCATACAAATATTCTTTACGGACCTTACAGTAAATTGGTGGTACGTTTGCGTTAAGATATGCCATAATTTCCTCATTTAATATCTCCCCAGTTTTTTCCGGACTCGTAGTCTACCTTATTTGGTACCTCTAATGCAATAGCTTCTTCCATTATTTTTATAATTTCAGTTGCTTGTTGGTCATTTTCTACAGAAATGTCAAGTTCATCGTGTACTTGTATATGCGGCAATACACCATTTTCATAAAGTGCAACCATAGAAATTTTAGTCATATCTGCAGCTGATCCTTGAATCAATCTATTCAAAGCTTTGTAAGTTCCTGCTCTTTTTATTCCTGGACCATATTCTAATATTGCTTTTTCTCTTGGTAAAGCTTTCAATCCAAATTCATAAGGTTCCCAAAAATCAAAATGACAAAGTCTTCCACCATACGTTCTTATTCTTCCTAAGTCTTCTGCACGTCTTGATACTGCTTGCATCAATTGTTTTACAAATGGTGCACGTTGGTGATATTGATTTAAAAGTTTTTCTGCAGAGTCTTGAAGTAAACCTAGTTCTGCCATCAATTTATTTTTACCCATACCATACATAATTCCAAGATTAATTGTCTTCGCTTGTTTTCTTTCAATGTCAGCCATATCAGCTACAGCCTGGTGAAAGTCTGCATCACCTTTACGATATGCATCCACGATCCCCGATACACCATCTAGTTTTTGTAATGAAGCATAGTGTACTAATAGTCTTGGTTCTTGTTGTGAGTAATCAAAACAACCCCACTTCATTCCTTCTTCAGGAATAAATATAGATCTGATCATAGGACCTAATACAGGATTTCGTGCAGGAATTTGTTGTAGGTTAGGATTGTAATAACTAAATCGTCCTGTAACCGTACCACCACTATCTGATCTTATTTGATTGATGTCAGCGTGTATTCTTCCTTTGTGTTCGTATTTTAAAATTGTTTCTATAAAAGTTGAGTTTGCTTTATTGATTTCTCTAGCTTCATTAATTAATTTAGCAATTTGGTGAGGATGAGTTGCTAAAAAATTTTTTGTAAAACTAGGATTACCTTTATCTGTTTTGTCATAAGGTATATTAAGTTTATCAAATGCTTTGGCTATCGATCTAGCTGCGTGTATTTCAACCTCTAAACCGCATAAATCCTTGATTTTATTGAGTATTTTACTCTCTTGTTCTAATAAATTTTTTCTAGTTTCGTGTGCTTTTTCTATATCAACTCTTACACCTTTAAATTTCATATCAACTAAACAAGGAAATAATCTTGTTTCAATATCAAAAATTTTATACAAATCTTGTTTTTCCATTTCAACTTGCATACGTTCCCAAAGTTTTAATGTTACCAATACATCACGTTCAGCATACTCACCTACATTCATTGCAGGTAATCTCCACATTTCTGCTTTAGCATCGATCTGCCATTCTTTTGCTGCTTGTTTTAATTCTGATTCATTCTTACCAATACCGGTATATTCTTTACCTAATGAATCTAGTGTGTATGAAAATCTATTTTCATCAACTAACGATGCTGCAATCATTGTATCTACAATTCTACCATTGATACTTAATCCTAAAGATCTAATCCAACAAACATCATACATTGCATTATGAAAAACTTTTGTTGCAGGAGTAGCTAAAACATCTTTAAACCATTTTAAAACTAATTGTTTATCCATATTACCACCTGCTTCGTGTGCAATAGGAAAATATCCTCTCCAACCTTCTACCGCTACAGCAATACCAACAACATACCCATCACCTACAACGCTTCCCGATCCACGTTTAATTAAGTTAGGATCACAAGTCTCTAAGTCTATTGCGATTATATCGTGTTTTGATAAATCAGGAAATTCTTCAGGTGGTACCCATTCTGTCTGGGGCCTAAATATCATCGGCATCTGCATTATTTATCCTTGAGTTTTTTAATTTCTAAATCACAGTAATGTTTTATTTTTTCAAGATCTTCTATTCCGTTTTTATTCAAATACCTACAAACATATTTTACAACGTTGCCCTGGAAGAAAGATAAATCATTCTTTGATATAAATTCATATGGTTGAATCTTAAATTTTTTATAATGAGATCCACCAATTTGTTTTGATTGTGGAAATGCTTCTTCTAGTAATCCTTTATTTGTCATTAGTGTTTCCTCGTTACGTCTTGTTCTTCATCTTTTGGGTAATACACATCAACGATTGCTTTACATTTAGGACAAGAAAAATTTGTCACTAATTGATAAAAATCATCTTCATCAGATATATCGTGATCACCACCCCATATTAGTTTTGTATTACAGTGCCAACAGTTCATAATATATACGCCTTATCTGTGTTTCTTGGTTCAACAATATGTAAACTTTTTTTGGCACGTGTCACACCAACATAAAAAAGTCTATGTGTTTCATCGGGATCATAGTCATAAGATTTTACAGCTGCATTGGATAAGTCTGGTAATATTAAAACATTATCAGATTCACCACCTTTAGCTGCGTGAATAGTAGACAAACTAATTCTAGGATTTTGATTTATCTTTTCACCTTTTGCTAACATAGTTCTTATGTATCTCTCCTCTGTAATTGATAATTTTTTAAAACTATCAAACCACACATCACTGTTTAACAGACCGTGATTGTTTTTGCAATCATCAATTGTGTATCGTTCATCTGATCGTAAAGTTTTACCAGAATTATATCCTGGTGTAACCGATGGTCCTAAAAACTGATAAATATTTTTAACTTCTAGGTAAGAAAGATCGCCACCTTTTCGCCACTTTTCCCAGTTATTGATTGCGATCAATAATTCCAATGATATCGAATTTCTTCCGCGATGTGAAAAATACCATCCTTGTATTTCGCACAAATCTTTTACATCTTCTAAAAAATAGTTTGCAGAAGATAAAACAAGCCATTGACCATTGGACATATCAACTTGTGTCAGATCCGTATAATATTCTAATATTCCCTCTTCTTCTCTTGGCTTATATTCTTTTTCGTATCTATCGCTAATCTTAGAAATAATTCTTTGTGATAATTCGTGTATAGGTCCACCAGGTATACGGTGTGATTGATCTAATACTTTAATGTTATCAACTTCGTTTTTTAATGCAATAAAATGTGATATATCAGCACCAGCCCACTTAAATATTGCCTGATCATCATCACCTGCAATATAAGTTTTCTTTGCTTTCTTCCACATTGCCTTAACCATTTGCCATTGTATTAATGATAAATCTTGAGCTTCATCAATAAATAAAACATCTAAACTAGGTGCAAGATCTTTTTCTACAAAATCAATAATCAAATCAGTAAAATCTTTCATACCTCTTTCTTTTTTAAATTTTGTAAGTTCTTGATCAATTAATACTAAAGTATTTCTTTCTACGTCTATATTGTGTACGTTCTTATCGTATTCCTCTAGTACAGATATTTTTTTAACTCTAGCATTGTTTATAATTTTTAAGTATTCATTATCTGAATCAAACACACCATCATCTAAAGAATAAAATGCTTTCTTAATTGGTATACCACAAAGTCTACCAAAATCTTTGTAGTCTTGAATTTGCATCATACGATCTTTATTAGCTCCTAGTAATCTAAAAGCCATAGAATGTAATGTTCTAAAATAATTTAATTCTTTTTTAGGGTCGAGTTGAAATCTTTCTGCAGCTCTTTCAATTGCTTCATTAGCTGCTTTTCTTGTAAAAGAAAAGTATCCTATTTTATTTGGTGAAATACCACTTGATAAAAAATCATCTACTAGATCTAACAATGTTGTTGTCTTGCCTGTTCCCGGTGGTCCTAATATTATTGTCTTCATATTTCTTTAGTTTCCTTTCTAATATATTATTTTTTGTTTTAAGTTTTTCGTTTTCCTTTGTTAATTCTTCTATCTTTAATCTAAATCTTAAATGCCAATTTGGTGCAATATCTTTGTCATACATTAAAAGTGTTCCTCAACATAAGTTTTTTTACTTGTAGCTGCTTCCAATGGTTTCATAGTTTTTATTTGTATCACTCTTGGTCTAGAGTTCTTTAATTCCATTCTAGGCTCACCTACAAATTCTTTTAATTGCTTAATTAAATTACCTGTTTTAGTTTTATCAAGTTCCCAATTATTTCTTTTTGCAAAAGAATAAAAGTCAGACATTCTAAAATAAGTGTATTCATTCTGATCATCTGTCCAGGCAGTCTTATTTAATATGTCCTCTTTAGTTCTTGCCTTAGATCTATTAGTAGTAAATTCAAATATCAAAGATGATAATTGTGTAGTGTTATCTAAAGATTCTAAAGGTTCATTGGTAATTACATTTTGTATTAAAGGTTTTAAAAACAACTGTCTCCAATCTTGTGCTTTTACATTTGGTATAATTAAGTTTGCTTGATCTAAACACGCTTTTGCAAATTCTACTGGTGAATATAATTGTTCTGTTGTTAATTCTATTCTTGGACTTTTACTTTCATTACCGATTGTTAAAAACCATTGTGGTGGTTTAGAATTAAATTTTGTTAAACTATGTAGCTCTGGCATATGTTCGTCATCAAATCCTACACCATATCTTTTAGTTCTACAGATTGCAGATTTACATACACCATTTATAGGTGGTTCCTTACATCTATATTTATCATAACCTTTTTTATTTAATGATTTTATTACACCCTGTACCTCTGATGATTTTAAAGGTGGGTCCATAAATTTAACATTTGCATCTTCTAGTAAATCTTCCCACTTGTCTGGATCTGCTTTCTTAAAAAATACTCCAATATTAAACAATGCATTGTTTCTTCCACCTTCACCAAAACCAGTTTCTGCTAAAGTATTTAAACAAGGTGGTCCCTGTTCAAACGTTTCTTTTTTCTTAGGTGTTTCTATTTTTACATCTGCAATTTGTTCTTCAGTACAAGAGTACTGTTCATACATTGAAAAAAATTTATTTAGATCTGCTGCATTACCTTCATCATCAATTGCATATCGTAAACTTTTATCTCCATTGTGGTATGGTAAATTTAAAAAATTACCGATGTCACCACGATCAATCAATATTTCAGTTTGCTTTGGAAATATTTCACAACCTTCTTTATCTAAAACTTTAGAAACTTTTTTTAAATAATCTTGTATTACTTGTGCACTGGTAAATTCTTTCATAAATAAAAATACGTGTGCACCACCTGATTTAGATCTAAATACAATTAGTGGAAATTTATTTTGTTTTATCTTATCAATTAATTCTTTGTGGTTTAAACTATAGTCATCAATATCTATACAACCCCATTTACATTTATTATCTTTATTGATTGGAATAATTCCTAACGCAGGTTCTTTACCTTGTAGGTGATCCACCCATAATTGCTCTGAAACTTCTTTACGTACGATAAATGCTTTACCGCCTTGTTTGCCATTCGATCCACGATCCCCTTTTATGTATTGACCGTATGCGCTATCTAATCCTTCAAATATATTTCTAAATTTCTCTATCATTTCTATCCTTATTTTTTATGGGGCCCGAAGGCCCCATAACAACTAAAACGGTGTTTTAGCTGACTCTTCTTCACTATGCTTTGTTTGCACGTCACCAGTTTGAATACTTGAAGCAAACTTTTTAGAATCTAAGTAAAGAGTTTTATCTTCATTACCTAATATTCTATCTTGAGTTACGCTCCAACCATACCAAGAACCTTTATCGTTCTTTTGTAGGTTTGATTTCAATCGGTAAACTACACCATTCATTGGTGGTCTACGATATTGTCCGTTCACTTCTATTTGAACTGACTTCATCATAGAGTTCCACTTCTTACTTACAGTCAACTGTGTTGACTTCATCGTAATCAATGCAGGCGTCATAGCCCCACTCTTTGTTTTTACCATTACAAAGTAAGATGCAGTCTCTTCAAGATAATTACCATTAGGTAATCTAATCTTAGATCCTTCTCTTTTACCTGTAGCAATGATTGCAGAGTCTGGTTGGTGTACTGCAACTGGTGCACCTGGACCATCACCTCTGTCTCTCCATTCTACAAACTCTTTTTTGTAGTGGCAGGGTACAACTTCAATACCCTTTTCACCATCATACAACTCGTTAGTGACTGTGTTGTATATCATACCCGATTGAGCACCTTCGATATACTTCGCATCACCTTTAGTTATTTGTGGTGATAGTTGACCTAGTATTCTGATAAACGGCAACTGCATATCATCAGTTGTCATATTCTCAAAACCTTTATCTAGGTCGTCTTTGAACAAGTCTAAAGACTTGTCTTTTCCATTAGCCATTATTTCAGTAGCCATTGTATTTTCCTCCATTATTTATTTCCGAGTTATTTTAGTTTTATCTTTTATAAATAAATTAAAAAGATCAGAGGGCATATCGAGCCCGGACTCGATACGCTCCCTGTAAAGGGCCTTCAATACCATCGGTTCTACTTTTGTTTTAGTAGAAGGTTGATAGCCATTTTCAGCCGCAAGGTCTAGCAAACGCTGCGCCTTGTTATCTTCGCCAACACCAAAACTAACAGCAACCTCATTTTTAATAAGATCACCTAGTTCATTGTCTCGAAGCCATTTATACGCTGACTCTATGTTTTCTTTGTTAACTGTACAGTTATAAGTTTTATTTATTGTAACTGCACTTCCGTCAGCAAGTTTCAATTGTGATAAACCCTGTTCTAACATAAGTTCTGGTATCACACTTGAACTAATAATATCTGCTTTATCTTTTAAAGCTTTTAATTCTTTTTCTTTTTCAAGAATTTTATCTTCTATTTTTTTAAGTTGAACACACTGTTCTGATATATCACTAGACTCTAAATCATCTAGTAAATCTTTACTGTCTTCAAACATCATTTCTTTTATATCACTCATATTTATCCTTTCTTGTATAAATTAAATTCTAATGGATAGTATCTACTTTCATTTCTATCCCATTTCAACATTTTAAATTGTCCATTTGTTGCATCACTAATTATTGCAGATGATACTCCAATAATTGCAGGATCTCCAATCAATAAAATATAATCTTGTGGCCTTACATCTTGCAAACATTTTCTCATTGTTTGAATGTATGGAGCAGGACTCATATAAATATTATCTAATCTTGGTCTGCAAATAACTAAATAACCAAAATCAGATGCTGACAAAATATTCATACTTGGTGCAGGATGCTGCAACACATATACAAAATTTTCATCAGGATTTTCTCTATAAAAAGTTTTAAACTCTTCTAAACTTCTTGGTTTATATAATTCAAAAATTCTGTTTTTCATAAATTTCTATTTCTTGACAACTATATAATTTACACTATATTGTTTGTCAATAGAAAGATAAAAATAAAATTATGGTAGAACATTATAGGTATAAAACTAAACCTTATGAGCATCAACTTGAAGCTTTAGAAAGGTCATATAATAAAACTGCATTTGCATACTTTATGGAAATGGGTACAGGTAAATCTAAAGTATTAGTAGATAATATTTCTATGCTTTATGATAGTGGTGAAATAAATGGGGCATTAATTATAGCACCAAAAGGTGTTTATAGAAATTGGATTTCTCAAGAAATACCAAATCATTTAGCTTCACATATTGAACCAATTAGTGTATTATGGGATCCTTCAACTTCAGCCAAAAAACAAAAAGAACTTAATCAAGTATTTAAAACTGGTTTTGATTTACATATTTTAGTTATGAACGTTGAAGCATTCTCAACTAAAAAAGGTGTGGAGTTTGCATCACGATTTTTAAATTGTCATAAAACTATGATGGCAATTGATGAGTCTACTACAATTAAAAATCCTAAAGCACAAAGAACAAAAGCTATTATTGGTTTATCTTCTTATGCAAAATACAGAAGAATACTTACAGGATCACCGGTAACTAAATCACCATTAGATTTGTATATGCAATGTAATTTTTTAGATCCTGAATTATTAGGATTTAGTTCTTACTATGCTTTTAGATCAAGATATGCTGAATTAATGAATGCACGATTTGGTGGATTTAGAGTTCAAATTGTTAAACATTATAAAAACTTAGAGGAGTTATCAATGAAGTTAGAACCATTTTCATACAGAGTATTAAAAGAAGATTGTTTAGATTTACCTGAAAAAATATATCAAAAAAGATATGTTGAACTTACACCAGAACAAACAAAATTGTATGCAACAATGAAACAAATGGCTCTTGCAGAATTAAATGGAAAGAAAGCTACTGCACCACACATACTAACTCAAATGATGAGATTAAATCAAATTATTTGTGGTCACTTTAAAGATGATAATGATGAAGTACAAGAAATTAAAAGTAATCGTGTAAAAGATTTGTTATCTATTTTAGATGAAACAGAGGGTAAAGCTATTATCTGGGCCAACTATATTTACGATGTAGAACAAATACAAAAAGCAATCGCAAAAGAGTTTGGTGAAAAATCTGTAGTTACTTATTACGGTAAAACTCATACTGATGATAGACAAGAAGCTATTGAAAGATTTCAAAATGATGACGAGTGTAGATTTTTTATAGGTAATCCTCAAACAGGTGGATATGGTATTACCTTAACTGCAGCTAATACAGTTATCTATTATTCCAATGGATATGATCTTGAGAAAAGATTACAATCAGAAGACAGAGCACATCGTATTGGACAAAAGAAATCTGTGACATATATCGATATGATAGCTGAAAAAACAGTTGACGATAAAATTGTAAAAGCTTTAAGAAAGAAAATAGATATTGCATCTGAAGTTCTTGGTGAAAAATTAAAAGATTGGATTTAAACTAGATCTACCGCTCTACCAATAATAGGTTTATATTTAGTTTTTTTATCTTCTCTATACGCTCTTAAGTATTGGGCTCTTGGATTAAATTCTACCCAACTTGCGTGAATCCATCCAGAGTTTGGTTCTCCAGGTGTATAATACTCCAAAATTAATTGATCTGTTTGTAAATTTTTATATACCCAATCAGCAACTTCAGCGTTGTCTACACCTAATACTTCGAAATCGACGGCCTCAGCTTTGGCGTGCTGTGAATTTATAGAGCTGCCAATGGCAAGACATAACTCAGGTGATCTAAATCCACTGGTGACCTTCACTCTACCGAACTGATCTCGTACCGGCTGCAGTACATTTTCACAAAGTCTTTTTAATTTTTCAATTTGATCTGCATTAGGATTATTATCAATCCCTTTACGAATTGCAGTATCCGATTTAGTTAGCTCTTGTAAGCTGAAATTTCGGGAAAGGTTCATTTTTTATTTTATAAAAATTTCCATTAATAGTGACATTGCGACCGTACCCACAGCCGCCAAGAGAACCCAATAGATCTTGTCTATCTTACCGCCCAATTTCTCGATGTCATCGTGCATATGTTTTAAATGATTATTTTTGATTTGATATAAATCTTTTTTAACACCTGTTATGTGTCCATATAAAGCTACGATATGTTCTCTGACATTTTTGGGCTGTATGCTCATCGTTATATTCTACCTAACTTATCGAGTAAATCAATCTTTTGTGCAGTAGTTAAATTGTTAAAATTAGCGCCAACTCCTGTTACTGCACCAGGTAATTGAAACTGTCCTGCTTGACTTACAATGTTTGCATCAGGCATTGGTGGTAATCCTATATTTCCTTGTATTTGTTGCATTGTTTCTTCAGCTGCATCAAATGGATTTACAAGTTCTGGTATTACTTCTTCTGTTAAAGGTGTATTAGATAATTTATCTCTTATACTAAATATTGCATCAGCAGCTTGTTCAAAAGGATTTGGTACACCTAATTTATCAGCGTTTTCTTGAAATACTTTTTGTACATCTACAGATATATTTAAAGGTCTAAATATAGCTTCGTTCAATGCACCGTAACTTTTTTTACCAACACCTCTATCAATAAATGATCTTGCGAGTTTATCTTCTGATAAATTTAAAAGTTCAGCAGCTTTCATATCTTGATACATATTTCTATTAACGCCAAACAATGCTCTGTTTGCATTAATGTATGCATCAACAATTTGTTTAGGTGTAACTGGTCCACCTCTTAAAGTTTCTCTTGTAAATAATTGTCTAGAATTTCTAACTCCTGATTGATATTCAGCTATTTTAAAATCTAATGCTCTTTCAGGATCTACTTTTACAGAACGTAATCCAACAAATCCTGCAAGTTCAGGACCTAATTCATAAGTTTGACCATACTTGTCATATTTACCTTTTTGCAATACATCTACAGGTTTGATTGCTAAATCTAATCTTTTTAATTGTTGATAGTTTAAAGGTGCTTGAGCTTTAACTAAATGACCAAGTGCTTTTTGTAATTTAGTTCCTGGTGCATCTTGTTCATTAAATACTTGTGATCCTTCTCTGGTTCTTCCACCTCTTACAAATAAATCTGTTAATGCTTCTGTCCATATTGATTCTGACACAAAGGGTTGTCCTAATTCTTTTGTTGCATTAATAGTACCAAGTATAAAATCATCCATAATTCCATCTTGATCTTTTTCACCCGCTTCAACTGCATTAATCACATTCTGTAATGGTCTTACAAGTGTATCGTATGCATTTGCGTGACTAACGTCTGTGTATTTAAAATTACCTTCATCATCTTTTTGTACAAACAAAGTTGAGTTTTTAGACCACGGTGCAACATATCTTCTTACTGCTTCAAACTCATCTCTTGATACATCATAGATTGCTCTACTCGCTTCCATTGTTGCATAAGGTACAGCTGCAGCTGTAGTAGTTAAACCAAATAATCTTCTATATCCTATTGATGCAAGAGGTCTTACTTCTTTACCATCAACAGTTGTTTTATAATTTATCTCCTGTAACGCACGTCTTACAATATTTGTACTTGTTCTTAATATTTCTGCAGGAAAAGATACAAAGTTTCCAACAGGTAATTTTCTAAGTCCTTTTACAAAATCTGATACATAATCATAGTTAGGTATATTGTTTCTTACAATACTAGCTGCTTCTTCGTCTAGTTCTTTTGCTGTTTTTGATATACCATATTTTTCATATGCTTTACCTAATCTAGAACGCTCCGCGCCCCAAGATGCTATTTTCCAAAAGTCATCCTCAGCAGTATAGAAGTCTTGTGATGTTTTTGTAATTTTTTGTAATGGTTTAAGAAGTAATCTCATACCTTTATCTGCTGTCATTGTAGAACCAAAGTCTACATCTTTTAACAGTGCACGTAGATCTCCTAATCTAACGTTAGAATTTACAACACCTAGTTTTAATAGTTTTCTATACAAATCATCTGCGGATCTTGCTCCTGGTAAGGATACTTGTAATGCTCTATATGCTTGTCCTATGTTATCTGCGTTTGGTAATACGCCATTTGCAAATGCAAAAAAACTAGCACTAACAAAGTTACGCATATGAGTAACTGGTGCTAATACTGTTTTAGCAATCTGTGATGTAGCTTTAGGATATAAAATTAAATTAGAATACAGTTTACCTACAATACTGTCTTTTAAATATGAGCTAGATGTTTCTTCTAATGCATCTGCTATTTCATTAATTGTATATTTATTAGCAATAGGATTAGTTACACCTGCTTCAAATTTTCTACCTGGATCTAATTTATCTGCTTCTATTTTACGAATGTAAGGACCTAAAGCATTTAATGCTTCTTCTTCTGTTTCATAGAACATTCCTCTTTTACCTTTTTTAATTAATTCATCAGAACGACTTATTAAATCTTGAAACAATTCATTTCTTCTAGTTACTAATGATATTCTACCAGTACCACCTAAAATAGTTTGTAAAACATTTTTTTGTTTACCTAATAAATCTTCTATAACTTTTCTGTTTGCTACATCCATATTTGCTAAAGAAGTAAAACCTCTGTTGGTAACAGCATCGTCTAATACAGTTTTACCTACAAAGAAATCAGGTACTTGAAAAATAGGATCTGCAGGTTTATCCATCTTAAATCCTTTTGGAAGCCTTGCAGATTTTAACATTCTAGTTACATAATATTCTGCTTGTTCATTACTTAAATTTTTACCATTTTGTTTTGCTACATTTTTCATCATAGTGATTGCAGCATTCATTGTTTCTTCTGATGGTTTGTAATTTAAGAAAGGTAATATAGATTTATTTTGAAATATTTCGTATGTTGATCCTAAATAGTTTTTAAATCTTTGACCAAATAATTTTGTAAACTCACCAATGTCTTTAGGATCCATTCTTGATCCAAGTGCAGAAAACATATCGCCCCAACCATCTCTCATAGTTTTTAGGTCATCAAATATTTCTTTTATAACTGAATCACTTGCACCATTATCTTTTAATATTTTTTTAGCTGCCGCTAATTTTTCAGGATCCATATTACCAAAAGTAACTTTACCAAATCCTTTTCCAGTTGTACCTACATCAGGTGAACCAGATAATAATGCATCATTTAGTTTTTCTAATGTTTCATTTCTAGCTTGTGCAGTTTGTTTATTGAATACTGTTTTTAATGGTCTAAATACTTTGTCTATATTTTTATCTAAATTTCTAGATATATTTTGTGCAAGGTTAACATCAGCAGCTCTTAATCCAATAGACTCTCTTTCTGCTTCAAAAAACTCTTGAGTTTTACCACTTCTTGCTCTAAACTTACTAGCTATTTTATCTAATACTCTATCTGATTTACTGTGACTGTATCTTAAATCTCTTGATCTATTTGCAAGTTTTTTAATAGTTGCACCAACACCACCAATTAATCCTGTAAATAAGGCTCCTTCTGTACCAAACTTAATTCTATTTATTACTTCTCTTTGTGGATCGTATTCTTCATCTCTTGTAAGTTCTGTAGGCCCACCTAATAGATCTCCAAATGTTCCTGCATCTTCTACATCACCAACAAATATACCTTCAGCGCCACCACCTGCTGCAGCTCCTGCAACAAATCTAGCAGTCTTACCTTTTGCGTTTAGGTCTAATGCTTTTTTTGCAAGTTTTTTTACATTAGGATTATTAGCTATAAAATAATTACCAGCTTTTTTAGATCTTAATGCTGTGTTTGCTAATTTAGTTCCGTATTTAAATGCAATACCACCTGGTACACCAACATTCACTAACAGTTGTGCTATTTTACCAGCACCTGTTGCTTCTGCTTTTTCATCAAATGTAGTTAAATCATCAAAGTATTTTTCTACTTCAGCTGCTTTATTAGTATCGTTTGTAAGATCATAAATGTTTGCACCTAGTGAAAATAAACCTTTTGGTATTTCTATAAGTCCTGATGCAATACCTGCAAATACAGATTCTAGTGTAGAGATGTCGCTGTATTCTTCTTCAGGTATAGTTCGTGTGTTTTGTTTAAGTGATACACTTTTGTTTGTAACCCCTAAAGAACTTAAATCTTTTAAGGCGACCATAGGACCTCCTTAGTATCTTTCAATTATTTCAGATTTGCCATCCTCATCTATTTTGATTACTATTTTTTGTTCAGTATCAATATAAACACCTGGATTAAAATCTTGTCCTTCTTGTATATTAGATAAATCTATTGT
>Ga0222718_10002673_pt1 | contig 15797 bp, 15 predicted proteins | sample C33_27DmetaG_FD_165045 | JGI IMG/M metagenome (GOLD analysis project Ga0222718, IMG submission 165045) | Estuarine water microbial communities from San Francisco Bay, California, United States - C33_27D | ecosystem: Environmental > Aquatic > Marine > Unclassified | place: USA: California... | reverse complement strand
GGGTGTGCGCTCTGGTTGACATCGCCGAGTTCAAGCGACGCCAGACGCCACTCGGAACCCGTGTCACCCACAAGGCCTTCGGCCGTGATCGGCGAATCCCGATTGTCAACCGGTACCGCGGTTGAGGTTGCCCTCAGGTCGACCGTGTTGCGTGCCGATTCCCCACCGGCAGAATCGCGCGGTGGCTAGCAACCTTGCGATCGATACAGTTCCACGAACGAGCTGAGCGTAGGAGGGTCTTCCGTGGCGAAAGAGCGAGTCGAGCGGGACGAAGAAGACCTTGTTCGGCTGTATCTGACCGACATCGGTCAGTACCCGCTGCTCACCAAGGAGGACGAGGTCCGGCTCGCGCAAGCGATCGAGGCCGGTGCCGAAGCCCGAACCGAGTTCGAGACTGTCGATACCGAACTCACCCCGGCCAAGAAGCGCGAGCTTCGCCGTGCCATGCAAAAGGGCGAACAGGCTGAGCGGACGTTCGTGCAGTCGAACCTTCGACTGGTTGTCTCCATCGCAAAGAAGTACCAGGCCTCTGGGCTACCGCTGCTCGACCTCATCCAAGAAGGCAATCTCGGTCTCATGCACGCAGTCGAGAAGTTCGACTGGCGCAAGGGATTCAAGTTCTCGACATACGCCACGTGGTGGATTCGTCAGGCGATCACCCGAGGCATCGCGAATACCGGCCGAACCATCCGGCTCCCCGTGCACGCCGGCGACACTCTTGCTCGCCTGCAGAAGGCGCGGGCTCGTCTCGAACTCAAGCACGGCCGACCAGCCACACTCGCTGAGTTGGCGATCGAAGTCGAGATGCCCGAGGACAAGGTCACCGAGGCACTGCGCTTCGCAGCCGAACCGCTGTCGCTGTCCGAGCCGCTGCGAGAGGACGGCGACGCCGAACTCGGCGATGTCGTCGAAGACCGCGGCGCCGACTCGCCGTTCGAGATGGCGGCCACGGCGCTTCTGCCCGAAGAGATCTCCCGATTGCTCGCGCCGCTCGACGAGCGCGAGCGCGAGATCCTCAAACTCCGATTCGGGCTCGATCGCGGAGAGCCCCGCACGCTCGAGGAGGTGGGAGAACACTTCAACCTCACCCGCGAGCGCATCCGCCAGATCGAAGCCCGCGCGATGTCGAAGCTGCGACACCCATCGTCGGACACGGGTGCACGCGATCTGCTGAGCGTCTGAGCTGCAGCCCCCGCCGAACGGTGGTGTGAGCGCCTTCGCCTAGCCGAGCGCTGCCACGACAGCGGCGAAGAAGGCGTCGTTCGCGCCCTCCATGTCGGCTTCCTCGGTAGTGGCTGTTCCGTAGGTGCGATTGGCAGACAGTTTCACGATCACCGACTCTGTCATGGGGTCGACGTGGATGTACTGGTTGTAGATGCCGATCGCCTGATAATCGCCGCGGTCACCTGCTGGCAGCCACCACTGGTAGCCGTAGCCGGTGGGGAGGGTGCCGCCTGCAATCACGGGCTTGCCTGGCTGGGTGTGCGGCTTGTCGGCTCGGGTTGCAGCAGTTACCCAGTCAGCGGGCACGATCTGTTCGCCCATCCAGTCGCCTTTGCGGCGGAACAGTTCCCCGAGCTTCGCGAAGTCGTGCGGCGTGAGCATCAGCCCACCTGCAGTCATCTCGGCACCCGCAGTGTCGGTGATCCAGTAGCCCTCGGCAGCGAACCCCAATGGATCGACGAGCTTTTCCTTCATGTAGTCGGCGATCGGCCGGCCGACGGCGCCGGCGAGCATCATGCCAAGGGCCTGGGTATCGGCGGAGTTGTCGCGACAGAGCGAGCCCGGAGTGTGCTCGTTCTCCATGCCGCGAACAAACTCATCGAGCGTCAGATGACCGGTCATGGCTGCGCCGAAGCGGTGGATGTCGGATTCGGGGTCGGCGTAGTCCTCGTCGACCGCGATGCCGACGAGGGTCGAGATGAAGCTCTTGGCGACTGACCAAGAGAACCAGTGAACGCCACGCCCACCGGTGAGGCGGTACTGCTCGTGGCGGATCTTGCCGCTCTGTAAAATCACCACAGCAACCGTGTCGGTTCTCACGAGACAGTCTTCGACGGACTTTTTGGCGCCGTTGAACCACAGTGTCTCGGGCAGATCAAGGATCTCTCCGGTTGCGAACGTGTATGGCTCGGGGGAAGCATCCATCCGCACCGACGGCTGTGCCCTCATCATGATCGGGAAATAGTCATGCATCGGCTCACCGGTGAACAGCGGCCGACGACCGAAGGATTCTTCGTCACCCATCGCCTGAGGATGCTCTGCGGCCGAGCGGCGGTTCCAGTCTGAATGTCCGCAACAGAGAAGCGGTGGGCGGGTGGCGTGCTGTCGCCTCATCGATCCCGTATCGCAGGGTCTGACCCCTCGGCGGTCACTCAATCGGCACGTGCCGAGCGCCGCCAGACATCAGGGTCGGGGGCGTCGCTGCCCACGCTTGGGCCGAACGCGTCGACGCTGGCCTGGAGGGCCTCGAGGCGCACGCGGGCGCCGACGTAGGTCCGGTAAGCGGCGGCGGCGGCGTCGTTGGCCTCCTGCACGACCAGATCGTCGGGATCGTCGCACTCGAGTCGCCGTGCCTCCGCCGCAACGAGCAGCCGGGCGGCCTCGCGATCCAGATCGGCGACCCAACGCGACGTGTTCGCTACCTGGTCGGCGAGGCGGGCCAACTCGGCCTGGTCGGACTCGTCTGGCCCTGCATCGAGGTCGAACTCCTCGGACACGAGCGTCATGACGGCGAGCGGCAGGCTCTCGACAAGCATGCCGAGTGGCGTTCCGAACGGTCCGAGAGCCATCCCCCGGTGGATGCGCAGCGGCGCAAGGGCCATCGTGGCGCTTGACATCGCCGTAGTGAAGGCTGCAGGAGTCGGATCGACAGGCACGACGTTCGCCTCGATACGCGCTGCGGTGAGGAGCGCTTCGACCTGAGCCGGATCGGTGTCGTCCTCACGTGGCACGTAGACGACGATCGTTGCTTGCGACCAATCCTCGTGCCGGGTGCAGAGCCAGCCCAGGAGGGTCGTGAGCTGGCCGGTTTGCTCGTCGGCCCACCACAGTGCGATCGAGCGTTCCTTGGGATCGGTCGTATGGAACCGCTGCCATGCATCGGCGCGAACATTTACGACGGCGACGTTCGTCCCGAACCGGACGCACGTTTGCAACATTGAGCCGTAGGCCGCTCGGTCGATCTCGGAGCCCCGCAGGTCGCGGACGCCGAAGACAGTGAGGTTCGGGCGGATGCGCCCGATTCCGTGAGCCTGGATCAGCGTTTGGACGCCGGCTTCGCCGTCGGTTACTGCGAGCACCCGCGCGAAGGCGCCCGGTGCGACTGCGGAGAGTTCACTGGCAAGGTCTGCTTGGATCTCGCGAGACTGTCGACGGTTCTGTGGCCCGGCACCGTCGAGCAGCCGAACTGCAGTCAAATAGCCGGAATCACCTTCGAGCCACGAGGCGACCATGATCATTCGGCGCCGATTGTCGGGATCGCGTGGGACGAACGCAAGGATGCAGGGCCGCCAGTCTCGCGATGTCGTTGGCTCGTCGGCCAACGCTCTCAGATGGCTGCGCGCCCGGGTGTAATGGTGGGCGCCACTGCTATCAACCCAACGGTCGGGAACATCCCGATTCCGCAGGTAGGTGTAAAGCGCGAGTAGCACGACCGCTGCGAGCGTCCCGGCGAATGGGTTGATGGCGATGATGGTTCCGCTACACAGCAGCGTCCCGGCAAGGCTGGCACGGTGGTCACCCCAGCGGAACCGGGGTCGAAAGGACGTACTGCCAGCCCGGAACTCGAAGTAGGTGGCGTAGTTGATCATCCCGTAGCTGGCCAGGAAAAACATCGAGATGATCGGCGCGATGACGTTGAGGTCGCCGGCCGCGACGGTCGCCAGCGCAATCACCACCGACACCGCGAGGGCTCGACGAGGGTTGTTGGCCGCCCCTGCACCAACGGCGAACGTCTCAAGACGGGGGAGGATTCGGTCCTCGCCGAGGCGCTGCAGCACCCTTGGGGCGCCGAGGGTCGACGCCAGTGCCGACGACAGTGTCGCTGCGAGCACGCCGGCGAGCATCGTCCAGCCGGCCAGCGAGAGGTCGCCCATAATCGTCGTGGTGTCGTCGACCAGCGCCTGCGCAGACGTAGCACCGGCGAGCAGGATGATCACGCCCAGGTAGATGACAGTCGAAAGGCCGACCGCGGCGAACGTGCCCCGCGTAATCGAACGACCGGGATCCTTGAGGTCTCCCGACATGGCGACGCCCTGGCTGAAACCGGTCACTGCGGGGAAGAAGATGGCGAACGCTTCCCAGAAGCCGACACCGCCCGGCCCTCCGTTGAGGTTTTCGCGAAACTGCGTACCGTCGAAGTCGCCGACTGCGCCGAGCAGGAACGATCCGAGCGCAATTACCAGCAGCACCATCACGAAGTACTGGAGTCGAGTCGCCAAGTCGGCGCCGACAAACCCGATGAGCGCCAGCACGACCACGATGGCAGCCGCCACAAGGCGAATCCACACAGGGCTGTCGGTGCCGGTCGCGACCACGGCGGCTTCCGCGAAGCCGATCGCGTAGAAAGCGATCGACACCGAGATGGCCAGGTAGAGCACGATCCCGATCGCACCGCCGAACTCGACACCGAGCGTGCGTGAGATCAGGTAGTACTCGCCGCCTCCTCCGACCCGCATATTTGTTGCGACGACGGCTAACGAGATGCTCGTGAGGACCGAGACCGACGTCGCCAAAACGAGGATGACGAGGGCTTGGACAAGGCCGACGGAGCCCACCACGTAGGAGACGCGGAGGAACAGCACCAGGCCGAGGATGGTGAGAATGCTCGGCGTGAAGACACCGCCAAACGTGCCCAGCGTGCCGGTTGCGCCGCCGCGATCCGTCGTGGTCATCGAGTGGAGGTTAGTCGTGCGAACCGCGAGCGGCCGCGGCGTTGGGGGTGTTGAGTGGCGGAGGTGGACGGGAATCGAACCCGCCGGACAGGGATCACCCATCCCACCCGCTTTGAAGGCGGGGGAGCCCACCAGGCGCTCGGACACCTCCGCCGAGGACCATACCGGGGGGCGACGAGAAATCTCGCGGTGGGGTCGCTACCGTCGGGGCATGTCGAAGAACCGCGCCCTTCTCCTGCTCGTTCTCGCTGCCCTCTTGGTGGTTCTCTCCAAGAAGGTCAAGGACGTCTGACCCGCCGTTTGGTCCGCCGGGCTAGTCGAACTCGTCGCCCTCGGGAGCGAAATCCTCCCAGCGCGGTGGTTCGAGCGCTCTGTCAGGCTCGCCTGCCGGGGGCTCTGGAGCATCGTCGATGGGCGCGTGTTCGGGAGGTCCGTCGCGGCTGGCGGTTCCGCCGGTGGCGACGGCGGCGAGGACCGTGGTGACCGGCACTGCCGCAACGAGTCCAATCGATCCGCACAGTGTGCGGACGATCTCGACTGCGATCAATTCGGCGTTGGCGACCATGTCGAGGGGCTGGTCAGAGACGCTGAACAACAAGAGCAGGGGCATCGAGGCGCCGGCGTACGCCAGCAGCAGGGTGTTCACCGTCGCGGCGATGTGCTCTCGACCCACCACGATTCCCGAGCGGATCAGGCTGCCGGTGGGAGCGGCCGGCTCGCGGCGTCGCATCTCGGCGACGGTCACGGCCTGTGTGACGGTGATGTCGTCGAGTGCGCCCAGTGTGCCGATGACTGCGCCGCCGAGCAGCAGCTTCGAGAGGTCAAGTTCGGAAGCGAGGTAGGGGAGGAGGAGCGCTTCTTCGGTGCCGAGGCCGGTGATGGAGGCGAGCTCCCAGAACACGTACGACAGGCCGAGCGTGAGCACGAGGGCAACGAGGGTGCCGGCGAGCGCAACGGTGGTGGAGGGCGAGAGCCCGTGAGTGAGCGACAGGCTCGTGATTGCGATAGCGGCGGCGGCGACGATGCACACGAGCAGAGGATCGTTGCCGTCGAGCACCGAAGGCGCGACGAAGCCGAGCAGCACGACGATCGTGGTCGCCATCGACACGAGCGCGAGCACGCCTCGAATCCGGCTGAGTGCGATGACGAAAATCGCGAAGATCGTTGCGAGCCAAACGAGTGAACTCCGCCGGTCGAGATCGGCGAAGAAATAGTGGTTGGTGCTCGCCTCAAACCCGAGGATGACCTCGTCGCCGGCCTCGAGTGGCGGGATCGAGCTGTCGAAGCGGGCATTGATCGGCGGGATCGCAACGAGGGCACCTGCCTCGGGGCCCTCGTTGACGATGAAGGTGATCTCCCGGCAGAACTGGATGTCTTCGGGTGTCGAGTAGCTGCATTCGGTGAGGACTTCGTCGTCGACGGTGGCGGAGAGCCGCTCGGCGACGAAGCCGAGCTGCCGGCCGGAGGCGATGGCTTCGTCTCGACCCTCCCCAGTGGGCCAGAGGAGGATCACCCCCACGATCGTGAGCATGGTGGCAATGCCGACGCCGAACACCGTTGTTCTCATGGTGGTGTCATGCGACAGCCGGTCCCACCCGTCGATCAGCTTCTCCTCGCCGGCGCCGTGCGAGTGACCCGCCCCCATCAACGCTCCCACCAACGCGGCGGCACCGGCTTGCGGCTCTTCCACCAGTAGGCCGCACCGAGCGCAGCTGCCGCACCGATCGCACCGACCGTTCCGGGGTGTGGCACTCGGACCGTGCGGCCCTCGAGGAGCAGTTGCGGGTTGTCGAACACCCGAATCTCCCAGCCTCGTTCCGTCGCTTCGCGAAGCAAGGCCCTGTCAGGGTTGACCGCTACCGGGTGACCGACTGCTTCGAGCATCGGAAGATCGGTGATCGAGTCGGAGTACGCAAACGACTGCTTGAGGTCGAGATCGAATTTCTTGGCCTCGTCGTTGATCGCAGCGACCTTGTTCTCGCCTGCCGAGTAGAACTCGACCTCGCCGGTGTAACGGCCGGTGGCATCGATCCGGGCACGCGTGGCGATCGCGTCGTCGACACCGAGGTGGCGTGCGAGCGGTAACACGATTTCTTCCGGCGACGCCGAGACGAGGTAGACCCGACGACCCGCTTCGTGATGGGAGTCGATCAGCTCGATGGCTTCGGTGTACACAAGGGGATCGATGATCTCGGTGAGTGCCGAATCGACGAGTTCTGCGATGCGCTGCTTCTCCCATCCGGCGGCGACCTTCAGGGCGGTCTCTCGCATCTTCTCCATGCGACCTTCGTCGGCGCCGAGGTAACGGAACACCATCTGCCCCCACAGGGCCCGTGCGACGAGACGCCGGTTGAGCATGCCCTCTTGATGGAGCCGAGGTCCGAACGCAAGCATCGCCGCCTTCGCGATCACCGTCTTGTCGAGATCGAAGAATGCCGCTGCCGCCACGTTGGCATCGTAGGTGCCTCTCCGTAGTGTCGAGGGACGGTCAGCCCGCCAGTGATCAGGCGCCGCGCCGCCGACTTCCCCGTCGAGTGTCTCTGCGGGAGCGTGTCGTGCTTGTCGTATGTTGGTCGCCCAAGGGCGGCGTGGGAACGTCGGTCGTTGCGGCTGCGCTCGCTCTACGAGCAGCAGCCGATGGCGCCGACACCTTGCTGGTCGATCTGGCCGGCGATCAGCCAGCGATCCTCGGGATCGATGTTGGATCTCGCGAAGGCGTCGGTGATTGGCTCGGTGCCGGTGACGACGTCCCGATCGATGCGTTGGCTGTCCTCGAAGTCCCCGTGGCAGAGCGGCTTCACCTCCTGCCGCGAGGTGAACTCGGAGCCACCGATCGACTGCGTGTCTTCGGCGGGCTGATCACGGCCGGGGGCCGTTGTGTTGTTGTCGATGCCGGTGTCGCCCGCGACTCGTCGTGGGCGCCACTCGGGCACCGGTCGGTACTCGTACTTCGCACCTGCTACCTCGCAGCCCGCCGAGCGGGGGTCGTCGACCCATCGACCCGCCTGGTCGTCATCGACGAACCGGGCCGAGCGCTGCGGCCGTCTGATATCGGCGCCGCAGTTGGAGTCGCCCCTTGGATCCGCCTGTCGGCGGACCCTGCGGTCGCACGTGCCGTTGACGCGGGGCTCTTGGCCGCAAGACTTCCCCGATCACTCAGGTCCCTGACGGTGCCGTCATGACCGAGGCCGATCTGATCGACGAGGTCCACCGGCTCCTGCTCGACCAGCCTGATGCCGACCCGGCAGACCTGCTCGTCAACCTTGCCCCCTTGGTGCCCATCGACCAACGCGCCGACATCGTCCGGCAGGTAGAGGCCCGACGCAGTGGACTCGGTGCACTCGATCCGTTCTTCGCCGACCCGACGATCAGTGAGGTCATGATCAATGGCCCGGGTCCGATCTGGATCGAGCGTCATGGCCGGATCGAGTCGACCCAGGTCGAACTCGACCGCACCGAGATCGACCGATTGGTCGAGCGGCTCGTCACGCCGAGCGGGCGCCGTGTCGACCAACGCTCGCCGTGTGTTGATGGTCGCCTCGGTGACGGGAGCCGGGTCCATGTCGTGATCCCGCCGGTCGCTCTCGATGGGCCCTACGTGACGATTCGCCGTTTCGTGCTCCGCAAGGTCGAGCTCGAGGCCTTCGTCGATGGGGTCGGCGCAGCGATCGTCCGCGATGCGATCGCTGCGCGACGGTCGGTGATCGTCAGCGGTGGTACCGGGTCCGGCAAGACCACGCTGCTCAATGCGATTGCAGCCGATATCTGTGAGAACGAACGACTTGTGACGGTCGAGGACGCAGCTGAACTACAGCTTCGCCACCCTCATGTCGTCCGCCTTGAGAGTCGACCCGAAACAGCCGAAGGGGTTGGTCTTCTCACGATTCGTGATCTCGTTCGGAACGCCTTGCGTATGCGGCCCGACCGGCTGATCGTCGGTGAGGTACGCGGCAACGAAGCGTTCGATCTGATGCACGCCCTCAATACGGGTCACCGGGGCTGTCTGTCCACCGTTCATGCGAACTCCCCGATCGATGCGTTCCGAAGGCTTGAGGGGCTGGCGCTGATGGGTGGCGAAGGGCTTCCGCTCGAGGCCGTTCGCTCGCAGCTCTGGTCGGCGATCGATGTGGTTGTCCATGTCGAGCGCGGATCGGACGGGAGGCGCAAGGTCACGTCGATCGCGGAAGTCGTCGATGACTGCCTGCACGAGCGGTGGTCCCACGGTGCGAGCTGAGGTGCTGCTCGTCTTCACCGCCATGTGTGCAGCCGGTCTCCCCTCGACCCGTGGCCCTCGTCGCACCAGCGAACCCGGCGTTTCGAGCGCGTCCACTACCGCTCGCGCTGGCCGGCTCCGAGAACTGCTCGGCCGGCGTCGGCTGCTGCGCACCCGCCGCGAAGCACTCCCACTGGCTCTCGAGTTGCTGGCTCGTGAGCTTCGATCGGGAGTCACGATCGTGTTCGCGTTCGAGCATGTCGCACTCACCGCCGATCCTGCACTCGACGTCCCGGCGTTGGTTGAACGACTGCGTCACGGGTCTGGTCTTGCGTCGGCGGTCGACTGGTGGGTCGCCCGTTTCGACGACGAGGATGCCTCGGTCATCGCAGGCGTGTTCCACCTGGGAACCGAGACCGGGACCGCTGTGGCCGATGCGCTCGATCGCGCTGCGGCGAGCATCCGAGCGCGGAGTGAGCTTTCGGCTGAAGTGAGCGCGCTGACGGCACAGAGCCGAGCTTCGGCCGTCATGGTCGGAGCTGCACCGGTCGGCTTCGGCCTTCTGCTTGCCTTCGCAGAGCCGTCTGCGATGTCGTTTCTCTTCGGGTCTGTATCGGGTCTCGCATGTCTGATCGTCGGCCTCGGCCTCGATGCGGCCGGCTTTTGGTGGATGCAACGGCTCGTGGCCCGGGTTGCGCCATGACCCTCGTCGTCGGATCACTGTTGAGCATCTTCGGATTGGTAGGTATCTCGCTCCTTGATCGTCCACCCCGTCGTGTCCGGCAGCGGACCCCGGGCTGGGCTCCGGTGTCCCGACTCGGCTCCTCAATCCGTAGGCGCGCCGCGGGATGGCTTCCCTCGCTAGGTGCCATGGCGGATCGTTCCCTCGGTTTGGCGGCAATCCTCGGTCTCGTCGTCGGTGTGTGGGTTCCCGCATTTGCACCCATGCCACTCTTGGTTGTTGGTGCAGCCGGCATCGCCCGGACCCGAGCCGATCGTGTTCGTCACCGATCGGCGATCGACCGGGGTATGGCGCAGCTCGTGGATCTGCTTGCGCTCGCAATCGCAGGAGGGCTCTCGCTCCGCCTTGCGTTCGCAGCGGTGGCTCCAAGGCTGCCTCGCGAACATCGAGCACTCGTCGACGCGTTGCTCGATCGAGTTCAGCGTGGCGAGAGCTTTGCAGTGTCCCTCCAGCGGTACGGCGACCAGATCGGAACATCGGGCCGTGAGCTGGTCACGATCCTCATCGCTTCCGAGCGCGACGGTGCACCGCTCGCAGCAGGACTCGAACGCGCAGCCGACGCGGTGCGGCGAGCGCAGCGACGCGATTTGGAGCGCCGGGCTCGTCGGCTCCCAGTCACGTTGCTGGTGCCGCTGGTGTGCTGCGTACTGCCGGCATTCGTGGTGTTGACGGTCGTGCCACTACTCGCCGGAACGCTCGGTGACCTCGCGTTCGCGACATGACGACCTGTTTTCTCGACTCCCCCGCTCTGAACACGATGCCGGGCAACCGGCGAGAAGGAGAAGACCATGTCCCTCGAGTTCGGCGCCGCACGCCAACGCGTGCCCCTGCTGCCTCCCTTTGCGTCGCGCAACGACCGGGGCCAGGCCACCGCCGAGTACGCCCTAGTGATCCTCGGAGCGGCTGCGATGGCGCTTTTGGTGATCGGCTGGGCTTCGAGTACGTCAGCGGTGAGCGACCTGCTCGACCGGGTCGTGAGCGCCGTCGCCGGCCGGGTCGCGTGACCCATCGGTTTGGGGCCTGCGGCTGTGCCGTGGGCCCCGGCCGGCCGGGTGGCTCCAGTCACGGACAGGCGACTGTCGAGGTCGCGCTCGTCTTGCCTCTGATCGCGGTCATCGCGCTCGCAGTGGTGCAGGTAGGGCTAGTCGTCCACGCGCGTGTGATGGTCACCCACGCCGCCCGTGAGGGGGTTCGCGTCGCTGCGGTGGGCGGCACCGACGAAGCCGTCGAGCAGGCTGCTGCTTCTGCAGGGGGACTCAGGCCGAGTCGTCTTCAGGTGACCGTGGAACGGTCGGGAGGTCGGGTCCACCTCCGAGCCCACTATTCCGCGGCGACCGATGTGCCGCTGGTCGGTGTCTTTCTCGGTTCGGTACCCCTCACGGCTACTGCCTCGATGCGGCTCGAGTGATCAACGCACCGCCTTGAGACCGGGAGCGAATTCGGGGTGGTACCCACCATCTTCCTGCGCTCGTATCTCCGCAGGGAGTGCCATCGATCGACGTTCGGTGAGGTTGAAACAGAGATCGATCGTCTCGGAGGCGACGATCGGCTCTCCCGTCTCGGTGTTGAAGCTCCAAGCGATGTCTCGTCCGATCTTCTCGCCGGCTTCAAGCGACGCTCGGAAGGTTTGCACCGGCGTGCCCAGCGCAACGGGAGTGTGCCGGAACCAGACCCGCTGTTCCATCACGACGAAGGCGTAACGGGTGCCATCGGGTAGGACCCGAACCCATGACGCTTCGTCTTCCATGCGCTCGCCGCCCCACAGCACACTTCCGTAGTTGGTCGCAGGGACCGTGTCTGCACCCAGGGTGTCATCGAGGTCGATCAGCCGCGGCTTGCGGTTGGCTAATCCGAGGTCGCGGACCTGGGCGAGCGACGGCGCAGTGGCCAGCGCGTCAGTGTCAAGATCGAGACTCCGGGGCGCTCCGTAGTGCGGCACTTCGAACATCGGTGCATCGATCGCTGGATGCTCCAGCTCGTGGACGAAGGTCGCAGCGAGGTCATCGTCGCCTCGGTTTCGTAGCTCGTGGTAGATCCGCAGGCGACTTCCACCGGGAATGATGGCGCTGCGGACCTCGAGTTCGTTGCCTTCCATCTGTTCGTGGTGATGGCGTGTGTAGGTACTCAGGATCGTTGGCCGGGGGAGCCCCAGTCGCTCACAGATTGCCTGCGTAGCTGCACTGGCGTTCATGCCGTAGTACCGCACGTTCATGTGTCCCAGATCGTCGATCTGGTCGGGGTCAACCGTGCTTTGGTGGGTGACGACGAGTGAACTCACCCGGGCAGTCTGCCGTCGGCTGTTTCGATCGCGGGTTTCGGAGTTTGCTCGGTGTCAGCCGTTGTGGGCGAGCGTGCCGGTTCCGTGCCCACGATGTGACCGAGCAGCATCACGGCACCGGATTTGTCGAGAGGTTCGTTGCCGTTGCCGCACTTCGGCGATTGGACACACGAAGGACATCCCTCGAGGCAAGGGCAACTCCGGATCGCTTCCAGCGTTGCTTCGAGGTGTTCGGCTCCGGCCTCCCAGCCGAGCTCGGCGATGCCGGAACCACCGGGATAGCCGTCGTAGATGAACACCGTGGGCCCCCCGGTGTCACCATGATGAACGGTCGACACGCCGCCAACGTCCCATCGATCACAGATGGTGAACAGCGGCAACATGCCGATTGCTGCGTGTTCGGCGGCGTGCAGCGTGCCGGCTGGGTCGCGGCCGGCCGCCACGACTGCATCGACGACGGTCGGGTCGACCACGTACCAGAACGCTCGGGTGTGGAGCCGCTGATCGGGCAGGTCGAGGGATTCGGTTGCGAGGATCTTGCGTGAGAACACGTCCCTGAGCTGGTAGCCCTTGACCCTGGTGAGCACCTCGACCTCGCCCAGGAACAGCGTGGCGTTGCCAACCCGTCTCGACTCGTGAACTGCAGTGACTCCGATGTCGGTGTCGCTTCGGGCCTGGGTGTAGGTGGTGTTGTCACACTCCACGACACGCGCATGCCCTTCGTCGAGATCGAGCCGGACGACTTCGAACGACTGCCCTCGGTGGAGGTACACGGCACCGTCGTGCACCGAGGTGAGGGCTCGCAGTTCGTCAACCGTACCGATGAGCCGTTCGGAGTGGTGCTCGATGATCTTGATCTCGCCGGACGCGCCGTTCCGCAGACCGATCGCGCGTGAAGGGAAGCCCGTCCCGCACCAATGGGCAAACGGCTCGTCGTGACCGTTGCGTCGTCGCCGCCGAAGCCGGAGTTGGTCGCGGCGAACGAGGTCGCGCACGCCGTCGTGGAGTTCGGACTCGGGCCAGAAACGTAGGTCGTCCCAGGAGAGTGGAAGCTCGTAGGCGGCGCAGGCGAGGTGTGGGCTGAGGATGTATGGGTTCGACGTGTTGATCACGGCAGGTTCGGGCGGACGCTCGAAGACGTCGCGAGGATGGCGCATCAAGTAGCGATCGAGTTGGTCGTCACCGGCGACTAGCACCGTGACACTCGGATCCCGGCGACGCCCGGCCCGGCCGGCTTGCTGCCACATCGAGGCAATCGTTCCGGGGAAACCGTTCAGCACACAGGCATCGAGATCCCCGATGTCGACGCCGAGTTCAAGCGCCGATGTGGCGACCACCCCCCGAAGCGTGCCGGTCGTCAACTCGTCTTCGATCGACCGGCGCTCGTCGGCCAGGTAACCGGCGCGGTACGACACGACACTGCTTTTGAGATGTGCGGGAAGTCGACGGCTGATGTCGGCGGCGATGAGTTCGGTGCCCTTTCGGCTTTGGCAGAACGTGATCGTGCGATGGCCGGACGCGACGAGCGCAGCAGCGACCGTGGCCACCTCGCTGTTGGTCGAGGAGCGGGCGCCGCTGACCTCGTCGATCACCGGTGGGTCAAGAAGCGCAAACCGACGAGGTCCCTTCGGTGATCCGTCGTCGGTGACGGCATGGACCGGAGCGCCGCACAGCCCTTCGGCGAGGCGCTCAGGACGCCCGATCGTGGCCGAGGTGAACACGAAGGTCGGGTCGGCCCCGTAGTGACGACAGATCCGGCGGAGCCGACGCAGCACGTGGGCGACGTGGGTACCGAAGACGCCGCGGAGCACGTGCAACTCGTCAACGACCACGTACCGCAGGCGCATGAAGAACGTGTCCCACTTCTCGTGTCGGGGAAGCAGTCCGCCGTGAAGCATCTCGGGATTGGTGAGGATGACATTGGCGTTTTCGCGAATGGCCGCCTTCTCTTCCGGGCTGGCGTCGCCGTCGTAGGCACCTGCGACGAGCCGGGGGTACGCGGCCTCCTCGAAGGCCCGCAGTTGATCATGGGCGAGGGCCTTGGTGGGGTAGAGGAGCAGCGCAGTGGCCGGTTTCACCGGGTCGGCCACAGCCTCGGCGATCGGTAGCTGGAAGCATCGTGACTTTCCCGATGCCGTACCGGTGGCGATGACGACGTTGCGGCCGGACCGGATGAGATCAATGGCCTCGGCTTGATGGCGCCACAGAGGGCGGTGGTCGAGGTCGGATTCGAGCCACTCAGGAAGCGAGCGGCTCAGCGCGCCGTGCTGTTCGGGTTGCTCGGGAAGGTGTTCGATGTGGACCAGCCGACCATCGGCGGTCAACTGTTCGAGCAGCGCCTCGAAGGGTGGTGGCCAGTCCGAAGCGAGTGCCATGGCCCGATGTTACGGCCCCACGGTGACCGAATCACATGGATGTGGTCCGATACCGTGCAAAGAATGGACATCGTCGCCCACGCTCACCGAGATGGTCAGTGGCTGGTGCTCACCGTGGCTGGCGAACTCGATGTCGTGGGCGCACCCGAACTCCGACAACACGTGATGCACGCGGTATCCGACGGCTTGCACCACCTCGTCTTCGATCTGACGGGAGTCGACTTCGTTGACTCGTTTGGTCTCGGCGTGCTCATTGGCGCGCTCAAGCGGGTACGGCTGCTCGACGGTGATCTCCAGTTGGTCGTCACGGAGCCGCGGGTGCGGCGAGTGTTCGAACTGTGCGATCTCGACCGCGTCTTCACCCTCCATCGCGATGTTCGAGCTGCGGTGGCGTTCACCGGGGATGCGAGTTCATGAGCGACATGTTCTTGCCGGGCACGATCGTGCTCGAGATCCCGGCGCGCGCCGACTTCGTATCGTTTGTTCGGGTGGTAATCGCAGCGGCTGCCGAACTCGAACCCAACCTGTCGAACGAGCGGATCGAGGATCTGAAACTTGCCGTGTCCGAGGCGACCACCAACGCAATCGATGCCCAGAACCGCGGCACTTCCGACGCCCGGATTCGGGTCGAGGTTCGGCTCGCCGACGACGAGGTAACGGTGCTCATCCACGACGAGGGGCCGGGATTCGAACCTGAGGACATTCCGATGCTTCCTGAGCCTGATCACCCCGACCGGCTACTCCATGAATCTGGCCTCGGTGTGCACCTGATGCGCCTGCTGGCCGACGACGCTTCGATCACCACCGACGGTCACGGGACCGACGTCAAACTCACGGTGTACTCGTCGAGGCGTCGGAACTCCGGGTGACGTCCCGCTAGGTTCAGGCCCGATATGGCTGGAGAGAACCTCGAACCTTCACCGCTGACGTGGTTAGGCGGCGAGCGCCGGTTGGCGCGTCGCGTCGGCCGACCGGTCCGGAACTTCCTCGCCATTGAGGCGGCCAGTGGCGTCTTGTTGATAGGCGCCACGTTCATCGCCCTCGTGTGGGCGAACTCACCGTGGAGCGAGTCCTACTTCGATCTCCTCCACACCCACATCACGGTCCAGTTTGGCGATGTCTTGACACTCGACGAATCGATCGAGCACTGGGTCAACGATGCCCTGATGGCGATCTTCTTCTTCGTCGTGGGGCTCGAGATCAAACGAGAGCTCGTGGCTGGTGAACTCCGTGATCCTCGTGCAGCAGCGCTGCCTGCGATCGCTGCGGTCGGGGGCATGGTCGTGCCTGCGCT
>Ga0222718_10002671_pt1 | contig 15806 bp, 22 predicted proteins | sample C33_27DmetaG_FD_165045 | JGI IMG/M metagenome (GOLD analysis project Ga0222718, IMG submission 165045) | Estuarine water microbial communities from San Francisco Bay, California, United States - C33_27D | ecosystem: Environmental > Aquatic > Marine > Unclassified | place: USA: California... | reverse complement strand
ATACAAAAAGTCGCAGAGGCGTGTCTAGATATCGCAACAGAAATATGGCCGTTCTCAGTCGGTGCTTATCGTGAACATAGAGGGACCTAAATTCCTCAAAGGTGATCTGGTAGTCTTGCAGGATCCTGACAGAATAACTTCGCTTGGCGGTTTGGGAGTTGTTGTCAGTGATCCTGTTTTGCTTTTTGTGCATGACTGGGAAAATCAAAATGAGTTTCCTAGCGAGTTTTGGTGTTACGACGTTTTTGTGGAAAATAAACTATTTAAACAAGTACCAGAACAACTACTTAGGAGCTTGAAGAAATGAAATTCAAACTTAAAATTATTAACGAATCAAAGATAAAGAGATCTAGTTCTCTGAATAATTTCTATTCTTTGCTAAACATCCATCCGGGCTCTCTTGATGTATTCTGGTCTCACTTTGTAGATGTAAGCTTTGAAGTTGAAATGGCTAGAAAGGACTTCATAATTCCAACATATGGAGATATGAACAAAGAACTAACAATGGGCGACGGCATAATGAGCGACGCAAGAAAGGAAAGGGCCCTCAAAGAACTTAGGGGCTTAAATGCTGGCTTGACATACTATTGGAACAAGTACTATGGAAAAAAAGAAGTCGACATGATAATAGAGTTTAAAGTCTTGTCTTATATTACAGACCTCTCGGACAGATTGAGAGCAATAAATTTCGAGACCATAACTTCGGAAGAATACGCCAAGCTAAGTATCGAGGAGAAAGCCCCAGTGATTGAAAAGTTTTTCATGGAAGATTACTCAGAAACATTTTTAGACGAAGAATTCGGAAAAGCTTTAATGAATAGCACTGGATTTGTTGGAAACCCAGGTGTCGGCTCTGGTATGGCAGGTATGGCAAATGATTGGTGGATGACGACTTCACCGGAAGGCTTCCCAATATTCAAGCAAAAAATGCGTAAGTTTCTCTCCCAGTTACCTCAGAGGTAAGCTTGTCAGATAAGATAATAGTGGGTAAATCACTTAGTTGTCTTCTCTATTGTTGGAGAACACAGACACGTTGTGTGATACATGAACCATCTTACATATTCAGGTTCGACGAGCAATACAAAGGTTACGACTTTAGCTTTATGAATGCCGAGAACCCAAAGCAGTTGTGGACTAACTTGTGCTTTGCTATGGGGATGTCGTCGCTGCTGTTGTTTCACGACAATGTGGAATCGATAAGGGAAGAGGATGATGGTCTCGCCTTTGTCACAAAGGGTTCGAGAATAAAAAGAATAAAAACAGAAAACGTGATTTATTTTGACGAACTGGTACCCGATACGTTTGGCGTGTATGATTTTTTTGATACAAGATCAACCCGTCGTCACGACTTGTGGGAGATAAAAGGCGATGACGACTTTGTAAGCCAAATTAATTTTTATTATTCTCCTCGACAAGATTGCAACGTAACAAAAGACCTCGTTACAGCCTCTACAATGACACAGGAGCAAGTTTTAGATCCTAGCTATGGCAATGGTATTGTAAGGCTCAAAGTGCTGCGTATGTTTGCGAGAGAAGGCATAACAGGCCCTTTAAGTGTGAGGACGGAGAAGAAAACTTATTATAAGAAGCCAAAGATTGATTTCCACAAACGTGTGGTCTCGCAAAAAACAAAGCCTCTACATTCTTTTGAAGAGGTATATAACATGAAACAATTTAAGGGAGAAGCATGGAAAATGATAGAGAGTTTAAGGGTGGCGTAAATAATCTTGTGGGTATTGTCCCAATATCGGGTCATGATGATTTTGACTTTGGACAACCATGGCCAAATTGCATGATGCCCATAGGGCCTTCATATTCGCTTTTAGAGGCCGCTGTTGTCGAGTGTGCATATGCTGGTTGCAAATCGGTCTGGATTGTCGTGAATGACGATATTGCCCCTCTAATACGCAAAACTCTTGGCAACTGGTGTGAAGACCCAGTGTGGTCATGGAGAAAGCACGATCCAATTCCTGCAGAGTCCAAGCGAAGAATACCGATTTACTACACCGGCGTGAACCCGAAGGACAGATACAGAAGAGACTGTCTCGCATGGTCTGTCATACACGGAGCCTTAACAGCCTACAAGGTATTTGATAACATGTCGGCATGGATGACACCGACTAAATACTATGTTTCGTTCCCCCATGGGTATTTCCCTGCCTATCAAATTCGAGAACACAGAAAAACAATAGCGTCATCAAAAAACTGCTACATATCACACAACGGAGAGTCAATAAAGAACGGAAGATTTACTTCTTTCACATTCGGGAAAGATGAATGGCTGGACTTCCGAAGGGTAATAAGAACAGGCACTGGAAAGAGGATGCCTGGTACGGGAATCGAAGACAACATTATGCTCCCACCAGAAGAAAGGTGGTCTGCAAGGTTTTTTCCTGTTGAGAAAGTCTTTGATCCATTAGACCTAAATGAGTCTCATGAGATAAAGGTAGAGAACTACTTTGATGTTAGAACATGGGAAGAGTATGTTGATTTTATTGCGGCTTCTAGGCATTTCAATATAAGAAAGCCTTCTAAGTCAATACTTACTAGGGGAGGATTTAACCCAATTGGTATTGATAAAGAAACTTAAATTTAAAAAGCTTTTAAATGAGTACAAGTCTTTGAAGTATGAGCTTGAACTTATCAGAGAAATGCTCAAAGATGGACACCTTGAGTTCGAAGTGTTCTATAGGCAATGGTGTGCAGAGAATGACGTTGACCTAGCAGGATTGCAAAAGTCCAATCAAAAACGCGTTGATGTTATTTTCGAAAAGCAAGAAGCCGGACTTGTCAAGCCAGAGGCAGAGACAAAAGGGAAAGCCAGCAAGCACAAAAAAGTTTTTCGAGAGATCGCAAGAAAAATACACCCTGACAAGCTTGAGAACTCTGACCCGCGTTATTGGGAATTTAATAATGCATTTAAGAAAGCCACCAGCGCCATGGACAACCAGCAATGGGGTGACCTATTTGAGGTCGCAGACGAATTTGAGGTATTCCTAGGAGACTATGACGAAGTATATTCTGACTTAGAAGGCAACATAGAAGAAGTCAAGTCCCTCATAGAGAATGAGAAGAAAAGCTACTCTTATTCTTTGCTTCAATGCGAAAATGACGAGGCATGTAAAGAAAAAGTGGTTAGAAGCTTTTTATGGCAGCTTTTTAAGTGGAAATAAGGGCTAGTGCTCACTATTTATACTGAAATGAGGGACTACAATGCAAATTACCAAAGAACAATTAAGACGAATCATTAAAGAAGAACTAGAAGCAGTTCTTGGAGAAAAGAAAAAGAAATCAAAAGGTAAGAAGGATGCATGTTATCACAAAGTTCGTGCTCGCTATGACGTTTGGCCTTCTGCATATGCTTCCGGAGCACTTGTCAAGTGTCGCAAAGTTGGTGCAAAGAATTGGGGCAACTCAAAGAAAGAAGAGTCGTTGCGTGAAGAATTTGAGACTCATGACATGTACGATCCAAAGACTGGAAAGAAGTATGTGGCAAAAGTCGAAGCAGACCACACAAGGATGGCGAACAAAGGCTATGTTCATGTTGACCCAAAGAAGATTGAGAAGATACTTCGCGATGAAGGTGGTGCCGCAGGCATGGATCCGTTCTTAAAAGAGTTCGGAGACAAAATGAAAGATGAAATTTTGAAAGCATTAGAAGGAATGCCCTCGGTTAAAAAACATGAAGATGGAGACTATATCCTTGATGACAATAAAGAAGTAAACTTGCAAGAAGTGAAGAACTGCGGATGTGGACAGAACCCCTGTAAGACTTACGGGAGACAGTAGTGCAAATAACAAGCAGAGAATTGCAGAAAATAATCAAAGAAGAGATTGAAGCTGTTTTAAGTGAAGAGTTTATTCCCGGCGGTGAGTCATCAAAATACGGAAAAGTATCTGTTGACGAGATGATTGAAGGGATCGCTGAAGAACATGGCGTTTCTACTGATCAAATTAGATCACAATTCGAAATGGGCGTAGAAGAAGAGATGGAGCATGCCGAAGAAGAGTTGATCGCTCAAGAAATTGCTCTTGATCACTTGGTCGAAGACCCAGAGTATTATACGAAGCTTGATCAAGCCAATCTAGAGGAAGCAAACAAGGCCGGCACTGAATCATCGAAAGAAAACAATTTAAGAGATTGGTTCAAGCGTAAAGGAGCCAAAGGAAAAAAGAAAGGGTGGGTTGATTGTAACGCACCTGATGGAAAAGGAGGCTACAAATCTTGTGGTCGATCTGACGGAGAGAAAAGAAGTAAATATCCATCGTGCAGACCAACCCCTGGTGCGTGCAAAGAAAAGGGTAAAGGTAAATCATGGGGTAAAAAATCAGCAAAAGGTAAAAAGAAATGAGACTTACAACATCAAAACTTAAAAATTTAATCAAACAACAGATCATAAGCGAGAGTCAGAAAGCACTTGGTATACCACACGGCGTGGACCTCAAAGAAAATCCGGAAGTCTTATATGATGCTGCCATGAGCTTTATCATGAAAAATCCTGATTTGGGTCCTAATTCCCCGAATCATGAAGACGCCCAGCTCTTGCTCAAAATTCTAACAAACACTATTCAAGGTACGGTAACAAATAGAGAATATAGAAAGGGAGATATGGATTTAGCTTTCGCTGGAGATGCTGAAGGTTATATTGCTTCCAAAGGAAGTGAAACTAGCCCCGAAGAAACAGAGCGAATGCGAGAAGTCCAAGGAAAGCTCAAGATGGCCAAGAGAGCCCTAGAGAGCATGATGGGCGAGGTTTACGCGGACAATGGATACAGAGCAGCTCAGCAAGACAAGAGAGACTTCCTCAGAGACAATCCTGGCTACGTTCCTGAAGACCCTGCCGGTTTAAAGGAAAACTTGATGTTCGAAGGTGATGACTCAATCCTCGAGCACTTCCACGGAGCAACTCTGGAAGAAGGCGATATGGTGTGTGAAGCATGTTTGTTCGAACAGCTTCAAGAAGCCTCATGTGGCTGCCCTGACCTCATGGGCGAAGCTGAGTATCAAGGACGCAAGGTCACTCTTAACAAGCCAATGCGTGGAGACGTGAAGAAGTTTAAAGTTTATGTTAAAGATCCAAAAACCGGAAATGTCAAGAAGGTTAACTTCGGAGATCCAAACATGAAGATCAAGAAATCAAATCCTAAGCGACGCAAGTCCTTTAGAGCAAGACACAATTGTGACAACCCGGGTCCAAAGACAAAAGCAAGATATTGGTCTTGCAAAAAATGGTAAGGAAAGTAAGTGCTTACAGCAATCGGTGATGTAATGAGAGAGGCCTACAAGAGAGGCTGGATTACAACAAGAGATGGCAACATCTCATTGAGAAGGAAAGATAAAAACATTTTGTACATCACCCCTGCTGGAGTTAGAAAGTCCACTATCATACCTGAGACTGTAGTTCGTATTCCAATCTTTAATGGCAATCTTGTGCTTGATTCTCTAAGACCAAGTGGAGAGCTCGAAATGCACTGGATGTTACAAAAAGAAAATAGAACACGATGCGTTCTTCATTTGCACCCAACAAACATCGTCGCTGCCATGTATGCGGGCTATGACCTCCATGAGTTGGCAAATGACTTTCCCGAGGTCCATAGATACACCAGAGTTGGTCGCAATGTCGAAAAGCTCCCAGCCATTTCACCAGAGCTTGCTAGCTCAACATTCTTCCAAATGACAGACCCTGCAGGGAATCTCACATGCGATGTTGTTGGACAAGCAAATCATGGAGCAACAGCAGTTGGAAAGCACCCATGGGATGCCTTCGAGCACATCGAGAGATTAGAACATATTTGCGAAATTGTATTGAAAAGTAAATAAAAATACTTGACAAGTCCTTCTGAACGTGTTATATTATACTATAATCAAGGAGGACTAATGATTAACATTACTGAACAACAATTTTTAAACGAACTTAAATCTAGATATGGAGATTGGGCACTACCAACATTGGAGGCGAACAATGCTCTTGTAGAAGCTGAGGACACTAGGGAGATCGGCAAGAGCCGACAGCATTCAGCTGAATTGCTAATTGTAAATTGGTTAAATTCTTTGTCTTTAGGTTTGAATGTAAAGACGCAAAAGGAACTTCATGAAATCGAAAACATATCTGAAGTTTTGCCTGAATTTGACCACAATGAATCTGGTTTTGATGCTTACTGCTTGAATACAAACAAAAAATTCCAGATCAAATATCGAGGCGGACAAACTATACACATGGAGCAGACCCGACGCTCTTCCGAGAAAAACAAAGGAGCAGCATCTTCCACTGGTCATGTTGTGTATTCGCATGGCGAATTTGATGTATTAGTTGTCGTCAGACCTGAAGATATTTCAAATTCTTTTGATCCATCAAAAGATATTCTTGTAATTTCCGAGTCTGACCTGAGAGATCCAAAAAATCCTGGCTTTTTAGTGAGGGGACTTGGTAAAAAAGAAGAGAAACGCATCAAATCTTTGATCAAAGAGCAGGGGGCCGAGAAAGTATTAAAAGAATTATTAAAATAGGAGAGGAATATGAAAACAAACGAATATTACGTTGGAGATAATTTAGAATTATTTTCAAAACTTAAAGATGAATCTATTGATTGTGTTTATATGGATCCCCCATACAATACTGGGAGAGACTTTGGAGACTTCATTGATAAATTTGAATCAATGAAGCATTTTAGAGACGACTTCATCAGACCTAGAATAAAAGAATGCCATAGGGTACTAAAAAAAGATGGCAACCTTATCGTGCATGTGGATCCGACAATTTCTCACCACATTAGGATCGTCATGGATGATGTTTTTTCTGAAAAACTGTTTGTCAACGAAGTTGCATGGATCACCGGCGGAAACGCTAAAAATAAAAAAAAGATGAATAGATGGCACGACTCTATTATAATTTATAAAAAGTCTAATAAGTCAAAATTTAACCCTGTATATCTTCCTTATGGTGAAGAATATGAAAAAAGGAATAGCGTAAAGACATGCTCAGTTAGAAACAAAAAATATGTTACAACAGCAGCGCACAACTCACAACCAGATGTCAACCCTAGAATGAATTTGAGGTATGAATGGAATGGTCACCATAAGCAATGGTATTTGTCTCTCGAAAAAATGAAACAGTTTCACGATGATGACAGATTGGAGTACTCAAAGAAGGGGGTACCAAGAATCAAAAGATATTTGCATGAAATGGATGGTGTGCCAATCAGAGATGTTTGGTCTGATATAAAAAATATGTCAGGGTCAGAAAAGATAGACTACGCAACTCAAAAACCTGTTAAGCTTTTAGAGCGTATAATCAAGATGTTTTCTAATGAAGGAGAATTGGTTTTAGATCCATTTGCAGGGTCGGGAACGACAGGGAGGGCATGCATAAATTTATCTAGAGAATATATTTTATTTGATATTTCGGAAAAAGGACAAAGAAAGTTCAAAGAAAGTATTGACAAGAACAAATAAACGTGTTACATTACTAATATACAACGGAGGACTTATGACTAACAACTACAACTTGGGCTATGCCTGTATCAACACTGAACTTTCATCTCGTAAGGTGAAGGTATCAACAAACCGCACAATGCGCAAGAAGACATTCGAAGAGAAAGGTCTCGACTATGTGTCGGAGATCATCTTGCAGAATGTAACTGACCTGCTAACCATTCTCAAGTGGAATGCAGAACATGACATTCACTTCTTTCGCATGTCCTCCGAGATATTCCCATGGGCGTCAGAGTATGACCTCGAAGATCTCAAAGACTTCGACGCAATCGAAGAAGCCTTATTCGAAGCCGGCCTGTTTGCAAACGAGCATGACATTCGCTTGACTTGCCATCCCGGTCCCTTCAACAAACTTTGTTCTCCAAATGAGCAGGTTGTGCAAAACACCATCAAAGACCTTGAAGTCAATGGTAAGATGATGGATCTTTTGTGTCAGCCTCGCTCTCCTTGGGCAAAGATCAACATTCATGTCGGTGCTGCTTACAACGACAAGCCGAAAGCAATGGCGGACTTCTGCAAAAACTTTCAACGCTTGTCCGACGCAGTCAAGACACGACTGACGGTAGAGAACGATGACAAAGAAAGTCTCTACTCAACCAAAGAGTTGTACGATGGCATCTTCAAAGTCATCGGTATTCCAATTGTCCATGACTACCATCATCATACAATGTGCACTGGTGGTCTGTCTCAACAGGATGCCGTTGAGCTGGCTCTCAAAACATGGGGTGATGTTGTCCCTGTCGTCCACTACAGCCAGTCAAGAGCAGTGGAGCACAATGACCCTAAGATCCGTCCACAAGCCCACAGCGACTCGTATTGGACGCCTATTGACACGTTCGGCCATCGCATGGACATCATGCTCGAATGCAAACACAAAGAAATCGGCCTATTCAAGATGCGTGAGCTAATGGCTGGCTCATCTTGCATGGCTGCGAAATAACGGAGGACAAATGAATATTTTTTACGGAGTGTTTCTGTTTTTCATTGGGCAGACTCTATCATGGTTCCAAAGCAACTCAACAATCATTGGAGAGCACTTGGGCAATAAGGCATTGCTATTTGCTTGCCTTTCTGCTCCTTTGACAACTTTGGCTTTTGCCTTGGGAACAAAATTTACTTACGCTGAGATCGAATCCTTATGGACAATCCGCTTCACTACTTTTGGTATAGGCTATTTAGTATTCATACCACTTACATGGTACTTTCTCGGAGAACCCATACTCACAGCAAAGAATGGTATTTCGCTATTGCTATGTATTACTTTGCTGTTAGTGCAAGCATTTATGAAATAGGAGTTTGATATGAATGAATATTGTGAAGTGTGCGAATGTGATCCTTGCGACTGCTATGATGGTTGTTTGCCGGAGGACATTAAAGTGAAATACGCATACATCTATGACAAAGAAAAGGAATATTATTATGTTCCTAGGATGGGATCTCTGTGTGAGGCCCGAACAAGATCAGCCATTTTCCAAAAACATTTTGGAGACGAACCATTGATCGTAAACCCTGCAACATGGGAGGCTTTGATGCTTGAAAATAAAGTACGCTATCTGGAGGAATGATGCATAAAGTTGGAGACTTGGTTGTTTTCAAAAGAAGCAGCATAAACCATGGACGCTACAATCCCAATAAGGCACTTGGCTTAATTGTTAGAGTCGAAAAAGGAGCCATTCAGTCTCTTTGGGGTCGTAGAGAAGACGTAATTACAGTTAAGTGGTTCCCATGGATCAAAAATGAAAGAGTAATGGCGTTCTATCTAGAACCGTTGGGGAAATGATGTTAGGAAGTCTCGTTAAGTGCAAATGGAGCGATGGAGATGCTATTTGCATGATCATAGCAGTAGAAGAACGACCTTTCTACAAGATATATCAAATATTTGACTTTGAAATGGAAGAGTATTATTGGGTGGATGAAGAGGATTTAGAAAAAGTTTGACTTTTTACTTGACAAGTCCTCTTCATCATGTTATATTATAAACATAATTCGGAGGACACATGATAAATTTATTTTTTAACTTAATCAACATAGTTTCAGCCCACAGCGGAAATACTGATGTACATGGATGCCATGCAGGCTCTCAGCCATATCATTGCCACAGCTTTAATTCTTCACAAATAAGCTTTGATGCCCTGCATATAGAAGGACAGATGCTTAAACCTTCTATAGAAAATATCAATGAAATTGAAAGACCAGATCCTTGTTCTGACATTGACCCGACTAAGGACGAGTACGCAGAGTGCCAATTAAACTTGTCATTTAGAGAAATAAATAAAATCTGCAAAGACTTATCATTAGGAGATAGTAACATTGTTCCTTTCCTAGAATATTTAATAGACATATCTAGTCGCCGTGCAATCGTCGAAACTACTAATGCAGGGAACTGGATTTATAAAAGACAGAGAGGCTCTTTCGTGATACAAAACAGTCCCGATGGCTTCTATGATGGAGTAGTAGTTTCGAATTCAAAAGCGATACAGGCAATTAGCACTTTAGAAAAAAGCCAGATAATGTCTGAGTTAAAAATGAATTCTTATAATTTCCATGGAGACAAAGTACACACTTATCAAATTTGGGAAAGCTGTTTGACCAACGGAAAAGACTACATGCAGCCTCAAATTGTTTTGAGATCTCCTGTTGAAGAAAATCAGTATTTAGATGCTCAAGAAGTCCCTATGCCTCTTTCTTCGTGCATTGACTATAAAATGGATTCAACCATTAATCCAAAGGTGAAAAATGCTGCATGTATTTCTGGTTGGAACTGGGAAAATATGCATATGCCTGGTACAAAATTTAATTTAGATCGAGATTATAAAGATGTGAACCAATCTTTATATAATGATAGGCTTGTTCTGGATGGCCAAGTGCTTAAGTCTAAAAATAACGATGCAATAAAATATTATCCGATAAGCAATTCTATGATCATAGTTAAAAATTATGATTCTACAACAGAAAGTGCAACTTATGGTATTCTATATAGAAAAGTGTTTAATAGTGAATATGAAAAATTTGTAAATAGAAAATTAATACTATTAACTCTTGACAGAGAAGCGAGGGAAGAATTTGTAAAATTATACAAAGAAGATTATAGGAAACAAAATTCGCAAACAGAAGTCCTTACCAAAAAAAATATATTCAAAATAAGGACTAGGAAGACAATTTCTAGAAACTCAGTTATGAAAGTTGCATTGCCGACATTGGCTGTATTTTCTATGGCTGCTCTTCTGCCATTTATGAATGGAAAAAATTTTCATAGCGTAGCACCTTTATGTTGGTCCACTTTTGACGGGAACAATTATCGTTATGAATGTTTGTAAATTTACTTGACAAAACACATAGAACATGTTATATTATAAACATAATTCGGAGGACACATGAATAACTTAAATAAAGAACAATTTGTAAACTTGCACGGTCACTCGTGCTTTTCGCTTTTTGATGGCTTCGGCTTTCCACAAGAGCACATGAACTTTGCTTATGAGAATGGATCTCGAGCCTTGGCTTTGACTGACCATGGAAGCATGAACGGACTATCGTATCAGTTGTTGAGAGCAAAAGAGATGAAAGCCGAAGGCAAAGACTTCAAGCCTATCTTTGGCGTTGAGGCTTACTATATCGAGTCTTTGTCGGAATGGCAAGAACTCAAAGAACAAGTTTCTCAAGACAAAAAGAGAGCAAAAGAGATCGACAAGTCAGACTCGGCAATGGTTGTCGAGGACGAACAGAGAGATGACAAACGAGCATTGTCTCGCAAGCGTCATATCGTTCTTCTCGCTCAAAACCAGAAAGGTCTCGAGAATATCTATGAGATGGTTTCCAAGTCTTACAGCGGAGACTATTTCTATCGTAAACCACGTATTGACTGGGAGCTGTTAAAGAAGCATTCAGAGGGCGTTATTGTGCTCACAGCGTGTCTTGGCGGTATTGCTGCTGGTTCTATGTGGAAACTGCAAGAAGAAGGCGAGGATGCCATTGTAGAGGACATGCTGGCGAATCTGAAGAAGTTCAAAGATACATTTGGAGATAGATTCTATGCCGAGTTGCAATGGAATAACATTCCCGAACAACATTTGCTCAACAAGTGTCTAATTAAAGTAGCGGGTCTTCTTGATCTCAAACTAGTTTCCACTTGCGATTCTCATTATCCAAACCCTGATGCTTGGCGAGATCGTGAGGTCTACAAGCGTTTAGGTTGGCTCGGAAAAATGCCGGCTTGGATGGATGATAACATCCCGGAATCTGTTGAGGAGATTGGCTATGAACTATATCCTAAGAACGCTGAAGAAATGTGGGAATCATATAAACGATACTCTGCTGATCTCGACATGTGTTATAATGATGATCTCGTTATGGAATCAATCACCAACACAGCCACTATCGCTTTTGAGCAGATTGAGGATTTTCTTCCTGATACTTCTGTGCAGCTTCCTTCTTTTATGGTTCCGAGCGACAAAAGTGCTGATGAGGCTCTTACGGAACTCGCTGAGGAGGCTTTATCAAAGTATCTACGCGGTACAGACAAGACTACCAAAAGACATTACAGAAAAAGATTAGCGGAGGAATTAGATGTTATCTCGTCTCAAAAATTTAGTGAATACTTCTTGGCTACAAAAGCAATTACTGACTTCTCGTGGAAGTATTGTTTTGTGGGGCCTGCTCGGGGTTCTGCAGCTGGCTCACTGCTTGCTTTTCTGCTTGGCATAACGCAGATCGACCCTCTTAACTGGAACCTTCCTTTCGAGCGTTTCCTTACTCGAGACTCTTCGGGGTTCCCTGATATTGACATCGACTTTTCTGACAATTCCATGATCAAAGACAAGATGGTTGAGGAATGGGGAGAAGACTCTGTTGCGTTTATCTCGAATTACAACACTCTTCAGCTAAAGTCTCTTATCAAGGATATCTCGAAACGTGAGGGCGTGGACTTCACGGAGGTCAATGTTGTCACAAAGGCAATGATGGCCGAAGCAACTCCGATTGCCAAGAAAAAGCATGGCATCAAGGCTGGTGTTTATACTCCAACCTTTGATGAAGTATGTGAGTACTCTGACACTTTGAAAGGCTTCTTCCGAAAGTATCCTCAGATCGAAGAGCAAGTGCTTGGGTTAATCGGCCAGCCACGTTCTATTGGTCGCCATGCCGCTGGTGCAATCATCGGAGACTATCTACCAAGGAAGATGCCTTTGATTACTTCTAAAGGTATTCGTCAAACTCCATGGTCGGAAGGTATGAATGTTCGACATCTTGAACCTCTTGGCTTCATTAAGTTTGATATTCTTGGGCTTGAAACTCTCAAGACATTTGAGGATACTATCGAACGAATCTTGATGAAGCAAGGTGTACGCAATCCTACATTCTCAGACATTAAGAAGTGGTATGACGAAAATCTCCATCCATCTGTGTTGGACTTGGAAGACCAAAGAGTATACAAAGAAGTATTCCACAGTGGCAAATTTGCTGGCATCTTTCAGTTCATGAACTCTGGTATGCAGAGACTCGGGCAGAACTCAAAGGTTTCGTCGATTGAAGAAATCGCGACCGTGTCTGCTATTTTTAGACCTGGTCCTCTTTCGGCAGGAGTTGATAAGATGTATGTCAAGGCAAAGTTCGGTGACGACGACATTGAGTACGAGCATCCATTGATCGAGAAAGTCTTGGGCAAAACCTTTGGACTTATTGTTTTTCAAGAAGACATCATGAACCTTGTAAATGCTCTTGGTCACAAGATTACAATGACCGATGCAAATGTGTTGCGTAAGTTGCTCACAAAGAAAGGTTTGTCCGAGACAAAGATGAAGAAAAAGAAAGATCTTTACGAACGCTTCATCAAGGGTTGCGAGAACAAAGGAATGTCCTTTGCACAAGCAAAAGTTTTGTGGGGCAAGATGGAATACTTCTCTGGCTATGGCTTCTCAAAGAACCATGCCATTCCTTATAGTATCATCTCTTATCAGTGTGCTTGGTTACAAACATACTTTCAGGACGAATGGGTTGCATCATTTCTAGACCATGAACCTGACTCTCGAAAAGAAGAAGCAATTAACATCGCCCGTTCGTTTGGCTATGAAGTGAAGGGTCTCGATATCAACACATCAGGTATTCGATGGGAAGTTGTTAATGACAAACTTGTATCCCCACTAACAACAATCAAAGGGCTTGGGGACGCTGCCATTCAAGAGATACTTCTTAAACGCCCATTTTCGTCTCCTGAAGAACTTTTATTCGATAAAGGTGTCGTCGCACGGAAAGTCAATAAAAAGTCCTTAGATGCTCTCTGTCGAGCTGGAGCGATGGAAGACTTGATAGACGATAGATTCTTTGGAGACAAACACTTCTGGTCTGCGGTCGTTGTTGACAAGCCGAAGAACAAGAAAAAGCTTCGAGAGAATATCGAGAAGTATAAAGACGAAGGCTCTTTCTCAAAAGCGGAGAGAATCACAAACCTCTCAACCCTTACAGGTATCTATCCAATCAATATGGTTGTTCCTGTAAAGGCTTACAAGTTCTTTGAGATGCAAGGTGTCAATCCTCTCTCGGAATACGACAAAGAGTTGGGCAAAGGATGGTGCATCCCTATTTCTGTGATTCAACGAAAGACCAAAGGCGGCAAGGCATACTATGCGGTCAAAGCCATCGACTCTAACATGAAAGAGATAAAGATTAATTGTTGGGGAGTAAATCCGAAAACTGATACGATCTACCCTCACAAACTTTATATTTTGGAGTGGCCACAGTTCAGCGATGCTTGGGGGTTCTCAACTCGAGGTGGCCTATCAAGAAACTGGAAACTGTTGGGATGATTATGCCGACACTAATCACAGTTAAAATTTGGTGGCACGAATTTCAATACTCTCCAACGTGCTTGGACATGTTTGCAACAGACATTGAAGACATGATGGTGGAGTATGACTTTCAAGTTGACCTCTTTAGGTTCGCACCTTGCGAAGTAATGAGAAATTGGATTTGGGATCATCTTTGTCGAGAACCAGCCAGAATTGAAATGGTTGAAATAAAGTTTTAAAAAATACTTGACAAGCATGTCCAAACATGTTATAATATAATATATTCACAACAACGGAGGAATTATGAGTGGATTTGAATTTGTATCTGGCTTTAATGCCACAACATCAATGGATGAAATTGCCATTGTAGAAAAGGCAGATGATGCCAAGACAACTGAGGAGCACATGGCTGACTATATTCAGTCAATACGAGCTCTTGAAGAAGAGATGGAGCCCTACAAAGAGCAAAAGCGAGAACTGAAGGCAAACTATGTAGAGAACGGATGGCTTACAAAAGCCGAGATCTCACTTGCTGTAAAAGCTTATCGCTTGGCCAAAGATGACACTGACATGGCAGCATTGATTGACATGGTGGAGGCTCTCAAGGATAAAGGAGTCGGTCAATGATAGGAAACCAATTGCTGGAAGCGGCCCTGTTACATTTCAGGGCCATGAAAGCCAAAGCGGAAGCTAACTTGGAAGTTTATCTCAATAAACCATCTGGCATCGGGGAACATCCCGATGTCGTTGGCGAGGTAATTCAATTAACAAAAACAATTACAGAAGCCGAAGAGGCAATAAAATTTCTAGAAAGGAAACTATAATGGAAGTAACAAACGAACAAACAGAAGAGACGCCTAGGCTGACGATTGCTGACCTAGGTGTTGCAGCGTGGGCATGCTCTGAACTTTTTAACTACATGCTTGAAGGCTATGAACAAGAGGACTATGGAGACTTGACAAAAGAGCAAATGGAACAAGCAATGAATAAGTTGCGTACGTCATTTGTTAAATTCGATGCTCTTGCTGATGCTCTTACAAAAGGAGAAGAAAATGAATCAGATGCTGCAAAATAAACTATTTGAAAAGTATCCGGAAATCTTTGTACAAAAAGATGAAGACCCTGCTCGCACTGCAATGTGTTGGGGAATCTCTTGCGGAGATGGGTGGTACAACATCCTAGATAATCTTTGTTTTTTGATACAGAGGCATCATGATTATCCTCGGGATGAGCTAGAAAGGTATCACAAGTATCTTGAAATGTCTATCGAGAAAAATGAAGAAGAAAACATAGAGTTCTGGAGAAACAAAATAGAAGAAACAAAACAACTTATTGAGAACAGACCACAGACTCATGCTGTGCAAGTAAAAGAAAAGTTTGGAACTCTCAGATTCTATGTCGACAACGTTGACCTTGAGATAGGTGCCTACGTTTCTTTTGCCGAGAACATGTCTGGATGCACATGTGAAAAATGTGGAAGCCCCGCTACTCAAAACAATAGTGGATGGATAAGAACAGAGTGTGCAAAATGC
>Ga0222718_10002669_pt1 | contig 15824 bp, 12 predicted proteins | sample C33_27DmetaG_FD_165045 | JGI IMG/M metagenome (GOLD analysis project Ga0222718, IMG submission 165045) | Estuarine water microbial communities from San Francisco Bay, California, United States - C33_27D | ecosystem: Environmental > Aquatic > Marine > Unclassified | place: USA: California... | reverse complement strand
TAGTAGATCCACCAACCAAAATAATCTCGTTGATATCGCTTGACGAAAGCCCGGCATTCTTGAGTGCCGTCTTACATGGCTCAATGGTGCGTTGGATCAAGGAGTCTGCAAGTTGTTCAAATTTTGCTCTACTTAGGGTTCTCACCAAATGCTTGGGCACACCATCCACAGGCATAATGTATGGCAAGTTGATTTCTGTGCTGGTCGAGCTCGAGAGTTCAATCTTAGCCTTTTCAGCGGCTTCTTTTAGTCGCTGAAGCGCCATAGGGTCTTTGCTTAAATCTTGGCCTTCATCATTCTTAAATTCATCAACCAACCAATCAATGATTACCTGATCGAAGTCGTCACCACCAAGGTGAGTGTCACCATCCGTTGACTTTACTTCGAACACACCATCACCGAGTTCAAGAATCGATACATCATGTGTTCCACCTCCGCAGTCAAACACTACAATCTTCATGTCTTGAGACTTCTTATCCAAGCCATATGCGAGCGATGCCGCAGTGGGCTCATTGATGATTCGTCTTACTTTAAGGCCAGCAATTTCACCCGCTTCCTTTGTAGCTTGTCTTTGTGAATCATTGAAGTAAGCTGGAACAGTAATCACCGCTTCTGTCACTTCTGATCCAAGGTAATCTTCGGCCGTTTTCTTCATCTTTTGAAGAATCATAGCACTTACCTCTTGAGGCGTGTAATTGCGATCGTCAATCTTTACTCTTGGTGTGTTGCCATCACCTTTCACGATTTCATAAGGTACTCTACCCTTTTCTTTGGACGCTTCTTCATAGCTCATTCCCATGAATCGCTTGATGCTGTAAATCGTCTTTGTAGGGTTAGTGATTGCCTGACGTTTTGCAGGGTCACCTATTTTTCGTTCTCCACCACTCGTGAAACCTACCACTGACGGGGTGGTTCTTTTTCCTTCGCTATTTGGAATTACCACCGGCTCACTACCTTCCATCACTGCAACGCAGCTGTTGGTGGTTCCAAGGTCTATGCCTATAATCTTTCCCATAATCTATTTTTTACTCAGTTTCTTTTTTTTGAATTGCGCAAACCCATAGACAATACATGTGCCATCAGATTGAATCATGCACATAGCGGCAGTAATGTCAGAACTTACACGAAGAGTAAAAGAATTATAGAATAATTGGGTGACACGATGTCACATAACTCACGGTTATTGACAGCGTGGTCCTGTAGCTGGATTAATTACGCATCTACCGGGACGAGAAAAGTTTTTGTTGGCGGTATAGTTGCCTGTACCAACAAGATTCGCATAAAGCAATTCCTCCAAAGTAAAGCGATCCATAATACGCCCATCCGTCTGTGGAACGCCTGTTCTCGTGCTAACCACTAAGCGACTTGCAAAGACCCCGAGACCATTTTTCACATTAGTATATTCTGGTCTTTCTTGTGCCACATCTGAAATTGGTTGATTGACCTCAATGTAGGTCGCGAGTTCTTCGTTAGCCACTTCCAAGAAAAACTGCAGTGTGTCTGAAACAATTCGTTCGATATCGGAATCAGGTTCTGTGTCGTCTACTTGCGATCCTACGCGCGAGTAGAAATCTTCCGCATTCTTGGACGGAAACCTCACTTCTCCTTGATCTTGATCGAATGATCTTGATGAGAAACTCATGGTTACGCTGTCACGCTTGATCTTGGTGCCTTGTGATCGGCTAAATTCAGTGTAATAAAAGCGCATGTAACTGGTGTATCTAAAACCACCTCGGGCGCTGGTCCATGTCACAGCAAAATCTTCGGCATAATTAGTATTGTTTACCAAACTCACCTCATCCAATGATCGGTCTTGTCCACCATTTGAGCTATTTACACCAGAAAGATTAGGATTTATAAGTCGGACTTGTTCAATGCCTGAACCAAAGGTGGACTGATTTCCAACGAGGTTCGTACTTGCAGTGACGACCCTAGGTTCTTCACCTTCAATATTTACATCGCACACAATCTTGTAGATTCTATCTGCATTGAGTGTAGCGTCAAAGTAGTAAATGACGTTGCTATCGCTGTTAAAAGCCCCATCCTGCTTATTCGTAATCGTGGATCGTATCAAATCCCATTGATTGCCCGTTTCAGCGCTATCCTTGTTAAGCTCTATGATCCTTGCTGACAGTTCATTGGGGGCGTATTCATTGATACCATTTTCCTTTGCTAACTCTGAAGCTGCGGTCTCACCAACAAAATCTTGTTTATCCTAATAAAGTGTCTGAAACGATCGGCCTCAAGCAATCCATAAATAATGGTCACATCTCGCTGAGGAGCAATAATGTCAATCTCGGTTTCGCAGCTTTGAAATAAAAGCAAGAGACCAAGAGAGACTTGCAAAAAGTGATTGCGTATGGATAACATAGAATTCTGTTACGTTTGGAGGCCAAAAATACAACCCTGCTCTTGCCAGCCGACTTAAATTTGATTTAAGGTTGGATCGAGAAGGTAAACGGCACACTTGAGTATGAAAAAAATTGATGATTCCATCTCACCGGTTGGAAATTCTGTAAAGAAGATCACTACCGCTGTACTTCACCAAATGAAGGAAAATGGTGAGAAAATAAGTATGATCACTGCTTATGATTATAGTCTTGCTCGCTTGGTAGACCATGCGGGAGTTGATGTGATTCTTGTAGGAGACTCAGCCAGCAACGTAATGGCCGGACATGAAACTACCCTACCGATCACGCTGGATCAAATGATCTATCATGCTCAGTCTGTAATACGCGCCATCAGTCATGCGCTAGTGGTCGTTGACCTACCTTTTGGCAGCTATCAAGGAAATTCAAAAGAGGCGCTCACCTCTTCTATTCGAATAATGAAAGAGGCAGGTGCACACGCAGTGAAACTTGAGGGTGGTCGGGAAGTAAAAGAATCCATTGACCGCATTTTAACTGCTGGGATTCCTGTTATGGGTCACCTAGGCTTGACACCGCAGTCCATTTATAAGTTTGGCACATACGCGGTAAGGGCTAAAGAGGAGGAAGAATCGCAGCGATTGATTGAAGACGCCAAAATCCTTGAAGAAACAGGAGTTTTTGGTATCGTATTGGAAAAAATTCCCGCAAAACTCGCAGGTGAGGTTGCGCGCTCGGTATCCATTCCAGTTATTGGTATTGGAGCTGGAAGTGAAGTGGATGGACAAGTATTAGTGCTGCATGATATGCTTGGAATCAACCAAGAATTTTCTCCAAGATTCTTAAGAAGGTATGCTGATTTACACACCGTCATCACCGATGCGGTAAGCAATTATATCCATGACGTAAAAGCAAAAGACTTTCCGAATGACTCGGAGCAGTACTAGCATAGAATCGCGCATTCTATTCGAAGACAATCACCTTATCATTATGAATAAGTTGCCACGGGAGCTGGTACAAGGTGATGATACGGGAGACGAAACACTGGCCGATATGGTCAAAGCCTACATTAAAACGGCATACAATAAGCCTGGAAATGTCTTTTTAGGGATTCCACATCGGTTAGACAGACCGGTGAGCGGTGTGGTTATTTATGCTAAAACGAGCAAGGGCTTGGCGCGAATGAGTGATCTATTTCGACTCAAAAAGATCGATAAGACCTACTGGGCAATCGTAGAAAACAAACCAACAAAAACCAAAGCAACCTTAGAAAACAGTCTGCTTAAAAACCATAAGCAAAATAAGAGCTATGTAGTTTCAGACGATCGGAAGGGGTCGAAACGGGCCATATTGCATTATGAGTTGATGTATTCCTCTGAACGTTATCATCTATTGCAAATCCAGCTAGAAACAGGAAGACATCACCAAATTAGAACCCAATTGGCACATATGGGATGCATTATAAAAGGTGATCTCAAGTATGGCGCCAAACGTAGCAATGGCGATGGCAGTATAAGCCTGCATAGCAGAACCACTGCGTTTATTCATCCCGTAAGTGATGAGCCTATTTCTATTAAAGCCCAATGTCCCAATGATGAGCTCTGGCAGTTTTTTGAGAGTAAAATGAATGAGGGCTAATCGAGCTTCCAGCGTCTGTTTGACTTTATTGCACTGCGCTTTGACTTTTCTTCGAGTCGCTTCTTTTCAGCAGCGGCTGTGGGCTTTGTTGGTTTTCGGGGTGGTTTATCATTCAGTGAACTATTGATTAATCGAACAAGGCGTTTTATAGCCTTCTCTTTGTTTTGATGCTGCGACCTACTATCTGAAACCGCAATACTCAATTCATCTACACTATTGATTCGGTTCTTCAAGCGGGTCCTGAGTTTTTCTTTTTGCTGATCGGTGATTCCATCTATTTGATCAATAACACAAACTACCTCGACTCGTGTTTCCAATTTATTCACCGCCTGACCACCCGCACCACTACTGCGTGAAGTACGAAATCGCAAGATGGGTTCAATATTCTCTCTCGTTACAGTCATTATGGATCAACATCTATCTGCACACGAGCTTTCTTATATTCTTTATGACCCTCGATGAGATCAATGCATTGCCAAAGAGCGAGTTTAGCCTTTGAATGACTGACGTCTTTTTCAAGTTTGACATATATGTGTCGTAGATATCTATTTCGAATTCTGGCTATAGGTGGCTCCTCTGGACCAAGTATGCGTTGACCAAATACCCCCCGTAATTTAGCTGCTAAGAATTCTGCAGCACTTCTGTTGAATTTAGCATCGGTATGGCTCACCTGAATTTTTACCAGTTTAGTAAATGGTGGGTAGTGATATCGTTCTCGCTCTTGAATTTGAGTTTGATACATCTGCTCGTAGCTATGATGCACAACGCTTTTAATTACAGGATGTTCAGGATTATACGTTTGAATAAGTACCTTACCTCGATCAAGTTTTCTACCTGCTCTACCCGAGACTTGAGTAAGCAATTGGAATGATCGCTCGAAGGCTTGATAATCAGGCCTACTCCAAAGTGAATCTGCATTCATAACCACTACCAACCCCACGTTTTCAAAGTCAAGTCCCTTGGTCACCATTTGCGTTCCTACCAATATATCATACGCCCCTTCTTCAAAAGCTGTTATAATATTTTGAAGCGCGCTTTTCTTTCTTGTGGTGTCCGCATCCATTCGAGCAATTCGAGCATCTGGAAAAAGCATTTCGAGATCATCTTCAATTTTCTCGGTACCCAAACCTTTCACTATCAAGCGCGGTGATGCACATCTCGGGCAATGCGTTGGTTGCTTAAAGCTATAACTGCAATAATGACAAAGAAGCTTCTCGAAGTAACGATGATAGGTTAAGCTCACATCACAGTTAACGCATTCTGCATTCCAACCACAAGACTCGCAAATTTGGTATGGAGCGTATCCTCTCCGGTTTTGAAAAATGATGATTTGTTTACCCGCTTTCAGCGTCTTTTCAATCTCTTCAGCACTTTCCTTGGCGAAGTCTGCCTTCATTTGCCTTTCCTTTAAGGCCTTTCTTAAGTCTACCACTTCTATGTCAGGCAAGCTTTGATTGCCATATCGCTCCTTCAGCTCTACCAGTCCGTACCTACCCGATTTGGACAAGTAAGTTGACTTTACCGTGGGCGTAGCCGATCCCAGTAAAACTTTCGCTCCGTGCTCATGGGCGAGCCACATGGCCGAATCTTTCGCATTGTAATGAGGTAATCCTTCGCTTTGCTTGTAGCTAGCCTCATGCTCCTCGTCTACCACAACAAGCTGTAGCTTTTTAAATGGTAAAAAAACTGAGGAGCGCGCTCCTACGATAACCTGAGGCGGATTCTCACCCAAAGCTTGATTCCACATCGTTATCCGCTCTTTGCTCGAGAAGCGAGAATGATAGACCATCAAATCTGCATTCAGCATTCCCTTCAATCTTGAGACCAGTTGCGTTGTTAATGCAATTTCGGGCACCAACATCAACACCTGACCACCAGACTTCACCACTTCATTTATAGCCTCTGCATATACCAGCGTTTTACCAGATCCTGTAACTCCATGAAGCAATGCAATATCTCTATCCTTCCATATTTCATATAAGCGATTATATGCCGCTTTTTGTGTATCACTTAAAGAACTCATAGTCTCCTGAGAAGTCACGGTTGACAAATCATCAATTTCCTCGAAGGTCTTAACGATTCCTTTTGACTCGAGCGCATTGATAATTGCGGCAGTACTTTGGGTCAAATTCATCAATCTCTTTCGCTTCACCGAAAGGTTGGATCCATTGAAAAAACCAGACAACTCTAGGAGCTTCGTCAACACGAAAAGTTGTTTGGGTGCCCTATCCAGCTTATTCATCGCCTCCGACATGGTTTTTTCGCTCAAGTATTCATTGCAAACCTTGACCATGTAGCGAACACGAGGTTTCACCTCTTCTTTCAAAGCCTCATCTACTGCAACCAAATCAAGCCTGATGAGCTTATCAATCGACTTTTGAATTTTTGATTTCCGGCCAAGCTTCTCAATAATCTCTATCTGGGTCAGCTTCTCATCCGAAAGATTTGCCAAGACCATTCGATCCACTTCGTCAAGCTGATCGATGGCAATTTCATTGTCGAGCAAAATCAAATTGGTTTGTGAACTTAATCGCATAGCATTTGGTAGCGCTGCAGTCATCACCATACCTAGGCCGCACATGTAATACTGTGAAACCCAGAGCCAAAATTCGAGCTGTAAGCTCGTTACTACCGGAACACTATCCAAAACATAGGCAATTTCCTTGGGCGTGTGACCTTTAAGCGGTGCTACATCTGTTTCGAAAATCAAGGCGGTATAAAGTCGTTTCGGTCCAAAAGGAACAACTACCCTTTTTCCTGGAATCATTTCGTCAACCATTTCCAATGGCACCCGATATGTGAAGGGTGAACGCAGCGCAAGTGGCAGTATTACGTTGATGTAAAATGATTCCATGAATTACGAATGTAATGTTCGGTCCATACGCAAGCATTGGATGTTTAAAACTCACGCTGTATGCGATTGCAATGCTGGATTTTAGAGGCTAACGTTGTACCATGCTCTCAGCGCTTGATTGGTCCATAATTTTGGGATTTCTCGCCCTTTCTTTAGGAATAGGATTATACTTCAGAAAAGAAGCTAGTGGCGGACTAAGCGACTTTTTTCTCGGGGGACGCAACCTACCATGGTATGTCGCTGGTATAAGCATGGTCGCTACCACTTTTGCCGCTGACACCCCATTGGCTGTTTCAGAGCTTGTGGCTCAGGGAGGCATTGCTAAAAATTGGCTTTGGTGGTCGTTTATTATGGGGGGAGCAATGACCACATTTTTCTTTGCATCGCTCTGGAGGCGTTCAGGAGTATTGACCGAATTGGAGTTTATAACCTTGCGTTATGAAGGTCGCCCTGCACAATTGCTTCGGTATTTCAAATCTGTCTACCTGGGGCTGCTAATCAATGCGGTAATTATTGCTTGGGTAAATCTTGCAATGATGACTCTATTGGAGGTGTTTTTTGGTTTAGATAGAATGGAGTCAATCATCTACACATTGATTATGATGGTCATTGCCGTCATATATTCATCTCTTTCTGGATTAAAAGGAGTGGCAATCACCGATACTGTGCAGTTTTTCATTGCTATGATTGGCTGTGTGATTTTGGCATACATTGTAGTAACCAGCGATGAGGTTGGAGGCATGGAAGCGTTGAAGACCAAATTGCCGGCAGAAACATTCAATTTCTTCCCAACGATAGGTTTTGAAAGTTCTGATGCGCTTAACGGTTTCGGGTTGACAATTGGAGCATTTCTATCTTTCGTAACCATTCAGTGGTGGGCAAGCTGGTATCCTGGTGCCGAGCCAGGCGGGGGAGGTTACATTGCTCAAAGAATGATGAGCACCCGCAGTGAAAAGGAATCGGTTTGGGCAACATTGCTATTTCAAATTGGACACTACTGCATCCGACCCTGGCCCTGGATTGTGGTTGGATTATGTGCCGTAGCGCTTTATGCTCCAGAGTTTAATGATACACAACTTTCAGGGTTGCTGACTGACTCTAGTGCCGCTTCGGCTGATGAGTTTATTGCTGCTCAAGCACAAGCTTTTGATCCAGACCAAGTGAAACAAATCCAATATCACTACGCCCCACGGCTGGGATTTGTATTTACAATGAAGGACTTTTTACCAACAGGTTTGACTGGATTACTGCTTACTGCTTTCATTGCCGCTTATCTAAGTACCATAAGCACGCAAGTGAATTGGGGTGCAAGCTATCTAGTAAACGATCTTTGGCTTCCATTAACAAAATCATCCAAGCTCGATCGCGTCTTAGTAATGAGCCGTTTGGCTTCGGTTTTAGTAATGGTCGCTGGTGCTTGTGTCACCCCTTTTGTAACCAGTATTTCAGCCATTTGGGAATTCATTATGCATTGTGGAGCAGGTCTCGGATTGGTCTTAATACTGCGCTGGCATTGGTGGCGCATTAATGCCTGGAGTGAGATAAGTGCCACCATTGCTCCATTGATTGGATATGGACTCTCGAGCCTATTCATTGAGCCTAGACTTGGTAGCACTTTTGTAGATCACAATGGTTCATTTTATGTCACCGTACTATTCACTTGCGTAGTATGGATTACGGTTACATACATCACTCAACCTCAATCAAAAGAGTCTATAAGTATGTTTTATAATCGGGTAAAACCATTAGGTATCTGGCCTAATCAGGATATAGTTCGAAATAGAAAAGAGCTTCTTAGCTTGACTGGCGGTTGGTTGAGTATGATATTTTCAATTGTGAGCATACTATTCGGCATTGGAAGTCTCGTTCTCCTAGATTTTTTACAAGCGATTACCTATATCATTATGTCAGTAATCTCCATCTTTGTACTCAGATTTTTTCTCAAAAAAACCAATATCTTCTACCGCAATTCTGATCCGATATGAATCTATCAAGGATAATTAACATTTGTTTGCTCTTCACTCTGACCATGTACTTATCGAGTTGTGGTGGAGAATCGCAATCTGAGCAACCAAAGAAGGATGCCGCCCCTGAGGCACCAAAAAAATCTGGCAATGAGTCTAGTATTCTTAAAGTCGGTGATAAGCTATTTAACCTTCCAAGCCCAGTTGAAACTGCCATGCTCATAGAGGAGATTGGCGGAGATTTTATGGAGCAGTTGATGAGTCCAGCTCCAGATGCTACAAAGTATTCTACTAAAAATGCTCAGGCGATGAACTTGGGAGTGTACGGAGCAGATTTGGGCTATGCCTTAATTTATAATCAGTCCCAACAGGCGTTCACTCTACTTGCCAATTGTAAGAAGCTCGGAGGTGAGCTTGGAATTTCTCCCTCACTTTATACCACCTTAATGAAGAGGTTTGAGAATAACATGGATAATAGAGATTCTTTACTTATCATGATTGCTCAGCTTAATAGTCTTAGCGAAGAGTATTTAAAGGAGAATCAGAGCGAAGACATAAGTGCTTTAATTCTTTATGGCGGATGGGTTGAGTCATTATACTTCACAACTCAATTGACAGCTCAAATGAATGATACCAAGTTGAGGTCTCGTGTGGGTGAACAAAAGAATAGTCTTGAAAACTTGATTGGTCTTATTGATCAATCAAACCTCAACGGAGACCTAGATGGAATCATTGAAGACTTGAAAGAGTTAAAAACCATTTTTGATAAGGTAGATTATTCTTATGAATGGGTTGAACCTGAAACTAAGCCTGATCAAAAATTGACCATTATTCAAAGTAAAAGCAGTGTAAACTTGTCTGATGAAGTCCTTAAAGAGATAACGGACAAAATCTTTGAAATCAGAGCAAGTATTATAAATACAACGGCATAGACATCATGAAGCAACTAACAATATTCCTCTTAATCAGTATATGTGCGATTTCTGTTAATGCACAATGCGCCATTACAGCCGATGTATGTGAGAAGCACATCACAGACGATTTCTTATCAGACGGTCAGCACTATAGAGCTTTATTACTTACAGATCAGGTAGCTGAGTTTAACGCTACACTTTATGGTGGTACCACTTACAGGTTAAGCGCTTGCAGCGGAACCCAAGATGGAAATCTGCAGTTTAGCGTATTTGATAAAGAGCGTAATCTCATTTTCAGAAATGTTGAGCACTCCAACGCACCTTATTGGGATTTCCAATTGGCATCCACAATGGATGTAGTGGTTGAAGCACAGCTCGATCCAATTGCGGGTAGTAGCGGATGTGCTGTTATGCTTATAGGTTTCAAGCGATAAATTTTTATTTCCTTGCTCTTAAAACAACACCATGAACATTGGTGAATTAATACCCGAATTTCACGTTCCTGATCAGGATTGCAATTACTTGTCTACCAGTGACCTGATTGGAGAGCCGCTCGTGATATATTTCTATCCTAAAGATGACACACCAGGTTGCACCAAACAGGCGTGTTCTTTCAGAGATCGCTACAGCGAATTTGAAGATGCTGGAGCCAAGGTAATTGGTGTAAGCTCTGATTCTCCTGAGGACCATCGAGAGTTTCAAAAAAAATATCGACTTCCCTTCACACTTATCAGTGATAAGAACGGTGCGCTCAGAAAATCATTTGGCGTTGAAAATAATCTCCTAGGCTTAAAACCAGGGCGCGAAACCTTTGTTTTCGATAAAAAAGGCAAATTGGTACATCGATTCAATTCTCAAATCAAAACCACAAAACACATCAGTGAAGCGATCAATGCTTTAAATCGCCTAGCGGAGTCCTAGACTCAATTTCAAAACTTTGAAAACAAAATTTCAAAAACTTATTCCTTGTCAGTATCCCATTATCATGGCTCCCATGTTTTTGGTATCAAACGTGGTAATGATCAAAGAGGCTATGCAGGCTGGGATTACCGGAGCCATTCCTGCTTTAAACTACCGAACAGATAGTCAACTCAGAGCCGCGATTGATGAATTAAAGACACAAGAGGGTTATTTCGGAATCAACTTAATAGTCAATAGCTCCAATATCAAATACAAATCACAGTTAGAAACATGTCTAGAAAAAAAGGTGGACTTCATCATCACCTCGCTAGGCAATCCTAAAGAAGTCATTGATAAGTGCAAGCCGCTGGGAGTTAAGGTGATTTGTGATGTAATTGATCTGAAGTATGCCCACAAAGTTGAGGCGCTTGGCGCAGATGCAGTAATCGCAGTAAACAGCAATGCAGGAGGGCATGCCGGAAACATTAATCCGGAGCAATTAATTGGTGAGCTTAAAACAAACTTGTCCATACCTATTATTTCAGCAGGCGGTGTTTCTAATTCGAAGGATATTAAGGATCACATTAGTTATGGAGCAAGCGGTGTTTCTGTGGGTACCGTATTCATTGCTTCAAACGAAGCTGGTGTTTCGCAAGAATATAAGCAGGCATTGGTTGACTATCAGGCCAAAGACGTTGTGCGAACCACTAAAATGTCAGGTAGTGCACTTACGGTAATTAATACTCCATATGTCCAGTCCATTGGCACAGAAGCAAATTGGCTCGAAAAGCTCATGCATAGTAATAAATGGATTAAAAAGTATGTCAAAATGATTATCGCTGTTAATGGCTTAAGAAAAATAAAGAAAGCCACTAATCAAGCGACATACAAAACCGTGTGGGTAGCTGGTCCAGTAATAGAGCATATACATGCTGTAAGGCCTATTTCAGAAATTATTGGCGACTTAACTCATGGTCTCAAATCTGAGTAAAAGCAAATCAATCATTAATACTTTGTCAAACTGAAAATTTGATTTTCCTTTGCCGCATCATGCGATGGTTGTCAATCATAGTGTTAATAATAGCGAGTAGCCAAATGTTGGCACAACACGGTTATGACGACATCTCTTACGATCGAATTCCGTATAAGAAAATTCGTAAATACTTAGAGGAGCAGCGCAGGTTATATCAAGCAGAACATCTTTCAGAAATAGAAGCGTCCTGTGCTGGGCAAACAAATTTTGATGGTTTTCAATCCTACACCAATACCTATCGCGTAAAAGCGAAGATTGAGGATGTATGGACAACATATGTTGGAGCTAGCCCAACAGAGTCATGGAAGACAAGAAAATCAGCGGTTGGCCTAGTTTACGATAAAACAGGCGATCAATTCTTTTACACTGAAGATCACTGTGATGGATCAGCTATTGGACAGGTACTCTACCTAAATTTAAGACTCGCCAAAGGGTTTTATAAGCTTGCCACTTCACTAGAAATAACAGACATAGGAAATGAGGATAACACCATTGAATTGAGTTATACCGAAAAGGGAGTGAATCAAGGTAAACAATGGATTAAAATGCGACAAACCGAAGATGGGTATACTGAAATAACGCATACATCCGTGATTAAAAGTGATTCTCCCTTTAGGGACAAATATTTATATCCCTATTTCCACAATAAGCTTATTAACGCTTTCCATAAAAAGATGCGCAGAGAAGTAGAGCATCATCAGCTAATTGCATCAACCGATTGAGTTGAACTTCCCCGTTTTTATTGCAGTCTGGTTTAGATATTATGATGACATTGTCCTAAGATTACATTTGCATTCGAATAGAACATTTTGAGAAAATGAAAGAGGTAGTAATTGTTTCTGCGGTGCGCACACCGATGGGAAGTTTTATGGGAAGTTTATCTGGAATACCAGCAACCAAGCTAGGTTCTGTTGCCATAAAAGGCGCAATTGATCGCGCAGGAATAAATGTAGATCAAGTTGATGAAGTAATCATGGGAAACGTGCTACAAGCCGGGGTCGGACAAGCTCCCGCAAGACAAGCTGCCCTTGGTGCTGGTTTAAGTGAAAACGTACCGTGTACTACTGTAAATAAAGTTTGTGCTTCGGGCATGAAGTCCATAATGTTGGGTGCTCAGTCAATTATGACAGGTATGAATGATGTTGTGGTTGTCGGGGGTATGGAGTGCATGTCTCAAACCCCTCATTATACATCTCTCAGAAATGCCACTAAATATGGCAATGGAAAAATGACAGATGGCATAATCAATGATGGCTTAATGGACGTATATACCAACCAACTCATGGGAGGCTGTGCAGAAGAATGCGCCAAAGAGCATAATTTCTCGCGTGAGGATCAGGATAACTTTGCAATCGATAGTTATAAAAAAGCCGCGAAAGCTTGGGAAAATGGATGGTTTAAAGATGAGGTGGTCCCCGTGGAAATACCTCAACGCAAAGGTGAGCCAGTCGTATTTAGCGAGGATGAAGAATACAAAAATGTCAAGTTTGAGAAAATTCCAAACCTTAGACCAGCTTTCGACAAAGAAGGAACTATAACTGCGGCTAACGCCTCGACAATGAATGATGGTGCTTCTGCACTCGTGATTATGAGTGCTGAAAAAGCAGCTGAACTCGGTTTAACGCCCATGGCGAAGATTCGATCTTACGCTGACGCGGCTCAAAACAGTGTTTGGTTTACCACGGCTCCAGCTAAAGCAGTGCCTATTGCTCTTGATAGGGCTGGACTTAAAACTGATGATGTTGACTTTTGGGAATTGAACGAAGCGTTTTCTGTCGTAGGCTTGGCAAACACAAAATTACTAGGCCTCGACCCAGCTAAAGTTGATGTTCATGGAGGTGCTGTGGCACTTGGTCATCCTCTGGGAAGCAGTGGAAGTAGAATCATTGTCACCCTGCTTAATGTATTGAAACACCAAGGCGGTAAAATTGGTGCTGCCGGAATTTGCAATGGTGGCGGTGGCGCAAGCGCCATGGTCGTAGAACTGATTTAAACCTCAATCTTAGCATAAGAAAACAAGGCTTTTGAGGCCTCTTTTTTTTGGTATTATCACCATTACTTACTATAGATTATTCTTGAGAAATTAGGGCTGGAAACTTTGTGAATTCATGTTCAGAATATAGTACGATCCGAAACTAAAAAACATCATCTAAGATTTAAATAATTCGGAACTGTAATATTTGAATCCATCTTAGAAATCATAGCATTCGTCTATTTCTATTTCTAATAAACCCAACGCCTAACAAGAAACAGCGTTCATGATGAGTACTTTTAAATCCTTAAGCCTAAGCACAAGCGTTTTTTTAAAACGATAATACAAACCTATGAGGAATCTTTTACCCTTCGGACTTGCAATTGTTGTGTCCATTCTTTTTTATTCTGAGGCGAATTCCCAATGTAATTCAACAGTTACAACCTTCCCTCACTATACCAACTTTGAAAATGGATTCAATGGCTGGTTTAATGATGCTGATGATAATTTTGATTGGATCATAGATGCAGGCGGAACCCCAAGTAATGGCACAGGACCAAGTGCTGCATTTGAAGGAGATAACTACATCTACACTGAAACAACCCGATCTGGAAATAATAATGGATGTCCCTCACTTGGTGCGGATGATACCGCCCTGTTTGTAAGCCCATGCTTTACCTTCCCAGCAGGAAGCGCACCATCTATCAGCTTTCGATATCACATGTACACCACAAGTGCCACGGAAATGGGGAGTTTACGAGTTCAACAAAGACTATCCTCATCGAACGTTTGGGAAACTGTAGGCGACACCTTTGTAAATAGTCAAGGTAATTCGTGGCAACAATTCACGGTAGAGCTAGACTCATTAGCCGGTACTACATCACAGATTCGAATTATGGCGATAACAGGAGCGTATAGCTTTTTTGGAGATAATCAAGGTGATAGAGCAATTGACGAAATTTGGGTTACATCTGGTATTGAAGCAGAGCACAATGAATGTAACGGTGCATCCGATGGTGAAGCTACTGCAGAGATTTACTATGGCTCTGGGGGAATCACTTATGCTTGGAACACAGGTGCCACCTCCAAAACTATATCCAACCTCACGGCAGGAACTTACACCGTTACAGTAACAAGAAATGCGCTAGCGCGTACACTTGAAGTTGAGATTACTGAGCCTGAAATTCCTAGTGATCCTATTGCTGAAGGTGATACCTCAATATGTTCAAATAATTTATCCGAAATCACCCTCTCTGTTGGTTACCCTGATAATGAGCAGATTTTCTATTTTATGTCTGAAGATGAAGTAACTAATATAACATCCGGTAGTATCTCTTTTACTGTTGAAGATGCTCCTTCAAATCCCGTAGATGACGCCACTGTTCGTTTTTATTATATGGGGGATTTAGATGATCCTTCTGCAGGCGGTGGCCAAGAAGAATACGTGGAACTTGAAGATGAAGATGGAATAGTAATTGACGATTCGTTAAATACGTTTTGTCAATGCTACAGGAACTTTGATTCTAGTGAGGTCAATATATCACTTGGCACTCTTGAAGACTGGGTGGAAGATGGTGAAATTGATTTTACTGGCGATGCTCAAGGTGGGGTAAATATTGGATGTTTAGGTCACGGTGCGCGAATGAGAGGGGTTCTTGAAATAGAATATCCATATTCAAGCTTTAAGCCTTACTGGTTTACCACTTCATGTCCTTCAACTATTGCTTCAGCCATCGACTCTGGTTATTCAATCACTGTCAACCCAACCACTACAACGACATATTATGTAAGATATTTTGATGATGCGTGTAATGCATCCTCAGGATGTGACAGTGTTACCATTACAGTCAACGACCCTCCAACTGTTTCGGTTTCTCCTCCAAACCCTAATTATTGTTCTACTCCAACCACACTTACAGCAAGTGGAGCAAATACATACACATGGTCTCCAGGTACTGGGCTAAGTGCAAGTACAGGCGCTGTGGTACAGGCAAGCCCAGCAAATACAACAACCTATGAAGTTGTGGGAGAAGATAACAACTCTTGTTCAGATACGATTGACGTCACTGTAACAGTATCAGCGGGTCCTTCAGTAAGCATCGCAGGAACCAACGTCTCATGCTTTGGTGGAAATGACGGTGCTGCCACGGCTACAGCTTCTAACGTTACGGGTACAGCTTCAT
>Ga0222718_10002668_pt1 | contig 15824 bp, 12 predicted proteins | sample C33_27DmetaG_FD_165045 | JGI IMG/M metagenome (GOLD analysis project Ga0222718, IMG submission 165045) | Estuarine water microbial communities from San Francisco Bay, California, United States - C33_27D | ecosystem: Environmental > Aquatic > Marine > Unclassified | place: USA: California... | reverse complement strand
ACTGCGAAAAAGAAGCCGAATAACAGGCAGGCTATGAGCATGCAGGTGGTATACCAGCCGCCGGAAATACCAAACTCGAAGGCCTTGGTCGTGCCGCCGACGACAGCGGCGCCACCCACCCAGCTAGCCAGCCAGAGGCAGGCAATTGAAACTGAGCCCAGCTTGCCGCCGGCAACGAAATAGTCTTCGACACTATCCTGTCGACGACTCGCATATATTCCTATGGCTATCATGAGGGCCAGGTAAGCGAAGATGATGGCGGTATCAATAAATCCAAGCATGCTGTGCAACTTACAGTGTTTTGCTCGCATTCACCGCCTTCTCCACTCTCAAGGCAGCATTTTTTTAACATTTATCGCAAGGCACATCAGACCCAGAGGTAATAGCGCCGCCTATTCACTGATCGCATCCACTGTTAACGCCGCTATGCAGCACTCTTGGCGTCAAGAATGGCCCGACCTCGGGTTCTGAGCGGGCGGTCACCGCGTAAAAATTCGAACTCCTTGGAGTACCGGGCCGAGCCAGGTTTCTCTGTGAGCACTGTTGCACTCGCTAGTGCTTTATCTGACGCCGAGGCCTGTCATGATGTGCGATCCACGGATGTGGCCATTATTGATAATCCATTGGCCATGGCCGCCAATGTAGCCTTATCCAAAATGCGAGATCTTAGACCCTCAGATATTTTGGTATTGAAGTAAATCTTCCGTACCGGGTTACAGACTGATTTTTAACTATAAGCAACCGGATCCGAGGGAATAAACATGGCGTTCAAAAAAACGACACTGTACACAGAAATTGCAGCACTGACCGCAGCGGCTCTGCTACAGTCAGCAACTGTTGGTGCCCAACAGGCAACTCTGGAAGAGGTGGTGGTTACAGCCACTCGCCGTTCACAGTCTGTCCAGGACATTCCCTACAACATATCGGCTATCAGCGGCGACTCGATCCGCCGGCAGGGTGCCTTTGATGTCAATGACATCACCCGCAGCATCCCCGGTGTGGCCGGGCCCGATCTGGGGAGTCGTTCCGGCGTCAGTAATTCAATTATTATGCGCGGCATTAACGTGTCGGACCCCGGGCAGGGCTCGGTGACTCGAAATCTCACTGTTGCGGCGGTTTCCACTTACCTCAATGAAACGCCACTGTTTACGAACTTTCGTATGGTAGACCTGGAGCGTGTGGAGGTTTTGCGCGGCCCGCAGGGCACACTGTATGGTTCCGGCGCTATGGGCGGAACACTGCGTTTTATTACCCGCAAACCTGACTTTGAATCTAGCAGTGCAGAACTCACGCTAGGGCTGGCCCATAATGAGGAATCCAGTGATCTGAACTATGAGGCACAGGGTGTTTTCAACCTGCCCATATCAGATACGCTGGCGTTGCGCGCAGCGCTGTCTTACGAAGAGCGAGGCGGTGTGGTTGATGCCACCAACCTGATGGTATTTGGCGCCGATGGTATTCCGACAAAAGTTGACCCGGCCAATCCGGATAGTCCTGCAGCGACCAGAACTGAGAAAGATGCCGATACCGGGGAAGTACTGTTCACCCGTCTTAATCTGCTGTGGACGCCATCCGATTTGACCGAAGTCAATATCAATTATCTGCATCAGGATGAGGAGTGGGGGCACTCCACAACGACGTACATTGGTGATGACAAGAGCCTGAGTGGCGGCGCTGATGCCTGGGAAGATTCGCCCAGATTCCTCGATGAGGTTGACCGCACCGTCGATATGGGCAGCGTGGATATAGAGCATGACTTTGGCTTCGCGACGTTTACCTCTGCCAGCTCCTTTAGCGTGGATGACTCCACGCCGAATCGAGATACTTCGGACTTTTATGAAACCCTGAGTCCCTTGTATTGGGGCTATCCCCGAATGAACGCACTGGATGAGTCGGACATCGAGACCGAAGTTTTTACCCAGGAATTTCGTCTGGTGTCGAATGGCGATGGGCCCTTCGACTGGGTTGTTGGGGCCTATTATCAGCAAGAGGACATCGAGCAAAACAATGTTAACCATATTCGGGGTTTCGGGGAGTGGGCCGATGATCCTAATTCAGGCGGTAGCCAGGCTGTCGCCTATTACTATGGCGCCGCCGGCTTGACCACCGTGGGGGATTTTGTTGAATTTGGCTTGGGAGGTATTCGGCCGTCGACCAATGGGGACTTGGGTTTCACGTCCAGTTACGAATCTGAATTTACGGATCTGGCGGCCTTTGGTGAGCTTACATGGCATGTGACGGATGCCTGGCAATTCACGGTAGGGGCCCGTTTTTTCAAGCAGGAGCTGGACGCTTCTCTACGACAGACTTTGCCATACTGCGGTGCCGGTTGTTCGGATGATGGTTTGGACCCCAATGGTCTCACCAATGCTAGCAGCGACTCCGAGTTTGATGACCAGATCTTCAAATTTAATACCTCCTACGATTTCGCCGAAGACCAAATGGCGTACCTGACGGTATCCGAGGGCTTCCGTCGCGGTGGCGCCAATGCTCTGCCTCAGCTTGGGCCCTTTTTCGATCCGGGATTCGCTGTGGATTACGAGCCGGATACGCTGCTCAATACTGAACTTGGCCTTAAAGGCACACTGATGGACAATCGCCTCAGCTACTCCGCTGCGGTGTACCAGATCACCTGGGATGACATTCAGTTGGAGACGTTTAACTCCGCCGGGTTCAGAGGCGTGGTAAACGGCGATGAAGCGCAATCAAAAGGCCTGGAGTTAGAAGCGACCTTTGCCGCCACCCAGTACCTGACAATCACCGCGGGTTATAGCTATGTAGACGCCGAAATTACCGAGGACTCTCTCATCGCTGATCGCTCTGGTGCAGGATTACCCAGCGATATGCTTTTCGATGGTGACACGCTCCCTTATGTGTCAGAGAACCAGGCCAGCATTTCCCTGGATTATAGCCGCGCGCTGGACAATGGAATGATGCTGGACATCCACTTGGACGGCAACTACCGCTCTGAATTCAATTCCCAGGTAAACGACGAGTTGTTCTTTGACAACTACGTCGAGTTTGATGGCTACTCGCAGTGGAATACATCGTTATCTCTATCCAAGGATGCGTGGAGAGCGACATTGTGGTCTCGCAACCTCACTAACGAGGAAGGTTTGAGTTCTGCCGTCGTGCGCAATGCCAATGTCACGCCCGGCGCGGAGTTTGGCCGTCGTGGCTTTGTCAGCCGACCCAGAACCGTGGGCCTGCGCTTTACCTATTTCTTTGAATAGGCCACTGAATATCTCTTAGCTCCTTCGGGAGCTTTTTTTTGGCCTGTCTGCAAATCGCGGTTATGCTGGCTGGCACTAAATATCTTGGTGGGTGACAGGTGTCGTTAAATAGTGCCACAGCGCAAGACATAACACGTCGTATCTGGAAGTTGCTGGAGGCCAGTCAGACAAAGCAGGCTGTTGAGTTGTGTCAGGAACTCAATCGCATCCATCCCGACTATGCAGATGGGTGGCATGTTGCCAGCCAGGTTGCTGAGCGGGCTCGCCTGCCGGGTAAATCCCTGGAGTTTATTCAGCGTGCACTGGATTTAGATGCAAACAACAGCGGATATTTAATCCATCAGGCCACTCTTTTGCAACGCACGGGAAAAGTGGAAGAGGGCCTGGCGGTTGTTCGCAAGTTGGTGGGTCGAACACTCGAATCGGCCGCTGCCTACAACATCCTGGGGTCGACGCTCGCCCATTTTGATTTGCACGAGGAGGCTCTTGCAGCCTTCGACAGCGCGATAGCGCTTTCTCCCACTCGACCTCACTATCACTTTAATCGCGCAGCGGAATTGCGTTTTCTCGGTCGACTTAAGGATGCCGAAGCGGCCTGCAATAGCAGTATCAAACTGAATCCCCAGCACCACGAGGCCTACCTCATGCGTAGTGATCTACGCACACAGGATGCTGAAAATAATCATGTAGCCGAGTTGAAAAGTCAGTTACCAACAGCCGCGAAGGAATGGCGCGGTCATGCGCAGTTACATTATGCCCTCGCCAAGGAGCTGGAAGATCTGGGAGAGTACAGGGAATCATTCGAGTACCGCAGTCGCGGGGCCAAGCTGCGACGAGCACATACGGTTTACCAGCCTGAAAACGATTTGGTCACTATGGCCGCAATTACCAAAGCCTTTGATAGCGAGATTTTTACGAAGATCAACTCATCCTGCGACAACAGCTCACCGGTATTTATTTTGGGCCTGCCTCGTACGGGTACCACGCTTCTAGAACGAATTCTGAATAGCCACAGCCAGATTCACAGCGCGGGGGAACTCAATGTTTTCGCCAGGGAGTTGGTAGGGCAGGTACGATCCAAATTTGGTGCGGCAGTGCCACGTGACCGTTTTGTGGAGCTCAGTTCACAAATTGATTTCACTGAGCTCGGAGAGGCCTATATTCGAGGTACTGCCGCACTGACCGGAGGCTGCCCACATTTTATCGATAAACTACCCCTCAACTATTTGTATGCTGGCTTGATCCACCTGGCACTGCCAAATGCCCGCATTATCCACTTGCGTCGACATCCCATGGCCGCTTGCTATGCCATCTACAAGCAGCTGTTTCAGGGGGCCTATCCATTCTCCTATTCCCTGGAAGAGATGGGGCACTACTATGTGGCTTATTCACAACTCATGGACCACTGGCGTCAGGTGATTCCAGCGGTGGCAATGACCGAAATACACTACGAGGACCTGGTAATGCAAACCGAAGCTGAAGCGCGCCGTATTCTGGATTTCTGTGGCCTGCAATGGGAGGAGCAATGCCTCTCTTTCTACCGGCAAAAGTCCGCATCGACCACGGCCAGCGCTGCCCAGATAAGGCAACCCCCACACACTCGTTCCGTGGATCAATGGCGCCATTACGAGGAACAGTTGCAACCCCTGAAAGCCATTCTCCTGGCGGGCGGAATCCAGGAGCTGGAATAGCCGAACGCAGGCATTATCTCTCCCGCCTCAGCACAGGCAGTGCGACATTATTGGCCATGCTGTGTCATTATTGGCCACTAGTTTTCGCACTGCTTGGAGAAATAAATGCGCGGCGACGGTGTGGTCACCCGGCTGGATACTCTGCCACTGAATCACGTTTCCCATGTTCTGGAAGTGGCTGAGGAGTTTGGCTACGACTTGCAGTCGATTCTGTCCGGGGCAGGCGCTGGCAATGGCCTGGATTTCCAGGAGGGCACAGACCTGCCCAGCGACGATTACTATCAAATCCTGGAGCAGATTCTGAAGATGGTGGATATTCCCTCCTTTGGAGTCAGGGTTGGTCAAAAGTTTTCGCTCGTCGACTACGGGGTGCTGGGTTACGCCTGTATCAGCAGTCCCAGCTTCAGGCACCTTTTGCAAACGTTTTTCCGCTTTCAGCAAATTGTCGGTAGTAACGATACCTTTAGTGAGACTTTGCGTGAGGAAGGCGATCAGGCCATGATCGAAATTCGTTCCTCAAGCGCAAAAAATCACCTCGCCCGTTTTGATATTGAAGAGGCGATTGGCCAGTGGATCAGTGCCACCGAAGATATGGCCCCAGGTGAGGACTCAATGTATACACGAATCAATCTCGCATTCAGCAAACCCGATTACGCGGATGATATGCAGGCTCTGTTGGGTTGTCCGGTATTTTTTGATCAGCCACGCAACGAAATGGTATTACCGGCGGAGTTTCTCGATCATCCCTTGACCATGGCCAATGAACTCACTTCCCAATTGTGCGAGCAGCAGTGCAATACCATCTTGCAGGGACTGAACAAGCAACAGGGGTTGGTAGACCAGGTGCGCAAGCTGATTATCAATCTTCCCGGCCGGGTACCCACACCAGAGGAAATCGCGGGACAACTCAATGTGAGTTATCGCACCTTGCGCCGTCGTCTTAGCGATGAGGGTACATCGTTCAAGGAGATTCATAACGAGGTGCGTATGGGAATGGCCGCTGAATACTTGCGTCAAACCGACCTGACGACTCAGGAAATTACCTATTTGTTGGGCTACTCCGAGGCCTCCAACTTTCACCGCGCTTTTAAGGCCTGGCACGGCAAGACACCAGGCGATTATCGTCTGGTTGAGGCTGTGTCGCCGTAGCTCATTGGCTTTGTGGGGCACATCATGTGGCCAATAATAATAATTGGCTGGCCATGGGAGACATAGACGCATCCACGGCTGGCTTCTACCCTTGGGGTTAATTCGTCAACGGGATAAAACCTCTGTGGCAATCGGAGCGATAAAAAAGCAAAAAACACCTGAGACGTATATTGCCAGTTTGATCTGGCTATCTTTGGTTGCGGCCTTGATCGGCAATATCCAGCCCATATTTCTCGGCGTCCTGGCGGAGACCTTCTCCCTGGATGGTAAGCAACTGGGTTTTATTGGCGGTGCGGAACTGGGGGGCAGCTGTTTGGCGTCACTGAGTGCGCCCTACTGGTTTCCCCGATTCCGACTGCGCCGGGTGGCATTTGTCGCACTTATCGTAGGAGTGGCAGGCAACCTGATCACGAGTTCAGTAACTGAATACTCGCAGCTGCTCATGATCAGATTCACCATCGGCTTTCTCGGCTCGGGTGTCCTCTATGCAATGACATTGGGGTTGATCGGCCAGCTTGGAAACCCCGACCGTGTGATTGCAATAGCAATTATTTTCCAGGTACTTTCTCTTGCGGTCGGTATGGCTGCGGTGCCTATCTTGATGGATCGTTGGCAATTATCGGGTGTTACAGCTGTTCTGGCACTGCTGTTTTGTACCGGGTTTTTTCTGTTGCATCTGCTACCTGAGCGGCTGGGGATTCAGAGTGTCCGGGAGGCCGCACCGGGCGATTTAAAGTTCTTACCGGGGGCGCTGTTGGCCAGTTTGATTGTCTTCAGTGTTGGCCTGGGCGGCGTTTGGGCCTTCATGGAGCGTATAGGCAATAGCGCCGGGTTTTCGATGGTAGACATTGGCAACGCCCTGGCGGTCTCGGGATTGGTCGGGGGTTTAGGTGCACTTGTAGCTGCTGTTCTGGGGACTCGGCTGGGTCGGCTGCTACCTGTTGTGTTCGCCCTCCTATTACAGGTTGTCACCTGTTTCATACTCGCCACCAGAAGTGACTGGTACAGCTATTTACTGGCGATAGCATTGTTCAATTTTTGTTGGAACCTGACGCTGCCTTATCTGATGGGGGCCATTGCTGCTGCTGATCCGTCCGGCCGTTTTATGGTGTTGATCCCGGCGGCCCAGACCGGCGGGTATGCCCTGGGGCCGATGCTGGTGGGGCTCATTATGGTGGGGGAGGGATACCAGACTGCCGCCTGGATTTCCATGGGAGTATTCTTCGGCTGCCTGATAATGGTGGTGCCGCTGCTGAGAAAGATTCCGCCGACAGTTGTGGTTCAAGTGGACGGCGTTTAAACGGGTGCGTATTTAGAGGGTTTATCCATGTTTTCATTGTCCGGAAAAATTGCGCTGGTGACTGGCGGGTGTAGCGGCATAGGGCTGGCGATTGTAGCTCGCTTTATGGCTGCCGGTGCCCAGGTGATCGCAGCTGATCTTGCAACCACGCCAGCCTTCGATAAAAACGGCGCTTCGTTTGTCGCCCTGGATGTCACAGACGAAGATCGTCTGGCGCGGGTCTTTGCAGAGGTAGAGGAAAATTTCGGCAAGCTGGATATTCTGGTCAACAACGCAGGAATAGGGCTTGAAGAGGGACCATTAATTGAAGCCGATATCGGCGCATTTCAAAAAACCCTGGCAGTCAATCTCAATGGTGTCCTGTTCGGCCTGAAATACGGCCCTCGGCATATGAACGACGGGGGCAGCATTGTTAATACCGCATCTCTGGCGGCAACTACGACCATGCCTGAGTACACCGGCTACTCTGTTTCAAAAGCAGGAGTGGTGAAGTTGAGCCAGCAGGCGGCGGTGGAGTTAGGTAATCGTAATATTCGTGTTAATGCGGTGTGTCCGGGTACCACGACAACGCCGATGGAACCTGCCGACAGTGAAGAATCCCGACTTTGCAAGTACCTGACCGCAGCGGGGCGCCCCGGAACACCGGAAGAACAGGCGGCGGTCTTTCACTTCCTCGCTTCCGATGACGCAAGCTATGTGAATGCCCAGGCGATTACCGTCGACGGCGGCTGGGTGCATGGGCTCAACAATGCCCTTATAGATAAGCTTTTGGCCTGACGCGGCCGAAAAATCCAACTAACAGACAGCAAAGGAGCTATAACATGGCTTTAGATCTTTCTGGAAAAAATGCTTTTATCACTGGTGCGGCCGGAGGCCTGGGCTGGGCGACCGCCAAACGCCTTATCGATCACGGTGCACGGGTTTTCGCCACGGATATACGGCACACCGAGGCAGTCGACAAATTGCCTGGGGCCAGCTTCTTCGAGTGCGATGTGAGCGTGGAACAACAGGTGGCCGATGCCTTTGGCAAAGCGGAGCAGACATTGGGCAAACTAGACATCGCCATCAACAACGCCGGGCTGACCCACTTGGGTGGCACCCTCGAGGAAATGGACGCCGATTACTTCCAGTTTATGCAACGCGTCAATGTTAACGGTGTGTTCCACGGTCTTAAACATGCCCCCGCCTACATGAACGACGGCGGCAGTATCATCAACACCGCCTCGCTCGCTGCGTTCATGTATTCGTCGGGTACTGCCGCTTACAATGCCTCCAAGGCCGCCGTGGTCAGCCTTACCAAGAGCGCTGCCCTGGAACTGGGCCCGCGCGGAATTCGGGTCAACGCCGCCTGCCCCGGTCATACCATGGTAGATCGTCCTGGGTTTGACGAGGAGGAAAAAGGCGCAGTGGCTGAAATCTGTCGTGTGGCGACTGCTCTGGGCCGCCATGCTGAAGCCGACGAACAGGCCGCGGTGTTCCACTTTCTGGCCGCTGATGAGAGCCGCTACATTACCGGACAGGCGCTGATCGTGGACGGGGGTTGTAGCCTCGGGCATACGCCCTTGATGGAGCAACAGATCCTGGGATAAGTCCGCAAATCACTCGGAGAAGAGCGTGTTCTTAGCTCAGCTCACCGGCACATTAATAAAACGAAGGATATGCGGCCAGAAAAGATAATACACTGACCAATAGCGCCATACTCACCACACCGTCTCAGTTGTATCGTGTACCTGTAACAATGAATTTGTTTTGCACTTACAACGAGGTCTTCCGCCAGTCATGAAACAGATCAGTGAGAGTCTAAGCGTTCGAGATAGCCGACTGTTTATCGAAGAATGTGACGTTGCCAGTTTAGCCGAACAGTTTGGTACCCCGCTTTTTGTCATATCGGAATCCCATTTGCGCAGCAATCTGCGTCGCTACAAAACCGCTTTTAAACAGCACTGGCCCGAGGGTCAGGTGCGGATTATGCCCGCGATAAAGGCCAGTCCAATATTGGCGGTTCGCAGGGTGCTCAGTGACGAGGGTTGTGGCTGCGATGTATTTGGTCCCGGGGAGTTGGAATGTGCATTGCGCGGCGGTGTGGATCCCAGTGTGATTTCCGTCAATGGTTCGATCAAGGACAGAAGTATTATTCGTCGTGCAATCGAAGTGGGCGCCCGCGTTGTTCTCGATAGTCCTAAGGAACTGGAACTGTGTGAGGAAGAGGCCGCCAGACTGAATAAAGTCGCGCGGGTCATGTTCCGGATCAAACCCTTTATGTCCGAGTTGGAGACCAAATCTGATTTTATGCCCGACGCTGAAATTCGGGAAATGACCCAGATGATCAAGTACGGCATACCCACGTCTGAGGTGTTACCCATGGGCCCAAGGGCGGTCGAGTTGGCGCATGTCGAGCCCATAGGCATTCATGTGCATATGGGCCGTCACAGTAAGAAAATGGAAGTTTGGCAGTCCTGGGTGCACCATTGCGTCCTACTGACCAAACGCCTTAGCGACTCGATGGGTGGCTGGGTGCCCCGGGAGGTTGATTTCGGTGGTGGCTTTCCCAGCTTCCCCGACAAGGATACTGATGTTTATGTCCAGGGGTATGAAGGCCCTTCCGTGGAGGAATACGCCAAAGGCATTACCGAGAGCTTCCGTAATGCGATGCGGGAAGTCGATATGGACCCCACCGGTATCACCCTTGAAATAGAACCGGGTCGAGGGCTGCATTGCGATACTGGTATTCATCTGACCACCGTTCACAACGTTAAGGAAGAGACGGAGAACCGACCGAGGAAGTGGGTGGAACTGGATACCTCGGAGGTTTTTCTCGCCGTTCCCGGCTTCAATGAAGAACCACCCTTTGACTTCATCTTTGCCAACAAGGCAGACCGTGCCACGGAAGTCGTCGCGGATATGGTGGGACAGACCTGTAATGCTGAATTGCTTTTTAACCAGGTAAAAACACCCCAACTGGAAGAAGGTGACGTAGTGGCGTTGCTGAACACCGGCTCCTATATCGAACCCATGGCCGCCAATTTTAATGCCCTGCCACGTCCTGGCACGGTTCTGGTTTGCGGTGATCAGGCGGAGTTGGTCAAGCGTCACGAAACAGTAGATGAAGTGTTTTCACGCGATATTATTCCCGACCGACTGGCGACCTTGGAGGCATTAGAGGCCTGAATAATGACAACACTGAAAGATAAAGTAGCAATCGTAACCGGCACAGCCCACCCGATGGGGATGGGCTATGCCACCGCTCGAAGACTGGCTGACGCCGGTGCTAAAGTCGTCTTGACCGACAGAGTTGCCGATGACCTGGGCAGGGTTGAGCTGGATGCCCGGGCGGCGGAAATTGTTGAGGCTGGCGGTGACGCCCTCGCTATCGCCGTGGATGTTACCGTGCGAGAACAGATCGATGCCTGTATCGCCGAGGTAAAAGAGCACTACGGTCGTATAGACATTCTCTTCAACAATGCCGGCAGCCCCGCCGGTTGTGGTGACTTCCTCACCATGAACGACCAGCAATGGGATATCAGCTATCAGGTTAACCTCAAGGGCTTGGCGGATTTTTGCCAGGCTGTATTGCCAGGCATGATCGAACAGGGCGGCGGAGCCATCGTCAACAATGCCTCTTTATCCGGTCTGGGCGCCATACCCTTAATGGCAGCCTATACCGCCACCAAATTTGCGGTAGTCGGTTTGACCAAGGCGCTAGCGGCAGAATTTGGCCCACACAAGATAAGAGTAAACGCAGTTTGCCCCGGTATGATCTGGACGCAGATGGGACAATCTGAAATAGAACACCAGCAAGAAGAGGGCGAGACCTTCGAGCAGGCCAAGCAACGCCTGGTCAGTGCCGATCTGGTGCCGCTGGAACGTTGGGCCGAACCCGAAGAGGTGGCCGATGCGGTCGTGTACTTGGCCGCTGATTCAGCCAGTTATATCAGTGGCGTGGCCCTGCCGGTTGCCGGCGGTATGGCGCCGGGTTTATAAGGAAAGGGAGGCATGCATATGTTCGGGTTTAAGGGGATTCACCATATCGCCATTTCGGTACCTTCGTTAGAGGAAGCTAAAACCTTTTACGTGGATAAGTTGGGCTTCACGGTGGCCGACGAGGCGCATCTTCCGCACTCGGAAGAGGGCGACAAAGTACTTGCGCTGGAAAATGCCGACAGCAACGTGCTGATGGTAAAAGCCGGCAACTTGTTTCTGGAGATTTTCGAATTTCACCATCCGACACCGCTCGAGCAGAATAATCGACGGGTTTGCGATCATGGTTACACCCACTTAGCCTTTGAAGTTGAAGATGTTCACCAGGCCTACCAGTTCCTGGAGCAAGCCGGCGTGCAATGGCACCACACGCCTGTGGAGGCGGGCGAAGGATACCTGATGACCTATGGCCGGGACCCCTTTGGCAATGTGATTGAAATACAGCAATTGGTTTCGGGCCTGTCCTACAGCTTTGACCAGCTGCGAGCAGATTCTTAATGAGCGACAAACTGGCGCTGAGCTGGAAGGAGTACGTTAGCTACGACGCGACCGGATTGGCGCAGTTGGTCAGTCGTGGTGAAGTGTCACCACGTGAATTGGCGGCGCAGGCGGCAGCAGCAACCGCGCGAGTAAATCCGCAGATCAACGCTGTCATTGAAGTCTTTGATGATGTGATAAAAGACCCCGACAAGGATGGTATGAGCCACTCAGGTGCTTTTCACGGCGTGCCAATGATGCTCAAGGATTTGGGTTCCCGAATGAAAGGGCGCGTCCAGGAAAGTGGTTATGCCTGGCAGCAGGACAATGTTGCCGAGGAAGATGATCCGCTGACCCACAATTTTCGCCAGGCGGGTTTCAATCTGATCGGTCGTACCACCACGCCGGAGGATGGTATGGCGGGTGTCACAGAAACCATTAAGTTTGGTGTCACCCGAAATCCCTGGAATCTGGAACGTTCTGCCGGTGGGTCATCCGGTGGTTCTTCCGCCGCGGTGGCCGCCGGGATACTGTCTGTATGCAGCGCTTCCGACGGCGGTGGGTCTATTCGCTTGCCAGCCAGCTGGAACGCTCTGGTGGGTTTAAAATCCACTCGCGGTCGTCTGCCATTGCCTGCAGGCTTACACGAGGCGCTTCTGCCCTCAGGCGTTGAAGGAATTGTCACTCGCACAGTGCGCGATACAGCAGCGATCCATGACGCTATATGCAGGCGGCCACTCGGCGCCGGGTTTATGCCCTACCCATCGTCGGAATCTCTGCTGTCACAATTAGACGTACCCATTCGACAGTTTCGTATAGCACTTTCCATGGGCAATTGGTCACGTAGCAATTCAGTGCCGGCCGAATACATAGAACGCGTTGCCGACGTTGCGCGGTGGCTGGAACGACAGGGGCACGAGATAGAGGAAGTTCAAGACAGCGAACTGTGTGACTTCGAACAGTTGTTTGCCTCTTATAAGATTGCCAACTGGGTGGCACCACTGGGTAATTCTATTCCCGCGATGGCAGCTGACCTTGGCGTGACCTTGACTGAGGAAAACACCAGTCCCCAGGCTCTAAAGCTGATAGAGGCGGCAAAGTCTGTGACAGTGGATGATTACATGAATGCTATGGCTGTCAATGCCAGTACTACTCGGCAGTGGGGTGGGTTCTGGGAGCGTGGTTACGATTTACTGCTGACGCCGACTATGGGTGATCGCTGCCCTGAAGTTCACAGTGAACGCTATGCGCTCTCCAGCTCTTTATCCTTCGATGATTTTTTTGAACACGGTATGGATTTGTGCCGCTATACCATGCCCGGTAACGATTCTGGTCTGCCCGCGATTAGCTTGCCCGCTGGTCTGGATAACAACGATTGTCCTATGGGTGTGCAGTTTTATGCGCCATGGGCACGTGAAACAGATTTGTTGCATATCGCCGGCCAACTCGAGCAAGGCCAGGCGCAATGGTTCAATCAATTGGCACCGCTCAATGTCGCCACAGTGCAGTGCTAAGGGGAAAGTCCGATGGAACAAGTTATCCGACAACAAATTCAGCAGCTTCTCGATACTGATGCTATCAAGCAGCTCAAGGCGCGCTACTGCAAGTACGCAGACAGTGGCAAAAACCCCGATGAATTCGCAGCTTTATTTACCCAGAATGCCATCCTCGACGAAGGTGATGATGGGGTCTTTTCTGGTCGCGAGAATATTCTCCAAATGTACAAATCTCTGTCGCCTTTTTTTAAGTTGAATCAACACTTGGTCTTGAGTCCCATCATCGAAATTTCAGGTGATAAGGCTACTGGAGAGTGGCGGTTGTTGCAGCTGTGCACCACCGAACATCCGGAGGGTGATCGCGCTTTCTGGGCCTGTGGCTATTATAAGGAACAATACTTACGAGTTGGCGAGCAGTGGAAGTTTGAGCATGTCGAAGCACGCGTGCATTTTTGTTGCGATTACGCCGAAGGATGGGCCAAGGCTCCCTGGGGCGAATTGTTGTCGGCCGAGGCCAAATCCGCCATAGGTTTGGACTAGTATTGTTAAAAACAAAATTTTAATTAATATTTTTATAGGGAGTTGTAGCTACCCATGAATACCCCACAAAACCAGGCACGCGGTCAGAACTTTCACGCGCTTCACCAGAATTGGTATGAGTTTCCGGATACCGACGCACTGGAAGCATGGACCTATACCACTGAATTTACCTATGAAGCTGGCCAGCGCGTGGACTTCCATACCAGTTCCACCTTCGAAGAGTACAGCATTGAAATTGTGCGCGATGGCGCCAGGCCGAAGACAGTTTATTGCGCCGAAGGACTGCCAGGAGAAAGTTTCCCGACACCGGTAGACGCTTCTGTCAAAGGTTGTGGCTGGCCTGTGACACACAGTTGGGAGACGCCGGCGGACCTTCCAAGTGGTGGTTACCTGGTATTAACTACCGCCAGAAGCAGTACCGGCGAGGAAGTTGAACATCAACACTTTTTCGCAGTGCGGGCGGCGGACCCAGGCAAATCTGCCGATATCCTTTTTGTGCTTTGCACGACCACCTGGATGGCTTACAACAACTGGGGGGGTAGCAACCACTACGAGGGTAATTACAACGGCCCCGACGAAAATGTCATGGCTCCGATTCTGAGCAGCCAACGCCCCTGGGCCAAAGGGCAGGTGTGGTTGCCAGTTGGCGCGCCCCGTATTCCTATAGAAGTGTCTCCGGAGATGGGCGCTATTCCTCGTTACACAGGCCTGGAATGGTCGAATTTACACGGTTACTCGAAATACTATGCCGCCTCTGGCTGGGCCAGCTTTGAACGGCATTTCGCCGTCTGGGCGGAAAAGAATGGCTACCCGCTGGAGTACGCGACCCAGCACGATCTGGAGTATCGCCCGGAACTTCTGCGGCACTATAAGTGCGTTGTCATTGTAGGACATGACGAATATTGGACAGCGGGCATGCGCGATGCGATTGACAGCTATGTTGACGGTGGCGGCAATGTGGCGCGCTTTGGGGCTAACTTCATCTGGCAAGTGCGCCTTGAGGACGATGGCCAAACCCAGGTGTGCTACAAATATGATGCCCGGGAATTCGATCCCCTGATGGGAACTGAAGATCAGCATATGTTGGCAACGGCCTGGGAGAGTCCTTTGGTAGATCGACCCGGCGCATCCACCTTTGGGTTGAATGGTTTTCACTGTGTGTACTCCGGCTTTGGAGGCTGGAATCCCCGTAACAGTGGAGGTTATGTGGTCTATCGAAATGATCATTGGGTCTTTGAGGACTGTGATCTCTACTTTGGGGATTGCTTTGGAATGTCAGCAAAGGTTTTTGGATTCGAAGTCGATGGCGTGGACTTTACGTTCCGCAATGGTCTGCCATACCCCACCTTTCGCGATGGCGCACCGGAGGGTTTGGAAATTTTGGCAATGAATGCCTCTGGCCTTGAAGAGGAAGATCACGGCAATAAGGGCGCTGTAATGTATGCCGGTGACGCCGATGTGGCCTTTAAGGTCGAGGAACTTCACGGAGAAGACACTCCCGAGCTGCGGCGCGAGAGCCAGTATGGCGCGGGGCAGATGGCGATTTTCAGTCGCAACGGCGGCACCGTATTTAATGCCGGTAGTTGTGAGTGGGTCAATGGCTTGCGTTTGCGGGAGCCGTTTACGGAGAAAATAACCTGTAACGTGTTGGATCGATTTGTAGCCGATATTTCCTGACGGTGAGGTGATTCGAGCTCTGATTACATCCGTCTATTCCGGCTGTTTTGCCGGAGTCTCCATAGCATCAATAACGCTACGCATCCTCGTCCTCGTCAGGAGAGCAATCGCATGCTGCCATTCTTTACTCTACTTTTGATCTGCCAGCTAGTGGGTGAGGTATAGGACAAATAAACGGCCTGTTGAGAGTAGATTTCCTCACTGATACTGCCGACTGAACGGGAGAAGTTCGCGAAGTACCCGTGTATTGCCCTGAAAAGTTGTTGGCTGTGATGATCGCGCA
>Ga0222718_10002667_pt1 | contig 15831 bp, 14 predicted proteins | sample C33_27DmetaG_FD_165045 | JGI IMG/M metagenome (GOLD analysis project Ga0222718, IMG submission 165045) | Estuarine water microbial communities from San Francisco Bay, California, United States - C33_27D | ecosystem: Environmental > Aquatic > Marine > Unclassified | place: USA: California... | reverse complement strand
GCGTATCAAAAGAAGGTGCTCAAACGCTCTATTACTACTCAGTAGATTATGTTGGAAATGATGAGAAGGCTAAGTCTTCAGACTTCACGGTTGACTTGACGGCCCCAAAAACTACCTATGAAGTTGTAGGGATCAATAAAGGTGGAAACATACTTGCACCAGGTACAAAGCTTAAGCTGACAAGCACAGATAATTTGAGTGGAGTAAAGACCACATATTACAACTTTGACGGAGGTAATTCTAAAGGATACTATGGTCAGGTGCCCATGACCGGACTTGGTGATGGAGAGCACGTTTTTAAATATTATGCCGTAGATAATGTGAAGAACATGGAAGGTGGAGATGGCGGTGCAAGCGCAAGCACATTCAAGTTTTATTTGGATCGAATTCCCCCCGTACCTACGCATGAAGTGAAGGGTGATCAGTATAAAGGAAACTACTTATACATCTCACCTAGAACAACAATTGCTCTAGCTGCCACTGATAATAAGGCTGGGGTGAAGAACATCTATTACAGAATTGATGGAGGAGAACGAGGTACTTATAGCTCTGAGTTTAAGATGCCAGACGTTCGTGGTGTACACAATGTTAAGTATGATGCCAACGATTTGGTGGAGAACTTAAGTGGAAACAAATACATCAATGTATTTATGGATAATGAAGGTCCTGAAACAGGAATAATTTACGCCAACCCTCAATTTATGGATCGTGATACATTGTTCATCACCAGCGAGAGCGATATTACTCTTCGAACTCGTGATGATGCCTCTGGTGTTAAGTCGGTGGAATATAGCATTGATGGCGGTGGATTTAAAACCTACAGCCAATTCAATCTTCCAATTGAAGGCTATCATACCATCAAGTTTAGAAGTACAGATAACGTAAACAACAAGGAAACCGAGAAGACTAGCAGTGCTTATGTTGATAATACAGCACCAGAAATCTTTGTAAAGTTAAGTATTGAAGCTATTGGCTCTAAGAAAGGCTTACCAGTGTATCCGAATTATACTAGAATGTACGTTGCGGCCACCGATAAGAAGGTGGGCACGGATAAAATCATGTATTCTATGGATGGCGGAGCGTTGACCTTGTATTCTTCTGCTCAAACGTTAGATGCGTCAGAAATGAGCAGGTTTAGAAAGAACAAGAAGTATGAAGTAAAGGTGGTTGCTAAGGATAAGCTTGGTAATACCAGTGAGAAAATGGTAGAGTTTTACGTAGGTAAGGACGATAATTAATACGACAGTTTTTTGCAATTGCATAAAGCCTCATCGAATTACAATGGGGCTTTTTTTATTCAGATATCCTGGAGATGGCCATTGCCGCCAAATCATACTGAGGATTCATCTCTAATACCATTTTATAATCTTCCAGTGCCTCTTTGGTGAAATCAGCCCTTTCTTTGGCTAATCCTCGATTATATAGGGCTTGAAAATATTTTTCTGGGCCATAGTTAATGGATTCAGTAAAGGCCATTGAAGCACTATCATACTTCGCAAGGTATTCAAGATAGATGTATCCCTTATTGTAATGTGCATTGAAATAATTTGGATTTAGCTCGATTATTTCATCATACAATCGAATGGCCGATCGCACTTCACCGGCTCGCTGTAAGTGAAAAGCCTTTGCATACATTACCTCTAAGCTATTTGGCTTTACCCTTAATGCGTTGTTGTAATAGTCAAGTGCAATTGGCTCTAAGGGTATGGAAAATAGTAGCCCAAGCTGTAAGTAGCTATCATAGTCCTCAGGGTCTTGTTCAATTGCCGTTCGAAAACTAGACACAGCCTTGGCGGTATCACCGGCATATTTGTAATTGAAGCCTTTCAAACGATAGGCAGTAGCATTATTTACATCAACTCTTAAAGCCTCATTTAAATACTTAAATGAGTTGGCGTAATCGTCAACCAACATGTAAAGCTCTCCCAGTTTTACAAGTACATCCACATTATCTGGATTGATTTCATATGCCTTAAGCAAAGCATCTCTTGATTCTCTGCTTTGCTTATTTATAATTTTCAAGCTTGCTAGGAATATGTAGTAATCAGCTTTGCTACTGTCTAAATTCAAAGCTCTACCCACATCACTCAGACTTGCGGGTACATCACCGAGTTGGAAGTACGCCTTTGATCGCTCAAAATACAGATCAGAATTTCCTGGATCACCCTTGATAATCGCGCTGATACTGTCTACAGGATTTTCATATGCCTCCTCGACTGCAGTTTTGGTTTCTCCGCAACCAACAATTGAAATCAGAAGAAGTAAATAGAATGTGTTTTTCATGGTCTCAAACATAAAAGTAAAAGGCCATGGCTATACGCCACGGCCTTTGCACATTTAGAATTAGGAAGCACTATGCTTCTGCAGATGCTGCCTTTTCTTTCGATTTCGGTTTGAATGACTCAAAAATCTTGTTTTCGATTTCTTCACTCAATTCGGGATTGTCTTCAAATAGCTGCTTTACGGCATCTCGGCCTTGCCCCAGCTTGGTTTCACCATAGCTAAACCAAGAACCACTCTTTTTGAGAATGCCTTGTTGAACTCCAAGATCCACAATTTCGCCAGATTTTGAAATACCCGTTCCATACATTATATCAAACTCAGCACGCTTAAATGGTGGCGCTACCTTGTTCTTAACAACTTTGAGCTTCACGTTATTACCAATCACCTCATCGCCATTCTTTATCTGTGATGACCTGCGGATGTCAATCCTAATGGACGCATAAAATTTCAATGCATTACCTCCTGTTGTGGTTTCAGGATTTCCGAACATCACACCGATTTTTTCACGAAGCTGATTGATAAAGATGCACGTGCAATGTGTCTTGCTGATGGAAGCTGTGAGCTTTCGCATGGCCTGTGACATCAATCGGGCTTGTAAACCCATTTTACTGTCGCCCATTTCTCCTTCAATTTCTGCCTTTGGAGTAAGTGCAGCAACAGAATCCACAACAATGAGGTCTACTGCCCCAGACCGAATGAGATTGTCGGCTATTTCTAGCGCTTGCTCCCCGTTATCGGGTTGTGAAATCAATAGGTTGTCTGTATCAACTCCTAGATTTTCTGCATAGAATCGATCGAAAGCATGCTCGGCATCAATAATAGCTGCAATGCCTCCTTGTTTTTGCAATTCAGCAATGGCATGTATCGCCAGGGTGGTTTTACCCGAAGATTCTGGTCCATAAACTTCAATGATTCTTCCCCTTGGATATCCGCCTACACCTAAGGCTAAGTCTACTGAAAGAGACCCTGAAGGAATAACCTCCATATTTTCGACCTCATTATCGCCCATGCGCATAATGCTTCCTTTTCCATATGTTTTTTCGAGGCGCTCAAGTGTGAGGTTGAGTGCTTTTAATTTCTCTTTTGATACTTCTGCCATTGCTGTGATGATTTAGTTGAGGTTCAATGCCTCAAGGATTTGATTTGTATGATCTTTCGTTTTGACTTTGTCGATGCGCTTCATAACGGTGCCATCCTTATCAAGGATAAAGGTGGTACGATGGATGCCATCATATACTTTGCCCATAAATTTTTTCTCTCCCCAAACTCCAAACGACTGAATTATACTTTTATCGGTATCGGCTATTAGCGGGAAAGGTAAGTCATACTTTTTGATAAACTTTTGATGTTTTTCCTCCGAATCGGCACTTACTCCAACAACTTTAATTCCCTTGTTTAGCAATTCGCTATGATTGTCTCTGAGATTACATGCTTGTGCGGTGCAACCAGGTGTATCGTCTTTTGGATAAAAGTAAATGACCACATTGTCTCCTTTAAAATCTTGAAGTGAAATGGCACTACCATTTTGATCCTTCCCCGTAAAATTTGGTGCTGCTTGTCCTTCTTCTATTTTATTCATATCGCAATTTAAATTTGTTTATCTACATAAACAAAGTCCAAACTATTTGTTTTACAAATGCAAATAAAATATGGGCAGAACGTAATCTATTTACATTCATCAAGAAATATGACAACGGTTGAGATAATTGTGTCGGGAAGGGTGCAAGGAGTGTGGTTTAGAAAATATTCCAAACAAAAGGCTGATGAGATTGGTGTTTGCGGCCATGTTCAAAATATGGTAAACGGGAAAGTCAAAATTGTTGCACAAGGCGGAGAAGATCAAATTGATCAACTTGTTGCATGGGCAAAAATTGGTTCACCAAAGAGCAGTGTGGAATCGGTGGACGTTCAACCAATTCAGAAGGAACTGGACTTCGAAGACTTTAGAATCATCAAGGCATGACAAGAAAAGAAAAGGCAAGTATTGTGCAGGAGCACCTAGAGCAATTGTATCCTGAAGTCCCGATTCCACTAGATCATCAAGATCCCTATACACTATTGATTGCTGTATTGCTGAGTGCTCAATGCACTGATGAGCGCGTGAATAGAATTACCCCGTTGTTGTTTACTAAAGCGGATAACCCAATGGACATGGTAAAACTGTCTATTGATCAAATTAAGGAGATTATCAGACCGTGTGGTCTGTCTCCTGCTAAGTCTAAAGCCATTTGGAATTTATCGCAAATTATTTTGGATGAACATGGTGGTGAGGTGCCTCAGTCTTTTGAAGCCCTTGAGCGACTTCCTGGAGTAGGCCACAAGACAGCTTCTGTGGTGATGAGTCAGGCCTTTGGTGTACCAGCTTTTCCTGTTGATACACACATTCATAGACTCATGTATCGATGGGGGTTGACCAATGGCAAAAGTGTTGAGCAGACCGAGAAAGATGCAAAGAAGTTGTTTCCAAAAGAGCTTTGGAATCGACTTCATTTACAGATTATTTTCTACGGGCGAGAATATAGTCCAGCCCGAGGATTTAAACTTGAGAACAGCCCTATTGATCAACTTATAGGCCTTAAGTCAAGACTGCCTAAATCTTAGTTTGAGATTTGCTCGATGTCACCGATCATGGCAGATCGTTGTACATTGAATGCCTTAGAGAAGCCTAGAATTTTTTGGATGGTCCATTCTGAAGGTCCCGATTGGCTTTTTGTCATTTCGATTTCTGTCTGTAAGTCCTCAGATTCGCTGAAAACAAAGTCGGTAAGAAGGGAATGTGGAGTGTAGCTGTGCTTCATATATGTGGTTTGATGTAATTAAAAACATTTCTCAAAAACGCCTTGGTACTATGAATATTGTGCAGTCTGAAAAAAAATTCAAGAATCCTTCAAATATTTGATTGATTATAAAGTCATTCGCAACTATGCCCGTGTACCAGTTATCCGACACAATTGCGTTTCCGAGACCAGATTTGGCCGAGGAAGATGGACTGTTGGCAGTTGGTGGAGATCTTTCCTTCGAACGTGTTTTATTGGCTTATGAGATTGGAGTATTTCCTTGGTATAATAGCAATCAACCCATACTCTGGTGGAGTCCACCGAAGCGAATGATTCTTTACCCAGGCAAAATGAAGGTCAGTAAATCGCTTCGTAAAGCCATCGTTAAGGGCGGTTTTGAAGTTAAAATCGACACGGCCTTTAAGAAAGTCATGGAGCAATGTGCCAATGTTAGAAGGAAAGGTCAAACGGAAACATGGATTAACGATCAAACTATTACCGTATTTACCGAACTGCACGAGCGTGGTTTGGCACACAGTTTTGAAGTTTGGTATAAAAACGAATTGGTTGGCGGATTGTACGGTCTTTCCTTCGGACGGGCATTTTTTGGAGAGTCTATGTTTACTGAAATGACGGATGCATCCAAAGTGGCGTTTTATCATCTGCATCAATTTGCTGTCAAGCAAGGGTTTCATTTCATAGATTGTCAATTGCATAATGATCATTTGGCCTCACTTGGAGCGTATGAAGTGCCACGCACCACATATCTCAAAGAACTTTCAAAAGCACTCGCATACCCAGACCTTAAAGGAAAATGGATACACTACCAACAGACTTTGTAGCGACCCTTGAAGATCATTTTGATCGAGAAGTTGTTGGGGCTGTACTTAGGGGGTTAGATGAACCACCATCCATTTCCGTGCGTTTGAATCAAAATAAGCCGAGCGACCGATTTAACACTGAAAGGCGGGTGCCTTGGTCAGATCGAGGTAGGTTGCTTGAAAAACGACCAAGTTTCTCGCTTGACCCCTTGCTTCATGCGGGCGCATACTATGTTCAAGACTCTAGCAGTATGGTTATTGAGTATCTTTTAAACCAGCTCAGTTTTAAAGGTGGAGGAATTTTAGCGCTGGATCTGTGCGCAGCACCTGGAGGTAAATCCATCATCCTTTCTGATTTTTTGGAGGAACGAGGTTACTTGATTGCCAATGAAGTGGACCAAAAACGCAATGCAGTATTAACCGAGAATTTGTTGAAATGGGGAAGTGCACATCACGCAATCACGCGGCTTTCCGCTTCAAAATTGGGAGAGTTTGAATCTGTTTTTGATCTGGTGCTTATTGATGCCCCATGTTCTGGCGAGGGCATGTTTAGAAAGGATGCGTTTGCTTTAGAACAGTGGAATTTAGACTTGGTCGCTCAATGCACCAACACTCAAAGTCAGATCCTGAACGATATTGATTCTGCCATTCGGCCAGGTGGTTATGTGGTTTATTCCACATGTACAATGAATATACAGGAGAATGAACGGCAAGTGAAACACATGCTTGAGTTGGGTTACGAATTGGTTGCGATAGATATGCCAGAATTCGCGCATTACCTCATTCCTGCTTTTTATGAGAATGAAAAATTAGGTTGGTATTTACTGCCTGGAATTTCATCAGGTGAGGGACTGTTTGTTTCTGTGCTTCAGAAAAAGTCAGACGCGTCATTTTCACCGAGTGGAGGAGGATTTGAATTATTGGAATTTGAATCTCAAATGGAAATTCCAGAGGGCATCTTCAATTATCATTGGACTAAGAAGGAGGTGCAGTATGGTACTCTGGATTGCTTTGGTTTGCTGAACCGATTACCCCAGCAAATGGCTTTTAAGTCGGTAGGATTACCGGCTTTTGAAATGAAAGGCGATAGACAAATACCGAAACATGGATTGGCCATGTCAAATCAATTCAACATCGATATTGAACTCTCGGAAAAGCAAGCGTTAGACTATCTGCGCTGCCAATCCATAAATATGGATACCAGTAATTTACCTTCTTGGTGTATCGTAGGTTTTGAGGGAATACCCTTGGGGTGGGTCAAGGCGGTTCCCAATCGGTTGAATAATCACTACCCAAAATCGTATAAACTGCGCCAACAATGAATCGACCTCATCTATTTCACATTGTAATTAATCTCTGTTTCGCGCTCTTTCTGATTGGTTGTAGTTCACACAATTTGAATTTGAAGTCTGGAGATATTGTATTTGTTTCATCGGATGCGAGTGGATTAGCTGGAGCCATCAAGGATGTTACGAATGAGTCTGGCCAACTCGATTTTGTACATATGGCCTTGGTAGAGATGGATGGTCAAGATACTTTTATGATTCATGCTGACACAGATCGAGGGGTATCAAGAGAACCGATATCAGATTTCAAAAAGCGATATCCATTTACCATGGTTTACAGGATTAGTCAGCTATCCGATGTCCAGGCATCCAATGCTATTAGGGTGGCGAAGTCACATTTGGGTAAGGACTATAATTTCACTTATTACAATATGGACAGCAATTTATACTGTTCACAATTGGTTTATCGGGCGTATCAATCAGACTCGATTTTTGAATTAAATCCGATGACCTTCAAAAACTCTCAATCTGATTCGTTTAACGCATTCTGGGTATCATATTACGATTCGTTGGATGTAGACATTCCTGAAGGAATGCTTGGATGCAACCCAAATCATATGGCTACCAATGCTCGATTAAGGTCTATCGGTCCTTTGTAAACTTTAGCCGTACCCTGATGTTTCTCGCAATACATTTGCGCACCGCATGGATTCACTCACACAGATTGTTTTAGGAGCAGCCGTTGGCGAGGTAGTGCTTGGCAAAAAGGCGGGGAATAAAGCTATGCTGTACGGTGCCATTGCAGGCACCATACCTGATTTGGATGTATTAGCCCGACAGTTTAAGGATACAACCATGGCGTTAGACATACATCGTGGCTTCACCCATTCGGTGGTGTTTTCGGTGGTGTTTGCGCCCTTGTTTGGTTGGCTCGTTTCTAGGTATGAGCGAAGTGGAGATTTCAGAGGATGGTCATGGCTATTTTTCTGGACGTTTTTTACGCACCCCTTATTAGATGCACATACCACTTGGGGCACGCAGCTGTTTTGGCCTTTTGACCTGCGGTTGGCGTTTCAGACCATTTTTGTGGTCGATCCGGTATATACGGTCCCGTTTCTGGTATGCTTGATTTTGGCGTTGACAAGAAAACGCGTCAACCCCAAGCGCGCATTTTACAACAAGCTTGGCTTGTGGATCAGTTCCAGCTATTTAGCACTCACGTTTGTGCTTAAGGGATTGGCGTTCATGCAATTTTCAGATGCATTGGAAACACAAGGCGTGAACTATACTGATCTGGATACCAGACCAGCTCCACTCAACACCATTCTTTGGGCTGCTAATGTTGATATGGAAGATGCGTATTTGCTAGGTGATTATTCGTTTTTCGATACACAACCCATTACCTTCAATTCCTATGCAAAGAATCACCATTTGATCGATTCCATTCGCGGAAATGAACGTGTGGAGCGCATGATCCGAATTTCTCAGGGATGGTATACCATCAGTAAACAGGATGGAAATCTTTACTTCAACGATTTACGCTTTGGTTTGATAAGCCTTGAGCCACAGTCCCAAGACTTTGTATTTAAATATGAAATAGGGGAGGACGAACGAGGAAACATCACATTTACCGAGGTGCCCAAAGATCAGCAGGATGCCAAAGCCATTGCCTCAGCACTTTGGACACGCATCAAAGGAAACTAATCATCCAGCTCGAAGAATCTTTTCCATTTTTCTTCGATTCGCTAAACACTGAAATGAGAACAGTGAGATGAGAATAATTGAGCCTTACGTCAAGATATTTGTCTTTCAATAACAATATCGATGTCAAAAGGATTAGTTTCTAAAAAGATTTAGAGACATCCCAAATTTAAAGAATGGCGGAAGTTTTCGATAAAAAAAGTCTGTGCGGAAGTGCTGTAGTGCCCCTCCTACTCAAGTTTTTTTGGTTCATATTGGTTATGAATAAGCAGAATGCACAATCCAAAAAGCACAGCTACTACAATCAATATCGTACTTATCAACCCAGTAACTCCAAACGACATACGAATAAGAATGGTAGACACGACAAACCCAGAGTTACGCATGATTTTATGAAAATCGTCCGTGTAAAAAAAAGATATCAGGAGTAATACAACATCTACTAAAATGAGTACGGTAAAAATATCTTCAAAAAACAAATTATTGATTTGTGTTAATAGTGGACTATCAAGAGAGTTGATTATGATTTTTTTCGTCCAGGAATAAAATGTGTAGGCTGCCATAATGAAGAATGTAGGTACCAGTATGACAGCGAGCATTTTTTTAATCGTTACAAAACGCTGCACGCGTTCTGACGAATCCTCTATAATGAGAGTTTTTTGTTTTCCCTGTTTTTGGATTTGGAAAATCAAATAAAATAGAGCGAGGGATGCAACCAAGTCATATGTGAATAATAAATCGCCCTTGATTTCGAACCATTCGGACGAAAGCTCCAAATCAGATAAGTCTTTGAAGAGTCTTCGGATAATGATGAGAGTAATAATTTCATATTGCTTCACTACATAGGTGGTGAAAGATTTGGGTAGGTAAAATATTAAGAGATAAACTTCGTAAATCAATATGAATGAAAAGGGCGTATAAGCCGCGGCAATCGGGTTATTAAGTAAAGTGGAATTAGATTCTATTGGGATAATTCCAAACCGAATTAAATAGATACCAATGAGATGCAATAGAAAGCTCACTAGTGCGATGGTCAGGATGGTATTATCCGCACGCTTTCGCACATTTTCAGATAAAAATGTCTGAAATAAATCTTTTACTACAAAGGAAAGTAATGTCTTCACTATGCCTTTAAATCATTGCGACTACTTATATAACAAGAAAAATCGAAAAAAGATTAGAATTGGTACTTATGATCAGTCTAAGCAAGATTATCCTAGAAATGTTTTATGCTAATTGACAGACAGAAATATTCTAGATTAGAATTGGAAGTTCGCCTTTATTCCTCTTCGATTAGTGCATATCTCTGTATGGTTTTATTGATCTATCATGGAAATTTCTCGCTATTTTCCAGGATACCTTGTGCTGCTAGTCTACCTGATTCCATAGCTGCGTTTAGCGATCCATTAAATAGGTAGTCTCCTGCAAGGAAAATATTGTCCGCTAATTTACTTTCACTTGGCTCTGCGGTCATATGCAAGTTTTGTATGTCAGGTAAGGCTTGATCAATTTGAAAGCTTTCGATGTGGGTGACCTGTCTGGCTCCAGTGAACTGCCTTACTTCCTTGGTAATTCGTTCAACCATTTCTTGATTCGTCTTGCCATCATATTCAAGCGCGGTGACAGACAGTATGTTTTTACCCGATTTATTATCGGTGTATGCGTACAAGTTATTTGAGAGGTTGCCAGAATCGGCCACGAGCGCAATGGTGTGTTCTGGGATGTTGGTTTTGTCCACTTCGAAATACAAACACAGGCACGATTTCCATTCGGTTTCTTGATTGCGCATGTTATGAATCAACGCTGAGGCATTACCGGTAATGATGGTGCCACCATGGTCAAACTTTTCGCCAGTTTTGAGCAGAATCTGATCGTTGGTCACCTCGCTTACTTCAGTGTTGAACCGGAATTCGGTGTTTTTCAATTTGCCTTTTAGTTGAGCACTAATCGCTCCGATACCATCTCGGGGAACGGTGGCATAACCTTCGCCAAACATCTTGTACACAAATTCAAACATGCGGCTAGAGGTGCGTATGTCGGGTTCGAGGAAAATACCTGCGAAAAATGGCCGGAAAAACCGCTGGATGATTTTATCCGAGAAGCCAAAATTTTCGAGGTATGCATGCGTGGTGGTTTCGGGCGTTTCAAATATTTCTTCAAGGCTTTTTTGCTTCAATCGATTATTCAATTTCAAGATCTTGAGCTTGTCGCCAATCGAGCCAACATCGGCCAGCAGGGTAGGTAAGAGCACCTTCCAATTGCGTAGCGGATCGCCAATTTGATAAGACTGGCCATTGGCATAAATCAGTGCCCCCGATTCGAGCTTTTGCAGCTTCAGCGCATCCATATCGAGGTATTGATTTGCCAGCGGATAAGCGCTCAGCAATACTTGAAAACCGAAGTCTAGCGGATAGCCGTTGCGGTGTAGTGTTTTTACGCGTCCACCAACGTCATCGGCCTGCTCGATGATTATTGGCTTATGCCCAGCTTGCTCCAATTCATAGGCGGCAATGAGTCCGCTTACTCCTGCTCCAATAATGTAAATTGTGTTTTGATTCATGGCAGTTGAGTTGATTGTAAATCACCGTGGATTTGTGGAAAGAGACATAAAAGTAGACCATTGTTTTTTCAATGCAAATGATCGCTATCTCAAATCCCTAAAACTGAAAATAAATGAACGGCTGCGCTTCGGCACTGAGGCTTTGGTAAATCACCACCACCACGGCAATGCAAATCAGCCCTTGGGCTATCGGGTGGGCGTGGGCAAACTTGTCACGCCAGCGGTCTTTAAACTCGTTGCTCAGCCAGTGGGTCACAAAGCCCAGCAGCATCACCAAAATGGTGTATTTAAAGCCAATGATAAAATCGGGAATGATGGTCCAACCCATATTGGTGTACACCTGCTGGAAAAAATGGGTAACGCCAGCCGTGTCGGGCGCGCGAAACCACACCCGCGTAAACGTGATAAACACGAACGTGAGCCCGATGCGCCCAATGCGCACCGCCCAATGCGTGCTCTTTTCGTAAGGACTAATCTTCTTCCAGCTTTTATAAAAGAGCAAACCCACGCCATTGATCGCGCCCCAAAGGATAAAATTCCAGCTGGCTCCGTGCCACAAGCCGCCCAGCAGCATGGTGATCATTAAATTGATATTGGTGCGCACCACCCCGTGTTTGTTTCCGCCAATGGGGATGTAGAGGTAGTCTTTTAGAAACGAGGAGAGTGAGATGTGCCAGCGCCTCCAAAAGTCGCCCACGCTCACCGCCTTGTAGGGCGAGTTGAAGTTGCGGCTTAGCCGAAAACCCATCAGCAGCGAGAGGCCAATGGCAATGTCGGTGTAGCCGCTAAAATCTACATACACCTGCAGCGAGTAAGCAAAGAGCGCCATGATGTTTTCAAAGCCGGTATAACCCAGCGGGTTGGCAAACACCCGGTCGATAAAGTTCACGGCCATGTAATCGCCTATGAACATTTTTTTGAAAAGCCCTTTTAAGATCATAAAGAGCGCTAGACCAAACTCGGCATGGGTCAGCAAGCTCTTTTTGTGCAGCTGCGGGATAAACTCGCTGGCGCGCACAATGGGTCCAGCCACCAACTGCGGGAAAAACGATACGTAAAACCCAAAGTCTAGGATGGATTTCACGGGTTTTAAATTGCCACGATAGATGTCAACAAGGTAGGTGATGATCTGAAAGGTGAAAAACGAAATGCCCACGGGCAGCAGAATGGCATCCACACGGAAATACTGCTCGTCCATCATCAAGTTGCCCATCTCGGCCAGCGGATTAAATATGCCCAGGTTGGTGCCCACGGCATCGTTTACTACCTCGGTGAAGAAGTAGGCGTATTTGAAATAACACAGTAAAAAGAGGTGCACCGTAATGCCCGAGATCAGCAGGAATTTTCGCTGCCATTTTTCCTTTGTACCGTGGATCAACGCACCGGTGCTGAACCCAAACAGGATGGAAAACACGAGCAGGATGAGAAAGAGGCCGCTGGTTTTGTAGTAGAAGAAAAAACTGGCCAGCATCAAGTAGGCGTTGCGCAAGGCGGTTTTGTTGGCCAGTAAGGCAAAACCCGCAAACACGGCTATGAAAAACACCCAAAAGTCGAGTGCCGTAAAAATCATAGGCTGCTGCTCCGAGAAGAGGAATATGTCTTTTATTCGTTCCAAACGGGTTGTTGATCGTTAAACCATTTCAAATAATCTTCGAGCCAAGCGCGATTGAAAACATCGCCTTTCAATCGATAACCGGCATTGGTGAAATGCACCAAATCGGCTTTCATCATTTCGGCTTCCTCCCAGGTTTTTGCCGAACCCGATCCGCCCATAATGCCATACAAGTCCCACACACGGGCGTCAAATTCTTCGGCTAGGTCATAAATGATGTAGCGCACCGATCGCAGGTTGTCGTTGTGATATTTTCTGCGCACATAATTATCGTTGGGCACGGTGAGAATAAAGGCACACTCGGGGTTTGCCCAGCGCATCATGGTGAGAAATTCTCGGAAGTTGTTTCGATAGGTCAAGGAGTCGTAATCGGGATCCGAAGAGTCATTCGTGCCGATGGACATGATCACCAAATCGGGATCTAGGTATTTGAGTTGCTCTTGAAACAGTTCGCAGCGCTTGAAGGAGACAAACCGTGAACCGTTCACCCCAATGCTGTGATAGCGAATGCCGGGTTGCTCGTTGTCTGAAATCACTCCAAAAAATTGCAATTCATCGGCAATGCTGTCGGGCTTGTGAAACCGAAGGTTGAAGGAGTCGATGGGTTGGTTAAACACAATGTTGAGGTATCCATCGCGCGTGGTGTCCATGGTATAATCCACCGCCATAAATGGGTCGATCGTCAGTGCATAGGCGGTGCTGTCGATATTGCTCAGCACCATTAACGATTTGGTTTTCACGGGGTATGGCGACTGTTTAAAGGTGAATTTCAGGGAAACCGAGTCGTCCGTAGTGGTGGCCGTGATGCCCGATACGCCCCAAGTGCTTTGATGTTTGTTGTAGGCACTTCGGTGACCTTCCCATTCGCCTGTCCAATCAACATAGTAGGAGTAAGGTCGATTGGTGCCCGCTGCTTTAAACGGAAATAAAATACCTCTAGCTCCGCGCACGTTGGTGTCTATAGACTGCAACCGCTCGCGCAACAAATTGCTCCAAATGTCAACCTGAATGTGAGAGCCTCCAAAATGGATGATGTTGAGCGCCCCGCTTTTCGAGCGCAACATCTGATCAAACTGCTGATAATAGTTTCGAAGAAATACGCTGTTGGTATCGCCCGTGAAATGGTTTTGGCTAAAATCAACGTAGGGATGCTTGATGACCATGCTGTCTAACTTGCTGTCGGCTAGGCTGGTATCTGCTTCAGCGACTTCCTGTGCGCAAGAAAGGTGCGTAACACCGATCATCAAACAGAGGCAAAACAGGCTATGGATTCTGCGATAAACCATCTCTAATTTTTTGGTTGTTGTAGGATTCGTATTCGAGAATGAGTGCTTTGTAAAAGAATTCAGAAATGATACGGGCTCCACGTGGAGTGAAGTGCGTGTAGTCGGTCACGGCCAAGGCCGGGTCGGCATCTACCCACGAAGGCATGGAGTTTTTACCGCCCATCGCTTCATACATATCCCAATAGCCAGCTCCGGCATTAAATGCGGCTTTTTTGAGGGCATCGCGCACACTCTCTAGCAGCGGATAGGTTTCGTAGTAGTCGTCCACCTTTTGCGACATATCCGATGGGCCAATCACAATCACCGATACTCCAGGGGCAGCATTTTTTATCCATTCAATTTCTTTTTGAAATCCATAGCCATATTGCCGCGCATGCTCTTCATCCCGCAAATAGGGCATCACATTGCCGCCAAATTGTAAGATGATGAGGGATGTGTTCAACTCTTCGTGCATCATGCCAAACAGCTCGGCATCGGTCTTGCGGAATACGGTGCCCGAACTGCCGCGCATGGCAATGTTGTTGACGTAAACCCCATACGGGGCCCCCAGACTTACTCCATAGATCTGCGGACTAATCTTCGATTCAAATTCGAGTCTGATATCCTTGAGTTGCTCGTTGAAATCGAGTCGCACCACATTCAGTTTTTTCTTGCCTTTGAGGTATTCGGTGAAGGTGGTATCACGAATAGGGAAGGTGAAGCGCACAGCATCATACACGGGGCCGTAAAAAAGCTTGAATTGCTTGAATTTTTTAGCGTTGTTGAAAATGGATTTACTCACATCAAGGTTTACCCACGCCTTCTGAATTTCAGCATTTGCCAAGGATGAATCGGTGGGATAAGGCGTGTATGCGGCATAAGATGTCAGTGCGCCATAAAGGTTGTTTTGACCGTCTTCTCCCGACTTGAAAAACGAAGGATACCACCACCAATTGTCAGAGGTTTCGTGGCGAAGCAGCTTCACTTGGTTGTTGTGCGAGGCAGGCACCATGCCCAGGCCGTAACCGCCAAAGCGTTTTTGCAAGCGATCACGCACATAGCTCGTAATTCGGTCACCTTCGAGTTGCGAATCACCATAATGAAATACGTGTGTTTGATCCTTTTTATACTCGGCTTTTTCTAGCGCTTCAAAGAAGCTATAAATCACTTGTGCGTTGCCATCTTTAAACTCGATGGGTTGTAAATACTTCTCAGCCGAGCGCATGCTATCAACGTCCACCCATTTGCGTTGCACGATCAGTTCGGTGGTGTCGGTCGTATCAATTTCGGCAACTAGGGCTAAGGTGTCTTCTGCATTGGCAATGCTGTCCACCGCGGCAATGGTTTCTGAAATGTCTTTATACTCGGGCTCAGCGCGCTCAAGCAGTTTATCAATCGTTGGAAACTTAAGTTCAAAGGTGTACTGGTAGGTCACACCATCTTCCGGAAATACATAAGCCAGCGCCAGCAGACTCGAAGCTAAGCAGGCGATAAAGGTTAGGATGAAAAGCGGAGTCCGCTGTGTC
>Ga0222718_10002666_pt1 | contig 15832 bp, 10 predicted proteins | sample C33_27DmetaG_FD_165045 | JGI IMG/M metagenome (GOLD analysis project Ga0222718, IMG submission 165045) | Estuarine water microbial communities from San Francisco Bay, California, United States - C33_27D | ecosystem: Environmental > Aquatic > Marine > Unclassified | place: USA: California... | reverse complement strand
ATTGCATGACCAACAATATATTCAAGGTCAAACCGAGGGTTTTGAGAAACTCCAAGAAGAAATAAAAGATTTCTCTCCTGAAAAAATGGAGTCTATTTGTGGTATACCTTCTGAAGAATTACGAGAGGTAGCTAGACTATATGCCACTTCTGAAAAATCTATTATTTTTTGGGGCATGGGAGTTTCGCAACACGTTCATGGCACAGATAATGCAAGATGTTTAATTGCTCTCGCTCTAACTACTGGTCAAATTGGAAGAAACGGAACTGGTCTTCATCCTTTGAGAGGACAAAATAACGTCCAGGGTGCTTCTGATGCTGGTTTAATTCCTATGGTCTTTCCCGATTATCAATCGGTTGAAAATCAAGATATCCACTCCAAGTATGAAAATTTTTGGAAAGTAGAATTGGATAATAAAAAAGGCTTAACAGTTGTTGAGGTTATTAACAAAATATTAGAGGATGAAATAAAGTCTATGTACATCATGGGAGAAAATCCTGCTATGTCTGATCCTGACCAAAATCATGCAAGAGAGGCGCTTGCAAAACTAGATCATTTAGTGGTCCAAGATATTTTTATGACTGAAACAGCTTGGCATGCTGACGTAATTTTGCCGTCTTCAGCACATGCCGAGAAAACAGGAACATTCACTAATACAAATCGTCAAGTTCAATTGGGACGTCAAGCCGTACCACCTCCAGGAGATGCTAGACAGGATTGGTGGATCACTCAAGCAATTGCTCAGAGAATGGGTATTGACTGGAGTTACCTACACCCAAGAGATGTGTTTAATGAAATGGCTCAAGTTATGCCTTCTTTAAAAAATATTACTTATGAGCGTTTAGAAAATGAAAATTCAGTCACATATCCTTGTGATGATCCAAACAAACCAGGTAATGAGATTATATTTAATGAGAAATTCCCAACTGCAAATGGAAGGGGTAAGATTGTTCCTGCAAGACTTATTCCACCTGCAGAATTACCTGATGATGATTTTCCTATGATACTTACAACTGGTCGATTGCTTGAACATTGGCATACAGGCTCAATGACGAGAAGAGCAACAGTTTTAGATCATATTGAGCCAGAAGCTATCGTAAGTATGAATAGATGGGATATGAAAAGAATGAATATAGAACCAGGTGACCAAGTTAAAGTAAAAACAAAACGTGGTACTATCGTAATTAAAGTTAGAAGAGATAAAGAAATACCAGAAGGTATGGTCTTTATTCCTTTCTGTTTCGCTGAAGCCGCCGCTAATGTATTGACTAACCCGCAGTTAGATCCATATGGAAAAATTCCTGAATTTAAGTTTAGCGCAGCTAATGTTGAGAAATTAAACGTAGCTTAAATTAAGTTTTCTATCTCTATTATAAATTCTGAAAGTGGAACTTTTTTTGCATGCAAGATAATTGCCACACATACAAATATGAATATTACAATTCTTAAGACTAATTGAATAAAGGTGATTTTCTTTTTTTGATAATATGGATTATTTACTACCGTAAGAGACCTACCTATTTCTGGTTCTGAATTTTTTTCAAATTTATGAAAGATTGATTTTTCTTCATCACTAAATGTGTTTTCTTTATTTAAATCTCTAAAACTTCTATTATCTAAGTTATTTACTATGAGATTTATTTTATTTTCTAGACTTTCAATTTTATCTTGTAGGTTTTTAAAATTTGAATCTTCAGCAGTATTTTTTTTTTCTTTTACGGTTTTTTCAGTGTATGTATTTGAGGTTTTAGGAACAAACTCATCGCTCTGAAGTTGATCTTTGATATCACTGAGAGCTTCAAGAATTCTTTTTGATTTATCATCACTAAGCCCATCTGAATTAGTGGAGCTTCGACCAAATTGATCAACTTCTGATTTCATACAAGTAATTTAATGAAAGTATATTAATAATCAATGAAAGTGGTGCCGGCTGGGGGACTCGAACTCCCGACCTGATGATTACAAATCAACTGCTCTACCAACTGAGCTAAGCCGGCATTTTGTAATTGTTTATACTAATATCTCTAAGAAACAATAATTAATTACTACAAGTTAACTTTATAATGAAATAAAGTCATAGCAAGAGAGTTAGCTGCATTATAACTATCAATTCCGCTAACCTCTTCTTGAGGTAGTGAGATAATAAAATCGCTATTATTTATAATATTCTTTCTAATTCCTTTTCCCTCATTACCCAAAATGAGAATCGTTTTTTTATCAAATCTAAAATCTTTAGTAATCAATTTACCTTTCATATCTAGGGCATAAGTCCAATATCCATTTTTTTTTAATTCTTCAAGAGATCTATTTAAATTCTTAGATATATGGAACTTTAAAACCTCTATTGCTCCTGCAGACGTATTTGCGGTTGAGGCAGTGATCGGTGCAGACGAGTGATCAGGAATAATAATTCCATTTACGCCCACTAAAAGACATGTCCTTATGATATTTCCAAGATTATTTTGGTCAGTTAGTTGATCAAGAGCCACAATTATTGAATTTTCTTTATTTAAACTACATAAATCCTTTAAAGAGGATGGGTTATAATCATCACGTCTTATTATTATGTCATTTGACTGTCTGAGATTATCTTTATCTATTTTTTGAAGCTCTTGTTTATCAATAAATCGAATATTTTTAATGGTATTATTTTTTTCAATAATCTTCATATAATTTGCTTTTTTATCTCTATTTATGAATACCTCTTTTATTTTTGAAGGATTGTGAATAAGACAAGCTAAACAAGCATTATCGCCAGAAATAATCATATTTACAAATTACATTTAAACTTTAGGAAGTCTATTGACTTTCAAAGACAATTATCTATTAATCAAGTCCTGTTTTTACACTCAGGAGGGATGGCCGAGTGGTTAAAGGCGGCAGACTGTAAATCTGTTCACGCAAGTGTACGTAGGTTCGAATCCTACTCCCTCCACCACTTTTTTTCACATTAGCTATTGAATTTTAAAGAAAAATAAGTAGGTTATCGGAACTCACAAGGATTTGTTTTTGTGGTTGTTTTGAAGTGGTTACCCGCTTTATTCGCGGGTGTAGCTTAATGGTAAAGCTCCAGCCTTCCAAGCTGGCTACGAGGGTTCGATTCCCTTCACCCGCTCCAAAAACAAAAAAAAATTAAGTAATAGATATTAAAAAAGAGGTAACAACTTAAAATGGCTAAAGAAAAATTTGACAGGTCGAAAGAACACGTCAACATTGGAACTATCGGTCACGTCGACCATGGTAAAACTACACTTACTGCTGCAATTACAAAAATATTAGCAGAAAAAGGCGGTGCAACATTTACAGCATATGATCAAATTGATAAAGCTCCTGAAGAAAGAGAAAGAGGAATTACAATTTCTACTGCACACGTAGAATATTCAACTGATAAAAGACACTATGCGCACGTTGACTGTCCTGGTCACGCAGACTATGTAAAAAATATGATTACCGGTGCTGCTCAAATGGATGGTGGCATTTTAGTTGTGAACGCTGCAGATGGTCCGATGCCACAAACACGTGAACATATTCTTTTAGCAAGACAAGTTGGTGTTCCTGCTCTTGTTGTTTACATGAACAAAGTTGATCAAGTGGATGATGCTGAACTTTTAGATTTAGTTGAAATGGAAATCAGAGAATTATTATCTAGTTATGATTTTCCAGGTGATGATATTCCAATCGTAAAGGGTTCTGCATTAGCAGCTATCGAAGATAGAGATGAAGCTATTGGAAAAAATTCAATTTTAGAATTAATGGATAAAGTAGATGCTTATATTCCTGCTCCTGCGAGAGATTTAGATAAGCCTTTCTTAATGCCAGTTGAGGATGTTTTCTCAATTTCAGGTAGAGGAACTGTTGTTACTGGCCGTATTGAACAGGGTATAATCAAACCTGGTGAAGAAGTTGAAATCATTGGTTTAACAGATACTCAAAAAACTACTGTCACTGGTGTTGAGATGTTTAGAAAACTTCTAGACTCTGGCGAAGCTGGCGATAACGTTGGTCTTCTTCTACGTGGTACTAAAAAAGAAGAAGTTGAACGTGGTCAAGTTTTAGCGAAACCAGCCAGTATTAAGCCACACAAAAAATTTAAAGCTGAAATTTATGCTCTAAGTAAAGAAGAGGGTGGAAGACATACGCCTTTCTTTGCCAACTATAGACCACAGTTTTATTTCAGAACAACTGACGTTACAGGATCTATCAAACTTCCTGAAGGAACAGAGATGGTTATGCCTGGTGATAACGTTACACTTGAAGTTGAACTACTAGCACCAATTGCAATGGATAATAACTTACGTTTTGCTATTCGAGAAGGTGGTAGAACTGTTGGATCAGGAGTTGTATCAGAGATTATTGAATAATTAATTTCTCTGCAGCATTATTAGTTATGAAGGAGTGTAGCTCAATTGGTAGAGCGCCGGTCTCCAAAACCGGAGGTTGCGGGTTCGACGCCTGCCACTCCTGCCAGTTTTAATCATGAAGTTTAATCCAGCTAAGTATTTAAGAGAGGTTCGACAGGAGGTATCTAAAGTTACCTGGCCTTCTAAAAAAGAAACTTTTACTACTTCTGGAATAGTCTTGGTTGTAATTAGTATTGCTGCAGTTATTTTAATGCTTCTCGATCAATTTTTCGCATTCATAGTTAGAATTATTTTAGGATAATAATGGTAGTTAGTTCAGATACATCAAAGTGGTATGTCGTTCATTGTCACTCTGGCTTTGAGAAAAAAGTAGCTGACGCCATTTTAGACGAAGCAAAAAAAGTAGAACTCGAAGATCTGATTAGCGAAGTGTCAGTTCCAACACAAGCTGTAGTTGAAGTTAGAAGAGGTGTAAGAGTAAACTCTGAAAAGAAATTTTTTCCAGGTTATGTTTTAGTCAAAATGGTTATGAATGATGATACTTGGCATTTAGTTAGAGATATTCCAAAAGTATCTAATTTTTTAGGTACTAAAGATAAGCCTATAGCTATATCTGAAAGAGAAGTTTCAAAGCTTTTACAAGACATTACCGAAGGGGTAGATAATCCAAAGCCTAAGTTTGAATACGAAGTTGGCGAACAAATAAAGGTATCTGATGGTCCTTTTGCCTCATTTAGTGGCATCATAGAAGAGGTTGACAGTTCAAGACAAAAGCTTAAAGTGTCGGTTTCAATTTTTGGGAGACCCACACCTTTAGAATTAGATTACTCGCAGGTAGTAAAAGGTTAGAAAACAATGGCAAAAGAAATATTAGGATATATCAAACTTCAAATTCCTGCTGGTTCAGCGAATCCGGCCCCACCTGTAGGTCCTGCTTTAGGTCAAAAGGGACTAAACATTCAAGATTTTTGTAAACAGTTTAACGATGCAACTAAAGATTTAGAAAAAGGCGCACCAATACCAACTGTTATTACTGCATATAAAGATAGATCATTTGATTTTGTAACTAAAAAACCTCCTGTAACTTTTTACCTTAAGAAAGCCGCAAAGATAAAAAAAGGTTGTCAAACTCCTGGTCGATCTAAACTAGGTAAAGTGACGATGGCGCAGATAAATGAAATAGCGAAAGAAAAATTAGAAGACCTTAATGCTTACGATGTTGATCAAGCATCAAAGATCATACTTGGATCAGCTAGGTCAATGGGAATGGAAGTCGTTTAATGTCCTTAACAAAAAATAAAAAGAAACAAATTGAAGGTATCGACTTCAATAAGACATACCCTATTGTTGAAGCAGTTAAATTATTAAAAGAAAAAAAGTTTGTTAAATTTGATGAGTCTATAGAAGTTTCAATTAATACAGGCATTGACTCAAAGCAATCAGATCAAAATGTTAGAGGTAGCTTTGTTCCTCCTCATGGTCTAGGCAAAAAAGTTGAAATAGCAGTTTTTGCACAAGGAAAAGCTGCAGAAGAAGCAAAATCACTGGGCGTAAAAAAAGTTGGTGGTGAGGACCTCGTTTCTGCGCTCCAAGAAAAAATAGATGTAGACGTGATTATCGCTACTCCGGACATGATGGCAGTAGTAAGTAAGATTGCAAAAGTTTTAGGTCCAAAAGGTTTAATGCCTAATCCTAAAACAGGAACAGTGACCAATGATGTGAAGAGTACAATTGAAAATATAAACAAAGGCTTAGTTGCTTATAAAAATGATAAAGCAGGCACTATTCATGCGGCGCTTGGAAAAATTAGTTTTGATGAAAATCAACTAAATGAAAATATTAATTCTTTTATTGAGGAAATTAAGAAAATCAAACCTTCAGGAGTTAAGGGTAATTTTATTAATTCAGTCTTTATCTCGTCAACCATGGGTTTTGGTCTAAAAGTGGAGGTTTAAGAAAGTGAACAAAGCTCAAAAACAACAATATATTGAGAATTTAGACCAAATGTCTAAGGATTACTCCGCTATGTTTATCGCTTCATTTTCTAAAATGTCTGTCAAAGAAATGATTCAATTTAGAACAGAAATTAGAAACAATGAAGGTGTTACAAAAATTTCAAAAAACAATATCGTGAAGATCTTTATTGATAAATCAGAGGATAAAAAAGGATTAAATGAATTTTTATCTCAACAGAAACTTCTTATTTTTACTAACAACCCTGTCGGCACAGCTAAAGTTTGTAAAAAATTTGAAAAGGATTTAAAAAAGCTATCTGCAGAGGCAGCTTTTTTCGATAACACACTATATTCAAAAGAGGATATAGCTAAGGTTGCAACTTTACCTTCTCTAGATGAAATTAGAGGAAAAATAGTTGGGTTGATTAATGCTCCAGCATCAAAACTTGTGAGATTATTGCAAAGACCTGATCAAGACATTATTTCAATTCTACAAAAAAAAAAAGACTAACTTAGGGAGAGACACAAATGGCAGACTTAAATAAAATTGTTGATGAATTATCAACTTTAACAGTTATGGAAGCAGCAGAGCTTTCAAAACTTTTAGAAGAAAAATGGGGAGTTTCAGCAGCAGCACCAGTTGCGGTAGCAGCAGCGGGCGCAGCTCCAGCAGCAGAGGCGGCTGAAGAAAAAGATAGCTTTGAAGTCGTTTTAGCAGCAGCTGGCGATCAAAAAATTAATGTAATTAAAGAAGTAAGAGCAATCACCGGACTTGGTTTAAAAGAAGCTAAAGATATGGTTGACGGTGCTCCAAAAACTTTAAAAGAAGGAGTTAAGAAAGAAGAGGCCGAAGAGATGAAGACTAAGCTCGAGGCCGCTGGTGCAAAAGTAGAACTTAAATAATTATTTATTAATTACAGGTTCTACATATTATGCCACTTAGTTTTACAGAAAAAAAACGTATTCGATATTCCTTTGGTAAAATTGGAAAAACGATTGATGTACCAAATTTAGTCGATATACAGAAAATCTCTTTTGATAAGTTCCTCCAGTTAGGAAAATCAGTTGAGGAACGTTCAAATACTGGACTGCAAGAAGTCTTTAATTCTGTCTTTCCCATCAAAGACTATGCAGGCAAGTCTGAACTTCATTACATCGACTATTACCTAGATAATCCTAAATACGATGTAGACGAATGTAGAAGAAAAGGTCTCACATTCTCGGCATCTTTAATGGTTACTTTCCGATTGATTATTTGGGATATTAACGAAGAAACTGGAGAAAAATCACTAAGAGATATTAAAGAGCAAGTTGTCTATTTGGGCGATCTTCCACTTATGACTAACAACGGTACGTTTGTTGTGAATGGAACTGAGAGAGTTGTAGTAAGTCAATTACATCGTTCTCCAGGTGTTTTCTTTGATCATGATGAAGGTAAAACTCATGCAAGTGGAAAAGTTCTCTATAATGCTAGAATAATTCCTTACAGAGGTTCGTGGTTAGATTTTGAATTTGATCATAAAGATAATTTATTTTTTAGAATAGATAGAAAAAAGAAAATGATTTCTACTACTATTCTCCAAGCATTACCATCAAAAGCATCAGAAAAATATTTAGAAGAGTGTCAACAAAATAAAGTTGACCCAGATATTTATAAAGTATCAGGTATGACCTCTGAAGAAATTTTAACTTATTTTTATGAAACCTTCACTTTCAAGAAACAAAAAGACGGATGGGTAGTTAATCTAGATTTAGATAAATTTAAGTACAAAAATCTTCCTTTCAACTTAGTTGACCCATCATCAAAAGAGATAGTTGCCTACAAAGATGTAAAGTTATCATTGAAAATTTTAAAAGAAATTAAAGACAAAAAATTATCAAAATTCTTCTTCTCTGAAGAAGATTTATACGGTTTTTATTTATCAAATGATTTAGTAAACTACGATAATGGTTTAGTTTATGCTGAAGCTGGAACTCTATTAAGCAAAGAGTTCTTTGAAAGACTAAATGAGCTTTCGATAGATCAATTTTCAGTCATTAATGCAAATCAAGCAACTGGTAATTTAGGTGTTATTAACTCTCTCGTTGCTGACAAAAATAACTCCAGAGAAGAAGCTCTTTTTGACATATTTAAGATATTAAGACCTGGCGAACCCCCAACACTTGAAGCCAGCAATTATTTATTTCAAAATATGTTTTTCAGCGAAGATAGATACGACCTGTCTGAAGTGGGAAGAGTCAAAATAAATTCTTACCTATCATTGAACAAAACTAATAAATCAAGAATTTTAAGCAAGTCTGACATTCTAGCAGTTGCCAAAAAACTTTTTGATATGAAAACAGAAAGTGCCGGTAAAGATGATATAGACCACCTAGGTAACAGAAGAGTTAGATCTGTTGGTGAGTTAATTGAAAATCAGTACAGAATTGGTCTTGTAAGAATGGAAAGAGCAATTAGGGAAAAAATGGGAACAGTTGATATTGAATCTATAATGCCCCAAGATCTTGTTAACTCTAAGCCTATTCAAACAGTATTAAAAGAATTTACTGGAACTAGCCAACTTAGCCAGTTTATGGATCAAACTAATCCTTTAAGTGAAATCACTCATAAAAGAAGAATATCAGCTTTGGGCCCTGGTGGCTTAACTCGAGAGAGAGCTGGCTTTGAAGTTCGAGATGTTCATACTACCCACTACGGTCGTATTTGTCCAATTGAGACTCCTGAAGGTTCGAATATTGGTCTGATTAATAGCTTATCTTCTTTTGCTAGAATTAACCAATATGGTTTTATTGAAACACCTTATAGAAAAATTAATAAAGACAAAGTTACTGATGAAGTTATCTATCTAAATGCTGATGAAGAAGAAAATTATACAATCGCTCAGGCGAACAGCCCTATCGATGAAGGTGGAAAGTTTATAGAGGAGTTCGTAAGTTGTAGAAGACGAGGTGATTTTATTTTCTGTAATCCGTCTGAGATTGATTTTATGGACGTTAACCCTCAACAGTTGGTTTCAGTAGCTGCATCCTTAATTCCATTTCTAGAAAATGATGATGCTAACAGAGCGTTAATGGGATCCAATATGATGAGACAAGCAGTACCTTTAGTTAAAAGTGAAGCCCCGCTTGTAGGAACTGGTTTTGAATCTAAAGTTGCAAGAGATAGTGGTGCTGTTGTTGTTGCTAAAAATAGTGGTTATGTTCATCAAGTAGACTCTTCAAGAGTTGTGATAAGATCTGACTCAAAAAATATTAGTAAAGATAAAAGTGGTGTTGATATTTATAATCTTAAAAAGTTTCAACGTTCAAATCAGAGCACAGCTATTAATCAAAAACCTATTGTAAAAATTGGAGACTATGTACAAAGAGGGGATATTATTGCTGATGGTCCTTCCACGGATCTAGGTGAATTAGCACTTGGCCGAAACCTATTGGTAGGTTTTATGCCATGGAATGGTTATAATTTTGAAGACTCTATCATTATGTCAGAAAGAGTTGTACATGAAGACCGTTTTACCTCTATTCATATTGAGGAATTTGAAGTTCTTTGTAGAGATACTAAACTGGGCCCTGAGGAAATTACTCGCGATATGCCAAATGTGGGTGATGAGAGCATTACGAATTTAGATGAAGCCGGAATCGTTTATATAGGTTCTGAAGTAAAACCTGGTGATATACTAGTTGGAAAAGTTTCTCCTAAGGGAGACTCTCCAATTACCCCAGAAGAAAAACTCCTAAGAGCTATATTCTCTGAAAAAGCAGCAGATGTTAAAGACACCTCGCTCAAACTACCTACTGGTTATTCTGGCGTTGTTGTTGATGTCCAAGTTCTCGTTAGAAGAGGTGTTGAAAAAGATGAAAGAACTATAGCTATTGAAAGAGTTGAGATCGATAGACTAGCTAAAGATAGAGATGATGAAAAAAATATTCTTGAAAATAACTATAAACAAAACCTCATAAGTTTATTTAGTAATAAAACATCGAATATCTCTTTAGATGGTATATCTAAAGGTAATAAGATTAATGAGTCTGATATTGAAGGCAAGCCTATTGATTTTCTGGAACAGATAATTGTAGATGATCAAACTTCAATGGAAACATTTAGTTCGCAAAAGAAAATTTTTATTGATGCCGTTATCCTGCTAGATAAAAAATTCCAAAATAAAATTGAAAAGATTCAAAGCGGAGATGATCTTCTTCCTGGTGTATTAAAAGTCGTAAAAGTATTTGTTGCAGTTAAGAGAAAACTACAAGCTGGAGACAAAATGGCCGGAAGACATGGAAACAAGGGCGTCATCTCTAAAATTGTTCCTATTGAGGACATGCCATTTCTAGAAGACGGTACCCCAGTAGATGTTCTCTTGAACCCACTAGGTGTTCCGAGCCGTATGAATATTGGTCAAATTCTTGAAACCCACTTAGGTTGGGCGGCTTATGGAATTGGAAAACAGATTTCAAAAAGTTTAGACTTAGCAAGAAAAGAGGGCAATATTAATCAATTGAAACAATCTCTTGCTTCATTTTATGAAGCTAACAAAGACTCAAATTTAGAAATCCAAAATATGAATGATGATCAACTAGTTGAATTAGCTGGAAATTTAGAAAAAGGTGTAACTTTTGCTACACCAGTTTTTGATGGCACTAACACAGAAGAAATAACTAATCTTCTAGATAAAGCAGGATTTGATAATAGCGGTCAAGTATATCTTCATGATGGAAGATCTGGAGAAAGATTTGAGAGAAAAGTAACTGTTGGATATAAATATATTTTAAAACTTCACCATTTAATTGATGACAAAATACACGCCCGTTCAATTGGACCATATAGCTTAGTAACTCAACAACCACTTGGAGGTAAAGCTCAATTTGGTGGCCAAAGATTTGGAGAAATGGAAGTTTGGGCCCTAGAGGCATACGGTGCTTCAAACACCCTTCAAGAAATCCTTACCATTAAATCAGATGATGTAGCTGGAAGAACAAAAGTATATGAGGCTTTAATTAGGGGCGATTATAATTTTGAAAGTGGAATACCAGAGTCTTTCCATGTTTTAGTTAAAGAGCTTAAATCACTAGGACTTAACGTTGAATTAATAGAAACCGATCCCACAGCAAACCAGGAGGGGGCATAATGAAAGATTTAACCAACCTTTTTAAGAATAATAATCAAACAATAAACTTTGACCAAATAAAGATTTCTGTTTCAAGTCCTGAGCAAATCAGATCGTGGTCTTTTGGTGAGATTAAAAAACCGGAAACTATTAATTACAGAACATTTAAACCTGAAAGAGAAGGTTTATTCTGCGCAAGAATTTTTGGCCCTACTAAAGACTATGAATGCCTATGTGGTAAATACAAAAGAATGAAATTTAAAGGTATCACATGTGAAAAATGTGGTGTCGAAGTTACTTTATCTAAAGTTAGAAGAGAAAGAATGGCTCATATTGAGCTTGCAGCACCAGTTGCTCATATCTGGTTTTTAAAATCTCTTCCAAGTAGAATAGGTCTCGCATTAGATATTACTCTTAAGAATTTAGAAAAAGTTTTATACTTTGAAAGTCATATTGTGATTGATCCTTTAATGTCAGGTCTTGAGCAAAATCAACTTCTTACCGATGAAGAGTTAGAGGAGGCCATTGAGCAATTTGGTGAAGACTCTTTTAAACACGGCATTGGAGCAGAGGCTGTTCACGAAATTTTATCTAGCTTAGATCTAGAAAAAGAAATCGAAAATTTAATAGAAGAGAGCGCAGCCACTTCTTCAGAAACAAAAAAGAAGAAGATTCTAAAAAGAATGAAAGTTATGGAAGGATTTAAAAAATCCAACATAAAACCTGAATGGATGATTCTTAAAGTTCTACCTGTCATTCCACCTGAGCTTAGACCATTGGTTCCTCTAGAAGGTGGAAGATTTGCCACCTCCGATTTAAACGATTTATACAGAAGAGTAATCAATAGAAATAACAGACTAAAAAGACTTTTAGATCTTAGAGCTCCAGATATCATTGTTAGAAATGAAAAAAGAATGCTCCAGGAGTCTGTGGATGCATTATTTGATAATGGACGGAGAGGGAGAGTTATTACAAGTACTAATAAAAGACCATTGAAATCCTTATCAGAAATGCTCAAAGGTAAACAGGGTAGGTTTAGACAAAATCTTCTTGGTAAAAGAGTTGACTACTCCGGTAGATCGGTAATTGTTGTAGGACCAGAGCTAAAACTCCATCAATGTGGCCTTCCTAAGAAAATGGCTTTGGAACTTTTTAAACCGTTTATTTACAATAAACTTGAGTCTTACGGATTTGCTTCAACTCTTAAATCTGCGAGGAAAATGGTTGAAACTGAAAGGCCAGAAGTTTGGGACATACTTGATGAAGTTATCAGAGAACATCCTATTCTTTTAAACAGAGCCCCAACTTTACATAGATTAGGTATCCAAGCTTTTGAACCAATTTTGATTGAAGGAAAAGCGATTCAATTACATCCTTTGGTATGTACTGCTTTTAATGCAGACTTTGATGGCGATCAGATGGCTGTTCATATCCCACTTAGTCTTGAAGCTCAGTTAGAGGCAAGAGTTTTGATGATGAGTACTAATAATATTCTATCGCCATCCAGCGGAAAACCAATTATCGTACCGAGTCAGGATATCGTTTTAGGTATATACTATTTATCTTTAATTAATGATAACGAAGAAGTAAAAAAATACTTTTCACATATAGGCGAGGTTGAGTTTGCTCTGGAAAATAAATCTATCAGTCTTCATACTCCAATTATTTATAGAACCAAAACTTTTAATAAGGAAACAAATGAATATGAGGATAAAAAATTTACAACCTCACCTGGCAGAGTTATTTTATTTAAAACAGTTCCTCAATCTGAGAATTTACCCTTTGATTGTGTAAATAAGATTTTAACAAAAAAAGATATTAGTAATTTATTGGATAATGTTTACAGATTTACAGGTCAAAAAGCCACTTGTATATTTGTAGATCAGCTTATGAATGTTGGTTTTAAATACGCTGCAAAAGCTGGTATTTCTTTTGGTAAAGACGATCTTGTTATTCCTGAAGAAAAAAATTCTTTGATTCAAGAAACACAAAAACAAGTAAACACCCTTGAGGCCCAATACCAAGAAGGCCTAATCACAGAAAGAGAAAAATACAATAAAGTAGTCGGCCTCTGGTCAACTTGTACGGACAAAGTTGCTAAAGCAATGATGAAAACAGTCTCAACATCAAAAGATAATCAAATTAACTCTGTTTATATTATGGCTCACTCAGGTGCTAGAGGTTCAGAGGCTCAGCTCAAGCAGCTCGCAGGAATGAGAGGCTTAATGGCTAGACCTTCAGGTGAAATTATTGAAAATCCAATCACCTCTAATTTTAAAGACGGTCTAACCGTTCTGGAATATTTTAATTCTACCCATGGAGCGAGAAAGGGTCTTGCTGATACAGCCCTTAAGACAGCTAGTTCCGGTTATTTAACCAGAAGACTTGTTGACGTAGCTCAAGATCTTACTATTACTCAAAAGGACTGTAGTTGTTCAAACGGGCTTACTGTTGACACAGTTTATGAATCCGGTGAGGTTGCAATACCCTTAGTTGACAGGGTATTTGGAAGATATTTAGCTGATGATGTCAAAACAGCTGATGGAAAAGTTATTATGAAAAATGGCGATTATATTTCCCATGATGAAATAGAAACTATTGAAAAAGAAAATATTACATCTGTTAGAATTAAATCTCCAATTACTTGTGGTTGTATAAATGGAATTTGTGCAAAAGCTTATGGCAGGGATCTTGCAAAAGGTGTACCTGTAAATACAGGAGAAGCTGTTGGTATTATTGCTGCTCAGTCGATTGGTGAACCTGGTACTCAATTAACTATGAGAACTTTCCACGTAGGTGGTGTAGCGAGTTCTTCAGCAGAAAAATCTAATTTTGAATCTCCAAGTGATGGAAATATAAAAATTAACAACTTGAGAACCGTAGTTAATCAATCTGGTAGTGAGATTATAATTAACAGAACCACTGAACTTGAGATATATGATTTAAATAATAAATTAATTTCTACTTTCAGAGCTCCATACGGATCTACATTATTAGTTAAAAATAACTCTGAAATTAAATTGAATGATTTATTGCTTGAATGGGACCCATATACCGTCCCTGTTGTGGCTGAGGAATCTGGTATTTTAGACTTCAATGATCTTGTAGAAGGAGTTTCTTTTATTGAAAAATTTGATGAAACTACCGGCATTTCATCCAAAGTAATAATTGATTGGAAGAGTTTTCAAGGTAAACAGGATCTTAAGCCTCAACTTGTCATTACAGATGGTAAGGGAAACCCTGTAAAATCAAAACAATCAAATAATTCTTCCTATGATTTAAGTGTGGGTATTGTTTTAAATATTGAAAAAGATAAAGAGGTTAATGCGGGCGATATCATCGCTAGAATCCCAAGAGCATCATCAAAAACAAAAGACATTACTGGTGGTCTTCCTAGGGTTGCGGATATTTTTGAGTCGAGAAAACCTAAAAATCCTGCGGTCTTGGCAGAAATTTCTGGTGTAATTGAATTTGGTAAAGATATAAAAAGCAAAAGAAGAATAATCATCAACCCAGAAGAAGGTGATCCGATTGAATACCTAATTCCAAAAGGTACTTACATTTATTTCAATGAGGGCGACAAGGTAAACAAAGGAGATATGATTGTTGATGGGACACCGGCGCCATCAGATATTTTAAATATCCTTGGTATTGAGGCTTTAGCTGAATATATGGTAAGAGAAGTTCAGAAAGTCTATAGGTTACAAGGTGTTATAATTGATGATAAGCACATTGAATGTATTACCAAACAAATGCTTCAAAAAGTTGAGATCATCGAATCCGGAGATAGTGAATTCCCTGTTGGTGATATTTTAGATAAAACAGATGTTCTGCAAAAAAATATTGAATTAAAAGAAGCGGGTAAAAATGAGGCGAAGTTTAAGATGATGATTTTAGGTATTACTAAAGCCAGCCTTCAAACTAATTCATTTATTTCAGCGGCTTCTTTCCAAGAAACAACCAGAGTTCTTACCGAGGCAGCAATTAATGGAAAAGTAGATAAACTTACAGGTCTTAAAGAAAATGTGATTGTTGGTAAATTGATTCCTGCTGGTACAGGAAATGTTATCAGGGCCCTTAGAAAAGAAGCTAAAATAAGGGATAATTCAATTCTAAAACAAATAGAAAATAGTAATTAAATGTTGACTATGATGAATACTATAAATATATTCTGCGAACTATGCCGACCATAAATCAATTAGTTAGAAAATCTAGAGAAAAAGTCTCTAAGAGAAATAAAGTGCCCGCACTTAAAGCTAGCCCTCAAAAGAGAGGCGTATGCCTAAGAGTTTACACAACAACACCAAAAAAACCTAACTCAGCACTTAGAAAAGTTGCCAGAGTTAAACTAACTAACGGCCTAGAAGTTACAGCATATATTCCTGGTGAAGGGCATAACCTTCAAGAA
>Ga0222718_10002663_pt1 | contig 15843 bp, 17 predicted proteins | sample C33_27DmetaG_FD_165045 | JGI IMG/M metagenome (GOLD analysis project Ga0222718, IMG submission 165045) | Estuarine water microbial communities from San Francisco Bay, California, United States - C33_27D | ecosystem: Environmental > Aquatic > Marine > Unclassified | place: USA: California... | reverse complement strand
CTCATATACTTTTTACTTGCCTCATTAAGGGTATTTGGTATGAAAACATTCTATCTAGATGTATTTGAAATAATTATGATTATTTTGCTATTTACGCATTGCCTGTTTGGACCTAAATATCTTAAAAATGTAAAGTAAGCTTTACATTAAGGAATGCTTCATTTAATATAGCACCTTAATGCTATTAAGCATTTCTTACAATTCAATTCAGAGGTAAAGATGGATACAAATAAAAAATCAATATGGAAGCGAGCAGATGAATTCCTTTCGATGACTAGGAAAATACTTGTTAATGGTATAACTGCACTTATTTTAATAGTAATAACTTTCTCATTTATTGGTGGGATAGTGGGTGGCTTAGGAGATAGCTCTGAGGAGATAACTTCTGAAGATAAAGTATTATGGTTCAAGCCAATTGGGGTTGTGGTAGATACTGAGGTGATTAATACAGACTCATTTACTATTGAAGATGTCCTAGGTGGCACATCTACAGAACAACACCAACTTCAAGATTTATTAGATGTTCTCAATCATGCAGCAGATGACGAAGATTTATTGGCTGTATACGTAAACGTATCTGAACTAGGAATGTACTGGGCATCTGCTTTCAAAATAGCTGAAGCAGTTAAAAATGTTAGAGAGAGTGGCAAAAGAGTAATAGCTTATGCTGAAACATTTAATAACAGCTCATACTTAATAAGTTCTCAAGCAAATGAAGTTTTAATTAATGAAATGGGTCAAGTGGCTGCATTTGGTTTATCAAGAAAAAGAGAGTACTACGTAGATTTATATAAAAATCTAAAAATTAACTACAACGTTTTCACTGCAGGTGATTTTAAATCTGGACCTGAACCATATACCAGAGATTCAATGAGTGAAAATGATAAGCTTGCTTGGAATGAATTTGCAAATCCATTGTGGAAAAAAATGACAGATGTAATGGAGGATGGTAGACAGCTTTCAGCAGGAACTATTCAGGACTATGGTGATAATGCATGGGAATTATTTAAAGAGAATCCTGAACCAGCTGAAGTTGCGCTAAATTTAGGACTGGTTGATAAAGTAGTAACAAGAGAAGAAATTAAACAATATATGTTTGAAGAATTTCCTAATAGTAAAAATGACAAATACGCATTTCCTGATAGCATTTCAATATATGACTACCTTGCAGAAATTGATGAAGAAAAAGAAGAGTTTGATAATAAAATTGCTGTAGTAAATATAGAAGGTGCCATTATGACTGGTGAGGCTGCATATGGAATTGCTGGCTCAGATACGATTGTTGAAAACATTCAGTCTGCAACTAAAAATGATGATATTAAAGCCCTTGTTCTTCGTGTTAACAGTCCAGGTGGAAGCGTTTATGCAAGTGAATTGATAACAAATGCGCTTAATGAATTTAAAGCAACTGATAGACCTATCATTACATCAATGGGAGATATAGCAGCTTCAGGTGGTGTTTGGGTAACAACAAACTCTGATCATATTTTTGCTGAAGAAGATACGCTTACAGGCTCTATTGGGGTGTATGGAATTATCCCTACCCTAGATGGCATTTATGACTGGGCTGGCATAAAGGTTGATGGAACAACGTCAACTAAGGCGTCTGAATGGGATGAAAGACAATCAATGCCTGAATATGTAAAGGATTCAATCCAAGCGGGTATTGATAATGTGTATTTTAAATTTGTATCAAAAGTTTCAGATAACAGACTTATGGAATATGAGGACTTGTTGCCATTTGCTGGTGGAAGAATTTGGTCTGGCTCTAAGGCCCTAGAGATTGGTCTGGTTGATACTATCGGCGATCTTACAGACGCTCTAAATTATGCTGCTAAATTAGCAGACATAGATGAATACTCAGTAAAAACATACATAAAAGAAATTGATCCGTTTGATGCTTTCTTATTAGAGTTATTTGAGAATATAGACATCAAAATAAATATTGATCCAAGAATTGAAATGCTTATTGGTGAATATCCAAAGCATATGATGTTAATTAAGCCAAATACTCAAAATGTAATGGTATATTGCTTTGAATGTGAAGCATTAATGAATTACAAATAATCTTTAATTAATGGTATTGTGATTTTTCTCTTTAATTCCATCGAGAGGCTATCAAGCCTCTCGATAATTAAAACCAAATCAGATAAGTTTCTTTTTGTATATCCAAGTAAATACTTAATCTCTTTTTCTCCAAGATTTATAGATCTAAATTCAGAAATATGAAGCAATGCTTCTTTTAAATAGATATCTTGGACTGGCATCATCTCAAAAGAATTTAGTTTTTTTATCCTTGATTCAAGATCTGGTAAGCCAAACTGCAATGTTTTATGTTGAAAATTAGCAGAAAAAATTAATCTACATTCTGTATTAAGGCAATTATTTATCAGATTAAATAAAGCAATTTCCCACTCTAATTTGTTTGCAATCTGGTCAAGGCCATCAACACAAACAAGGTCTAAGCTTGAAACATTATCAATTATAGCTGTGTCATAGCTCTTAACGTCTTTTAAAGGAATATATAATGAAGATCTAGAATTAGTATTGTAATAATTACATATTGCTTGAAGCAAATAAGTTTTACCTATATTTCTCGTTCCATATATAAATATGTCACCTCCGTCTAAATTCTTTAACTCATTAAGTAATCTTTTATTTTTTGGATCACAATAAAAACTGCTAAGTGATGATTTAAAATTTTTTTTCCAAGGAAAAGTTAATTGTCTTGGATTATTCATTATTGTAATTTTTTAAATTACTGAACCAGTTTTTAGTATAAATAATCAAACTTAAAAGAGTAAATACGACTATTACAAAACCTAAAAAATCTAAATTAATTGAAATAGCTAAGCTATTTATTATTAATATTAATATTATGTATAAGACCTGGAAAACGGTTGTAATTTTTCCTAGTAAGTTTGGCAATGGTGTTCCAGACTCAACAACCGACATGTGTATGGAGGCTCCGAGTAATATGATTACATCTCTTGCCAATAGAACGAAAAGAACATAAAAAGGTATTAGGTCATTCAACCATATAACAAATATTGAGCCTGAGAGCAGCAGCTTGTCAGCAACCGGATCTAATATCTTTCCAAGATCGGTCTGCCAGGACATTCTCCTTGCAAGAAATCCATCCAATGCATCCGTGACAGATGCAAAAAGAAAATATAAAAGACTATTTAAATATTGATCATTATAAATATTTATTAATATAGGATAAACCAAACCAATTCTAATTATTGATAAGAAATTTGGTATAAATATAAAGTATTTGCTCATTTTTTGAATTCTATATGTACATCTTGCTGTCTATTGCTAATCTCTGTTAATGTAAATTTTGTGCTGTCATTAATTCTATTCATAAATTTATCACTATCATCAAAAAAATAAATATCTAAAATAAGAGAATCACCAATTAATGCATTTATTTTCAATTTCTCCATACCAATAATGCCATTCAATTCATCAATTACATCTTCATAATCTTTGATTGATTTTATATTTGAAATATTTATGGATAAGTTATTTATTTTTAAAAATTCAATTTGGTAATTTTTTAGAGCACTTGAAGCCTTGTCATGTAAAAATGACTCAAAAGATTCTAGGAATTCGTCTTGGAAATTTTTAGAATTAATAGTTTTGTTAAAATCACCTGTTACAGACCATTTCTCTGAATCAATTTTAGTAATTTCTAGGTTAATGATCTCGTCGACACTATACCTAGAACTTAAGTATTCATTGGTATCTAATAGATAGTTAAAATCCTGAATTACTTGAGCGTCTTTTAAATCAAGAATAGGTGTATCAATAAACAAACCTCTAGTTTCTGATATATCATCCAATAAATTGTTAGCTTTAAAATCAAATTCTATTTTGGCTTCATCATTTAGATAATATGGTTGATTAATTCCATTATCTATTTTAGCAATTAGAATAAAAGTGGGTCTTGATTTTCCTATTATGGGTATTGTTAATTTTTTAAATTGTTCCTCTAAAAGCTCTTGATTGAATTGAGTTGTCAAATACAGACTTTTGTCTATCTCATTTATTGAATAACTGATAATAAAATCTTTTCGATCAACTCCAGAATTAATTATTTTCCAAATATTTGATGGGTTGGAAGAGCCGCTTAATCTATATATCATTTTATCAAAGGATTTATTTAATGACTTCTCGACACTCATTCCTGATTCAATTTTATGATTAATCTCAAAAAGTCCCTTAAATTCCTTCCCAAAAGATGGATTAGAAAAGATAATTATTAAAATTAATAAGTAAGTAAAATTGTTGTTAAAATTATTTTTCACAATAGGTATTCTAAATGACAAAAGAAAATATAGATAATGATCCTTATAAATCCTCTGGGGTGGATATTTCTGCAGGTAATAGTCTTGTTGACCGTATAAAGGGAGATGTTTCCTCTACACATAATAAAAGTGTACTTGGGAGCATAGGTGGCTTTGCTGGTATGTATAAACTTGAAGAAGGTATTGAAAAACCTGTGCTAGTTGCATGCACTGATGGTGTTGGAACAAAAGTAGCACTAGCTCAAAAATATAATAAGCTTGATGGAATTGGTCAGGACTTAGTAGCTATGTGTGTGAATGACCTAATTACATGTGGAGCTAAGCCCCTGTTCTTTTTAGATTACTTTGCATCTTCAAAGCTTGATGTAAATGAGGCTTCTACAATTATTGGAAGTATTGCTAAAGCATGCAAGGAATCTGGGTGTGCTCTTCTTGGTGGTGAAACCGCTGAAATGCCAGGACATTACATTGACAAGAATTTTGATTTAGCAGGATTTTCTGTGGGTTGTGTTGAGGAAGATAAAATAATCAATGCCTCTGATGTTGTTGAAGGTAATATTCTTATTGGTATTGAGTCAAGTGGAGCTCACTCTAATGGTTATTCCTTAATTAGAAAGATACTTGATGATTCATTGTGCTCTGATCATGAAAAAAAAGAGATGGCTGATATTTTTTTAAAGCCAACTCACCTATACCCTTCACTAATCAATAAGCTGTTAAATGTTCACTCGATAAGCTCCCTATGCCATATTACTGGTGGAGGTCTTACAGAAAATCTTCCTAGATCTATCCCAAAACATTTGTGTGCAAATATAAAAAAGTCATCTTGGGAACTTCCAAATGAATTTAAATGGCTAAAAGAAAATGGTGGTTTAGGCGATGATGATATGTACAGAATATTTAACTGCGGTATTGGAATGGTTTTGATAGTCAATAAAGTAGAAGTTTCAAGCATTATGGACTTTATTAATAATAATGGATATCAATGTTATGAGATTGGTTATATTGAAAGTCAGACAAATACATCAATAGTATACACATAGAAAATGAAAAGGATTGTTGTCCTAATTTCCGGAAATGGTTCAAACCTTCAAGCAATAATTGAAAATATAAACCTCGGTTTTATAAAAGCTGAGATTGTTGAAGTAATATCAAATAATGAAAATGCTTATGGCTTGATTAGAGCAAAAAACGAAAATATTAATACATTTGTTCTTGATCATAAATCTTTTAATTCAAGAGATGATTTTGATGCAGCCCTTCATAAAAGAATTGAGATTAATAATCCAGATTTAATTGTTATGGCTGGTTTCATGCGAATACTAACTCCACTCATACCATCACAATTTAAAGGGAAAATAATCAATATTCACCCCTCTCTGCTGCCGCTTTATCCAGGCTTAAATACTCATGAAAAAGTTATAAATAACCATGATAAAGAGCATGGCATATCTATTCATTTTGTTTCCCCGATCTTGGATGGTGGCCCTTTGATAGCGCAAGGTATAATTAATACAAAACATAATTCATTAGAATTGCTTATAAAAAGAATTCATAGTGTGGAACATTTATTGTATCCTCTTGTCATAAATTATATATGTGAAGAAAAAATCTATTTAGAGCATTTTACTGATAAGGTTATATTTAATGACGTTAAATTAATAGATGGCTTACTAAAAATTAAATATGATGTATAAACTTACTTTTCTAGCTTTGGTTTTATCAACATACTCATATGGATATACGATTGATGACTACAAGGCTGAGTATAGATTTAAGTCATCTGAAGTAAACCTTAAGGGTATTCGTCAATTAAGGATTGATGAAAAAGGAGAGTCATCATTAACTTTTAAAGGCAGAAGTACATTAGCACGCCTATACTTTAAAACAATTTTTAATATACAAGCTGATACTGTAAATACAAAAAGCTACAAAATTGAAGTAAAGCCTAGCTTTGTGAATCGCGATCAAGAGATTTTAATTGATGTTAATTTAGATCAAATGAGCTCAAAAGGAAGGGATGAATGGATATTAAAGACCCCTCAGATACCTGTTGTTGATCCTCTTAATGCACAAATTCAAATTAGGATTATGATCTTAAATGGTTTAAAGGAATTTAAATTAAATATACTTGAGATAAAGGATGGATCTATAGAATCTAATGAATACAAGGTTACATCTGAAAATGAAATATGCAATGTTGGTAAAACAAAATACACATGCATAGAAGTAACAAGACTTAGAAAAAATGAAGATAGAAAAACTACATATCTTATGGCAAAAGAACTTGGCTATATGTTTGTAGAAATTATAGATGTAAGTCCAGAAAGAACAAATACTCTTAAATTGGAAAAGATATTAAGTCTTGGGTAATGTAACTCCTGTCTGTCCCTGATACTTCCCACCTCTATCTTTATAACTAACATCACAGTCCTCATCAGATTCAAAGAAGATCATCTGAGCCACGCCCTCTCCAGCATATATTTTGGCTGGAAGGTTGGTTGTATTGGAGAATTCTAAAGTTACATGCCCTTCCCATTCTGGTTCTAAAGGCGTTACGTTAACTATAATCCCACATCTTGCATAAGTAGACTTTCCAAGACAGATAGTTAAAACCTTTCTGGGGATTTTAAAATACTCCACGGTCCTTGCAAGAGCAAATGAATTGGGAGGGATAACACATACGTCAGATTGAATATCCACAAAACTATTTGCATCAAAATTTTTTGGATCAACTACTGCTGAGTGAATATTGGTAAAAACTTTAAATTCATTTGAGCATCTAACATCATAACCAAAACTTGATACTCCGTATGAGATTAATTTATTACCTTCATTGTCAACGCGAATCTGATTTTCGGAAAAAGGTGCAATCATGCCCTCTTCAAGTGACATTTTTTTAATCCATTTATCTGATTTAATCGACATCTATATTTACTCTCCCTTGAATTGCACGTGCAATAGTATTCCCATCAACATATTCTAGCTCCCCACCAATAGGTATTCCATAAGAAATTCTTGAAACTCTTACATCTTTTATATGATCCTTAATAAACAAGGCTGTTGCATCACCCTCAACAGTAGAGCTTGTTGCTAGAATGACTTCAGAAATATATTCTTTTTCAATCAGCCTTAAAAGCTGATCAATTCCTAAATCTTCTGGGCCGACTCCATCAATCGGTGATAATCTTCCGAGTAATACAAAATATTTACCACGAAAGCCCCCTGTTGATTCAATCGCTAGCATATCTGATGGGTTTTCAATTACACATATACTTGAAGAATCTCTTGATGTATCAGAACATACTTTACAAAATTCATTTGAGGTTAACATTCTACACCTTACGCATCTATCAATACTTTCAACTGCATCTTGAAGCGTCTTTGATAATAAAGAGGCTCCATCCTTATTTTTATCTAATAAATAAAGAGCCATTCTCTGTGCAGATTTTTTCCCAACTCCAGGCAGTATGGTTAATGAGTTAATTAAATCATTTAAAAGATCATTATTCATACTAATTAATGGGTTTAATTGATTTATCTTTTAAAGTTGCATCAAATCTATTCATGAAATCTTTAATAGAATCGTTGTTTTTTATATTCTTCTCAGCTGCATTCTGTTTAACGATATCTTCTTGTTCTTTGATAAATAATGGTCCGCCTTTTTTTGTTGAGTGCGATATGTCAATTTTAATATCTTTTGCAAAAAATTCAGTGCACACTTTCTCAAATTCTGCTTTAACATTTTCTGGTATTTTATTATTTTCAATATCTCCCTCAAGATAGATTCTATTATTCTCCATTTTTACAAACACTAAATGACCAAAATAATTTTTTGCAAAAACACTCATTTGGAGCTTATTAAAAGCATCAACCCATTCATTGTTTGTATTAATAGTTTTTAAAACACCAGCGTTTTTAGCTCTTGAAGTCTTTTGGTCAATAGCTTTATTTTTAAGGGATGCTTTGCTAGTTGATTGCTCAATATTTAGAGTTTTTTTTTCAGTGGTTGCTCTAGTATTAGTGGTGGATGAACCCTCATGAATGCTTGCAATTGGATTAAAGGCTAGCATTCGCAAGATACATATTTCAAGAGCCTGTTTAGGTTCTGGATGAATTGAGAATTTTGAATACGCATTTACAGCAATCTCATAAACTAATTGTATGAATTCTTTGTCTGCTCTTTCAGCAATTTTAATGATGTTGTCATCATTTGAATTTTTTAGAAACTGCTCTAATGAGACTTCATGAATAAAGCTGACGATACTCTTGAGAATATTCTGATACTCAGGGTTAAGTTCTTCAATTTGATAAAAGATATTAAAGGATTTTTCAGGGTCTCCATTGATGATACTTGAAACAAGATCACCTATCATGGCACCATCAATTGTACCTAAGAGATTTCTTACATCTTGTTCATTTAGCGCTCCATTTCCATGAGCTATTGATTGGTCTAAAAGAGTTAAAGCATCTCTTACAGAACCTTTTGCTGAGTCTGCTATCAGTGTTAGTGATTCCTCATCATGCTTGATGCTCTCTTTTTTTACAATATTAAGCATGTGTTCTTTTAAAGCTTGTTTGCCTATGGTTTTTAGGTTTAACTGCAGGCATCTTGATTGAACAGTTTTTGGAATTTTTTCTGGATCTGTGGTCGCAAATATAAAAATTACATGCGAAGGAGGTTCTTCAAGTGTTTTAAGCAACGCATTAAAACTACTAGTAGATAGCATATGAACTTCATCTATAAGGTATATCTTGTATCTTCCTGTTGAAGGCTTATATTGAACTGTTTCTAAAAGACTTCTCATATCATCTACACCTGTTTTTGATGCAGCATCAATTTCTAAGAAATCTAAATGTCTACCTGCTTTTATCTCAACGCAAGAATTACAGGTATCGCATGGAACGGTAACAGGATTTTTTTCTGATAGGCAATTTAGGCATTTTGATAAAATTCTTGCAAGGGTAGTTTTTCCTACACCCCTTGTTCCTGAAAATATGTATGCCTGATGAATTTTATCTTGGGTAATGCTATTTGAAAGAGCTTGAATTATATGAGATTGACCAACAACTTCTTCAAAGTTAGATGGTCTATATTTCCTTGCTAATACCTCGTATGACATAAACGATGATCATAACATGACCTAACCAAAAACAGATTCAATTTCTTCAAAAGAGAACCCTCTATTTAGCAAGAAATTTTTTTGCTTTGATCTGGTTTTAAAATCATCTGATGGGCCTTCTTTATACCTTTTATTGAACTCTTTTTTAGCTAGTTCTTTCCAATCATCCATATTACCCAGTACTGAATTAATAATTGATTCATTGATGCCTTTTGATAGAAGCTCATAAGATATTTTTTTAGAGCCAAAGCCTCTTCTTTTTCTTGAATTTATGTAATGTTCTGTAAAGCGAGTATCATTGATTATGTTATTGGCTACAAGCTTGTCAATAACCTCATCTATCTCTTCTGAGTTTTTAAACTTTTTTTGAAGCTTTAATTTAATTTCTTTTTGAGAGTGTTCTCTTCTTGATAGAAAATCTAGCGCTTTATTATAAACATCTGAAAAAGTTTCATTTGTCATCTACTGGATTGGTAAAACCCTTGATTTACCATTTCTTTTAATAATTCTAACTCTTTGGTTGTTTTCGAATCTTATCTCGCTTACTTCTTGAATTATTGAAACAAGTCTACCTGAGTCTGTCTCAATCAAAAGCTCTACACCATTTTTCTTAGTTAGCGATGAGCCAATATTTGCTCCGATTGCACTTCCAGCCAAAGCTCCAATTACTGAGGCAATATCAGACTCAGTGTCAGACTCTGTAACATTCTTACCAGCAACACCACCAATAGCTGCCCCTGTAGCAGCACCTAATCTTCTGTCGCCCTCAATTGTTACATTTGTAATATCAATAATAGTGCCCAAAGTTATACTTTGCTGTCTTTGTACGTCATTTCTGGAAACAATATTTGGCTGTTGTGACATATTCACACAACTACTAATAAAAACTCCTATAAATACAATTAAAATACTTTTATTCATTAGCTTGTCTCCAGTTTTTTATACTTTCTATGCAAATCATCTGTAATTACATAATAAGTTTTATTTTTATAAAATCCGTCTAAAAGAATTACTTTAAATACATCTGAATTAAAATAAGACTCAACTATCTTAATACGATCGCCCTTTTTTAACTTAATTAATCTTCTTGAGTCTATAAAAGAAAATTCATTCCAATCACCATACTCTCTTCCACGAAAGGTGTGCAAAGCATCTTGCGGCATTTGAAATAAAACTTCTCCGTTACGAAAAAATTTATTACTTCTGACATCTAGAGCCCAGATATCGTCAGTATTTATTTCTACATCATCTGAAGAAAGAGCATTATAAGTAAATAGTATTAATATTAGATAAATTATTCTCATATAATAAAGACAGTATTTATTGCATTAAGTTCATTTAATACATTATCACATTTAATTTTTTGTTTTAAATAAAGTATTGAAAAATAATTAGATAATCCCCATATAAGTAATGAAGATGCCATTAGGGTCTTCATATATAAACTGCATGCCTATTTGTAGGATGCAATTACAAATGTCGCTTATAGGAGGACAATTATGATGTTAAATTTTACTGACCCATTTTTTACTACCAGGGTGCTTGGTTTTGAGCCTTTATTTGATAGGTTTCAGAGGTTGTCTGAATCGTCTCAGAGGTCTCCAAGCTATCCACCATATAATATTAAAAGAGTGGGAAATTTATTTGAGATTGAAATAGCGGTAGCTGGACTTTCAAAAGATGATATTTTGATTGAATTAACAAACGGTATTCTTACAGTTAGTTATGATGGACCAGAAAGCAACGATAATAACGAAGATAACAGCTTGGTTTATAGAGGTATTGCAAAAAGAGCATTTAGGCAGCAATTTACTCTAGCAGAAGATGTTGTTGTTCAAGGTGCTGAGCTTGAAAATGGATTATTGTTAATTAATCTTGAAAAAATAATCCCAGAAGAGAAAAAACCAAAAATTATTGATATCAAGACACCAAAGAAAATTCTTGGTAAAAAATAATAACTATCTTTTGAAGGATGGCCTTAAACCATCCTTCATTTGAACATTTGAATTTTTAATAAATGATAAGATTAAATATGAAAAAAATTCTATTTCTGATTTTCTTATTTCCCTCACTGTTTGCAAACCAGATTGTTATAGATACTGGTCATGCAAATGTTTCTATAGTTAAAAATTCATATGATCTAAAAGCTGATGGCTCATATATTGGCATTAAATTCGAACTTGATAAAAACTGGCATACTTATTGGAAAAATCCTGGTGATTCAGGTGGTCCCCTTGAGATAACCTGGGAATTACCAGATCAGTTTAAGCTGGATCAAATAAGCTGGCCTAAACCCGAATTGATTCCATATCCGCCTCTTATGACATACGGATATAACAATGAAGTAATTTTCCCATTCAAAGTAAGTCAATATGAATTAAATACAAATAAAGAGATAAGTGTATCTGTAGATTTTTTAATATGTGCAGATGTTTGTATACCTGAAAAAGCATATATAACAACCTCTATTGCAGATATCCCGCTTGATAATAAATTAGATTTTTTTATTGAGCAGGTTCCTAATGTTACCTTGCCAATAGAGGTATATCTATCAGATAATTCTCTAGAATTAAAATTCTCTAAAACTGATGAAAATATAGATCGAGTATATTTTTATTCTGATATTGAAAATATTGTTGAGCATGCAGCAATCCAAAAACTTATAGAAGAAAAGTATAACTATTCTTTAAAAATTCAATTATTTGATAGTTCTAAATTAACAGAAATATCTGGAATAATTGTCATTGATGGTAAACCATTTAAGGTTAAATCCAGTGTAGTGAATGCTCCTGAAATTGAATTATTTGATGAATTAACTTTATTGCAGGCAGTACTTTTTGCTTTTATTGGTGGTTTGATATTGAACCTTATGCCATGCGTATTCCCTGTCATTTCTCTTAAAGTTCTTAGTTTTGTTTCTATGGGCGGAGAATCTCTATCAAAAATTCGCTTACATTCGCTAAGCTTTGCTTTTGGCGTGGTAGTGACATTTTTAACAATTGCATTGACCATTATTTTATTAAAGCAGTCTGGAAGTATGCTTGGATGGGGCTTTCAACTTCAGTCACCAGTAGTGGTTAGCATCTTAGCTTTGATAATGTTTTTAATTGGCCTTGTCCTTCTAATGGATATAAATATTGGGACTTCTTTCACAAGATTAGGGGCATCACCTGGTATGAATCCAAACTATATGAACTCTTTTTTTACAGGGGTCTTGGCTGTTATAGTAGCTTCACCATGTACAGCTCCATTTATGGGTGCAGCTATTGGTTATGCTATTGTTCAACCTACAATAATCACCTTGCCAGTTTTCTTATCACTTGCTTTAGGTTTTGCATTCCCATATCTACTTTTAACTGCCAAACCAAGTTTAATATCTTCAATACCAAAGCCTGGTAAATGGATGGAAACATTAAAAGAATTTTTTGCATTTCCTATGTTTGCAACGTCTTTATGGCTTATATGGGTTTTTAATATTCAAACAAACTCTGATCAGCTAATTTCTTTATTAATTTGTTTTCTTGCTGTGTCTATTTTTATGTGGATTTATAAAACATTTGCAAATAAAGCATTTATCATCGCATCGTTTATGCTAACTGCTCTATTTTTATTTTCTCAAATAAATAACTTTTCAACGAATAATATACTCGCAGTCAAATCAAATGAATCTAAAGAATTATGGTACTTGGGCATTGAAGAAGATTTGCAAAAATCCCAACAAGCATATTTTATTAACTATACAGCGGCATGGTGTATAACCTGTCAGGCGAATGATAAGGTTGCATTATCTAGGGCTAAGGTAAAAGAGTACATGACAGTTAATGAAATTGACTACATTGTTGCTGATTGGACTAATAAAGATAAAGATATACTCCAATCGCTAAATAAATATGGAAGAAATGGGGTTCCATTATATATATTTTGGAAACCTGGTATGGAAAATCCAGGCATATTACCTGCCATACTTACAGAAAATATTTTAATTGAAAATTTAGATAAATTTAATTAATAGCTTATAATGTTCTCACAATCTTTTGAGATTTTTATGTCAGGCAATACATTTGTTTTATTTTCTAATCTTCATTTGCTCACCCTTTTTTTAGTAGCTCTAATTTGTATTATTGTTCCTTATAAAATGAAAGGATCTGATCAAGGCTCCATTGACAAAATGTCTAAAGCTATTGCTTTTATTCTGATTGCCCATGTTATTAGTTCTCCCTTTAAGGATATCTACTATCTTGAAAATCCATATAACTGGAAAGAAGCTTTACCATTACATATGTGTGACCTGTCTGAAATATTTGTAGCTTGGTTTTTATTGGGGGGCCCGAAAATCTGCTATAAAATAGCATTCTTCTGGGGAGTGGCTGGAGCTACTATTGCTATGGTTACGCCTGATATTTCAGCATATGATACAGAATATATTTATTTTTTTGTTGGTCATGGCATGATTGTTCTAGGCATTATGTTCGCGACAGTAACTCTTGGTAATAGGCCTTTATTGCGAGATGCTGGCTTGGTCTCACTAATCACTGTCTTTGGATTAGTTCCAGCAGTTTATACAATAAATTTAGTCCTTGGTGATTCTGCTAATTATTGGTACTTGATGAAAAAACCTGAAGGAGCTAGTCTATTAGATTTCTTTCCAGCACCTCCGTACCATATTCTAATAACAATACCAATTGCAATAATTACTTTTTATATAATTTACATACCATTTTTAATTAAAGACAATTTGCAAAATAAATAATCGAGTACCCATTATTAAAATTTAGTTATAGAATAAAGTAACTAAATTTTTGCAGACTTATGAGTGAATTAGTAAATTTAATTAAAGATGTATGGAGCACGGGTTTTTTAGGTATTGATCTTGGGTCAATTATTTCTTCTTTGCTTGTTCTTCTCGCTGCTTTCTTATTGAGAGGGTTAATAATATCAGTAATTCTTAATTCTTTGGGCAAGTTGGCTCAAAGCACAGAATCACAAATAGATGATGAAATTCTTAATGCTCTAAAAAAACCTATTGGGTTTATTCCAATAACCATTGCCTTGTATATATGCACTCTTATTCTTCCGATTTCGGGGTTGGTTGGTGATATTGCAACAAATATAGTTAGAGCTTTTGTTATTTTTACAATTTTTAGCGCTTTATCAAATGCTGTAAAGCCTATATTTGCAGCATTATCAACCAGCTCGTGGTTGACCGCATCGATGCAGATGTGGCTCGAAAGAGCCTCTAGGTTCATAGTATGGGTAATAGGTTTTGCAATCATATTAGATATCTTTGGTATCCAAATCGGTCCATTGGTAGCTGGCTTGGGTCTTTTTTCAGTGGCCGTGGCCTTGGGCGCACAAGACTTTTTTAAAAACTTAATAGCAGGAATATTAATAATTGGTGAACATAGATTCCAGCCAGGAGATAGAATCGAAGTTACAGGACAACTTCATGGAATAGTTGAATCAATTGGCTTTAGATCTACTGTGATCAGAACTTTTGATACCGCTCCAATGACTATTCCCAATAAAGATTTATCTGATGTAAAAGTTATTAATCATGGAGAAATGATAAATAGAAGGCTTGATTGGACGATAAATTTACTTTACTCAACATCTGTGGAGCAACTTGAGACTATAAGATCAAGTATTAAAGAATATATTCTAGAAAGCAATAATTTTGTATCTGATCCAAAATTAGATCCGGTGGTTAGGGTGATTGAGCTTGGTGCAAGTTCTATCGATATTAGAATTGTTGCTTATTCAGATCCTGTTGGTTTTGCAGATTTTAATAAAATTAAAGAAGATCTTATTTTTAAAATAATGAATATAGTTAAGAAAAATAATAGTGAATTTGCTTACCCATCCACTTCATTATATGTTGAGAGTATGCCTCAATAGAAACATTCTATGAGTGATCAATATATACTTTCTCTTACCCTCGCTGGCCTGCTGATATCATTTATATGGAGTAAACTCAGGTATGATGCTCTGAGTATAGGTGCTCTAATGATCTTAATTGCAGTTGGGGTGATACCTGCATCTGATGCATTTTTAGGATTTTCTCATCCCGCAGTTCTAACTGTTGCATTGGTGTTAGTTATCAGCCAAGGATTAAAAAATTCGGGTTTAACTGGACTAGTAGGCAAATTAATAGGAACAAGAAAATTTTCTGAATTACGATTTCTAATCTTTTTGCTTTTGATAGCTGCATTCTTATCATCATTCATAAATAACATAGGTGCACTAGCAATACTTTTACCAATAACGCTAAATGTTTGTCAGAAAATGGATTGGCATCCATCAAGATTTTTAATGCCATTAGCTTTTGCATGTATTTTAGGTGGAATGAATACAACCATTGGAACTCCACCAAATATAATTATTTCTGAGTATAAAGCCTCTATATCAAG
>Ga0222718_10002662_pt1 | contig 15843 bp, 26 predicted proteins | sample C33_27DmetaG_FD_165045 | JGI IMG/M metagenome (GOLD analysis project Ga0222718, IMG submission 165045) | Estuarine water microbial communities from San Francisco Bay, California, United States - C33_27D | ecosystem: Environmental > Aquatic > Marine > Unclassified | place: USA: California... | reverse complement strand
GAGGCTTTTATATCTTAAGCTTAGTTATACTTTCGCATTCCTCTATAGGACCACCCTCACAACAGGCTATAGCTTTTTGCATATATGCAGGGCAGTAGGGTGTGTAGCAGTATAAACCTGCATTCTTCTCAAACAGGTCTACATAGCAGACAGGACATTTCATTCTTGCATTAGCTTCGCCATGTAATATAAGCAACATAGTAAAGAAATACCACAGATAATATTGATAGCCAAGTCATTCTTCTTCGTCTACTGGATTGTTTAGGTATATAACCTTAATAGAAAGTGGACAATTACTAGGCGATTGGTCACACATCCATTGATTGTTGTTTAGATGTTTGAGTGGTTCTTTACACTCAACACATCTATTGATTCTTTTTCTGCTCATTAATCTCCTTAACTATAGGAATAAAATACTTTAAAAACTTATTAGTTGTTATTGCAACCCATACCATTACACCAATAGATATAATTGATACGGTTACCGCCAATATGATTTCGGTCATAAGACCTCCTAGGGTTGATTACTTAGCCAGTAAGCAATTGCCAATTCGTGGCAATCATTAGAATGGTAGCTGCCATTAATAAATAGCCCATTAGCTCCATTTTTGATACTTTTCCAGATAACTCTTTTTTAAGGTCATCTAATTTTTTGTCAAACTCTTGTTGATTGTTGAGGACCATAACTAACATCTCCTTCTGTGTAAATCCGTTGCCTTTAGGGTCTAATTCAGACATTAGTTCTCCAGATTCTCACAGAAATCACTACCATACTTACAATCACAAATTGAAATATGAGTTCCGTTATCGTTAATAGTTCTTAAACACATAATTATTTTTTCTTCTTATCCATTATAGCAAAACTTTCGTTTATCTCGTCTAAAGTTATTTTCCCATCATCTATATATGCTCTAGCTAAAGCTTCAGCTACCTTTATAACACCTAAAGAACCAGCTAATAATATTGAACTTACAATGTCAACACCTATAAGGCTTCCTGCACCTATAACTGCTAGTCCATTAGCTACAAATACTGCAATCATTCTTGCAAGTATTATTTTAATTTTTTGAAGTTTTGACATTCCGGGTTGCATATTAACAGTCGCAGTCTTTTTTCTTTTTGTCGCCAGAAATATATCCTGCAACAATACCTACTATTCCTGTAATAGACATTTGTAGTAATTCAATAACACTTGCATCTGGTCCTTTATTTTCTTTAAGTGATATGTAGAAATCTCCTACAACTATGACACCTAGTAAAACAAATAATCCAATAGTGCAAGTAAGTATTACTTTGTCTTTCATTAATAAATCTTTCATTTAAACCCCTAATCTCTCCAATTTGTAGTTAGTAACCAAACTGCTATAGAAAACAAAATTGCGATTCCTACAACATCTTTCGCACTACCTGTAAGTGTTAACCAAGCAATAAAAAAACCTAGCAATGTAAAAATCTGAGCTACAGATTCTTTTAAAATTGCTTTACCTTTTTTTAAAACTTTACTTATAATTTTACTCACTTAAAATCTCCTCATTAAGGAACCTGCTTGAGCAATGATTTGTGATGCAATAATAACGGGAACAACAACCTCTTGAGCTTTCTCTCTCTGGTCATTAGTCATATCATTACCAATTTCACTAACATTTGCTAAATTTTCTACAAATTCTTCTATACTTATGTCGGTTAACTCTTGTAAAGGATTTTCAAGGAAAGCTTCAACTTGTACCTCTGTAATCGCATCAGCTAAAGTATATTCAGTGCCTTCTGGAACTTCAGAAGCTCTTTCAACATATTCTTCAACTGCTTGTGATACACTCTCATCATTTTCAGATAACTCAGCAACAATTTCTAACTCTTCTTTTTGAATACCAAGAGCTGCAGCTGCAACAGTTTTCTCTTCTGGAGACATATTTTTTACATCTTCAGTTTTAGTAACCTTAGTTACTTGCTGTTGAACAACTTCTTTTTGCACTTCAGTTAATGTATTTACATCAATCTTTGGTGCTGTTTCTGTATTATCTTGTTCTGGAATTTCTATAACTTCCATAACTTCTATTATAGTTTCTTCAACTGAGGGTATTTCCTCGATGATTTCTTCTACAATAGGTAAATCTTCTAGAATCTCTTCTTTAACTGGCTCTTCAACATCATCTTCAACCAAATCTCCGTCGGTAACAATGTCTTCAAAATCTTCCAATATTTCATCTTCAATGATGATTTCGTCTTCAGTAATTGAAATTTCATCTTCCGGTATTGGTTTATCATCAATAATCTTGTCTTCTTTAATATCTTTATCATCAATAACCTCTACTTCAACTATAACATCTTCTTCTTTGATTTCTGGAATAGTAGTTGTTGTAGTAGTAGTAGATTCGTATAGAGCTGTATTATATGCGTCACAATCTCCACGCTCTAAAGCGACATTAGTGACATAGCAACCCCATTTATCTTCATTAGCCTTACGCTCATTGTCACGCTCGACATCTCCTTGAGCAATTTGGTCTGTGGTATATTCTGCTTCAGTACCATCATCCATAACAATTACTTCTACAGGTGCCAAAGTTGTAGTAGGTGGAGGTGGTGGAGGTGGTGGAGGTAAAGTTGTAGGGGTTGTAGTAGTTGTAGGAACTGTGTAATTAAAAGTTACATTAGTAGATGAACTATTACAATCTCCCTCACTACCACAAGCGTCTACTCTAAATTCCCAAGAGTTTGTTTCTGTAGCTTTAAAACTATAAGAAGTATTTGTGGTAACTAATACTTGTGTCCATTGTGTTTCATCTGTCTTAGAAAATATCTTATAGTTACTTGCACTAACAAATCCATTATTATTTGCGTCCCAAGTAATTGTTAAGTTATCTCCACTATTGTCAATAGAACTAGCTAAGTTAGAAACCTTTGCTGGCTTGTTCTGTATTGTTGTACTTATAGTTGAAGTCCAAGATGAATATAAACTATTTGTATCGTTATCACTTCTAATTGCAGTATTGAATAATCCATGTGCCTCATTGAATATAGATTGTAGGTAACCAGCTGTAAATGTAACTTCTGTATTTAAAGCATTTTCATCTCCTACATTACCTGTCGCAATACCATAAGGACTAGCAGTTCCTTCATCATTTAAACCAAAACCTATTGCGTATCTTTCGGGACTTGTGTTGCCATCTGTAGGTGCGTCCCAATCAATAGTTACAGTTCCATTTTCATAATCTACAGTTGCAGTTTGATTAGTAGGAACACCAATAGTTAAAGGAACAGTAGTAGTTGTAGTAGTTGTAGTAACTACATAAGGATTACAAGCGTCTGTTCCAGTAGGTGCAGACCAATCTGTTTGGTTAAATTCAAATGGTGGACCTGCATAAATGTTATAAAGACTTTCAGTAGTTAAAGTAGAAACACTATTATCTGTTTCATTATTACTTCTTATTCTAAAATAAAAGTTTTCTCCTGCTAAATCTGCGAAGTAATATTTTAAATCATCATTACTAAATGTGTAATACTGCCAAGTATCTGTTTGATGACCAAAAGAAGTTGTAACACAAAAACTATTTGTTTCTGTTATACCACTACTACCACTAAAAAATATTGTGTAGTTTTCTGGTGGACTATCTTCAAATCCATCTGAACCTAATATACCAATAGTTATAGTTCCTGCGTTATTATCTGTTGTAAGGTCTTGACCATAAGCAGGTTGTGTTGGAACGTGGTCAGCCATAGCAATAGGCATAGGATAAATAAGTAATCCGACAATAGCTAGCCTAATGAACGTGTTTATTTTATTTAATATAAAAGCCCCTTTGCAAAGGAAAAGGACGGCTAAAAAACCGTCCCCATCCTAATCTATTATAGTCGAAAAATTATCCCTTAGGAATTTTTGACATAAATGAAAATGGTGCGTCTTCTAACGCATTTTGTACTGCTGAAACAGCAGCTGAAGCTCCGGCTATGGTTGCAGCCATAACTGTATCTGCTTCAAACATTCCAGCTTGATTAGCCATTAGTACTGCTACAAATGTTTGTGCAAATGTACGTCCTGCTCTAATCAATGCTGTTCTCCAATAATCTGGCATTTTATCTCCTATTTTAATTTTCCATCCATACGCCCAATAATGCGTTTTGCATTAGCCTTGTTGTAAGGCTTATTAGGTTTAAGTGGTTTTACTTTTACTGTTGGCTTTCCCATCACGTAGTCAAAATCAACATATGTGACAGTGACTTCTTCACCTTTTAATATTGCATCTCTTATAAGTGGGTAGACACGTTTGTACGCAGCTACGGATGCCCCTATATATCCTTTTTTATCAGATATATTTTCGTTTGAAGAATTTCCTAGCAAAAGACAGCCCGAGGTGTTAGTCTCATAATTGCCCACATGCCAAAGCACATACTCGAAATTCTTTACATTATTTACATAAATCATACCTTTATGGAAATTAGCTCCATACTTTTGAAGATAGCGTGAATGAAAACCACCCTCACTTCTTAAAGTTAGTTTGTAACTTCCTTCTGGAATTCGAGTTTCGTGCATTTTTTTAATACTTCTGTATTCATCTTCGATTGTGTAACAAAGGAACTGTCTTTTGCCGTGTGTTACGTCAAACAGTAGTCCTAAGGTAGAATCGTTTTGAGAACTGTATCTCAATACTTCTAATTTCATAGAATTACTCCATTTTTTATATCTTCTGGCATTCCAAATGTTGCATACCAAGTTTGTGGACCTACTATGCCGTCTGGAACTAGACCAGATATTTTTTGTATTTCTTTACATCTATTAGCTGAATTTTTGCCATAAACACCATCAGCAGAAAGTCCCCCAGCAGCATCTTGCCACTGAGCAACATCATCACCTTTTACATATGGAGACTTCACTATAAATATTCTACCATACCATTTAGGTGCTTGCCTTTGTGCTTTTCTATAGGCTTTACCCTTCATAACAGTAAAGAAGTGTTCCCAAGGAAAGTTAATTCCCGGGTCTGTTCTTCTGTCTGGGTCTAATTCAGCGTGTGATATAAATCCTTTTACACCCTTAAACCAATCATCTAGACCGATTCTTCGCATAGGAATGTCGTAAAGGTTTGCTTTTTCTGCACACCATTTAGCTGATAACTTGATTACTGCATCTTCGTATTCTTTATCAGTACCCCATTCAGATGCATAATATGCAATCTCTAATCCAAGAGATTTAGAATTATGACCTTTAACATGAAATGCTGTATAGTCATCTGGAAGTAAATCAACAATGTTTTCATTGTCAATTACTACGTGTGCTGATGCTGTTCTGTCGGTGCTTGCTAAATACTTAGCAATACCTAATGCGTTCTTCCCACCTTCTGCAGTGTGAACAACAATGCCCTGTATAGCCCTCGACCTTTTAGGATAATAATTTCCTTTTTTTCCGTTATCCCTAAGTCGAGCATTAGGATTTTCATTTTCTATTAAATGATAACCCATTTATACTCCTTGTTATTAAAGAGTATAAGCTATATATTATAAAATACAATTACATGCTTGTATGTTTTTTACTTAAAGTCTTTGTGTGATTTCTTCTTAGAAATATATATATTGTTGGCTCCACCTTCGTCTACTGTATAAGACAAAATACCAGCGTGAGTTCGTTTACCGTGAGTTTGTTCAATCCACTTAGAACCACCGTCTAGTGCTGGTGCACCAATAATAAGTTGTGGGTCTTCTAACAATGAGAAATGATGAAAGTGACCATAGTTCAATATGTTCGCATAGCCTACTTCCCAGTCTCCATATTTCTGATTTTTATGCCAAGCTTGTGCTTTACCTACAGCAAGACTTCCTCCTCCGGAACGAAATTGGTGACCATGAGCAAACCCGAGAATATTTCCATTTGAGGCATATGTTAAAGTAATGTCATCATCTATGTCATTAGGGTATATAAACTTAAATTGTTTATATAACTTTTTGTCGTATCGGAAAGCATTCTCAACATACCAAGCTAAAGCGATATCTTTATTGTCCATAAAGTCTGTATAGCTTTTACCGTTCTTTCTATTTTCTCCGTGATTTCCGGGAACAGCAATAAAAGTAATAGGTAAACCTAACTTAGTTAACTCCTTCAACACGTTTTCCATTAAAGTTACAGCAATTTGTAGTTGGTGAGCATCTGAGTATTCGACCGAATAGGTTTGTTGGGCGTAGAAGCCATCGCACCCTTCGACGATATCACCGAGGGATGCCACAATAATTTCATTAAAGTTAGTAAATTTAGAAAGATTTTTAAATCTCCACATAGTTTCTGCTATGCCAATTTCTATTCTTTTAATTAATGCTTCAGTACCACCTCGCTCATTTTTTCCGAGTTGCCAGTCACTGAGAATCACTACGAAGCTAGAATCACCTTTTGGTTTTTTATTAAAAGGAACTGGTTTCCAGTTTTTTAGTGCTTCTTTAGATGACTTTAGTATTTCTTCATTTACGTTAGGGTCTTTAGAAGCAATATCACACATAATGTGATTTGAAGTACTACCATCTGCTGCTGTCCACTGTCTGAACTTAACACTACTACCTACAACATAATGTGTTTTTGGGTCTCTATTAAAGTGTCTAAGGATATCATCAAAGTTATTGACCATATCTTCAGATTCAATAAAGTCAGAAAATTTAGTTAAACCTGTAGCTTTATCTACTTCTTTAAAGGAACCTAGTTTTTTAACTTCATCTGGTACTGCTTGTTCTGCTTTTTTAAAATTTAAAGCATCTCTAAATTTATTTGCTTTATCTTTATCCTCTGAGGATTCCATTGTCTATTCTCCATCTACGAATTGCACTTTCAGAAACTATTACTTCTATTGTCTTCAAATGTGTTGAAATGACATTGTTTGTTATAGAAGGGTCTTCTAGGGCTTGAACCAATGTAGTAACTGTCTGGTCAAATCCTTGAGACTTAAGTTTATCTATTTCGACATCTAATTTTAAATTTCGTCTTTTGCGTTCATCTTGCAGTTCTTGCACATCAGAATAAAAGTCTATATTTTTAGACATTATATTATTCTTCTTCTAGAACTGTTTCAGATACTGCTGCTTTAACAGCTGCTTCTGCTGATGGTAGTTTATCAGTAGGAATCATTGTTTTTAATGTATCAATAACAACATCTCTTTCCGTAATTTCTATTGTATGTTGAGCTATCTTAATAGCCATCTTATCAATCATCTTACGTTGTTTGTTATATTCTCCAAGAAGATTGTTATAACGATTTACAACTTCTTGTATATCAATTTTTGGTTCTTCAGCCATATACTCTCCTCATATATTTTTTTATACACTTTCAGTATAGCAGTGTAATATGACGTTTTTAGAGTTTTCGCAAAATAGTTTTTTAAAGACAAAAATGCGAAAGCGAGACTGTGGTGTAGTCCCGCTTTCTACCTAATGGTGATTAGGTTAAATATTATTCTGGTTTAGGATTATCTCCATTTGTTTCCCTAGTTGTATATTACCACTATTTTAATAGATATTTTGGTCTTTTTTTAATTATTTTATTCATTACTGGTTTTACATTTTTATGATAATTAACCATTCCAATAGAATTACTTGCGTAATCTAATATTTTTTGATTAGGTTTTATTTCAGATAAATCTACTTTATTACTAAACAATAAATTAAAATATGGGTTACTTCTATCAACATAAACTGTACTAAACTTTTTTGAGTCATCTTGTATATAAGCAGAGTTTAAACTTCTTATCCAACCATAAGGATAAAAGCTACCATTTATAAAACTAGCATTACTGTAATTTACAGTTTCTGGTCTTAAAAATATCATTTCTAAATTAACATCATCTGTTACAAATAATTTATTATCAGTTATTTGCATTACAACTTTGTTGTTTTCAACACGAACTCCTATTCGAGATTTTATTAAATCGTGTACGAAATTTGTTGTATTCATTTGTTTACCAATTTTGTATTCATAATAAGGTTTATCATCTTTGAAACCAAAAGATATTTCTGCATCAAACTGCGGATAAACATTGTAATATCTATTAACCATTGAAGCGATAGAAGGACAACCAAAAGTACTATCTACACTAGGTTCTATATTTAAAGACGGATGACTTAAAACATCATCATCTATATACCAACCTACTTGTGTTTTTTTTACATTGAAAAACATTACTTATATTTTTTTCTAGTCCAGCTAGTGTTTTTGTAATGATTTAACATTGTTGCATTAAAACCAGTTTCTACTTTAATTTCATATTCTCCATCATATAAATATGAATCTTCCATTTTCCAATTATCTCTTTTAAATGGTATAACTTGTGCAAGTGGTGTTCCTTTAGGTATTATCCCAGTAAAATCTTTTTGTAGCCACATTGATAAATGAAAATTTAAAACACTTTTATCAGTATCAACTATTGCTGGTATTGCTTTTAAAACACTATTTGGATAAGCAAGTGGTTCAGTAAACAAACATGAGTAACCACTTGGTGTTTTAGTTATATAGTTCCATTGATAAGTAACTACTTGACTATGGTAATTCATTGGCGGCGTAATTAGTTGTGTGTTGCTATTGTGTATTTTAATTAGTTGTTCATCTGCATTCCATGACAAATCAAAATGGTTTGAATTATCGGAACTGTTTTCTTGTATTATTATGTCTTTCCTTAACTCTATAATGTAGCCAGCATTTAAACCATCAATAAATGGTAAACACTTTTTAAAAGTCATATTTTTACCCTCATCATTAAACCTAAGTTTTTTCTCTGGATAATAACTAGGTGTATTTTTGTACCAGTCTGGATGATATAATCTTGCTGGTTTAGGTGGTGTTTGTAGTTTATGCCATTTTTTATCTATAGCTACAAATTTAATCTTCTTCACGTTTTCTTTCCATTCGATTAAAGTTTCTAAGATACATGCTTTTAAATCTACCTAAATTTCTGTAATTAGATGCTTTGATTTTAGCTTCATCATAAGGAACTATTTTATGATTATGTTTTACCCTTTTATAAGGAACTACATAACATAGTGGTTCGCCTTGTTTAATTAAAACTTCTTGTTCTTTAACTAGCAACTGTATGTTTAATTGATGGTATATATCAGTATGAATAACCCCATAAGCTGCTTCATACTTGCTTCTATCGTGCCAGAACATTGGTACTTGGTATATAGAATAACCTTTAGGTGTTTCTACGAACCATACATTATCAAGTTTAAAAGTAAATAACCAATTATTTTCTCCAGTACCATGTGTTAGTAATTGCATATTAGGGTGTACTGTTATCTCTATTTCTGGGATAGAAGTTTCCCATTGATATAGGTCTTTGTCTTTATCAAAATATAACCAAATATCGCATGGAGCTGGTACTACATAACCCGATTTCCAAATGTCTATAAAACTTGGACAAGTTTTTGCAGTATGTTTTCTTGAATCCTCTCCAATGTTTTTATCTATAAATAAATCCCATTCTTGTTTGTCTTGTGGCATAAGTAGTGGTGTTTTTTTCCACATCTCTGGGATAAAATTAATTGCTGGTTGTGGTACTGCTATCTCAACTTTATCTAAACCAACTTTTGGTGTACTAAATTCTACTGTAACTTCCTCTATCATTTATCCCATTTTTCTATATTTTTTCTATAACTATGTTTAAAACTTGTAGAAGCTCTGTGCCAACTTTCCCATATATAGTTATGATATTTTTTATAATTACCAATATCCATTTTATAATCTTCTCTTTTAAATGGTATGTATTGACATAATGGTGTGCCAGCTTTTATATATATTTCATTATTTTCTGAAGTAAAATTTAATTGTAAAGCTATTTCTGGTATTCGGTCTGCTTTAAATACACCATAAGCAATATGCCAGTCTGGGTTAAAATCCCAAAACAGAGGTAACTGTCTAATACTATATCCTTTTGGAACAATAACATGCCAAGGATAAATTATTTTAAAAACTTGTTTTATTGGACTTTTAATGTGTTCTACTAGCTGATAATTATTATGTATTTCTATATTGAAAGTATTGTTTGCAACTTGCCATTCAAACTGTCCATCTTCATCTACTCTAAACCACATATCTGTATGTGCTGGTAATATAAATCCTTCTGTAAATATGTCAAAAAAACTAGGACAAGTTTTTGAAGTTCTCATATTAGGAATTAGTTTTCTATGGTATCCTTTTTCTTTGTTTATATCTATAGGTATATTTTTGTACCATTCTGGAATTTTTGCTGGATACGGTCTAAGGTTTTTTATATCTTTAAAACCATCGTAACTACTAACAAAAGTAATTAATTTGCTCATACTATATTATATAATGTTATTAAATTATATAATGCTATTAAATAGTTTTTAGATTATTCAGATAAATCTACACCAGAACTGTTATCTTCTGATGCCCATACAAGTACAAAATCCCATCCAGTAGTGTTATCTGCTTGATATGCTTCTTCATTCCATTGATATGTCCAAACTTCATTATCTGGTTTACTTGTTATAATCTCTGGTTGTTCAGTATCATCTTCTGATATGTCTGCTAATGGATAAGGTAAGGGTGCTTGCCATTCATGGTCAGTAAAGTTATAAGTCCAACTTGCAAATGGTTGTGGTGGTATAAACTCATCGTTTTCTTCATCCCAAGTATATCCAATACCTGCATAATTACCACGAATATTTGCATTATAGGAACATTGTTGCCAGTTACCTTCATAACCTAATACATCAGCTATATATGTTTGTCCTAAACTTTCATTATCAGTTCCTGTATTTTCTGGGTCAACAACAGAGTTATCTATAACTATTACTTCTGTTACTAAATTGTTTTCGTCTACTTTTGCAAAATGAGCCATGTATCTCCTATAAGGTTATTGTTCCAGAACCTGTAAAACTGTAAATGTTGTAGCTACCATCAGTTGAAGGTGTAACGCTTGCTGCTGAGGCAGTATGTAAAGTTCTTAATATAACAATACCAGAACCACCACCACCGCCAGAATATGATTCGCCACCGCCCCAATGACCAGAACCACCACCACCGCCGCCTGTGTTTCCAGTACCGCCTTGTGAATTTCTACGACCGCCACTACCGCCGCCGCCAGAACCACCAGAACCTGCATATTGTTCTCCACCTGCATAAATACGATAGTAGCCACCGCCACCACCGCCACCTGCACGTGTGACTGCTGTACCTGTAATAGAAGAAGTTGCTCCCGAACCGCCAGAACCAGATTGTTGCCCAGAAGATGACCCGCCTGCTGCACCAGCACCGCCGCCACCACCATAAGCACTACCGCCATTGTTACCTTCAGCTGGAGTGTAACCACCATTATTTCCTTGATTTCCAGCACCACCGCCAGAACCACCAGCACCACGATAGCCACCGCCACCTGTACTGTTTATAACTCTTACTCCACTTGGGTCAGCTACATAAGAAGGATTACCATTACCACCAGAAGTACCATGTGTTGTTCCAGAACCACCACTGCCACCACCGCCAACTTGGACTGTGTATTCAATACCAGAAAGCATACCGACTGTTAATTGTCGATAGCCACCTGCACCACCACCGCCAGAACTCGGTCCTCCTCCACCGCCACCTCCGCCAACGCAAAGGATTTCTACTTCTATTTTGTTACCCCAATTAGTGTCGTCTACTAAATTTTTTTGTTCATTAATAGAAAATACGCCACTAAGTTTAGCTTCTTCATCGAGGTTGTGTCCTATGTAACCAAATTTAGACATTTATTATCCTATTATGTTATTTCAAGTATGCCAAGTGTAAGTTCAAGGTCAGAAGCTGCTCCAGCCCATACTCTTAATTCATCGGATGCTTCTAATACAAGCTTTCCTCCGATTGGATTAAGTGCTGAGTCTGCCGGGACTGATACTGTACTTACAACTGCTGCTGTTGATGTTGCAGATGAATCGTGCAAGTCAATATTTAAGTCTGCTGCATTTGCACCATTCACATTTGCCACTTGACAATGAATGACAATTGCTGTCGTTAAAGAAGGACAAGTATAAGCAACTGCGTCAGCAGTATCGCCTATTACTAGTGTCTTGTTCTTAAATGTTTCTGCCATTATTTATCTCCTAACCACTTAAGGCTATTACTAAACCTAACGAAGCACCACCAGCTGAAGCAACTGCTGTATCTACATAAGCAGTTGTTGCAACTTTAGTTGAGTTATTTCCAGAACTTTGTGTAGTAGCTGTAACTCCATTAGTTAAAGAATGAGTTGCTGGTAATGTTAAATCTTTTCCAGATGCAAAAGTTACATCAGAACTAATTTGTATACCAGAATTAATTACTCTTTCTTCTAATTCGTCTACTTTTATTTTACCCATAAAATTTTATTCTCCTAGTCTATTCTAACATATAAATTGTTGGTATTGTCATTACGGCTTTGGATTGTCATCTTTTACTTCTTTTAAGGCAGTAAAAAATGCACCTGTGTTATCTAGTGTACCATTGTTTATATCGTGCCATAGCTTATCAAATTGTTCTCCAAGCTGTGGATAATCATTTTTTCTATTTTGTTCCCATTGTAACTCTGCAATCTTTGCATTGACTTCTTCTTCAGTTGGCATAACAGCTGTATCATCAAGAAGTTTTAGATTAGAATAAACTTCACCATCCTCTAATTTTTTCCAACCATACCATTGAGATATTCCAATATTAAAATAAGCTAAAGCATCTTGTAATCCTATTTCCATTAAGTATCTCCTAATTTCATAAAAACCACATTAGTTAAACTCCCTCCAGTTCCAGCAACAGCACCAAATAATGTTGCTGTTCCAGTTGTGTCCTGTTTAAATTTAATTTTATGAGTTGATGTGTTTTCTACATCCATAATTATTGCTGTAGATGCAGAAACTGTAACATTTTGCCCATTTGTATCTTTAAAAACTCTTAATTGTTGAACAGGGGTTTCTGTTGAAAAATCATCATTGGTAGTTTCAAAAGTTATTGTTCCTCTACCTCCAGCACCTCCATTTGCAGAATAAAACAGAGCATTAAATTGAATATAATAAAAACCTGTACTAGGAAATGTCCAAATACCAGATGATACAGACATACCAGTTCCTAAATGTCCCATCTCTCCTTCAGAAACTCTTGACCAATTTGCTGATATAGGGTCTGCACTCGATGCACTAGAAGCAGTTAAATACCACATATCTGCTTCTTCTAGTCCACCTGCACTAATATCAGAAGTCAAAGCCATAGTTCCTGTAGAACTAGGTATCGTTATTGTTCCACCAATCTTACTATCTTTTAATGTAACACCATCAATGGTTACACCAGCAGCAGAAGTTTTTTCTGATATAGTATCTGTACTTAAAGTATCGGAAGTAACAGAAGGTGTAGATATGCTTGTCCCAGCAGCCATAACTACATCAGAATTAACTGTTACTTCAGTAGCGTCGTGCTTTTCTATTTCGTTAACTTTTATTTTACCCATTAGACTACTACCATTTCTCCTTCAACTGTTACAGTTCCAGTAAAAGTAACTGTTCCAAATAAACCAACATTTCTATTAGTAGGAATTGTTAAAGTAGCTGAAATACTATTTGTATTACTGTATCCTAAAGCTCCTGCTTCGGAAAAAATACCAACATCATCTATTGTAAACTTTTTTGTTCCTGCAATATCAACATCTATTTCATCTGTAGTGGTTGCACCGATTTCTATGTTTGTATTACCATCTGCGTCTGAGATGATACTACCACCACCAATATCGGTCCAATCACCACTATTGTTTGTATTATCTGTTCCAGTATAGACTTGCATCTTGGAATCAGTTTCATTGTAAATTATAAGTCCAGCAAATACATCAGCAGTAGCTAAAGCATTTCTTTCAGTTGTGCTAAATCTTGGTACTAATATACCATCTGCACCAGTTTCTGAACCATCAAAAAACTCTGCTAATCCATTTGAATCGCCATCTTCAAATCTTATTCTTACTGGTCTATTTCCGTATGTTGTACTCATATTAACTCCAGCTTACGCTTCCTGTTCCTTCTGTTATTGTAACTATTGTGTCAGAACCACTTGAGCTTGTAGAACTAGTTAAACCAGAACCTACAGAAATAGTTCTAGTATTTTCAAATCTTAAAATTACTATACCACTACCACCTGCACCAGAAGCACCACGCTGATGTGCTCCACCACCGCCACCACCAGTATTTACAGTTGCAGATGTACCATTGTTATCTGCATAAGAACCAGCTCCACCTCCGCCAGAGCCACCAGCAGAAGAACCACCACCGCCACCACCACCGCCAGCACGAGTGACGCTTGAACCAGATATTGTTGAAGCTAAACCAGTACCTCCATCGCCTGCATTACCTTCTACACCGTTACCACCTGCAGCTCCTGCACCACCACCGCCACCAGCAGTTCTAAGATTTCCACTACCACCAGAACCATTACCTCCTCCGAAACCTTGACTAGGTGTACCGGGTGAACCAGCATTTGATTTACTCCAACCAGCACCACCACCAGAACCACCATCTTGCTCACTAGCTGCACCACCATTATTCCAGTTAGAACCTCTACCACCACCTTCTGATGTAATTGTTGCAAATACAGAGTCACTACCTTTAATACCTGCACCAGCTGCATTGTCACCATTATCAACTGAGGAACCACCAGCACCTACTGTGACTGTGTAGAGGGTGTTTAAATCTATAGCTAAGGCAGTTTCACTACTAGCATTTCCACCAGAACTGTCTGTGCCGTAAGAAAGCCTATAACCACCAGCTCCACCACCTCCACCAGCACCGTGGTCTGGTTGTCCATCTGCACCAGAACCACCACCTGCTAAAACTAAATAACTAATACTGTGGGTATATGTAGGACTAGACATTGGCTTCCAATCAGTACCGTTGTAAACATATAATGTTCCATCAGTGGTATTGAAGATTGTATCACCAGCACCCATACCAGTTAAAGCATTCATTTCTGTTGTTGTTTTAGAAACAAAACCCAAAGATGAACCAAGCTGTACACCAGCATTGGTAGTCTTTTCTGATATGTTGTCTACTTTTAGTTCACTACTCACTGTCGTTTACCAATTCCCAACCTTCAGAATTGTCACCGTTGTATGCATTCTCGTTCCAAATATATGTTTCGCCATCATCTGGATAAGCATTTGGAGCTTGCCATACCCAGTTTTCGTCTAAAGACCAACTTGGATATGGTTTCGGTGGATAAAATACATCATCGTCTTCATCATAAGTAAAGCCGATTCCTGCATAATTACCACGGAACGGTGTTCCTTCTAAGGTATGAGAATTGCCAACAGTGTTGTAAGAAGTTCTCTTGCAGGTTTGACCACGAAAATCTCCATACCACGCTTCCCAGCTATCAAAGCCTTCTGGAAGGTCTGCGTTATCGTCTTCGTCTTTACCTACAATAACTTCAGTTACTATATTGTTGTCGTTTAAAAAGGCATAATGTGCCATATTATTCTCCTATCTTGTCTATTATAACAGATGTATTTAAACTTTTGTTCATTATGAGAAACTCACTGTTCCTGTTCCTTCTGTAAATATTGTCATTTTATAACCAGTCGTTGTTACAGTAGTAAATGTTAATCCTCCACTTTGTGATATGGTATAAGCATCTGGATATTTAATTATTACAACTCCACGACCTCCAGTACCACCTAGACCATTGCTCACAGAACCGGGACCAGAACCACCACCACCAGTATTAACAGTTCCTGCAAGACCAGATGCAGTACCAGCTTGGCTATCAGCTCCACCACCTGTACCACCAGATTTAGCTACTTTACTTGTACCTCTAGGGTCGTGTCCACCTGCTCCACCACCTGCATAATAAACATCTGAACCAACAACTTCTC
>Ga0222718_10002660_pt1 | contig 15850 bp, 18 predicted proteins | sample C33_27DmetaG_FD_165045 | JGI IMG/M metagenome (GOLD analysis project Ga0222718, IMG submission 165045) | Estuarine water microbial communities from San Francisco Bay, California, United States - C33_27D | ecosystem: Environmental > Aquatic > Marine > Unclassified | place: USA: California... | reverse complement strand
GCGTATTCTAATTCTTTAAGGCTCATTAATACAACATATCTTTTAAAATCTTTTTGATTAAATCTTCATCAACATTGGACGACTTCGAAAAAAAGATCTCTTTTAAAGCAATTAATGCATTATTAACATCATCATTTATTATAACGAAATCATATTTTTCAAATTGAGCAACTTCTTTTTTAGCATTTTGTAGTCTTTTTTCAATTGCTGATTTAGAGTCTGATTTTCTTCTATTCAATCTTTCACTTAATTCTGAGAAACTGGGTGGAAGAATAAATATAGAAGTATTGGCTATACCTGATTGTTGTATTTGATCGAATCCTTGAACATCAATATCTAATATTACATTTTTACCCTCTTCAAATTTATTTTTAATATGAGATTGTAAAGTTCCGTACCTGTGATTATGAACCTGGGCAAATTCAATAAACTCATTTTCGTCAATAAGATTTGAAAACATGTCATCTGAAATAAAATGATAATGAACTCCATTTACTTCTCCTGTTCTGGGAGGTCTTGTTGTTGCAGATATCGATAGGTCAAAATTTTCATGGTCATTGAGCAATTCTCTAATCAGTGTTGATTTACCTGCCCCGGATGGTGCAGATATAACAAATAATTCTGGTTTTTTATTCAACATTTTGAGCTTGCTCTCTCATTTCTTCAACCAATAGCTTCATATCCAGCGCCCTGGATTTGTGGGCTGGATCATCAAGCTTAACCGAAAGTGTGCTTGTTTCCCTGAATAGCTCTTGTAGAATGAAATCAATTTTCTTGCCTCTAGAGTTCTTTAGGTTTAGCTCTTTTTTTAAGGCATTTAAATGAATGGATATTCTTTCTTGCTCCTCTGCAACATCATGTTTCAATAGTAATAAAGATATTTCTTGCTCTAATCTTTCTTCATTAATATTTGATATATGTTCGTTAATCTTTGATCTCAGTCTTGCATTTCTTCTTTTTATGATTGCTTTGGAGCCTTTAGATATAAGCTGATTTCCTTTATTAATTTTTTTAATTTTTGATTCAAAAATCTTCTGCATTTTCATGCCTTCATTATTCTTGGTAGTAATTAATTTAGATAAGGCTGCCTTAAAAACATTTTTTAAAATTGCGGGGCTAATCTGAGAATGATTGTGTGTATTAATGATTCCAGGCACATCCTTCACATCACCAAAAGAAAGATCTTTGGAATTAAAATTCTTATTAGCATCAATGATAGCTAATAAATTATCTAATGATTTTGTATTGAATTCATAAGATGTATTTTTTGGCTGAACAATCTTGAACCTTATATCTATAGATCCTCTTTTAATTTTTTTTGATACCAGTTCTCTTATAAAGACATCTACGTCATTTGGAAGCTCATGTGATCTGATGGAAATGTCTAAAAACCTATGGTTTATTGTTTTGATGTCACAGGTGACGCTCAACAATTCATGAGAATATTCTTCTGAGGCAAATCCTGTCATGCTCCTAATCATAATTTATTGTATTTTGGAAATTAATTGAGGGCTAGTCATATCAAAAATTGAAACCAGAATTTTTTAATTTTTTATTAATAATATTTCGACCATTTGAGATTAGATCGTTATCTTCAAGACAATTAAATAAGCCAGGTTTTTTGCTATGAATGAAATGATCGATGATATTTGATGCTGTATTTCTTGATAATTTATTATGAAATTCTGGATTCTTTTCTTTTGGATCATACAGTCCAGCAAACCTTAATATGTTTGTATGTGCATTTATCTCACTTTTTATTCTATGCTCATATTTTAAGATTATTTCCCCCCTAAAATTATCGGGCTTAGGCTCAATTTCTTCTGTAAGAAGTCCATATTGCTGCTTTCCATACACACTTGTTGAAGAGATCCCCATAAAGGACTCAAAATTTATATTGCTCAGAGAATTAGTAATATTCGTAAGAGAGGTTTGAAAACCATCTTTATAACCTTCCTCGGTATAAGCCGATGGCTTGGGGATGAAAATAATATTACTAAAAGTAATTTCAGGCAAAATAAGCTTTTTGCCTGAAAGCCAATCCCATTCAATATGATTTAAATTATCAAGACTTTTTGAAGATCTGCTTACAGAATAAAAGTTATAGTCATCTTTTTTTGAAAAGTTCTGAATCAGCCTGACAGCAATATCACCAAAGCCAATAATAAGAATATTTTTTTTCATTAATTCATACTAATCTAATAAGTTTTATATTATCAAGAACAATTGAGTTAAAAAAAATGGCTTAGATCAAAAAGATCTAAGCCATTATTAAGAATACTTTTTTTAATTAAAAGAAAATGCCATTTAATGGTAATAAACCTGAGATAACCAAGCTAACCATTGCCATTACATTAATTAAGATATTCATAGAAGGCCCTGAAGTATCTTTGAAAGGGTCACCAACAGTATCTCCTACTACAGTTGCTGAATGAGCATCAGATCCCTTTCCACCAAAATTTCCTTTCTCAACGTATTTTTTTGCGTTGTCCCAAGCACCGCCAGCATTTGCCATAAATAATGCAAGTGCCACACAGCCCAAAAGACCTCCAGCAAGCATCCCGCCTAAAGCTATTGCACCTAGACCAAATCCAACTATTACAGGCATTGATACTGCAATAATGCCAGGCAGCATCATTTTCTTTAATGCAGCCTTTGTAGCTATCTCAACACATTTTTCAGAGTCAGGGTCTGCCTTGCCTTCCATTAATCCTGCTATCTCTTTAAATTGTCTTCTTATTTCATTAATCATCTCGAAGGCAGCATCACCAACAGCAGTCATAGTGATTGAAGCTATTAAAAATGGTATACAGATTCCTATAAACATTCCAACTAATACAATTGGATCTTCTAAGGATAAAACAAACTCATCTGGATACTTAAATCCAACTTTTGCTGAAAATGCAGAAATGATTGCAAGAGCAGCCAATGCTGCGGCTCCAATTGCAAAACCTTTTCCAATTGCAGCTGTTGTATTACCTAACTCATCTAAGGAATCAGTTATGTCTCTTACTTCTTTGCCCATGCCTGACATTTCTGCAATTCCACCAGCATTATCAGCCACTGGACCATATGCATCTATAGCCATAGTTATTCCAACTGTTGCTAACATTCCAACTGCCGCTATTCCAACGCCATAGACCTTATCAATTGAAATCCCATTTATTAATGTTCCATCAATTAGAGATGTAGCCGTTAATATAATTGCCGCTAATACAACAATTGGTATGACTACAGATTGCATACCAACAGATAAACCGGAAATCATAACTGTTGCAGAGCCTGTTTCTCCAGATTTGGCTATTTTTTTAACAGGAGTGCTTCCAGTGTAATACTCTGTAATTAGTCCTATTAAGACTCCCCCAACGGCACCACACAAAACGCACCACCATACATTATTAGGTATTGATAATGAATTAATTAAAAAATATGCCATTGTAATAAAAATAATTGGCGCCAATAAAGTTCCTGACCTAAGTGCGCTGGCAGGAGCTTTTGATGATTGGAGTTTAACAATGATTATTCCTATAACTGATGCTATGAGGCCTGCAGATGCTAAAAGTAAAGGAAGGATCATTAAATCTTGCGAACCTAGGGTGAATGCGATTGCAATTGAGGCGATCATTGAGCCACAATATGATTCGAAAATATCAGAGCCCATGCCAGCAACATCACCAACGTTGTCGCCAACATTGTCGGCAATAACGCCTGGATTTCTTGGATCATCTTCAGGTATACCAGCCTCTACTTTTCCAACTAAATCTGCGCCAACATCAGCACTTTTGGTAAAGATACCGCCACCTACTCTTGAAAAAAGAGCAACAACTGAAGCACCCATTCCAAACCCTTCTAATGCATGAACGCCCTCATCATACGCGTAAAAGAAATAATATAACGCTCCTAAACCTATGAGGCCTAAGGAGGCTACGCATAAACCCATAACCGATCCGCCATAAAATGAAACTGAAAGCGCTGCTCCAGCACCATCTTTTTGTGCAGCTGTTGCAGTTCTTACATTAGCTTTTGTAGCAGCATACATACCAATGAAACCAGCAAGTGATGAACAAAGAGCCCCAACAACTACTGCTATTGCTGACTCAGCTGATAAGAATTGATATGCTAAGACCACTAAAACAGCAATAAATATAAGTAGATACTTGTACTCTGTTTTCATAAATGCCAATGCACCATTATGAATTTGGTCTCCAATCTTTTTAACCTTATCTTCACCATCTGGATATTTCATAACCAACTGATAAACAACAAAGGCCGCAACCAATCCGATTACCCCCAAAAAAATTGGAGCCATTAATAATGTATTCATACTTACCTCTTAAGCAAAAAAATTAGTTGATGCATTCTATCAAAAAAAACTTAGTAAAAAAGAAATTTTATGTTCTATTTATTAAAAATATTTTTATCTAGCATGCCTTCAGATTCTGCAACGATGCAAGACACTGCTGCGTCTCCTGTGACATTAACTGAAGTCCTTAACATATCTAGGATTCTGTCAACAGCCAATATGATACCTATTGCTTCTAAAGGTAAGCCAAATTGCTGCAAGATCAGTACTAATGTAATTGTTCCAGCAGAAGGAACTGCCGCAGCTCCAATTGATGCAACAACAGCCAAGAGAACAACTTGGACGTATTGTATTAATGTTAAATCAATTCCTGACATCTGCGCTATAAATACAGTTGCCATACCCTGCATGATTGCTGTTCCGTCCATATTAATTGTTGCGCCGACAGGCACAACAAAAGAAGCTACATTTTTGTTAACGCCTAATTCATCTTGAACGGTTTTCAATGTAACTGGAATTGTTGCTGCACTCGAAGAGGTAGAAAAAGCAAATATCGCAACATCTTTCATCTTAATGAAAAATCTTTTTATGCTTATTGTAGTAAATAATTTCAGGATTAGTGAGTATGTAACAAATGCATGAATTATTAATACTACTATTAACAAAACAACATATTTTATGGCCTCTTGAAAAACATCCAATCCATCTACTATTACAAATTTTCCTATTAAGCAAAATACACCAATAGGAGCAAATGAAATTACTGTTATTACAAGTTGCATAAAAACCGTATTAAGCTTTTCAAATGAATTACTTAAATTATCAGTTAGATGATTTGTCTTACTAAGAGCTAAACCAAAAAGTATGCTAAAAAATACAACTGCGAGCATTTCGTTATTAGCCATGGCATCTAAAATGTTTGAAGGAAAAATATTCACAATTGTTTCAAACACACCTTGGCTTTGAGGTAAGCTATCGGGCGCTACACTGATGCTTGAGGAATAACCTGAACCAGGCTTAAAAATAGTGCCTATAAACAAAGATAGGCTGACGGCAATTGCTGTGGTTGCTAAATATAAAGCAATGGTTTTACTTGTGATCTTTCCAAGACTGGACAAGTTGTTTAATGATGAAATGCCAGAAACTAAAGAAAAGAAAATTAGAGGCACAATTAACATCTTCAAAAGATTAATAAAAATTGTACTTCCAAGCACAAAAATGTATTTTTCAACGAAAAGGTTTGCCTGATCGCTAAAAAAATTTGTGTAGTAAAAAAAAGCTCCAACAACAAAACCAGCAAACATCCCCAACAAAATATTGCGAGTTAAGTTATTAGGTGTATCGAGCATTAGATCTCTATCATATCAAAATCTTCCTTGCCAACGCCACACTCTGGACATAGCCAGTCTTCTGGAACATCTTCCCATCTTGTACCAGGCTCTATCCCATCTTCAGGCCAACCCTCGGCCTCATCATAGATTAATCCGCAGACAATGCATTCCCATTTTTTTAGTTCCATAGTTAATACTATTCCAAATGATGATAAAAAGTTCGGAGTATAATATCAGATTTAATAAAATTACTTAATGAAACTTAATCAAATATCACCATGGACTGACTTTAAATCGATTGGTCATAAGTTATCTGATGAAGTCTCATCATGGTTGCTTGAGCAAGGACCAATTACAAAAAGAATAAAAGCCCAAAAAAATTTCAAGTTAATAGTACACCAGGATAAAATTGATTCAATTAGTAATGATGACTATGACTTTATTGAATCAAAGTCAGAAGATTTCAAAATAAGAAAAGTTACCCTTTTAGGAGATGACTCTCCAATGGTATATGCAGAATCAATCATCCCAATTCTAACAATTGAAAAAGGTCTCTCCTCGCTTGGCAGTATTGGCAAGGCTCCTCTTGGAGATATACTTTTTCTTGAAAACCTATTTGAAAAAGTCAAGACAGAATACGCATCTTTCCTTACAGATAGTGGAAGCATTCTTTGGGGAAGAAGAGCAAAATACACTGTTAATTCACAACCAATTTCAGTCATGGAGATATTTATTCTCCAATGAAATTAATTCAATATATTAAACTTGCTCGACTAGACAAGCCAATAGGAATATATCTATTGCTTTGGCCCTCTTTGATGGGATTGCTTATTGGTGGAATAAATGAAAATTTAACAATTAAGAGCTTTCTTATTGTTTTATTTGGAGCAATTATAGTTCGCTCATGTGGTTGTGTTATTAATGATATTAGCGATCATAATATTGATAAATCTGTAAAAAGGACTCAGACAAGACCTCTGGCAGCTGGCAAACTGACAATCTTGGAGGCATGGACCTTCTTTGCAATACTTGCTTTATTTTCGTTAGCTATTTTGTTAATTACGCCTAAGCTAACTCAAATGATTTCACTTATCTTTGCAATTTGTATTGTCATTTACCCTTTGACTAAAAGATTTCTTAATGCTCCCCAAGTATTTTTAGGTATTACTTTTGGCTCTGGTGCGATCATTTCATATTCACTAGTCAATTCAGATTTTTCAATCTCAATTCTTCTTTTGTATATAGCTGTTATTTGTTGGACAATAAGCTTTGATACTTTTTATGCAATGGAAGATCTAAAAGATGATCTCAAGATTGGCATTAACTCCACTGCTATATTATGGAAAGATAATGCTGTAAAAGTTGCTCTTTTTTTTCATTATGTTTTTTTAGGAATCTTTATAATTATTGGATTGCTAAATGAATTCTCAGTTACGTTTTATTTTTTCGTTCTTCTTCTTGTTATATTTGTCTTTATGCAGATCGGTTATATTAAAAAAAAGAAATATCTCGAAGCATTCAAATTTAATAACTGGGTTGGGATGATATGCGTCTTAGCACTCTCTTCTGAAATCATTTGGTGAAGAATGACATTAGCGGCTCTACCAACATTTAATAAGTCTATTGATGCTATTCAAAAGGAAAGTCTTAATCGGCTATTGAACGAGGGTAATTATCCATTTATGTCATATGAATACCTTCACGCATTAGAAAAAAGTAATTCTGTGAATGCTGAAATTGGCTGGTCTCCGTTTCACCTTTCTTTTCATGAGGGCGATGCAGTATCTGGTTTTATGCCGTTGTATAAAAAAAATAATAGTTTTGGTGAATTCGTTTTTGATCATCAATGGGCCCATGCTTTAGAACAAGCAAATAGAATTTATTATCCTAAATTTTTAACAGCCATCCCCTTTACTCCATGCGAGACCACAAAGTTTTTTGGAAGGACTCAGTCAGATACCCTTAATATCCTTGAGGCTGTAAAACAAAAAATGCATGAAGATAATGTTGAATCATGGCATATCCTATTTCCTAATACTAACGAGAGGCACCTTTTATTAGATGAGGGCTTTACTGAAAGATACGGATATAGATTTGTTTGGAATAATAGAGGTTTTGAAAGCTTTGATGATTTTTTAAAAATTTTTACATCGAGACAGAGAAAAAATATTAAGAAAGAACGAGAAGCAATAAACAAATTAGATATAACATTTTCAACCAAAGAAGGTGCTAGTCTTTCACTTGATGATTGGAATATCTTTTTTAGATTCTATGTCAATACATATCATCAACGAATGCAAAAGCCTTATTTTAATAAACAGTTTTTTGAGTTAATCCACTCTCAAAAAGACAAACTGAGGCCAGTCTTATTCATTGCATCTATTAATGATGAGGTGATTGCTGCCTCTCTTTGCTTTAGGGATGATCTATCATTATATGGAAGGCATTGGGGAGCAACTAAAGATGTATCAGGGCTCCATTTTGAATGTTGTTACTATCAAGGGATTGAGTATTGCATTAAAAATAGGCTAGATTTCTTTGATCCGGGCGTCCAGGGAGAATATAAAATAAGAAGAGGATTTGAGCCAAAGCTTAGTAATTCTTATCATTATATTCTTCATGCTGACTTTAGAAGCGCTATTGAAAGATTTTGTGCTGATGAAAAGAGACAAATTATGAATTATTTAAATGCGTGCAATAAATATACACCCATAAAAAAAGAATATAGAATTTAGTTATGTTAAAAAATCTCTCTAAAACAGCTCATCATCAAGTCATTTGTGAAGCAAATTTTTTACGGCTGAAAAAGCTTATTGGATCTTGTGTTGAAAAAGAGTACTGTTTTGAAATCCTAGATGCTGAGAATATCCCTCAAAAAATTTCATTCTTAGTTCTTGATAGAACTATGCATACTATTGTTTTAGAGGCGAAACAAAATCATAAAAATAAGCACAATAGCTTTTCATTAAGAATTCTAGTCAGTTTAGATGCCAAGCTTGCTGAAACAATTTCATATCAAGGAGAGAGAGCAATTCCATCTTTTTTAAAACAAACTAATGTTCAGTCTAAAGATGAAAAATATCAACAAAATAGGTTTTTAACTGAGTGGCTTGAAAGCATATTTTCATTAGGGATCCTACCAAGAAAAAATATAAAAAATATTATAGATAAAAATGCCTAAAACCATAATATATCTTCATGGTTTTAAATCATCTTCTGATTCATCCAAAGCAAAGGTATTTGATAGTCTTATAAAAAAACATGCAAGAAAGATGCAAGTTATTATTCCTGATATAAAAGATGATATAAGAGATAGCTATGAACAAATTGAAGAGATCATAAAATCAACCTCAGGTGAAATTGGTTTTGTTGGAAGCTCTTTAGGTGGCTACTACTCACTTTATTTTGCACAAAAATATAATACAAAAGCTGTGTTGATTAATCCTGCCATCCCCCCCTTAGATGGATTTGATATTCATTTAGGAGAGAATGAAAATTATGATACTGGCAATAAATTTTTAATAACTAAAGAAGATATAAAATTCATAAGAATGCTAAGCTATAAAAAAATTAAAAAGCCTCAAGATATTTTTGTTTTATTAGAATCTGGAGATGAGATATTAAATTACCTTGAAACTATTTCATTCTTTTCAGGGTGCTATGTAGATATCACATATGGAGGCAATCACTCTTTCGCCAGTTTCGACAGTAAATTTGCAAATATTCAATCCTTCTTAAATTTATAAGAACGCACTAATTTCAGGCAATTATTTAACATATGCACTTAAAAAATGCATAATAAGCACAATATATGTGCAATAATGTATATATATAAAGGCATGAATATTGCATATATATAGTTGCTAATATTATTTAATTTAAAGGAGCAACAATGACAAATTACAAAACATATGAATATATATGGCTTGATGGATATCAGCCAGAATCATCGATGAGAAGTAAGGTTAAGGCTACAGACGCCGAAACACCTCCAGACTGGTCTTTTGATGGCTCATCAACACAACAAGCAGAGGGAGGAAGCTCAGATTGTTTGCTGCTTCCAGTTCAAACCTATTCAAATCCAAATGGACATGATTTAGTAATGACACAAGTTCAATCTGCAGATCATACAACACACCCATCTAATTTTAGAGCAGCGGCTGAAGCTGTGGTTACTGATGAATGGTGGTTTGGTTTTGAGCAAGAGTACTTCTTAACAGATCCTGAAACTGGTGAGCCTTTGGGCTGGGAAAATGGCGAGCCAAGAGCACAAGGTGACTTCTATTGTGGGGTTGGTGCTGGAAATGTAGTAGGTAGAGAAATTTCTGATGCTCATTTACAAGCATGTCTTGATCTTGGAATTACATTAACTGGAACAAATGCTGAAGTAGCTCTTGGACAATGGGAATACCAATGTCTTGGAAAGGGCATTAAAGCAGCTGATGACTTGTGGGTAAGTAGATATTTACTATACAAAATAGCTGAAGAATTTGGAGTGGGTGTTAATATTCATCCCAAACCAAAGACTGGTGACTGGAATGGTTCTGGAATGCACACTAACTTCTCAAATGAAGAGATGCGCTCAAACGGATCTGAAAAACTATTCACATCAATGTGCGATAAGCTCGGTAAAGTCCATGAAGAAGGTATAGCATCTTATGGGTCTGATAATGATATGAGATTAACTGGCCTTCATGAAACGCAAAGTATTGATACATTCTCTTATGGCGTAAGTGATAGAGGAGCTAGTATTCGTATACCTGTCTATACTGTGGAACATAATTGGAATGGCTATCTTGAAGATAGAAGACCAGCCTCAAACGCTGATCCATACAAAATTTTGGAACACATTGTAGGAACTTTAACTAAATAAATAGCATTATGGCCCCTCATAGAGGGGCTGTTTTTTAAATGAATGATTAAACCGGAAGAATTAAATACATCAATATTAAATCAACTATCTTCCGAGATAATTATCCTAGATCAAAGCCTAAAAAGTATTTGGGTGAATGAATCAGCGCTTAATAACGGCTGGTCGATTCAACAAAATAGAGATTTGATAACTGATCAATATCCGCTTGAAAAAAATAAAGTATTAATAGACATGCTTAATTCAACAGTTTCAAAAACGGGTTCATTCACTAAGAGAGATCTTGAGTTGGTCTCAAGAGATGGTGATAAGAGAATTGTAGATTTGACGGCTTCTTTTAGCGAAAAATATGATTCATTAATTTTAGAAATAAAATGTGTTGATAGTTTAAATAAAATAATTGATTCAACTAAAATATTTTCAACTCAAAAAATTGCTGCTAATCTTGCAAGAACATTAGCCCACGAAGTTAAAAATCCATTATCTGGAATTAAAGGTAGTGCTCAGATTCTATCATCAAAACTTGAAGATGATTATTCAAATAAGTTTCTTAAAATCATCATTGATGAGACAGAACGTCTAAATGGGATAGTTACTAGAATACTTACCCCTCCTCAAAAGCCAAACCAGGAAAAATTTAATATTCACTCTGCGCTGGAAAAAGTTTATGCGCTTGCTGAAGCTGAATTAACTGAAAACCTAAAATTAAGAAGAGACTATGACCCAAGCATACCTGAGCTAAACGGGGATGAGGATTTATTCATACAAGCTATATTAAATATTGTAAAAAATGCTCAGCAGGCCATGATTAATATTAATGGAGCAGAGATAACAATAAGATCAAGAATACAATACAGCAAACCAGTGAATGGAGTAATGCATCTAACAGTTTGTTGTATAGATATAATAGACAATGGACCAGGCATACCAGAGGAAATACAAGAGCATGTATTTTTTCCGATGATATCTTCAAAAGAAGATGGCTCTGGGCTAGGACTATCAATTGCCCAGGATATAATAAGAGTTCACGGAGGAGGCATCTCATTTTCCTCAAGACCCGGGGAAACTATATTCTCGATATTAATTCCTATTGGAATTAAAAATATAAGGACTGAAAGTGCATAAAGTTTGGTTGGCAGATGATGATGAGGCAATAAGAATTGTTCTTGAAGAAAGTCTTAAGAATTCAGGATATGCAACTACTACATTTTCAAATGCATCTGACCTTATTGAAGAATTAAACTTAGATACCCCAGATTTAATAATTACAGACGTGCATATGCCTGGGATGCATGGCTACGACTTGTTAAAACATATCAATAATAACTACTCTGAGCTGCCTGTAATAATAATGACTGCTTTTGCGGATATGCAAGCAGCAGTGGATTCTTATGGAAGTGGAGCGTTTGAATATATTCCTAAGCCATTTGATTTAAATGAAACAATTAAGATTGTGCAAAGAGCTCTTGAACAGAAACCATCTACAAAAGGTCTTAAAGCATCTCCTAAGACTGATATTATCGGTAAGGCACAATCCATGCAGATGGTTTTTCGAGCAATTGGCAAGCTTTCTAATACTAATGCTACCGTTCTTGTTCAGGGAGAGTCTGGCACAGGAAAAGAATTGATTGCCAAGTCTCTTCATAAGAATAGCCCAAGACATGATATGCCTTTCATTGCTCTAAACATGGCTGATATACCTAAAGAGTTGGTTGAATCTGAGTTATTTGGACATGAGAAAGGTGCTTTTACTGGTGCTGTTGATAGAAGGCTGGGAAGGTTTGAGCAAGCAAACGGAGGGACATTGTTCCTTGATGAGATTGGCGATATGCCTCTAGACTCTCAAACTAGGTTATTGAGAGTATTATCTAATAAAGAATTTTATAGGGTTGGTGGAGATAAACCCATTAAAGCCGATGTAAGGATAATAGCTGCAACTCATCAAAATCTTCATAATTTGGTTTCTCAGTCTAGGTTTAGAGAAGACTTATTCTATAGATTAAATGTAATCAAAATTGATGTGCCTCCTCTAAGAGAAAGAAAAGATGACATTGAATTATTGGCAAAATATTTTCTAAAGAAAAACTCAGATGCTACTGGTGAAGAGCTTCGCGTATTATCCAATGAAACAATTGATGCGTTGAATAAATATGAATGGCCGGGTAATGTAAGGCAACTTGAAAATACATGTTATTGGTTAACGCTTATGAGCCCCACACAAAATGTACAGCCATCAGATCTCCCAAATGAAATATTAGAAATTGGTGCAAGCATGTCTGCTGGCTTAAATTCCTCATGGGAAGATGGTTTTGTATCTTGGTTAAAAAACTTAGTTGATTCTGAAGAAACGAGTGTGCTTGACTTTGTTAATCCAAAGATTGAAAAATTGCTTATCAAAACAGCTCTTGAAAAAACTAATGGCAAAAAAAATGATGCCGCAAATTTGCTTGGATGGGGAAGAAATACCCTTGCTAAAAAAATTAAAGACCTCGGTATTTAATTATTAAATTAGTGGAAGGTTGTTTAGCCTCCACTCAGACATGCCGCCGCTTAAAATCAAAGTGTCTTTAAAACCTGATTTTTGTAATATTTCACCAGCATTTCCTGATTGACTTCCTGTTTCACAGATTAGCACTATAGAAATATCTTCTCTATTTGGAAGCTCATGCTGTCGCCTTTCAAAATCTGAAAAAGGTATATTTATAGACCCTGCTATGTGGCCAGCATTAAACTCATCAGATTTCCTAATGTCGACAAGCTTAGCCAAGCCTTTGTTATTGATATTAACTAGCTCATGAGTAGATATTTTCTTTCCACCCTTCTTTGATAGGGAGGCAAAAAATAGGCCAATGAATATTAGAAGCGGTAATGATAAATACCACTGCTCGAACATAAATAAAAAAAACTCAACCATGTTCATATTATCTATTAAAATAACAAAGTTGTATCTTATTATTATGAAATTATGGCAAAAAGAAACTTAGTCCTTGTTAGGCATGGTCAGAGCGAGTGGAATGCAAAAAACTTGTTTACTGGTTGGAAGAATCCCGGTCTTACAGAAACAGGAGTAAAAGAAGCTATTAGTGCTGGAGAATTAATCAGAGACGAAAAAATTAGTTTTGATGCTATGTATACATCTGAACTTATTAGGGCTCAGATTACAGGAAATACAATCTTGGAAATAATCAATCAATCAGATATACCTATCATCAAAAACATAGCACTCAATGAAAGAAATTATGGAAGCTTGGCAGGCTTGAATAAAGATGATGCAAGAAAAAAATGGGGAGAGGAACAGGTTCATATTTGGAGAAGATCTTATGATATCCCTCCTCCAGATGGAGAAAGTTTAAAAAATACTGCTGAAAGAGTTCTTCCATATTTTAATAAAGAAATTTTGCCAAAAGTTATTTCAGGATCAAATATATTAATTGCTGCTCATGGTAATTCCTTAAGATCTCTAATAATGCAATTAGATGAATTATCAAAAGAGGAGATATTAAATTTAGAAATTCCTACAGGGGCTCCAATAAAATATATATTTGATGAATGTGGCAAAGTTATAGAAAAACTTAATTTATTTGAATAATTAATCTTGAACCATCCTTCTGAAAATTTTTCAAAACGAATTATTGAGTGGTATGAGATTGACGGCAGAAAAGAGCTGCCCTGGAGAAAAGAAATTACTCCATACAGAGTTTGGATATCTGAAATCATGCTTCAACAAACTCAAGTAAAAACTGTAATCCCCTATTTTGAGAAGTTTCTTAGCGCCCTCCCTACGATACAAAGTATATCTAATGCAACTGAGGATGAGATTTTGGCTTTGTGGTCTGGCCTTGGCTTTTATAGAAGAGCCCAAAATATATTTAAAGCTAAAGAAGTTATAAATAGTGAGCACCATGGCATTTTTCCTAAAACTTTTGATGAGCTAGAGAAGCTTCCAGGAATTGGTAGATCAACTGCTGGAGCTATTATGGCAATTGCTTACCGGCAGCCTTACCCAATATTAGATGCAAATGTAAAAAGAGTTATTCAAAGGTATCTAAAATTAGAAACTGCCAATAAAACACAGCTTACTAAAAGGCTTTGGTCAGAGTCTGAAAAACTAAAACCGCAGACAAAAATATTTGAATATACACAAGGAATAATGGATATTGGAGCAACAATATGTAAAGCAAAAACTGCAGACTGTTCTATATGTCCTTTGAACCAAAACTGCTTATCAGCATTTTCAGCAGTTAAAAAATTAGATATAAATCAAAATAAAAAAATTGTCAGAAAAGAAAAAATTAATTTTATTCTTGCCTACACTAATAAAAAAGCTCTTTTGTTTAAAAGAGATGAAAAAAGATACTGGCAGCACCTTTGGGCTCCCTATGAATTCAAAGATTCAAAACAAAAAGTTATAAATAAGAAAAAAGCGTTAAAGTCAAAAAACTTAAAAATAGCTCACAAGCTTTCACACTTAGAGTTAGAGATTAACCTTATGTTGCTTGAATTTAATGATGAATTTAATATTGCATCAAACATGGAGTATAGTTGGGTAAATAAAAAAAATATCGAAAGCTTTGGAATACCCAAACCAATAAAAAAAATATTATTAGAATTATGACAAAAAAAATTCTTTGTAAAAAACTTAAAGAAGAGCTTCCCGCTCTTAAAAGGCCTCCAATGCCAGGACCTAAAGGCTTAGAACTTATGGAGTCCATTTCTGAAAAAGCATGGGGTCAATGGAGATCGCATCAGACCACATTAATCAATGAAAAACATTTGGATATGTCAGATATAAAAGATAGAGAATGGCTATTAATCCAAATGGATAAATTCTTTAATAATGAGGATTATGAGAAGCCGTCAGGTTTTAAATCATTAACCTAATGTCTTGGTGACATTGCCTTAAAACTTTCTTATAATCCCCATTCAATAGTGCGCCCAGATAGCTCAGTTGGTAGAGCAAAGGACTGAAAATCCTTGTGTCGGTGGTTCGATCCCACCTCTGGGCACCATTCTTAAAGCATTCTTCAATACTCAATTTTTTGAACACTATTTTTGGTGTTCAAAATCTTGCTAAATTGTATGCACTATAGTAATATACCCCCTATGGGTATAAAACTATTTATTATTTTAATCTTTATGTCACTTGGACTAGATGCAAGACCCATATCTTATTCGGGTGGTTCAACCATCATGGCATTTTCAGATAATTTAAAAAATTCTACTTATTATCACTATTCACCGTCTTATAGGTATTCAATTGGAATAGAAAATGTAAAAAATAAATATTTTGATGAGAGTTATTCATATGCAAGATTTACATATCTCATTAATAGAAAAAATTCTCAA
>Ga0222718_10002658_pt1 | contig 15856 bp, 15 predicted proteins | sample C33_27DmetaG_FD_165045 | JGI IMG/M metagenome (GOLD analysis project Ga0222718, IMG submission 165045) | Estuarine water microbial communities from San Francisco Bay, California, United States - C33_27D | ecosystem: Environmental > Aquatic > Marine > Unclassified | place: USA: California... | reverse complement strand
TCTCAACGAGCTTCTACTGCTAAGAAAAAGAAAAAAGAAGGTTCAAAAGGTAAAACTTTTGTTTCTAATACCAAGGCGGCAAAAGTTACAAAAATGGCTCTTGGTGGAGAAGTTCCTTCTACTAAGGCCAAAAGACCCTTCAACGGTAAAACAAAAAAAGGCGCTATTGTTGCAAGAGGATGTGGGGTTGTTATGGAAAATAGACGTAAACAAACAAAGGTAAGGACTTAATATGGCAACATCTAATTCCACAAATTTTGAGCTAGATGCCGCAGAATACATAGAAGAAGCTTTTGAAAGATGCGGCTTAGAAGTAAGAACAGGTTATGATTTAACTACAGCTAGAAGATCTTTAAACCTCATGTTTGCAGAGTGGGCAAACAGGGGCTTAAACCAATGGACTATATCTCAAAGAACGCAAGCTCTTACATCTGGAGACAGAGAATACTCTCTAGGAACAGACGTTATAGATGTTCTTAATTTAGTTGTAAGACGTTCTGGAACAGATTTTTCTATGACGAGAATTAGTCGATCAGATGATTTAGCCATACCCAATAAAGCTACCACAGGTAGACCTACTCAATTTTTTCTTGATAGACAGATAACCCCTAATTTAAAAATTTGGCCTACTCCTGAAAACAGCACCGATGTTATTTACTATGATGCTCTTACTAGAATAGAAGATGTTGATACTCAAACCAACACCATGGACGTCCCTTTTAGATTTTACCCTTGTTTATCAGCGGGTTTAGCATACTATCTTTCTTTAAAAAAAGCTCCCCAAAGAACTCAAATGTTAAAAGCTATTTACGAAGAAGAGTTTGAAAGAGCCATAGGAGAAGATCGGGACAGGTCTAGCTTTACAGTAAGCCCTCAATACTCATATCTAAGGTCTAATTAAATGGCTAGATTTGCTACAGGAAAACACGCATATGGGATATCAGATAGGTCTGGTATGAGGTATAAATATCGAGATTTAAAAAAAGAATGGAATGGATCTTTAGTAGGACCCGATGAATTTGAAGCTAAACACCCTCAACTAGGTCCTTTTAGAACCGTATCCGATCCAGAAGCTTTACGAGATTCTAGACCAAGTCGTATAGAAAATCCTGTAGAAGTTTTATTGCCTTTAAATCCATTTATATCTTCGTCATCGGGATCAGGGGTTATAACCGTAAGAGAGTTCGGTCATGGAAGAACTACAGGTGATACAGTAAGATTTAGAAGTGTATATGGTTTTGATGGTTTTACCAAAGCTGTTTTAGAGCAGGCTGAGGGCTATACGATAGTTGTTGTTACCACAGATAGTTATACATTTACAGCTAATGGAGAAACCGCTACAATAGGGGGAATTGTAGGAGGCGGAAGTCGAGCTACAGCAGGCCCAATCACGGTGAGCGCATAAAATGAGTTTTACATACGCACAATTAAAAACAGCTATACAAGATTACACAGATAATGATGAAACTGTATTTGTGAACAATCTTAACAACTTTATTAAAGCAGCTGAAGAAAAAATATTTAAATCTGTAGATTTAGATTATTTCAGAAAAAATGTTACATCTGCTTTTACATCAGATGATAAATTTTTAACGTTACCAACTGATTATTTATCTTCTTTTTCGCTTCAAATAACAACAGCAGGTAGTGAAATTTTTTTGTTGCATAAAGACGTTAACTTTTTACAAGAGGCGTATAATGGTTCTGCTTCTACAGGTAAGCCACGTTATTATGCACAATTTGATACATCTAATTTCATTGTCGCACCTGTTCCAGATGCAAACTACACTGTTGAACTACACTATTATTATAGACCCGACAGTTTGACCGCAGGAGCAGACGGTGGTACAACTTGGATAAGTACAAATGCACCTTTCGCATTGCTTTATGGCTCTCTTATAGAAGCATATACTTTTATGAAAGGTGAGCCAGATGTTATAAAAAATTATACAGAATTATACATGCAGTATATGGAAAGATTAAAAGATTTTGGAGAAGCAAGAGAGAACACAGATAGCTATAGAATGGGTCTACCTTCTAGGCCAAGAACATAGGAGTTAAAAATGGCAACAGCAAACGCAGCAACCAACTATTTAGAGAGAAGAATATTACATTATATATTCAAGAACAATTCTCTGAGTTTTTCATCCCCTGGGGATAGTATTTATGTAGGATTAGCAACCGCCGTATCTGCCGCAGAAACTGGATCATTAACAGAAGCGACATTTACAAATTATGCAAGACAACAAGTACCGGCTGCTGACTGGACTACAATAGGTGATGATTCAACAGATACTCAGACAGCAACCAACACCGACAATATTGAGTTTCCAGCATCTGGTGGTACAACAGAGACAATCACTCATGTGCTTGTGGCAGATGCTTTAACAAGTGGTAATATATTATTTGTAGGAGCTTTGGATGCTAACAAAACAATAGCTGATGGTGATATATTTAGAATTAATGCAGGGAATCTGACAATAGAGTTGAAGTAATGGCACTAGTAATATCAGATAGAGTAAAAGAAACAACCGCTACCAGTGGAACGGGCACCTATACTCTAGGTGGAGCCGTTACTGGTTTTGAGACTTTTACTGCCAATCTTAGTGATGGAGATACAACATATTATGCTTGTACCGACAACACAGATTTCGAGGTTGGTCTTGGGACTTTTACTACTTCTGGTACAACTTTAGCAAGAACAACAATATTAGCCAGTTCTAATTCTGGCAGTGCCGTGAACTGGGCAGCGGGAACCAGAACTATATTCTGCACATTACCAGCTGCAAAGGCAGTGTTTTTAGATGCTAGTAACGTAACAAATATCAGTAATTTAAAACTAGCTAGTGGTGCAACAGTTACAGCTATTCTTGATGAAGATGGTTTATCTTCTGATAGTGCTACATCTTTAGCAACACAACAATCTATTAAAGCGTATGTAGATGCTCAAGTAACTGCCCAAGACCTAGACTTTCAAGGTGATACGGGTGGTGCACTAAGTATAGATTTAGATAGTGAAGTATTAGATATTGCAGGTGGAACGGGTATCGACACAAGTGGTTCTGCTAACACACTTACAGTGGCTATTGATAGCACTGTAGCCACACTGTCTGGAACACAGACACTTACAAACAAAAGCATTGATGCAAGTCAACTTACAGGAACAGTTGCTAATGCAAGATTAGATGCACAACTACAAGATGTTGCAGGACTAGCTGTAACCGATGGAAATTTTATTGTAGGTGACGGAGCTAATTTTGTAGCAGAGTCTGGAGCTACTGCCAGAACATCACTTGGTCTTGGTACGGCAGCCGTGACGAATACTGGTATATCAAGTGGTAATACTTTGGTAGCAGATTCTACTGTAGCAGATGATGATTTTTTAAGAATAAATGGCACAAGTGTAGAGGGTCGCAGTGCTAGTGAGGTATTGAATGATATAGGTGCAACAACATTAACAGAAGCATCTGATGAAGCAACTGCTCTTGCGATTGCTCTCGGATAGGAGATAAAGAATGGCAAACACATTTAAATTAGTAAACAATGCAGTGATGTCTACAGTTGCAGGTACGTCAGATGCTTTGTATACAGTTCCTAGTTCGACAACCACTATAATATTAGGATTAACTCTTTGTAATGTTCATACGGCTCAAGTATCGGCTACTGTTGAAATTGTAGATACAAGTGCAGGTATTACATCAACTGTGATTAAAGATGCTCCTATTCCAGTTGGTGGTAGTTTAGAGATTATGTCTGGTAATAAAATAGTTGTTGAGACAACAGACGTAGTAAAAGTTTCTTCTTCTATAGCTGATAAGATCAGTGCTACTATGAGTATAATGGAGATAACATAATATGCCATATATAGGTAAAAAACCTGCTGACATTATTGCAACTGTTATTGACACAACTACAGGTACTTTTAGTGGTGACCTGACAGTAGACACAAACACACTTTTTGTAGACTCAGCTAACAATAGGGTTGGTGTGGGTACTGTAAGTCCTAGTTTTCCACTTTCAGTTCAATCTAACTCAAATGCAGAAGGTTTACTCATACTTGGTCGTTCAGGAGACGATATTGGTGAAATTGAATTTCGTGAAAATGATAACTCTACAGTTTTAGGAGAGCTTCAATATCAACAAAATCATGCTGTACTAAGACACAGAGTAGGAGATTTACGTTTTGCTACTGGTGGAACTACAGAACGCATGAGAATAGACAGCAGTGGCAACTTGTTGGTGGGTAAGACTAGTGCTAATAATGGTGGTACTGTAGGTATAGAATTGAACACTAATGATACTGCTTATTTTACAAGAAGTGGTGGAGCAGGTGTTAACATTAATCGTACTACATCTGATGGTAATATTGCTTTGTTTCAAAAAGACGGCACTACTGTGGGAAGTATTGGTACACAAGGTGGTACTTTAGAAGTTGGTTCTGGTGATGTTTATCTTCAGTTTAATGGTACTAATGATTGGATAAAGCCTGTTGATGGTTCTGGTAGCAATAAAGTTAATGTCGATTTAGGAACTTCAGGTGCAAAATTCAAAGACCTTTACCTATCTAATAGTGTTCGTCTTAAAGGTGCTACTCGTGATATCAGCATACAACAAGATAACTATGGATTGAGAGTTTATGACAATGATGCTTCTTCTGAGAGATTTAGGATTGATGCAGCAGGCAATGTTGGTATTGGTGCTAGTAGTCCTGATTCACAATTAACAATCGGTGGTAACGTAATAACTACTTTAAAACCAACTGTAGCTATAAGTGATACTACTAATGGTGGCACTATGACTCTAAGAGGACAATCTCCTGTAATGTTTTTTGATTGTACTTCTAGTGGTGTTGGAAAAATATTAACTGATGGTCAGGGCCTAGAGATAAAAGATGGAACACTTGATAGTCAAGGAAATGTAGACTTTAAGATAGCAAGTAGTGGCTATCTGGAAGCGACAAGTGGAAGTCAAGTAAGACTTACTTTAGGTAGTGAAGGAACAGCAGGTACAAACACAGCAAACTGGATACGAGGTGTTGGCACATCTTTAGGTTTTAATAGTGCTAGTGGTGGCTATCAATGGGAAATTGGTGGTGGTGAAAAGATGCGTATAGACACTAGTGGCAACTTGTTGGTGGGTAGAACTTCAAACAACTGGACAACTGTAGCGGGTGTTACTGCTCAAAGTAATGGTGCAATTATTGCAAGCCGTGCAGCTGAGTCAGGTTTTTTCAACCGTCTATCTACAAATGGCGACATTGTTAAATTCCACAAAGATGGCTCTGCTGTGGGAAGTATTGGTTCAGAGGGTGGTGACGCTCTTTATATTGGAAATGGTGATACAGGAATTAAATTTAGTGGTGGTGCAGATGTTTTACAACCATTTAACCCATCAACTAACTCTGCTAGAGATGCAGGGATTGACTTAGGAAGTTCTGGTGCAAGGTTTAAAGACCTCTACCTATCAGGTGGTATAGTCTTTGGTAGTACTGGTGGTGCAGTAACAAGCAGAACTTTGGATGACTATGAAGAGGGAACTTGGACACCTTCTATTAGTACTGGTACAGCATATGCAAGTCAAATTGGTCATTACACAAAAATTGGAAATGTTGTTCATATTAAATGTAATATACAAATTACATCACTGTCAGCAGTAACAAATGAATTACAGGGATTACCATTTTCAGCTAGTAATACTGGGCAATCTAGTGGTGCAGTAAATGTAATGTACTATTCAAATATAAATGAAGCAGTAACTTGGTTAAGTGGTTATGTTATAAATAATACAAGTAATATATATTTTACTGGAAATACTGGTTCTGCTATAACCATTGGTAAAAATGCTTTTAATGTCTTTAAAGCAAGTACAAGAATTTTATTTTCATGCACTTACAGAACATCATAACCCTATTGGACATAGGGTAGTCAGTCCATTAACCAAAAGGAGATAAAAATGGCATTAACAGAAGAAACAATACAAGACAAAATAGAGATAGTCGGTGACTACAAAATGGTTCAAGTAAGAACTGCAGTGGTCATCAAGAGAGATGGCACAGAGATAAGTCGTAGCTTTTCAAGGCACGTTGTTGCACCTGATATAAGTGCAGATGACTTAGCGAATGAGAGTACAGAAGTACAAGCAATATGCAATGCAGTTCATACTGATGCAATCAAGACAGCATATGCAACACACCTGGAGAATCAAGAGGTATAATTAATGGCATACATAGGAGTATCTCCTTCCAACGGAGTTAGACAAAAACATACCTATACTGCTACTGCTTCACAGACAACGTTCAGTGGAGCGGGGGCCGAGGGCGTTTCTTTAAGCTACAGAGATAGCAACTACGTTGATGTATATAGAAATGGTGTAAAGCTAGGTGATGCAGATTATACTGCCACTAGTGGTACATCTATTGTACTAGGAGAAGGTGCTGCTGTAAGTGATATTATTGAGATTGTAGTCTATGATGTATTTTCTGTAGCTGATACAGTAAGCAAGGCAGATGGTGGCGTGTTTGATGGTAACGTTACTATGGCGGGTACTCTTGGTGTTACAGGTGAGACTACTCTTTCAGCTAATCTTAATCTAGGTGATAACGATAAAGCTATTTTTGGTGCAGGTGATGACTTACAGATTTATCATGATGGTAGCGATAGTTATGTTAAAGATGCAGGAACTGGAGATTTATATTTACAAGGCTCTAACAATGTACAGATAGAAAGTGCTGCTGGTGCAAACATGATTTATGCAACTGCTGGTGCTCAAGTTCGGTTGTTCTATAATGGCAGCCCAAAGTTTAATACGACTAACACAGGCATTGACGTAACAGGTGTAATTACCACTGATGGTATGACTACATCAGCAGATATTAACTTTGGAGATAATGACAAAGCCATATTTGGTGCTGGGCCTGACTTGCAGATTTATCACAATGGGTCAAATAGCTATATTCAAGAGATAGGCACTGGAAACCTGTTTATTGCCAGTGATGCGAACGTAAACATCGTCAACCAATCAACGAGTGAACTGAAAGCCCAGTTTATTACAAATGGTGCTGTAAATCTTTTTTACGACAACAGCAAGAAGTTTGAAACCACCTCAACAGGCATTGACGTAACAGGTACAGCTACTATGGATGGGCTAACTGTTGATGGTATAACTTCAACTCCTTTTACACTTAACACTAACGTTAATGGCTCACAAATAATATTTAATGATGGCACGTCTGGAACGCAAGCGTGGCAAGTTGGTGTTAGAAATAATGGAAGTAATGATTTTTTAATTTATCAAGGTGGTCCTGAAAACATTGAGTTTTTTACAAATAACAACACACGTCAAAAAATCAGTTCAAACGGAGACATCAGCTTCTACGAAGACACTGGCACAACACCAAAGCTATTTTGGGATGCTAGTCAACAGTCTTTGGGTGTTAATACATCAAGTCCAACTGCAGGTTATATGCTTCATGTTGGTGGTTCTTCAGGTGTTCACACTAAAGTAAAGATTGAAGCAACTACTGCTACTGGACAAGCAGAATTAGATTTATCGGCTGACCCTGCAGGTGTTTCCTATCTTAATTTAGGTGATGAGGATTCTTATAATATAGGTCGTATAGGTTATTTTCATTCTGATAACTCAATGAGGTTTCGAACTAATTCAGCAGAACGTATGCGTATTGATAATCTCGGTGTTGCGACAATCACTTCACAATTATCTAATACTGATGACTTCGCATTAATACTTAAAAGATATAACGGTGATTCAAGTGCAGGTGCTAGGCAGCACGGTATAGGATTTTGGGATCAACACAATCCAACATATGTTGGTGCAGTTATGGGGTATCGTGATGTTCCATCAGGTAACTATAACGGTGGTCTGAAATTTTATATTAATAACACAGGTGGAGCTCAAGCAAGTGCTTTTAGTGATTTAACATTAGCGATGGAATTGACATCAGGTGGCAATGCAAACTTCTACGAAGACACAGGCACAACAGCAAAAATGACTTGGTTAAGCTCGTCAGAAATTTTAAATTTAACAGATGGTGCAGAATTAAGAGTTAGAGAAACAGATAGCAGTAATGATGCAGTAAGATTAGCTTCAGATGTTAATGAAGGTCTTGTTCAACTTTATAAGGATGGTAGCCAAACAGTTCAAATAAGAGGTGATGGTGCTAATTATATTTTAAATAGTTTATCGGTGGGTATTACTTCTAATCCAGTATCACAATCTGGCACAACAGATGGTGGACAATATTTTGTAAAAAATAGTTACGCTGCATTTGCTAGGGTAGGCGGTGTTGTTGCATATTTTAATCGTCAATTTAGTGACGGTGATATAATAGCATTTAGACAAGATGGAACTGACGAGGGATTTATAAGAGTAAGTGGTTCAACTGTTACACTCGTTGGTGGACACTTGTCTCGTTTGTCAAGACTTACAGGCAATAATAAAGACACATCAATAGTTAAAGGTACAGTAATGACTAACCTTGATGAAATGATTGAATGGTCACATGAAGAAGTTTTGTGGACAGATGAAGATGAATTACCAGATGGAGTATCTGTAGGTGATGTAAAAAAAGATGCTTACACAGAAGAGAATGAACAGTTAAATAAAATGGCAGTATCAAGTGTTGAGGGTGATGCTAATGTAGCAGGTGTTTTTGGTAGTTGGCATAATGATGAAGATGGTTTTAATGATATGGTCATAGCAATGACTGGTGATATGGTCATTAGAATTGCTCAAGGAACAACAGTCGCAAGAGGTGACTTGTTAATGAGTGCAGGAGATGGCACTGCAAAACCTCAAGGTGACGATATAGTTAGAAGTAAAACAATAGCCAAAGTAACATCAACAAACGTATCACATACATATGATGATGGCACATATTTAGTGCCTTGTGTGTTGATGGCATGTTAAGGAGCAATACATGACAAGAGCAAAAGACATATCCAAGATAGTCACTGATGCAGACCTCAGTGGTACTCTTGATGTAACAGGTACAGTGACAGCAGGTGGGTTGACGCTAGGACATCAAAATTATATTGCGTGGGCAGACAGTGGTGGCACAACAAGAAGTGCATTTCAATTTGATACAGACACTTTGAAGATTGGCATAAGTGGTAATATAGACAATACCATAATTAGGTCAAATGGTGCAGATAGAATTAAGGCAGATTCAAACGGAGACATCAGCTTTTACGAAGACACAGGAACGACTCCTAAGTTCTTTTGGGATGCTAGTACAGAGCGATTGGGGATTGGTACTAGTAGTCCTTCAGCAGGTCTTCATGTTGTAGCTACAGATGGTATTAAATCACAACGCAGTGGTGGTGCGTCAATATCGATGGTCGCTGGTTCAACTGGTGAGGCTAGGCTTGATACATCCACAGCTGGTCGTGTATTTCAAGTAAATTCAAATGGATCAATTTCAATAAATGCAACAACTGGTTCTGGAGACGGTGATGTAAATATTGATAGCTCAGGCAATGTGGGTATTGGTACAGCTTCTCCAAATACAGCTTTGCAAGTAGAAAAAGATTGGGTAAGTGATTATGGAAGTATTAATATATCCCATACTACAAACAGTTTAGGTGGTTTAGGTATTAGATGTAATGGTGTTTTTAAATCAGCATTAATATACAAGGGAGGCACAAGTGGTGCATTACTTGATATTGGTACATATAATGCAGAACCTATATTATTTAGAACAAACAACACAGAACGTATGCGTATAACCAGTGGTGGCAATATTGGTATTGGTACTAGTAGTCCTGCTACACCATTACATATCAGTAATAGTAGCCCTCGTATAACTCTTACTGACTCAGATGCTGCAGGAATAAACTCTACTATTTCTGGATCAAGTGGCAGACTGTCTTTTAATGCCGATGCAGATAATTATGGAACTGGCGAAATACTTTTCAACCAAGCTGGAACAGAACGCATGAGAATAGACAGCAGTGGCAATGTTGGTATTGGTACTAATAATCCTTCAGGGCTTGCTGGTGCTTCTGTTAATACAGTAACAAATGGTTCAGCTAGTTATCAGTATGTGGGAGCAGTAGCAGGTACAAAAACCTTTATAGCTTATGGTGATGTTTCTCAAAATATTATAGGGTCTGTAACAGCTATTCCTTTTATATTTAGAACATCCAACACAGAACGTATGCGTATAGACAGCAGTGGCAATGTGGGTATTGGTACTAGTAGTCCTGCACCTGCATCTGGTTCAGATACTACTTTAGAAATTGCAGGAAGTGATGGTCCAAGTTTAACAATTAACGACACAGGGCAAGCAGAAAAATATAGTTTATTAGCTAATGCAAATGATTTAAAAATTTACTATGGTTCTACACCTATGGTTAGTTTTCAAAATGATGGCAATGTTGGTATTGGGACAGCCAACCCTGTTTACAAATTTATCGTTTCAGCGGGTGGTGCTAGTGGTATTGAATTTGGACCAGCATATTCTGGCACAGCAAACCTTGTGCAGCATTATAGTCGCTCTGGTGCATCTTATGTTGACGCAGTAAATGTTGCCGCACAACACAGGTTTAACTTTAGCGGCTCAGAACGTATGCGTATAGACAGCAGTGGCAACTTGTTGGTGGGTGTTACTAGTACATCTATCCCCGGAGTTGGTAATACAACTCTTGGTGTTAGTTTAAGAGGTGGTAGTAATAACTCAATAGCTGTTTCTAGAGGTGCTGATGTAGCTGGTTATTTTAATCGTAATACAAATAATGGTACTATTTTAAGTTTACGCCAAGACGGTGTTCAAATAGGAAATATTGGTACTCCCGGCAATCAAGATATGTTTTTAGCATCTGGTAATATTGGCTTACTAATCTCTGGAAGTGGAACAGTTGATGTTTATCCTTGTGATAACAATGGGTCTGCTCGTGATAATGTTGCAGATTTTGGTCAAGTTGGTGCAAGGTGGGATGACATATATGCAACCAATGGTACAATCCAAACTTCAGATAGAAATGAAAAGCAAGACATAGAACAATTAAGTGATGCAGAGCAAAGAGTTGCTGTAGTTGCTAAAGGTCTTATGAGAAAGTTTAGATGGAAAGACAAGGTTGCAGAAAAAGGTGACAATGCAAGAACTCACTTTGGTATTATAGCACAAGACCTACAAGATGCTTTTACAGCAGAGGGTTTAGATGCAGGTGACTATGCAATGTTCACATCTACTACTTGGTGGGAAAAAGAAATATCTGTAGATGCCGTTGAAGCTGATCAAGAAAATGGTATAGAAGCTAAAGATGCTTACATATATATAGATAGAAAAAATGAAGCAACTGAGGGTTACACAGAAAGAACTAGATTAGGTGTTAGGTATAATCAATTACTAGCATTTATAATATCTGCAATTTAACTAAAAGGAGAATAAAATGGCAGTAACTTGGACAATCGCAAATATGGAAAGAGACTTAGTGCAGGGAGATAACACAGATATTGTGACCATCTTGCACTGGAGAGCATCTGATGAAGACTCAGATGGTAACACAGGGTCAGCTTATGGCACAGTCGGTGTAACACTTGTAGGTACACCAACACCATATGCAGATATCACAGAGACACAAGCTATTGGATGGGCTAAAGATGCACTTGGTGCAGATGAAGTAACATCAATAGAAGATGGTATAGCTGCTCAGATAGCTGCAAAAGCAAACCCAACAACAGCAAGTGGAGTAACTTGGTAATGGCTGAAAAAACAAACGTAATCACTATTGATGGTAAAGAGTATAATCAAGAAGACTTATCTCAAGACCAGAACTATTTTATCAATCAGATAAAAGACTTACAAACCAAAGCCGCTAGTCTAAAGTTTCAATTAGACCAAGTGACTGTGGCCCAGAACGCTTTTACAAACTCATTGATACAATCTGTCAAAGGTGAAGAAGAGCCTAAAGAAGAAAAGGCTAGTTAATGTTAGGTGCATCTGCTCTATCTGAATACTCCATATCGGATCAAGGTATTCTATTAGCAGGTGTATCCGAAATGAGTGGCATTGCCTCATCTGCAAATGCAGGTGTAGGCATAATGTCTGGTATCTCTTCTATAAGTTCGACTGCCACTCAAACATCAAACGCTATTTTTATAAGTGCTGGTGCAAATGCAGAGTTAAGCACCGACACTGTAATGACATCTGCTGGTCTTAGAGCAAGATTAGCTACCTCTGAGATACAGTCTGCATTTACAAAAGCCTCAAATGGTATTATGATAAGGGCAGGTGTTGCTACTAAAGATTTCAACTTTACTCAAGATACCTTTGGAGAGTTGTTATTTGAAGATATAAATGCAGGAGCAAACCCAGAGATTTATACAGCCATTACACCAAGTGGCACAGAGACATGGACAACAGTAACTCCGTCTGGGTCAGAAATATGGACAGAGATAGAGGTAGAATGAGGTAACTATGGCAAGTACATATACAGCAAACACAGGCATAGAAAAAATAGGTTCTGGTGAACAAGCGGGAACCTGGGGGACAACAACCAATACAAACTTCGATATTATCGATGATGCATTGAATGGCGTTCTTACATTAACTATATCTGGAAATACAACATTAACTACAGATGATGGAAGTGTTTCAAATGGACATCACAAAGTATTACTACTATCTGGTAATCCTTCTAGTGCTTTCAATCTAACTATAAATCCCAATGATCAACAAAAATGGTATTTTATAAGTAATAACACTGCACAAACTGCCACTATATTACAGGGCGGTGGTTCGGGAACCACGGTTAGTATGGCAGCTTCTACAGTAGCTATTGTATATGCTGACGGAACAGGATCAAATGCTAACGTAGCTAGACTAGATCCTACTATAGTAGACGATGCAGTGACCACGGCTAAGATTGCAGACAGTGCAGTGACCACGGCTAAAATTGCAAATAGTAATGTAACACTTGCAAAAATGGCAGCTAACTCGATTGACAGTGATCAATATGTAGATGGTTCTATTGACGCTGTTCATTTAGCAACGGATTCAGTAACGACTGCTAAGATTGCAGATAGTAACGTAACGACTGCTAAGATAGCATCTAGTGCAGTAACGACTGCTAAGATTGCAGATAGTAACGTAACACTCGCCAAGATGGCATCTAATTCAGTTGACAGTAATCAGTATGTAGACGGATCTATTGATGCTGCTCATCTTGCCTCTAATTCTGTAACAACTGCTAAGATAGCAAATGACGCTGTAACAAGTGCTAAATTAGATACAAACATAGCGATAGCTGGAACACTTGGTGTTACAGGCACAACGACTTTAGGGACTTTAAATGCAACCACTGTTGATTTAGGGGACTATACTATTACTGAAGCAGCTGGGACTTTAAGAATTGCCTATCAAGGAACAAATAAATTTAAATTAGATAGCAGCGGTAATTTAACTGTTACTGGAAACGTCACAGCTTTCGGATCAATCTAATGGCGTTAACTGGTTCTGGAATAATAAGTTTTTCAGACATTCGGGATGAATTTAGTCCTGGCAGTAATACACCTGTTTCTTTTGATGATTATTACAGAGGCGGAACCAAAGTAAGATCTAATGCGGGGAATAATACAGCTACAAATTTAGCTGCTAATGTTCCCACAAGTGGTGCTATTAGCTTAAATAGTTTTTATTCTCAAGCTAGAGGGTGGCAAAAAACCTTTTCGTCTAATGCAACACAGCAATCAGGATCAGGTATTTTTGGTAATGATTATAGTGTTGACTATCCAAAATATATTGTAATAAATTCAGGTATAACTGTTTACAGTACGTCTACAAGTACTCCCGCTTTGAATTTAGCTTCTGGTGGTGCTGGAAGTATAACTGTGACTAATAATGGTAATATATATGGTCAAGGTGGTGCAGCAGGATCTAATGGTGGAACAGCTTTAAAAGCAGATGTAACAACTACTCTTGTTAATAATAGTGGTGCTAACATCAAAGGTGGTGGAGGCGGTGGCGGAAACGGTGGAGGTGGTGGGAAAGGAAGTGCTCCTGTAACTGCCACCTTGTCTGACTTTGTAGATGAAGCAGGCGATCCATATGGAAGTGGAAACGTACCTGCAAATGACAAACCTTCTTTTGTACCTTATAGCCCAAGTCAAACATACCCTAATTCTTTAAATTGGGGAGATAGAAAGTGGGGTGGAATAAATGGATCTCATCCACAATCAGGAGCAGTAAATACAAGTTGGGGCCTTTTTACTACTTCTAGTTTATTTAGGGGTCTTTGCTCAAATAAAGGCCCTATGTGGTGTTCTTTTAAAGTTAATCAAAATGCTTCTTACACATTATCAGCTAATGCTTCAAACCCATTTCCAGAAAATAATTATAGAGATAGATATGGTCAACCTCAAATTGACATAAGCACAAGTGCCAATACCGCTAGTCAAGGTCAAGGAGGCGACTTATATGGATCTGGCTACACTTGGTCAGAGACAATGAATTTGTCAGCAAATACTAAATACTACCTAACAATGTACATGACAGGTAGTGGTGCGGGTACAGATTTTTTTTATAATGATATAAGTTTCCAAGTATCTCTTTCTGTAAATATTCCTTCTACAGCAGGAACTGGTGGTGCAGGTGGTGTTGGTCAAGGTTTTGCTCAATCAGCAGGTAGTGGTTCAGCAGGTGCCAGTGGTGGAACAAATGCTGGTGCAGGTGGTGCAGGTGGAGCAGGTGGAGCACTAGGAGCATCTGGAACCAGTGGATCTATAGGTTCAAATGGAACAGGAACAGATATTTCTTACCCATCAACAGCACCAACAAATGGTGTGTCTGGATCTGCGGGAGGATTGGCAGGTTACTATATACAAGGAGACAGTAATGTTACAAGAACTGGCTCTGGAACAGTAGCAGGGAGAACAGTCTAATGCCTATAACTAAGTTAAAATTTAAACCTGGTATTATATCTGACATAACTTCTGAAAGTAATGAAGGCGGTTATATTGATGGTGATAAAGTAAGGTTTAGGTTTGGTTTTCCAGAAAAGATAGGAGGCTGGACTAAATACACAACAGAAACATTTCAAGGTTCGGCAAGACGTTTACATAACTGGGTAACATTAGATGGAGCCGATCTTCTAGGTATAGGCACTCAACTAAAATACTATATTGAAGAAGGTCAAGGCTTCAATGATATTACACCTATTAGAGCTACAACCAGTGCAGGGGATGTAACCTTTTCAGCTACAAATGGTTCAACAACCATAACTGTTTCAGACCCAGCACACGGTGCTAATGAAAATGATTTCGTAACTTTCTCTGGTGCGACTAGTTTAGGAGGCAATATAACTGCTGCTGTTCTTAATCAAGAGTATCAGATCGCATCTATTATTAGTTCTAATAGCTATACAATCACCTCTTCTATTGCAGCCAATGCTTCTGATACAGGTAATGGTGGTGCTAGTGTTGTTGGAGCTTATCAGTTAAACACAGGTCTAGATGTGACCGTAGGTGGTACTGGTTGGGGTGCAGGACAATGGAGTGGTACAACTAGTGGTGCTTTGGCTACAACTTTAAATGAAACCTTAACTGACAGTGATACAAGTGTTGATGTTGTTGATGAAACAGGCATGAATACAGAAGGCGATGTTGTTTTAATTAATAACGAGTTAATGCTTATCACGGCTTCTGCTGATGATAATACAATGACAGTGACCCGTGGACATAGTGGCACAACAGCAACATCACATGCCAATGGATCATTGGTTAGATTAGCCACAGGTAATGCTCTTGCTACAGATGACTTTGTAGGATGGGGTAGTGCAGCATCGATCACGGTTCCCGGTGCACAGATCAGATTGTGGTCACATGATAACTTTGGAGAAGA
>Ga0222718_10002657_pt1 | contig 15858 bp, 12 predicted proteins | sample C33_27DmetaG_FD_165045 | JGI IMG/M metagenome (GOLD analysis project Ga0222718, IMG submission 165045) | Estuarine water microbial communities from San Francisco Bay, California, United States - C33_27D | ecosystem: Environmental > Aquatic > Marine > Unclassified | place: USA: California... | reverse complement strand
AGTTGAACAACAAAGTGTAACGACACAACCTGGGACTGATATTATGGCAGAAGCTCCTGATAAAAAACCGCCGCCTCTTGGGTTGGGTGATCCTACCTCCGAAGCTTATATGGGCACCCCTCCGCCCAAAGAAGCTGCTCAGATTGATGTAGAAAACCTAGCCAAAGTTGACGAAGGGCCTGAGTCTCAAGTATACCAAATGGCTGATACGGCTGACGTTACGGCCACACAGGCTCAGGCAGGTGTTGCAACCGCACAGACTGCAGGGCCTGGAGCTACGGCTGCGGCTCCTCAACAGGTTCAAGCGGCGCAAATGGAAGCTGCTCAGGCTGCGGGTGTTCAACCTATGCAGGCCGCTCAGGGCGAGGTTAGCCCCGAAGCAATTGCACAGGTTCAAGAGGGTACCATTACTCAACCGGCTGTTGCTGCTCAACGAGACATGGCTGCCGAACAAGCTGCCCAGGCCGAAGCAGTTGACTATAATCTTTCTAGCGGTGCTTTTGTTGATCAAGTTACGGGAGAGGTTGCAAAGGTTGCACCTAGTCCTGAAGCAGAAGCTAAACAACGAGAAGCCATTACGGGTGTTCCAGCAACTGATGGAAAGGCTGCTCAAATTATTGGAACCGTTGGCTACGAAGCCGCCAAGCAACGACCCGTTAAGGGTACTGCCGCTAAAGGCTCAGCAGCTTCTATGGTTGCCGAAATTGGTGATATGCCTCCCGCAATTAGTGCAGCTATTGTTGAAGACCCTCAAACCGTTACGGCTCAAATTGATAATCAACCTGTTGAAGTTAGGGCTGCAGTAGCCGCATTGCCTACTGAGGCTCTTGTTTCTTCTCAGATGGAAACGCTCCTTGGAGGCCTTGAAGACGGTGAGATTCCGGCCTGGGCCCGACCGGCTGTTGATGCTGTTAATCAGCGTATGGCTCAAAGGGGCCTCACAGCCTCTACGGTTGGTCGTGATGCTTTGTTTAATGCAATCATTCAAAGTGCTATGCCGATGGCTCAGAGCAATGCACAGGCGCTTCAGGCTCGTGCTGCTCAAAATCTGTCCAATGAGCAACAGGCTAATCTAGCTCAAGCTACTAATTCTATGCAGCTGCGTCTAGCCAATCTGTCTAATCGTCAGACCGCTGCTTCTCAAACGGCTCAGATGGCTCAACAGATGTCTGTTATGCAATCTCAGTTCCGCCAAGAAGCTACGTTGACTACGGCACAACAAGAACAACAGATGCGGGTTCAAAATCTTCAGAACCGCCAGCAAGCTGCTGTTCTTAATGCTCAAAACGAACAAGCTATGCGGGCCCAAAATCTAGGCAACGAGCAACAGATGGAGCTTGCAAACCTAGAGATTGAGGCACAGGTCCAAGGCGCTAATCAATCTGCTGAGAATCAGCGGCGCCTTGCAGAAATGAATGTTGCTGCAGACTTCTTGGCTAAGAATGCTCAGCTTAAGCAAGACATGAATCTTGCAAACCTTTCTAACGATCAACAGATGCGACTAGCCAACTTGGCTGCATTGAATCAGGCGTCTGCTGATAACTTGAATGCTGCTCAACAAACTGAGCTAGCTAACCTTCAGGCTCAGCTAGATACGAATCTTCTTCAGGGGCGTATTGCTGCTGAAATGAATGTTGCTCAGTTGAATGTAAATCAACAACGAGCCGTTCAGAATGCCAATGTTGTTGCTAACATGGATATGGCAAAGTTCAATGCAGCGCAGCAGGTTGAGTTGACTAATAGTCAGTTTATGCAAACCATGACCATGAAGGATTTTGACGCCAAGCAGCAGGCTATCATGCAGAATGCAACGGCTATGGCCTCCATGGACCTTGCAAACCTTGATGCTCGTACTAAAATTGCTGCGCAAAATGCTCAAGCCTTTTTGCAGATGGATATGGCAAATCTTCAAAACGATCAACAGGCTCGTGTGTTGAATCAACAACAAGCACAGCAGACTATGTTGTCTAATCAGGCTGCAGAGAATGCTGCTCGTCAGTTCAATGCTGCAAATCAGCAACAAGCTGATCAGTTTATGGCTAGCCTTGGAACACAAGTTGAGCAATTTAATGCATCACAATTAAATGCAATGTCTCAGTTTAATGCTTCTGAGCAGAATCGTATTGCGGCTCAGAACGCTCAAAATGCTACGCAGGTTTCGTTGGCTAATGCTCAAATGCAAACTCAAGCCGATCAATTTAATGCTCAGCTTGATCAACAGCGCGATCAGTTTAACGTAGCTAATCGTCAAGCAATTGAGCAGGCTGATGTTGCATGGCGGCGACAGGCTAACACCATTAACACTGCAGCCATTAATGCAGCCAACCAACAAAACGTAATGAATCAGTTTAACATGGATATGTTTGAACAACAAAACCTTTGGCAGCAGTTGCGTGATGAAGCTAATTATGTGCGAGAGTCTTATGAAAATGAAGAGACTCGTAAAACCCAATTGTATGCTACGGCTATTGGCAATGAGTCTGGAGCAGCAAATCAAAGCTCCAGTACCACTGCTACTCTTATTAATGCTATTAGCAAAATCCTAACGGGTTGATCGGAGAAAATTAATGGGATTCTTTTCGAAGATTAAAAAAGGCTTCAAAAAAGTTGTCAGCAAGATTGGCAAAGGCATCCGAAAGACTGTCAAGAAAGTTGGCAAGTTTATGGATAAGATTGGCATTGTGGGTCAAATTGGCCTCGCCCTTGTGTTGCCTGGAATTGGTGGCATGTTAGGGGGGCTAGCAGGAACTATGATGCAAAGCTCAGTAGGTTTTATAAAAGGCGCTGGACAGTTTTTAAATGCTGCAGTTAATGTAGGAACCAAAGCTACTAGCATGTTTAAAAGTGTAACTGAGGGCGTTACCAAAGTTCTTGGTGATGTTGTTGGTGCAACTATTAATAAGATTCCAGGGGCTGGAGATTTAATTAAAGGCGTTACTGGCGGTCGTATTGATATTACATCTAAGACTTTTACTGAAGCTTGGAAGACTACTCAAACTGCTGTTTCTGATGTTGCGGCTAAGGGCGGTGATTTGTTTAGTATGGGAACGCTGACCGACCCTAATAAATATTTTGTAAAATCTACTATTACTCCTGCTCAAGAAGCTCTTTCTGGCACTGAAGGCCCTAGCACTTTTGACGATTCTAAGTTAGATTTTCTTGATGAACAACCTGCTAGTGAGTTTAATCTTGAAGCTGGTACGGGACTGCCTAGCAAAGAAGCAGGGCAAATTGATCTAAGGGCTGCTGGTATTGAGCCTTCTGCTCCTGTGTCCAGGGCACCCGAAGATTGGTTCCGACCTGATACAGTACCGGCAGGCCCTACGCCCGCCGAAAACTTGGCTATGCCTAAGGGAACTTTTTATGAAGATGCTTTAGCAACTGATCCGGTTCTTCAAGGCTCTGGCACCCCTGCTGAAAATTTAGAAATGTCTGAAGGCACTTTTTATGAGGATGCCTTTAAGACTGATCCTGCTCTTCAAAAAGGCAAAAGCCTTTTAGAGTCTGGTAAAAAAATTATTGAAATGTTTAACCCTACTCGTGAACAACAAATGCAGCGCGAATATGAAGGCGCAGGCATTATAGATATTTATAATGCTCCTGATGTTGCTCGTAATCAACTACCCGTTGTTTATCAGCGGTTTGAAGCAGACCCAATGCTTGCGCAATCCTATGCCTATGGGGCAGGTGCTGCCTATAACAACTACAAAAAACTTTTTAGTTCTATCTATCCTGGGGTTGTAGCATGAACGAAGAATATATGAAAGTTATTTCTAGTGGTGGTCGCCCCATTCCTGGGCAAAGTCTTACTTCTGATCCTAGCAACCCAGCTCCTTACGAAAAGCCTCCCCAGTTTACTACTATTCACGAGGCTTCTGAGTTTTTGTTTGAAAAGTTTATTGATGCTGATACTTACACTGACCTTATGACTGTATTGGATGATGGCGTTCCGATTATGGACGTTGTTCAAACCACGCTGTTTGCAGGTTTTAGTGAAGGAAAGTGGAATCCTGATCTTCTTATGTTGTTGGTTGAGCCTACGGCATACATGCTTCTTGGTCTTGCAGAACGTGCAGATATTGATCCTATCATTTATCGTGATCAACAAGAAGACGAGTTTGATGAAGACTATGATTCAGACATGAGTCCTCAACAACAAAAACTCCAGATGCTTGCAAAATCTTTGGACGTTTCTAAAGTTGAAGAAGAATTGCCGCCAGAAATGGTAGCTAAAATTGAATCTATCCCAGCTCCAGAAAGCCTTATGGGAAAATCAGAAGAAGCACAAATGACTACTAATGAATCTAGTCTATTGGCTCCTCCGCCTGTTGAAGAAGAGGTTTAAATACTATGGCTATTGAAGAATACGGCGAATCTCTTTTGTCTAATGTGCGGCAGCGTAGAGATACACAATCTCGACAAATGCGCAAACAACAAGAAAAGCAAGCTTTGCTGGGTCTTGGACTTACTGCTGGCGTGGCTGTTGGTAATCAGTATCTTAAAAACAAAGCGCAGGCTTTTTTTAACGATGAAGATAATTTAAAAAAACGTGTTCAGTTTCGAAGTGCTATGGCTGGAAGCTCTCAAACTTTGATGGAAGAACAAAAATTTCAACAAAAAGGTATGAGTTATTTTAGAGATCAAGTTACTGCTGAAGCTACTCGTTATGCTAAAGATGCAGCATATAAAGTAAATCCTAATTATTCTGAAACCGCTTTAGCTCAAATTACTAATCAATATGTTGATCAACTTGCTGATCAACGCTATCAAGAACACCTAAGGCGATTAGAAGTTGCTAAACGTTTGGTAACTGCTTCTGGCGAAAACGGTGTTGATGCATACGATAGGGCGCTGCTAAAAACTCAAGCTCAATCTATTCCTGAAGCATTCCTTAAAAAGCTTGGTTCTGTTTTTACTGGAGATGCTGAAGCTGATATGCATACGGCCAACCTAGATAAACTTGGCGGTGCAGCTTCAGAATATATGAAGGTATACAAAGAAACTAACAATCCTTTTTTAGCACGAGAGTTGGTTGAATCTGAACTAACTGAAATTGCTTCTTCTCCTTTAACTCCTAACGACATTACAATTAAAAACTATTATAACCCTAATACTTTCGAAACAGAAGACATTACTGTTCGTGAGTATTCTACTAAAACAGGGCAGATTGTTCGACGGATTAATTTGTCAACTGGTCAGCCTCTTGAATACAATCCTCGCTTTGCAGGAAATAATCCTTTTAATCCTAATAGGCTTAAGCCAGCAATTGCTGAGGCCGCTATGGAAAACATGAGGATGTATGGTGGTGACGCTTTTAAAGAAGTTGAAGATGCTTTTGTTGATAGCTTTAAAGGAACTGCAGGTAAAACAATTAAAGATGTAGATTCAAAAGTAAGGGAAAGTCGCTATAGAACTTTTGGAGCTACGGGTCACATTCTTCATCAAGCAGTTTCAGAAAATATGCGGGGCCTAAACCTAAACCAACAGTGGGCGGTTGCTACTAAAATGGCAGCAATGAACTATAAAAGCGATTTAGGTTTTGATTTAATCTCTACTAACAATGGTTACAATCCTATTTTAGCTATTGCTGCTTTAGATAATTTAGGTAATGTAAAGCGTTCTGGTATTTCTCGTAATCTTGCTAATCGTTTGATTGGTGAGGTAGCTTCAAATATGGGCAGAAATGTTGTTCAAAACTTTAATAATCAAGATATGGTGCAACGTCAACGGTTTCTTTATTGGATGAAAGATAACGCCCCCTTTTTTGCTAATACCAAAATTGCGGGTCAGGACGTAACGTATCTTGAATACTTCCGAGATCAATTTGTTTCGGCACCTCAATAGGAAAGATTATGGATTACGATTACAGTGAATTGAATTCGTTTCTTTCGCAAGACGAAGAAGAAAAAAAGCAACCTACTTTTTCTTTTGCGCCTGATCAAGAAAGCTTTGATCAATACATTAAAGGGCCTGAAACGACTACCGATATTTACAACGATCCAGAAGCTGTTGCTGATTTTGAGCTTGTTAGCGAAGCACTCAATCGTAACGAAAATGTTTTTTCTGCGCTAATGGATACGGGCTGGGGTTCGACCGAAGACCTTGGCGAGTTCATGCGCGATCAAACTATAAAAATTGGAACAATGTGGAGCCGCGCAAACATTTTAAAAGATGAGTCAGAAGAAGTCAAAGCTGCTGCTCGCCGCCTACAGACTCGTTGGGAAAATGCAGAAGTAGATGACTGGGCTGGTTTTATTACAGATTACACTGGTGATGTTCTTTCAGACCCTTTCAATCTTGCTTCTTTAGTTGGAGCAGTTTTTAGTGGTGGTGCTTCTGGCGCTGCTGGTGCCACGGCAACTGCTGCAGCAAGACAAGGCCTTATGACCGCAATTAAAAAAGGTGCGGGGGCGATAAACACTGTTCCCGGTGCTATGGCTGCAGGAGCAGCTTGGACAGGTTTGGATAGCCTTGCTTCTCAAAATCTTGAAGTTGCTATAGATGCCAGAGCAGAAACAGATTATGGTGAAGCTGCAATAGCGGCGGCAACTGGAGCGGGCCTTGGCGGTGTTATAGGCGGCGCTGGGGCTATTTACCGTGGGCTGAAAAAATCTAAAATTGATCAAAAAAACTTAGCAGCTACCGAAACTGTTAATGGAACCACTAAAATTGCTTCTGATTCTCCAGAAACTTTAGCAAAAGCCAGGGAAATTATTGAAGAAACTAGGGAGGCTCCTCAACAAGGTGCTTTTGATTTTGGAGATGTTCCTGTTCAAGGAGAATTTGATTTAGGTATTCCTCCTAATGCAGCTAAACTTGCAGATAGTTTTTTAGCCAAAACCGCCGGTAAAGATGTATCCACTCTTGATCCTGAAGATTTGATGGACCCTGCTGAGCTTGATGCTTTTGTTAAGTACCTTGGTGGTGGTCAAAAAACAAGAGATAAGCTAATAGACGACGCTATTGCGGCGGCTAATGATGCTAACAAAGATAATGCATACAACAAATTTGCTTTTAATTTGTATTCAATTGCCTCTAATTTTTCTTCTAGGATGGCGGGTGGTAAAGCCCCTGGAGTCTTGACTCCCTATGCTCGTATTTCAGGAACTGCCAAAGTTCTTCAAGGAAAGCTAAACAGGGACTTTGCTAAGCAGTGGCGAGGCGAGCAAGCTACTATTGGCGAAGATTTGTTTGAAGCACAAAAACGAATCACGGGTCATTATTGGCGGCGTTATCTGTCTGTTGTGCGGCCTTATCGACTAGGAACGTTGAACGGCGCCCTTAAAGACGAAGAAAATAATTTACTTAGTCTAGCTATCCGGGGCAGGCCTGCCAACGATAAAAGGATTAATGGGGCTGCTGCTGAAATTAAAAAGATGTATGCTGATGTGGGTAACGTACTAAAGCGCGAAGGTATTATTGAACATAAAATTGATAATTATGTTCCTCGTATGTGGGACAGAGCTGCTATTGAAAGTAATCCAGAAAAGTTAGCTCAGCTTCTTTTTGAAGACGGGGAAGAAGAAACTCTAGAAAAAGCAACAGAAATTGTAAAAGGAATGTTAAAAAAAGAAACTCAAATTGATGCTGGTACTACTGGCCATTTCTTTTCAGCAAAACGTTCCTTTAATAAAATTAAAGATGATTCTAGGTATGAAGAGTTTTTAAACCGTGATGTTAGTGCATCTTTATATAGTTATATGACGCAGGCCGGTCGAGCTTTGGCCAAAAAACGAGTGTTAGGTGTTACTAATATTGATGGGTTTAGAACTAAATGGATTGCACCTATTGAAAAAGAAATGCAAAAAGCCAGCGGTCGCGGTTTAACTGTAAATCAAAAAAATAATTTAGAAGCCGTTTATGATTATGCCACTGGTGAAAATTTAAATAAAACTATTGAACATCCGGCTTATAGAATGGGTACTGATATTTCATCAGGAATCAATCAAGTTGCCTATTTGTCTCTTGCTACTCTTACTTCGCTTCCAGAAGTCCTTTTAAATGTTGGAAGGGCAGGCGTTCTTAATAGTGTTAAAGGGCTTAATGAAGCTCTTGAAGTATCTTTTAATACCATAACTAAAGACTCTCATAAGATGCTTCAGTCTCGACACGGCATGACAGCCCAAGAAGCATGGGACGAAATGCAAAGTTTTGGATTGGCTATGGAACAAAGCCTTGAACAGCTAGGCAACCGTCTTGTTGGTAGTGATGAAATTCGTAGCAAATGGATACAAGAAAAAAGCAAAACATTCTTTAAATGGAATGGTCTTGATGCTTGGACAAAATTTGCACAATTGGTTGCCTATAACTCAGGCCGGAATCTTATTCAAGATAATATTGAAACTCTTGCAAAACATGGAAACGGTAAAATTACTTCTCGTATCCAAGCAAAAAGGGACGAGCTATCTGAGTTGGGATTTAATATTGATACAGCCATTCAGTGGTTTAACAATGGCCGCAAAATTAATGATCCGTTTTATCAAGAAATTAAAAATGGAGCTGCGCGTTACACCAATGACGTTATTCTAAACCCTACTGCTATGGCAGGGTCTAAGCCTCGTTGGTACAGCCATCCTAACTCTTCGTTTATGTTTCAAATTCTTTCTTATCCTGCAGCATTTTCAAATACGGTACTAAAAGGAGCTGCTAAAACTCTTATTCGTAATCCCACTAAAGAAAACGTGGCTAAAATTACAGGCGCTGCGCTTACTATGGTTGGCGCTCAAGCGGGTATTAATTATATTAAAACCCGTGGTGAAAGTGTAGAAGACAAAGAAGCCCATGAGATTGCAGCGGATGCTGTTCAAAGAGCGGGCGGTCTTGCTTTTATTGCTGATGCTGCTGAGCGTGCAGGAACAAGCGCAATGTATACGCGAAGCCTTACTCCCTATGCCATGATGTTTTTTGGTCCAGCAGGGAGCGACGCTACCAAGCTTTTCAACATGCAGCTAGGTTCACTTGTAACATCAAAGGTACCTTTAGGCAGCGCAATAAATACGGTAGAAAAGTACACCGGCACACAAATGATGGATACTATCAGGGATTGGGGAAGGGACGTTGATCGTGACCTAAGAGACTTTGGTATTGCTCCTATGCCTGTAGATGTTCGTAGAAAAATGTTTGCTAAGGGTGGTGAGGTTGATGTGCCTAATGCGCCACAAGAACCAGACGAACGCATTGACAAAATGACCGGACAGCCCTATAACATTCAAGCAGGCTCTGCGTTTGTTGACGAAGAAGACCCTGACAAAAATCTTATCTAAGGATTAACACATGGCCTTTAGTTCTATAATCGCAAAAGCAATTAAAGAGTATAGCGGTAATCTCTTTAACGAAAACCAAATCTCAAAAGTTGCTAAAGAAGTAGACGAAGAGATTTTGTATGCCCGTAAACAAAATCAAAAAGACTTTGAACCTACTGATGATTTTGAGTCTGTTGATGATTTTGCTATGAGCGATATGTCTCCTGACTATGATCTAGAAGACTACATTGAACGGAATGTGCGTGTTGCTTTTAGAGAAAAAAATGAAAAGCCCCTAGAAGAGCTTCAACAACTTCCAGAATATGAAGGATATTCAGAAGGCGTAGAAGGAGGCTGGCAGGCGTTTAGTCGTGCCCGTGGATATGACGAAGAAGAAATTGAAAACTTTGAAGAAATGATGGAGCTAAAAGATATTGTTGATAAGTATGGTGATTATAGTTCAGCAATCTCTGTTGGCCTAAATGATATTGTAGATAAATATTTTTATATTCAAAGAAAAGGTGGGGACAACGACACAATTCCTCAGAAATATAATAAGTTTATTCCTGTTCTACGAGAGCAGTTTCTTACTAATGAAGATTATGAAGACTACTTAACTCCTGAGGGTGCAGAAACTGCGGCGCGTAACGCACTCCTAGAATTTTTAGAAGACACCGACTCTAAAAGAATTTTAGATGATATGCTTGATGAGCTTCCTAAGCCTCGTCAGTATCCTCAACAATCCTTTGATAATATGCGTGGTGTTTCTGCCGAAGAGTTTGTTGCCGATTCTGTTGAAAAAGAACCTAAGTTTTTTAGGGGCGTCACAAGCTTTAACGATTTAAATTATGACCTATCTTTTATTTGGCCACGAGAGATTGGAACGCATGTTGGTAATCTAGGTCAAGCATCTAGTATCATTGCCCGTAAAGTAAATGCGGGCAGAGAAGATATGTATATCTATAAAGAAGGCGAGATGCCTACAGCTAAAGAGATGTCTGAGTTTTTTCAGGACGAAGGGCAGCGCCTTAAAGAAAGCAGTGTCTTTGAAGAAGGTATTCAAATTCCTCCATCAACAATGATGAAAGGATATATTAAAACTAAAAATCCTCTTGTTCTTGAGCAAGATTTTGGTAGCTGGGACCCTGTTGATATTTTAACTAATCCTTTAGATACTCAAGTATTTTTTGATGCTATTGAAGCACAAGGTGTAAAAATATCTGACGAACAAGATTTGATCTTTAGTGACCTAGCTGAGCGAGCAGACTTTATTCAAATGTCAGGAAGCTTTGAAGGAGTTACACAAGGACGAGAGCTTGAAAATCTTAAAATAAAACTTTTGGGAACACAACTAGGAAAAGAATTTAGGCAGTGGTTAGAGGGCTTAGGATTTGATTCTATCAAATACCGCAACACCTTTGAAGCCTCTCTTGAAAATGAAACGCCTTATTCATACCTGTTGTTCCGACCAGAGCAATACAAGTCTTACACGGCTACTGATTTTGACCCTAACCGCCCAGCGTTTGCAGAAGGCGGCTACGTTATCAAGTCCGGCGACACCCTGTCTCAAATCGCCAAGGATAATAACACAACCGTAGCAGAGATTGCAAGACTTAACAACATCGAAGATGCTAATAAAATCTATGCGGGCCAAAAGCTAACTTTAGATGAGCAGGTTAAAGAGGCTAAAGAGCCGGTTAAAAAACGTAAAGGCCCACGGCCAACAAAAGCAAAAGAAGCTATTGAACTTGAAGAAGCTCCGCCTACACAAGAATCTGCTTGGGACTTTGCCAAGCAATTTGTAAGCGGCATGCTGCGGACCGGTGAAAAAACTACTGAAAACTTTAGTAACAATCTTGTCAGCGTTCTAAAAGAAACGGCCATCAACGCTGCTCGTGAAGGTAGGAATTATATTGATTATGGTGATTATCCTAAAACTGCCGTTGGTCAAAGCCCTGCAGAATGGGTGCATGGTAATCGTGACTGGGGAGATTCCGAAGGCTTCACTGAAAAAGCAAAGTCTATTGCAGCCGATCCTGTATTAAACACGGCTCTTACTATTGGCCGAGGCAACCTAGTCCGTGAAAATGGTCGTGTTTTTCTAGAAGACATATATGACTTTAGTAAAATCCCTGGTGGTCTTTTTGAAGATGCCTCAGGAAAAACACGGGGTGCTTACGGAATTATCCGAAAGGTAGCAGGAGAAATCTTTCCCTATACTTCTTTTTTAGGTGAAGCAAACAGGATTAAGATTGATCTAGGCCCCGAAGAAGAAATCTATGGACGCCCTGAAGTTGTCATGGATCAACAAGACACTGACACCCAGGAGGTTTAGTGCAAAAACTATTGGATATGCTCAAGCGCCACGAAGGCATGAAGCACTTTGTATATGATGACCACCTTGGCTACGCTACCATTGGTGTTGGTAGGTGCATTGAAAAGAATGTGGGGTTGGGTCTATCTCACGACGAGATTGAATACCTACTTCAGAATGATATTAACCGGTGTATTCAGGAGCTAGACTCCAATTTTACATGGTACCGCAATCTCTCAGAAGCCCGTAGGGACGCCATGATCAACCTCTGTTTTAACCTAGGGCTACCCCGCCTCAAGAAGTTTGTGAAGGCCCTAGCGGCCATGGAGGCCGGTAACTACGAGGAAGCTGCAGTAGAGTTTCTCGACAGCCGCTGGGCCAAGCAGGTAGGCACCAGGGCCCTTGAAGTCACGCACATGATCAGGAGTGGTGAGTATGTCTAATCGTGTAGACAAGGATAAGATGAAGTGCAACAAGCCTAAGAGGACCCCTAAACATCCCACTAAATCTCATGTGGTTAAGGCCTGCGAAGGCGGTAAAGAAAAAATTATTCGTTTTGGTGAGCAAGGCGCAAAGACTGCGGGGAAACCCAAGGCGGGTGAGTCTGAGGCCATGAAGAAGAAGCGAGCAAGTTTTAAGGCAAGGCATCGCAAGAACATTGCGAAGGGAAAAATGAGTGCGGCCTACTGGGCCGATAAGGTGAAATGGTAATGAAAAAGCGTGTAACCAAAGCCAAAGGAGGGGAGAGTCGAGTCAATGAAGCTGGTAACTATACAAAACCGACTATGCGGCGCAACCTCTTCAACAAAATTAAAGCCGGTACAAAAGGCGGCAAGGCTGGACAATGGTCGGCACGAAAGGCCCAGATGCTTGCCAAAGAATACAAAGACAAAGGGGGTGGATACACCTAAGTTGACCTTAGCGCCCGCACCCAAAGAATAAAGAACAACAGAATAAGGGCTGGTTGAAGGAACACAAAGATAACAATGTTGGCTAGTTCATATCCCATACCTGTATGGTAGCCAATCACCTCCAGCACATACACACAAAACTCAAAAAATTGGTGAATCATGTCGTTAAAAAAACCTCAAAAGTCTTTAAAGAAATGGACGAACGAAGAATGGGGTACGAAGTCCGGCAAGCCCAGTACCCAAGGACCTAAAGCAACCGGAGAGCGTTACCTACCTAAGAAGGCTCGACAGTCTCTGACGGCTGCTGAGTATGCTGCAACCTCCCGCAAGAAACGCCAAGACACTAAGGCTGGTAAGCAACATTCTGCGCAGCCTAAGAAGATTGCTGCTAAGACTGCTCGTTCCCGCCGTGGTTAATGGCATCTAACTCCGCTTCAATTCGTTCATGAAGGTCTTCAAAATTTCTCATGGCTACATCAAGAATCTTGTTTATGATGCGCTGGTCGTGTTGATCTTTGAAGACCTTATGAACATCCTCACTTGGAAGGCGGCTAAGCTCAGAGCCTAGCACACCCTTACCGTCGAAGTAAATTCGAAAGCTTACTACGTTACCTTCACGCAATGCTTTCTTCCCAGTCTAGAAGATAATCCCGCACCAGAAGCAAAGCTTCCTTTCGATCCTTAGACTCAGTAATCAAGTCTAGTTGGCTCTCAATAGCCTCGTTGAATTTGTCGTGGTCATGAAAGGCCATTGGATTAGTAATCATAATCTCAATGTTCATGAGGTGTTTGTTTATATCTGAGTCATAGTAATCAAGCATGGTATTAACAATATCGTCAGGTTTAATCATGGCTAATTTCCTCAATGAGTCGTTGTACCCGTTCCCTAGATGCTAACCCACATACGGGGCAAAAGTCAACAGGTTTAAGTGCTTGGCTGGTGATGGGGCCAGAGACCATCTTCCCTGAAGCCCCAAATTCCTTACAGACAATACCAAACCTATTGCACAGGTGTGAGATTTCAGGGTAATTCACAGGCACCACCCACACACGCTAGCTCTTGAGAGCCTTCAGTAACATCAGACTCCTCAACAATATCCCAGTCCACAATCTTCGGCTGAAGCTTAAGCAGCTCGGTGTATTGGTCTTTATTGATTGCCTCGTAGGGTGCCTGCTGATAAGTATGATCGCTGTATGGCAGGAAACTAACCCCCGACACCTCATCGAATCGGTTATACATCCAGTTACCAATGGTCAAGAACTCATCGTCACGATAGTAAACAGTGATCGACGGCTTGTGTTCGCACCAATGTTTCTGGTAGGTGTCCCAAATCTCAAGTTGCTCAACACCCGTCTGGTCTGAAGCGAACACAGCGTTCCCTGGAGCCTGCTTAGGGAAGCTAAAGACCTTGGTGGTCGGGGACATAACGTCAATCTCTGACGGGACTCCAGCGGCTTCTAAGACGCCACACAGGGGGTCTCGCATGTCAGCCCGCACCCGCCGAATGTAATGCTCAGCGAAGCGCCCATGAATCCCAGAAGCACTGTCCACCAACTGGCTTACCGTACCGCTAGGCTTAACGCAGGTGATGGCTGCACTCTGATTGATGCCTAACCTTTGGGACCAATCAGCATTAATCTCTACGGCATGCTGCCTAAGACCTTCAAGAATCTCAGGCAAGGTCTTACCGTCCATCTTGCCCTTCTTGCCAGACAGTACAGGATGATCAAGGATACCAGTCAGGCTAACGCCCAACAGGGCCTCCTCCTCTGTGTTGCGGCGCCAAATAGCCCGAAGGTATCGGAAGTCAGTGAGTGTTGCTTGAAGCGTACCAATGATAGTTGCAATCTCAACCTTATCTAACAAGGTTTCATAGGTATCGTTGGGCCGCACAACAACCTCACTCAAATTACAAAACTGATTGGGGCGTAGGATAATCTCAGAACACGGGTTGGTTCCGAAGTCCCAGTCCGCATCACGCCGCCCATTCTTGGCTGCTTGTTTCTGGCTAGCCACTCGACTGAACATACCACGCTCACCAGAGCGAGATTCATAAAGACTGACCCACTCATTCAGGAAGGCTTCGAAGTCAGGCTTCTCAGTGTAACAGGCGCTGTTGTTTGCAAGGCCACGATGGGGGTTAGTCTCCCACCAAGAGCCGTGCTTAGCCCGTCGAATACGATCATCAGTAAGATTACTCAAAGAGATTAGGGCAGATCGGCGGACGCCACCAACCACAACAATCTGTGCAATTTTGCAGCAAAGATCATGGCATTCAATGGAACTTAGCTTGCGGCCTGCAGCATTCTTGAAGAGATCAACCGTAAATTTGAACAGATCGACAAGAGGCTCAGGGCCAGAGGCACGGCCACCAAAGGTCTTAAGCGGGGCGCCAGCGGGCCGCACACCAGACACATCCCAGGTTGGGACTTGGCCAGCATACAGCAACGTAACCAATTCCCTGAAGGACTTAGCCCACCCGATCTTGCTATCAACTACATAGACAACAGTCTCAGTAGGGTGCATTTCTTCAGCAACCTCAGGCAGCTTCGTAATGTACTGGCGCTCAACACTGAAGCCAACACCCGTACCGCACATAAGGATGTACATCATTTCATCAAAGGCGCGAGGATGATCAATAGGAATGTAACTGCAGTTGAAGCCCGCAACATTATCACGATCTAGGGCCTTGCCTGCCGTCATGAGTGCCCGCATTGAAGGCATTACTTCAAGGTTTAGAATGGCGTCAGTGATGCGCTTAGCTTCGGCGTCATCAATCAAACCCTTATCCTTAAAGTAATTAGTGTATCGCTCTCCGGTTTCAGGCCACGTTTCGCGGCGCTGTTCTTCGGGAATGTAACGGGCATATCGGCTCTTGTGAATGTACTGTTGATATACATCCATTCCGTATTGATCTTTCATTCGTAGTCCTCGTAGTAATCTTCTAAGTTTTTATAGTGCTTGGTAACTTTCTTGGGCTTAGGTGCCGTGTTGTTCTTTGGTTTTTTCTTGCGTTGAAAGCGTTCAATTCGTTCTTGCTTCCGGTCGATCATTTCCACTCCTCAGGAAAACTAAATTCACTATACCACCTAAACCCTTTTGAATCTGCCCACTCAGCGTGGCTGCGTTTGGTACCGTCTTTGCGACGCTTAGCCTGTGGCATGGGTGCGTTAGGCTCAGCAAAAAGAAACACAAGTTCGTAATTGTCAGGCAGAGCCTTGTCGATCCAAATATATTTACTAAACTCTGCGTTATCCCAGAAGCGGCCCTTAGCCTCCAGCAAGATTGTCTTGCCGTCGATCTGCTTGATGAAGTCAGGATGGTAGGTGTGTTCAATTATATAATCAACTGTCTCGGAATGAAAGTCCCAGGTCTTTAACACACCTTGGT